>ERZ1034928.56-NODE-56-length-66523-cov-70.292246_pt1 | contig 66523 bp, 48 predicted proteins | sample MGYA00520627_ERZ1034928 | MGnify/ENA primary metagenome ERZ1034928 (study PRJEB33766, sample SAMN09781755) | gut metagenome | biome: gut microbiome | host: Homo sapiens | place: Madagascar | study: EMG produced TPA metagenomics assembly of the PRJNA485056 data set...
TTTAATTATTCCAAGATCCTGGAACACCTTCTTCAGAATCTGCACGCCTCTCTCTACCTGCTCCTCTGTATGAGTAGCCATAAGTGCGAAGCGTACGAGCGTATCCTGCGGTGCGCAAGCTGGCGGGATAACGGGGTTGATGAACACGCCGTTGTCGAAAGCGAGCTTCGTAACCTGGAATGTCTTGTCCACGTCATGCACATAGAGAGGGATGATTGGACTCTCAGTCTCGCCAATCTCGAAGCCTTCCTCGCGGAAACGCTTGAGAGCATAGTTGGTAACCTTCCACAACTTCTCGATGCGCTCCGGTTCCTTCTTAATGATATGCAGAGCCTCCAGAGCTGCAGCTGTAGCGGCAGGAGTGTTAGAGGCACTGAAGATGTAAGTACGCACTGTATGACGGAGATAGTTGATGGTATCCTTGTCACCAGCGATGAAGCCACCGATACTTGCCATCGACTTAGAGAATGTACCCATGATAAGATCCACCTCGTCAGTGAGTCCGAAATGGTCGCAAACACCGCGTCCTTCTTTACCGAACACGCCGAGACCGTGAGCCTCGTCCACCATGATGGAGCAGTTATACTTATGCTTCAGCTCTACGATCTTGGGAAGATTAGCGAGGTCGCCCTCCATAGAGAACACGCCGTCCACAACGATGAGCTTCACAGCCTCGTGAGGCAGACCCTTGAGGATGTTCTCCAGATCCTCCATGTCGTTGTGCTTATAGTGGAGCTGACGAGCAAAAGAGAGTCGGCGTCCGTCTACGATGCTGGCATGGTCGCGGTCGTCACAAATAATATAGTCACCACGTCCCACTACAACGGCAAGCACGCCTGAGTTGACGAAGAAACCAGTAGAGAAACAGAGTGTTTCGTCTTTGCCAATATATTCAGCCAATTCTTTCTCCAGCTGAACATGCAAGTCGAGGGTTCCGTTCAGGAAGCGGCTTCCCGCACATCCTGAGCCATACTTATCGAGCGCTTTCTTAGCAGCGTCGATAATGCGCTGGTCTCCCGTGAGACCGGTATAGGCATTCGAACCAAACATAAGCACCATATGCCCTGCCATTTCTACTTCTGTGCCCTGCTTACTCGTTATCTCACGAAAATAAGGATACACGCCTTCCGCCATATACTTCTGCGGAATGCGATAGCTTTTGTATCTTTCCTGTAATTGTCCCATTTTTAAATAAATGTAGGTATACTACCCAAAATTTGTAATTTCAATGTGCAAAGTTACAAAAAAGAAGTAAAATAGCGTTTCATTTTCTTAGAAATCTATGTTTAAGGCAAAATTAGTGGGCAAAAATGGGGACTACATTATAAAAATAGCTATCTTTGCAATGAAAATATAAGTCTTAAATACACTTTACACAGACTATACATTATATAATATATATAAGAGCAAGCACATGAAGAAGAAAGCCATTTTCATAATCAACCTTATTTCCGGCACGTCTGACAAGTCGGGCATACCAGCTCTCATCGCCGAGCACATCGACCATGAGAAGTTTGACTATGAAATAGCCGTTACCCAATATGCCGGCCACGCCTCCGAGATAGCCACAAAGGCAAAAGACGATGGTGTGGACGTCGTCGTGGCTGTAGGCGGAGACGGCACCGTAAATGAGGTGGCACGTGCCATCGTCCATTCCAATACTGCCCTCGGCATCATTCCTTGCGGTTCAGGCAACGGCCTTGCACGTCACCTTCTCCTCCCCATCAACGTGCGCAAGTCTATTGACATTATCAATACTTGCGAGATACACGACCTCGACTACGGCATCATCAACGGCTATCCGTTCTTCTGCACCTGCGGCATGGGCTTCGACGCCTTCGTGAGCATGAAGTTTGCGGAAGCAGGAAAGCGCGGTCCCATCACCTACGTGGAGAACGTGCTGCGCGAGGGTCTGAAGTATAAGCCAGAGACATACGTCATCCAGGACGAGAACGGCACCAACCAATACAAGGCATTCCTCATTTCGTGCGCCAATGCATCCCAGTACGGCAACAATGCCTACATAGCACCGCAGGCATCAATGAGCGACGGACTCATGGACGTAATAATCATGGAACCCATCGACCTCATCGAAGCTCCGCAGATAAGCATTGACATGTTCAACAAGACGCTGGACAAGAACTCCCGAATAAAGACATTCAAGTGTCAGAAGCTGCACATCCATCGCAGCCAGCCGGGCGTCATTCATTACGACGGCGACCCTGTAATGACCGGTGAGGAAATCGACGTGGAGATACGTCCGAAGGGAATAAAGATAATCGTCAATCCCTTTGCCGACCGCAACGCCCGTAAGCCCAACGCCATCCAGAGCGCAGCAGCCGAACTCTTCAATCAGATGAACGAAATACGCGACGACATCAACCGTCAAGGCAGACGCTTCCAGGCTTGGAGCAAGCTGATACAGCGCAAACTAAACCTATAAGCGATGGCATCCCAGAGTTTCACATTCCGCCAGTTTGCCGTCCATCAGGACCGTTGCGCCATGAAGGTGGGCACAGACGGCGTGCTCCTTGGGGCATGGGCAAACGTCAAAGGCGACATCCTCGACATCGGCACTGGCACGGGGCTTATAGCCCTTATGACGGCTCAACGATCTCCCTCATCCAAGGTAACAGCCATTGAGATTGACCGCGACGCTGCCGTTCAAGCCACAGATAACGTGGCGTCATCGCCGTTCGCCGACCGCATCAGCGTGGTGCAGAGTTCCATTCAAGACTATCGCCCGGCAATGACCTTCCATACCATCGTCTCCAATCCCCCGTTCTTCGAGTCGAGCCTGAAAAATCCCGACCCATCCAGAGCCACAGCCCGCCACACCGACTCGCTCTCATATCGCGAGCTGTTCCAAGCCGTTGCCCGACTGCTGGCAGACGAAGGAGAATTCAGCGCTGTCATTCCGAGCGACTGCCTCTCGCCGTTCATAGCCGAAGCCTATCTGTCAGGTCTTCGTCCCACACGTCAGACAGCCGTCCGCACCACACCGCGCAAGCAGCCAAAGCGTTACCTTGTGGCTTTCAGCCGACAAGCCACCGTCAGCATGGAACGCTCCGAACAATGCCTGCAAAACACCGACGGCAGCCGTTCGGAATGGTATGACAAACTCACCTCCGAATTCTATATAAAGTGAAAACATCGAGGCAAATACGTTAAAAACAGTAAAAGCACTATCAGATGAGAAAAGAATTATGATAAAAGTTGCACACTCACCCTTTTATTATTACTTTTGCCAACAGATAGAAATAAACAAATCTAAACATAACCATCAACAAGACACTATAATTTAACAATATACACAAGAATGTCATGAAAGATATTGCATGGTCAGAGTTGTCATTCGGCTACATGCCGACAGACTACAACGTGCGCTGTTGCTATCGCAACGGCAAGTGGGGCGAAATTGAAGTATGCTCCGACGAGTATTTGAAAATCCACATGGCAGCCACCTGCCTCCATTACGGTCAGGAAGCTTTCGAAGGTCTGAAGGCTTATCGTTGTCCTGACGGCAAGGTACGTCTGTTCCGTGTAGAAGAGAATGCAGCCCGCCTTCAGTCTACATGCCGTGGCATCATGATGCCTGAGCTTCCCACAGAACTCTTCGTGGAAATGGCAAAGAAAGTGGTTCGTCTCAATCAGGAGTATATCCCGACATACGAGAGCGGCGCCACACTTTATCTCCGTCCTCTCCTCATCGGCACATCAGCACAGGTAGGCGTTCATCCGGCAGAAGAATACATGTTCCTTATCTTCGCCACACCGGTAGGTCCTTACTTCAAGGGCGGATTCTCTACCAACCCGTACGTCATCATTCGCGACTTCGACCGTTCGGCTCCTCTCGGAACCGGTATCTATAAGGTAGGCGGCAACTATGCAGCATCTCTGAGAGCCAACCACCTTGCACATGAGAAGGGCTACGCTTGCGAGTTCTATCTCGACGCAAAGGAAAAGAAATACATGGACGAGTGTGGTGCAGCCAACTTCTTCGGCATCAAGAACAACACATACGTCACACCGAAATCGACATCCATCCTCCCCTCAATCACAAACAAGAGCCTTATGCAGCTCGCTGAGGACTTCGGCATGACAGTGGAGCGCCGTCAGATTCCGGAAGAAGAACTTGCCACATTCGAAGAGGCAGGTGCTTGCGGAACAGCAGCCGTTATCAGCCCGATTTCATACATCGACGACCTCGACACAGGCCAGCGCTTCACATTCAGCAAGGACGGCAAGCCCGGTCCTGTCTCTACCAAGCTCTACAACCACCTGCGTGGCATACAGTACGGCACAGAGGAGGACAAGCACGGCTGGACAACTGTGGTAATCGAATAACAAAACCACAACGCTCAAATAAGGCAAAAGCTGTATAAACATAACATTATAGAGGCAGTAGAGACACGCATGCCGTGAGGCAATGCTAATCTCCGCTGCCTCTTTTTTTAATATCAAAAAAGCGAAAATGCAAGAACCCAACAGCCACATCGCATACCTCTCGCTCGGCTCCAACCTTGGCGACCGCCATGCCACCATGCAGCAAGCCATCCTCCTCCTCGGCAAGCAGGCAGGCACCGTAGACCGCGTGTCGTCAGCCATAGAGACCGAACCGTGGGGCTTCGAGTCAGCCAACAAATTCCTCAACATGTGCGTCCGCATCATCACCACCCTGTCGCCAGAACAGCTCCTCGCCACCACAAAGGACATAGAGCAGCAGCTCGGCCGCACCACCAAGTCGGTGAACGGACAATACCATGACCGCCCCATTGACATCGACATACTCACGTACGACGACCTACACATCAATACGCCGTCGCTCACCCTCCCCCACCCCCACATGCACGAACGCGACTTCGTGATGATTCCGTTGCGCGAGATACTTGACAAGTAGGGGCAGCGAAGCCTGTGAAAGGGACGTTTTTCGGCAAAACACATTGATATATTAATATAAATGCCTAACTTTGCATACTGCAATATATACATAAGACAAGAAATGGGCAAAGGAAAACTGGCGAAGTTCGCCGACATGGAAAGATATGAGAACGTATTTCAGTATCCGTTCTCTGTAGCCGACAACGTGCCGTTCGACATGAAAGGCCATTGGCGCGAGACGTATTTCAAGAACCAGAACCCTATAGTGCTGGAGCTTGGCTGCGGCAAGGGTGAATACACCGTAGGGCTTGCCAAGATGTTCCCCGACATCAACTTCATCGGAGTGGACATCAAGGGAGCACGCATGTGGACAGGTGCCACACAGGCATTGGACGAAGGACTGAAGAATGTGGCGTTCCTACGCACCAACATAGAGATAATCGACCGCTTCTTCAGCAAAGACGAGGTGCAGGAGATATGGCTCACATTCAGCGACCCGCAGATGAAGAACCCGCGCAAGCGCCTCACATCCACATACTTCCTCGAGCGTTATCGCCACTTCCTCACCGACGGAGGAACCGTACACCTGAAGACCGACTCGAACTTCCTCTTCACTTACACCACTTATATGCAGCAGCACAACAACCTGCCGCTGCTCTTCCGCACCGAGGACCTCTATCATACCGACGGCCTCGATCCGCAGACAAAGGAGATTCTGAACATCCAGACCTACTACGAGTCGATGTGGATAGAACGCGGACTGAACATCAAGTACATGAAGTTCAGCCTGCCACAGGAAGGCGAGCTGACCGAACCGGACGTGGAGATACCGCTCGACGAATATCGCAGCTATCATCGCGACAAGCGCAGCTCAAAGGAAACTGCAAAATAAATTAGGAATTAGGAGTTATGAGTTAGGAATTAGAACAACTCAAAATTCAAAAATCAAAACTTTACATAATGACATTATATCCGAAACTGATAATGGACGCGCTCGCAACCGTCACCTATCCCGGCAACAAGAAGAACCTTGTGGAAGCCGAAATGGTGGCAGACAACCTGCGCATTGACGGCATGAAGGTGTCGTTCTCCCTTATCTTCCCCCGTGAAACCGACCCCTTCCTCAAGTCCACCGTCAAGGCGGCAGAGGCAGCCATCCACTACCACGTATCGAAAGACGTGGATGTGACCATCACCACCGAATTTCTCTCAAAGCCGCGTCCCGAAGTGGGCAAGCTGCTCCCTGACGTGAAGAACGTCATAGCTGTCAGCTCAGGTAAGGGCGGCGTGGGCAAGAGCACCGTGGCAGCCAACCTCGCCATCGCTCTGGCACGCTTAGGCTATAAGGTGGGTCTGCTCGACTGTGATGTCTTCGGACCTTCAGTTCCTAAGATGTTCCACGTAGAGGACGCTCGTCCTTACGCTGTAAAGAAAGACGGTCGCGACCTCATCGAGCCGATTGAGAAGTACGGCATCAAGCTGCTCTCCATCGGATTCTTCGTCAATCCCGACACAGCCACACTCTGGCGTGGCGGCATGGCGTCAAACGCTCTGAAGCAGCTCATCGCCGACGCAGACTGGGGCGACCTCGACTACTTCATCCTCGACACTCCTCCGGGCACCAGCGACATCCACCTCACCCTGCTCCAGACTCTTGCCATAACAGGAGCCGTAATCGTGTCCACCCCGCAGAACGTGGCACTCGCCGACGCTCGCAAGGGCATCGACATGTATCAGAACGAAAAGGTGGGCGTGCCCATCCTCGGTCTTGTGGAGAACATGGCATGGTTTACGCCTGCCGAACTGCCGGAGAACAAGTATTATATCTTCGGTCGTGAGGGATGTAAGAACCTCGCAAAGGAAATGAACGTTCCCTTGCTTGCCCAAATTCCTCTCGTGCAGAGCATCTGTGAGAATGGCGACAACGGTACGCCGGCTGCCACAGACAGCAGCTCAATAACAGGTCTTGCCTTCATCAATCTTGCTCAGGCAGTGGTGACAGTTGTCAACCGCCGCAACAAGGAGCAGGCACCGACAAAGATCGTGAAAGTAACGAAAGAATAGCGGACGGCACCGTCCGAATTTTGAATTAGGATGTTTTGAGCTTTGAATTGGTAGGATGGATTCTACCAATTCAAAACTTAAAACATCCTAATTCTCCTCAAGCACTTTCTTAATGTTTTCCTCTGTGCTTGTGAGTTTATCCTTACACATTTTTATGAGTTTCTGAGCGGTCTTGAGTTGTTCGCAGAGCGAATCGATGTCAAGTTCTCCATTCTCCATTTTCTCAGCAATGGTCTCCAGTTGTCGCATTGCCGTCTCGTATTTCATTTCTCTTGGCATATTGTTTTATGTTATATCTTAGTTTGAACAACAAAGATATTTATTTCCTGTTAAATACACAAATCCGTCCGACACAATATTTGCATTTCTAATGCTCAATACTATGAGCCCGGCGCACAACAAAATCTTTGGTGCGAAATTCTTGAGTTTTGAGCGTGCAGAGATAGTTTACTGACACACAGCTGATTATGCGGACAAGAAAAGAAATATGCAATGAATGACGATACCAACAAGCATCATTAGGTTGCAATAGAGCCACTTTTACACCCCAATACTGCCACTATCATCATACAACAAAGCCTCTTTTACAGTCAGATAGTGGCACTTTCGTACTGTAAAAGAGGCTTTATCGTTAAGCGTGGGTGCTGTTTGCACGGCAAAACACAGTAAAACACGGCAACCTAATCTCTATAATCAATTTTTATTTTGTAACATGTTTTTACTCTTTGTACGATATTTGCATGGCAAGACAGATGATTAAAACGACAATAGAGACAATAGAGCCAACTGGCTTCGCCTTCCTGTCAGAAACACTACTTCACCACACGCGAACGGAAGCTGCCGTTCTCCACACGCGTTTCCACTTCTGCGTCGGGCGGGAGTTGGGAGGCGTCGCGGACGGTGCGTCCTTTATAGGTGGTGATGCTGTAGCCGCGCTTCAGGAGTCTTTCTGGGTTCTCCGCCTCCACGCGACGCTCGAGCATTTCAAGGCGATGCTGTTCGGCGGTGATACGGCGTAGGGTCTGCTCGCGGACGGAGGCGGCTAAGCGGTCGAGGTGCTGGCGCTGGGCGGAAATGGTCAGAGTCAAGGAGCTGTTTATGCGTGCCGTGAGGCGGTCAAGACGTCCTGTCTCCTTCTCGCCAACAAGAGAGAAGAGCACGGGTATTCTGCTTGCGAGCGAACGCAGTCTGCCCTGTTCCATCTCCATACGACGACGTGCCGCAAGGACGACACGCTGGCAGAGGCGGTCGGCAAGAGCCGCCGTCTGCGAGAGATGGTCCACAAGCAGCTGGGCAGCCGCCGTCGGAGTCTTCACATGAGCGAAAGCCACGAGGTCGAGCACAGTCTCGTCACGGTCATGTCCGATGCCGGTGATGATGGGAAGAGGGAAGTTAGCCACGTTCTCCGCCAAGGCAAGCGTGTCGAAGCCGGAGAGGTCGCTGGTGGCGCCACCGCCACGGATTATCACCACACAGTCATACTGTTCCTGCACCTCATATATGGCGTTCAGCGCTTCCACCACGCTTCTTTCCACAGCCTCACCCTGCATCACGGCAGGGAAAAGGCGGACGTCAAACTGATAGCCTCCGGCATTGTCATGGAGCTGTCGGCAGAAGTCGCCGAAGCCAGCAGCCCCTTCGCTTGACACCACAGCTATGCGCTGCGCGAACATCGGCAGGAGAAGCTCACGCTGAAGGTCGAACACGCCGTCCGCCTTCAGACGCTCTACTATCTCCTTACGTCGTCTGGCAAGGTCGCCCAAAGTATACTCGGGATTGATGTCGGACACTATCCACGAAAAGCCGTACGCTTCATGGAAGTTGGCATAAACGCGCAACATCACTTTCATCCCTGCATGCAGGCGCTGTCCTGTCACCCGCTCAAACATGGGACGGATAATGGACCATCGGTTCTGCCAGCACTTCGCCGAGGCGCGAGCCACTGGCGTATTGGAGCGGTCGTCCTTCTCCACCAGCTCAAGATAGCAATGTCCGCGCACCTCACGCGCTTCCGAAATCTCCGCCTCCACCCAGTACTGTCCGGGCACGCCGATGCTAATGGCCTCAGCCACGAGGCTGTTAAGCTCGTATAGTGAGAGCGCTACGGGAGCTTCCGTCTGATTATGATTATATATATCCATACGATTTTGCGTCTTTAGTGAACTTTTGCAAAGTTAAAGTTAATATGCAATATATCATACTTTTCTTTCAACAAATAATTGTCTTCAAGAGCTACAACTATGTTTTTCGAAACTTTTCTCACGTTTTCTTTGCACTTTCAAAATAAAAGATTAGCTTTGTGAGCGTATAAAAACAAAACAAAGAAATTATGGAACCGAAAATAGGAGATATTATGAAGGTGAATCCTTCTTTGACAGGTTTGACAGACTGGATTGAAGGTCAAGTTATTGATATTGAGCATAATCCTTTTATGGGATTGGTTATTTCCATCAAAGATAATTTTGGCAGAATATTCTTTGGTCAGTCCAAATATTTTAAGATAGCATAATGTTTGCGATTGCTTTTGATATGGATATAAATTGTCTGACTTTACCCCTTTCTTTAAAGATTAACAAATGTATTATATTATTTCTGCAAATTGTATATGCTGTTAAGCAATCAAGGGGTCTATATGCCACGATGAAAGATGGCATATAGACCCCTTGATTGCGTTCTTACTCTTTCTAATCAAGGAATCCCTGCTTGCGTAGAGCCTCAAGCATGGTTACGGACATCTGCTCGTTGTCCGACTTGGTGTAACGGCAGTCGGTGAAGACCTGCGCGAGAGTCTGCTTGTTGTTTATCTCAACGAAGCGGCGGTTCTCAGGCAGCGACTCCTTCTCCTCGTAGAAGCGATTGATGAGATGCGGGGTGTAGTCATGATAGACCTCCTCATGCATGACAGCCTCAAGCGGCAGACGCTCAGTAAGTTCAGGCGTCTCGTCGGGCCAACCGAGCGTGATGGTGGCCACCGGCATTACGAGCGGCGGGAGCTGAAGGACGTCGATGATGGTCTGCGGGCTATAGACGGTGGTGCCGAGGAAGCAGCAGCCAAGGCCTTCCTCCTCAGCCAGATTGCAGAACGTCTGGCAGTAAAGCAGGGCGTCCGTGGCTCCATTCATGAAGGATAGGAAATTGGAGAATCCGGGATTGGCGTCACGGCATTCCGCCCACTTGGTGGTGCGGCGGGTGTCGGCGCAGAACGTCAGCACCACGGGAGCCTCCGTCACCATCGGCTGGCAGAAATGTGCGGGAGCCAGACGGCGCTTCATCTCGTCGTCACGTGTTACTACCACGCTGTAAAACTGGAGATTGCCCATTGTCTGCGTGCGCTCAGCCTCAGCAAGAAGGCGGTGGAGCAACTCGTTTTCCACCTCACGGGTGGCATATTTACGTATTGTACGTCGTGTGTTTATGGTCTTCATTTTTCTTGTTATTTTGTATTCCACAAAGGTAGCGCTTTTAACGGAAACAAGAGAAAGGAGGCGTATGCTTTTTCTCAAAATATATATGAAATGATTCTTATATATGGAATTATTATTGTAGTTTTGCAGACATTACGGTCAAGAGAAAACACATCTACATATATATAATGGAAAATCAGAAAACATACTCTTATGACGAGGCCTTCCAGACCTCGCTGAAATATTTCGACGGTGACGAACTCGCCGCCCGTGTATGGGTGAGCAAGTATGCCATGAAGGATAGCTTCGGCAACATCTATGAGGTGTCGCCCACAGACATGCATCACCGCATCGCTAAGGAGATTGCTCGCATAGAGAGCAAATACGCCAACCCCATGAATGAGCAGGAAGTGTTCGGTCTGCTCGACCATTTCAGATATATCATACCCGCCGGCAGCCCGATGACCGGTATCGGCAACGACCACCAGGTGGCATCGCTGAGCAACTGCTTCGTGATAGGCATCGAGGGCGACGCCGACTCGTACGGAGCCATCATGCGCCTGGACGAAGAACAGGTGCAGCTGATGAAGCGTCGCGGCGGCGTGGGTCATGATCTTTCGCAGATTCGCCCTAAGGGCTCACCTGTAAACAATTCGGCCCTGACCTCCACCGGCCTTGTGCCGTTCATGGAGCGCTACAGCAACTCCACTCGCGAGGTGGCGCAGGACGGACGCCGCGGAGCGCTTATGCTCTCCGTAAGCATCAAGCATCCGGACAGCGAGGCGTTCATCGACGCCAAGATGACGGAAGGAAAGGTGACGGGAGCCAATGTGAGCGTCAAGATTGACGACGCATTCATGCAGGCTGCCATTGACGGCAAGCCATACACACAGCAGTTCCCCATTGACGCAGCAGACCCGCAGGTAAAGAAGGAGATTTCCGCCAAGGCATTGTGGCAGAAGATTGTGCACAACGCATGGAAGAGCGCCGAGCCGGGCATTCTCTTCTGGGACACCATCATACGCGAGAGCATCCCTGACTGTTACGCTGACCTCGGCTTCCGCACCGTCAGCACCAATCCGTGCGGCGAAATACCTCTCTGCCCGTACGACTCGTGCCGTCTGCTTTCTGTGAACCTCTACTCGTACGTACGCAATCCGTTCACACCGGAGGCAAGCTTCGACTTTGATCTCTTCAAGGAGCACGTGGCCAAGGCACAGCGCATCATGGACGACATTATCGACCTGGAGCTGGAGAAGATTGACCTTATCATGGACAAGATAAAGCACGACCCGCAGACCGACGACATCAAGCACGCCGAATATCATCTTTGGGAGAAGATAAAGGACAAGAGCTCGCAGGGACGACGCACCGGTTTGGGCATCACGGCTGAGGGCGACATGATAGCAGCAATGGGACTGACCTACGGCACGCAGGAAGCCACCGACTTCAGCGTCAGCGTACACCGCACACTGGCGCTTGCCGCCTACCGCTCTTCCGTAGACATGGCTCGTGAGCGCGGAGCTTTCAAGGTGTTCGACGCCAAGCGCGAGGCTGCCAACCCGTTCCTCCTCAGAATAAAGGAGGCTGACCCGTCGCTCTACGATGACATCATGACATACGGACGCCGCAACATCGCCTGTCTGACCATCGCTCCGACCGGCACCACATCGCTCATGACACAGACCACAAGCGGCATCGAGCCTGTATTCATGCCCGTATACAAGCGCCGCAGAAAGGTGAACCCCAACGACGCTGACGTACACGTTGACTTCACGGACGAGGTGGGCGACTCATACGAGGAGTATATCGTTTACCACAAGAAGTTCCTCACATGGATGGAGGTGAACGGCATCGACACCAGCAAGCGATACACCCAGGACGAGATAGACGAGCTCGTGGCACGATCGCCGTACCATAAAGCCACCGCCAACGACGTGGACTGGCTGATGAAGGTGAGAATGCAGGGCGCCATTCAGAAGTGGGTGGACCACTCCATCAGCGTAACCGTAAACCTTCCGAACGACGTAAGCGAAGAACTTGTTGGCAAGCTTTACGTAGAGGCGTGGCGCTCGGGATGTAAGGGATGTACCATCTATCGCGACGGCAGCCGCTCGGGTGTGATGATTTCTGCTTCAAAGAAGGACAAGAAGAAAAGCGCTGCCCAGAAGGAGAAGACCAGCTCAGACCGCATACCGGTAATGGCAGTGACGGAAACGCGTCCGAAGGAACTGGACTGTGACGTGGTCCGCTTCCAGAACAATAAGGAGAAGTGGGTGGCTTTCGTAGGATTGCTGGACGGCTATCCTTACGAGATATTCACCGGACTGCAGGACGACGAGGAGGGTATCGCTCTTCCCAAGACCGTAACGAAGGGCCGCATCATCAAGCAGACCAACCCCGACGGCACGAAGCGCTATGACTTCCAGTTCGAGAACAAGCGCGGATATAAGACCACGGTGGAGGGACTGTCGGAGAAATTCAATCCGGAATACTGGAACTACGCCAAGCTTATCTCCGGAGTGCTGCGTTATCGTATGCCTATCGACCACGTAATAAAACTCGTCAGCTCGCTGCAGCTTAAGGACCAGAGCATCAACACATGGAAGAACGGTGTGGAACGTGCACTCAAGAAATACATGGTGGACGGAACGGCAGCCAAAGGACTGGTGTGTCCGTCATGCGGACAGGAGACTCTCGTCTATCAGGAAGGATGCCTGATATGTAAGAACTGCGGTGCTTCACGCTGCGGATAAACCACAATTTATAGTTGAGAATTGAGAGTTGAGAATTGAGAGTTATGATATGCTTAATTGTATATATTATAATAGTATAAATATAGAGTAATCATAACTCTCAATTCTAAACTCTCAATTCTAAACTTATCTATCTCTCAATTTAGATAATGAAATCTTTCATACATATAGACGACATTCGTCTGCACGCGTGTCATGGTGTGCTGCCTCAAGAGCAGCTCACCGGCAATGACTACATAATAAATGTACGCGTGGGATATGACATATCAAGGGCAATATATACCGACGACGTAGCTGACACGCTCAACTACGCCGAGGTATACAATATTATAAAGGAAGAGATGAATGTCCCATCAAAACTAATAGAGCATGTGGCGGGCCGCATAACAGACCATCTTATGGCAAGTTATGCGAACATCACCTCTATAACGCTACGCATCACCAAACTCAACCCACCGATGGGTGCCGACTGTAACGGCGCCGGGGTTGAAATAACTGTAACGCGCGGAGAAGACTAAAGCTAAGGCAGATAATATTCGTACTTCTTAAGCACGTCGCAACGACGCGTATACTGGTCCACGACATTGGGATAAGCCATTGCAAACAAGCTAAGTTCGTATAACGCCTCGTATTGAGCAGAGTGCGGATAGAGAATCACTTTACCGTCATACTCAAATTCAGCCCACTTGTCTACGGGCATGAACGCAAGAGCGTAAACGGAGTGGTAACGCAACTGCAGGTCGTCGCTTCGCTTAGCCACATTAAGATACTTCAAAGTCTCAGCGGCAAAGTCTTTCTCCCAAGAGCGAGCCGAATCCATGACGCTGCTGTAATAATGAGTGAGGAACCAACAGTCGCCGTAACATGAAGCCTGATAATAACGCACGGCAAGGTCGTAAGCCATCTGCTGCTTAGCAGCGCCTTCGCGTGCAAGATTGTAGCGATTTAGGCGGTCAGCCATATCGCGACAATAGTCGAGCTTTATGTTACGGTTTACTGTTACCGGCTCATAACACTCGCTGACCCTCTGCTTGCCGAACCATCGCGGCACGTCATAACGGCGTTGTGACGAGTAAGCGCTTATGAGTTGGGAAGAAAGAAGCGACATCGACACGCCGTCAAGATACGGTATGGCTTCGGCAAAACGTCCCTCGGCTATCAGCTTCGTTCCGATAAGGTCATTGAAGTAGTCGGCATCGTGGTAAGAGTTCTGCACGCAGTATTGGTCAAATGCATTGTCATGGCTGGACGAGAGATAACGGTAATAGTCGGCAAGGCGGTCGGCAGTAAGACTATCCATCTTGCAGAAATACTCGTTCCACGGACTGTACGTCACATTCTGGTTTTCGCTATATATGGTAGGGTCGGCCTGACTCTGCTCCATATAGAAATACTTGTCATCAGCATTCGTCAAGGCGCACAAGGCAAGGGCAGTATTGTCCAGACCTGCACGGCGGAAGAGCTGTTCCAGACCGCGATGTACCACGCGTTCCTTCACGTCAGTATAGTGATTGCTATAAGAGTAGCTGCTGCCACGTTCCTCTTCTATCTTATTGTCAAGCCAACGGAACTCGCCAAGCAGATAGTCAGTATATTCTTTTGTAGGCTTGTTGTCACGCGTCGAGACAAGCAAGCGTATGGCACGGGCATTGTCGCGCATTCGCTGACTGCCGTCAGAAGCAACAGCCTTTTCGGCTTCCGCCATAGCACGCTCCGTGTTTCCGAACAGATAGTCAATCATGCTTGCAGCCGCAAGCCACAGACTCGGCGACTTCACCTTACTGTCGTTGGCGGCATTAAGGGCAAACTGTACAAACGCCATCGCTTCCTTACGATACACCTGCTTGGCATCTATCTGCTTAAACCATTCAGCATCATTATCACCTTTCGCCTTCTGATCAATCGTTTCCTGCACATTATTTACAAAGTCCTGCACAAGGTAATTGAGCGACGGGGCGTTAGGGTTCTCTGCATAGATGGTCCTTATGCCGGCAAGGTTGCGATAGTTGCGCATAACAGACTTGATGGACTGAACGTCGCCCTGCTCGGCATAGATGTCGCAGGCAGCACCACGCTGTCCTGTCTTGAGCAAGGCACGGGCATAGATGTTGCGCATGGCTTCGCGCCACGGACCCTGAGGAAGGCTGGATGCTGAGGTCTTCCACAATGCTACGTTAAGATTGTCATTGCCGAGCATCATGTTTGCACGCATCTGCAGCAGCACGTATTGCGGACGTAATGCCTTGCCGCCGTATGCCTTTGCAGCGGTGAGAACATCGGTGAATGTCTGATGCCGATGTGCTAAATCCTCTTTTGTGGGATAGCTCCATGCGTCACGGGCGTAATCCTCACAAGCCTTGAAGTAACGATTAAGCAAATTGATGTACGCTGTCATCTCCTCATCGTTTCTTTCCTTGGCAGTCTTCAGGATTGCGTCACGGTTCCATTTAAAGTAATCGACACCGATGGGACCGTTCTCCCCCATATAATCCTGCCAGAAACGATCTATATCATACAAGTATGCAGGACCGTCGGTCATGGCTTCATGGCGAAAGACGGAGAACATATAACGATTATGCGTATTTCCCTCGGATATGCATGCCGTGGCGTCAATGAGCGGCAGGGCAGCAATCAAACTAATTATTAAAAATCCTTTCATACTCATCGTTGTTTAATCGGTTAATATTGTTGTTATTGAGATCGAATAGTATTATCTCGTCATTGGCTTCAGGACGTCGGTTGCCTATAGCGTTTACGGCTGAGATAATATCAGAGAGGGAGGGTTGGCGGATGACAATGGAGTCGCTGGAGAGTATCGGGTATTCACCGTCGTAATGGACAAAGCCTACGAACAGACCGCCACGGAACAGGATGCGCCACTTAAAGACGGGATAAGCAGCGCTCAAGCTGAGCTTATAGTCTTTCAGATAAGGCAAGTAAGGGGCTGCGTCATGCAGGTCGAGAATAGGTTTGTGGCAACGTATGTCGGTGGCATCACCAGTGTTATACATCATCAGCACACCACGGTCTGCGGGTGGCGGAGTCTGTGCGAGCTGGTGAAGGCGAATGGTGGACGAGAGCTGGAGCTGTCGGCTATGGCATTCGTCGAGCATAGCCTGCATGAAGTCATTATAGAGTCGGCGTGTGGAAAGAGTCCAGTCACAGTCAATCTGTATCTCCTTGACATCATTGACATCATTGGTCTCGTTCATCTGGAGGACGCGCTTGACGATGAGCGAAGCCAACTGCTTGCGGTCGCCGCAAAGACATTCGGGCATAACGAAGACCGTAGGCACAATGTCGACGTCTTGTGGCATTGCGGTAGCGAAATTAAGCGTGGCGTTAGGCACCGCTCTCCCACTCGCATCCGCCACCACATCAAAGTAGCGGACATACATACGCGATATGCCGTGGGCACGAAGGAAAGCCGTCTTCGTGGAGTCAATGTTCAGCGTGGTGCTCCAGTAATAGACAGACCGCACCCTTGACGACCGCGGCTGCCTCTTATCGTGGCACGCCACCGTCAATATAGCCAACAAGACCGCACATAATGCAGCAGCGGCAAAGCGTATACATCTAAGCGTCTTCATAGCAATATGATGCTCTTATAGAATAACTTAAGAGCCATAATTATAGATTTGTATATTTTTCTTTAATATATTGCGAATTTACGCAAAATACAAGACAAAGCAAAATATACTAACATGTTTTTCCAAGTTTGCCGTCGTTTTTACGATTTATTCGCTATCTTTGCACCAAAATAAGTTGCAGTTCAGACATTTGGACCAACCTACAGCATCTCATTTATGGCAAAAAAAATATTGCTCTCAATAATACTCATCATAACGTTCGTGTCGGCAGCAGCCGGCGCTAACCGCAAGTTCACACTCTGCATCGACCCTGGACACGGTGGAAAAGACACCGGAGCACCGGGCAGCTTTTCGAAGGAAAAAAACATAAACCTGAATGTGGCACTCGCATTCGGACGCTACGTGGAGCGTAATTGCCCCGACGTTACTGTGGTGTATACACGCAAGACTGACGTGTTTATCCCCTTGTACGAACGCGCCGAAATAGCCAACCGCAGGAAAGCAAACCTCTTCATATCCGTACATACCAACGCTCTCCAAGGCAACCACACGATGAGAGGATTCGAGACATACACGCTCGGCGACGGACGCTCACACGCCAAGAAGACCAACCTGGAAGTGGCAAAACGTGAGAACTCCGTCATTCTGCTCGAGAAAGACTATGAGCAGCATTACGTGGGCTTCGATCCCAACTCGCCGGAAAGCAATATCATGTTTGAGTTTATACAGGACCGAAACCTTACAAAGAGCATCGAGCTGGCAAAGATGCTGCAAAGACATGTATGCAAGGTGGCTAACCGTCCCAATAAGGGAGTGCATCAGCAGAACCTTGCCGTACTCAGGCTGACCTCTATGCCGGCTTGCCTCATCGAGCTCGGATATATCTCGACTCCAGATGAGGAGCGAATGCTGAACGACAAGAATCAGATAGACAAGATTGCACGCGGCATATACAACGCCTTCGTAGAATACAAGAACAAGTATGACACTGGAATGACCATCCCATACAAGCCATTGTCAGACCCATTGCCTGAGACCGTACAGCAAAGCGACACACAAAAGAACGACTCTGACGTGGCAGACGCAAGACAGGCAGAACAAGACACCAAGGCGAACGAAGTAAGTGTCAGAAACAACGACCGCCAGTCTGAAAGAAACGACCGCCCTGCAAGAAGGCAGCAGACAAGGCAACAGAACGAGAAGCCAAAGCAGACAACCGTAAAGGAAAAGACGGACGACAGCAAGCCGGTGTTCAAGATACAGATTATTGCCGCAAGCCGACAACTAAAAAAGAGCGACCCTAACTTCAAGGGACTGACGGACGTGGAATGCTATCAGGAGAACGGCATGTGGAAATACACCACCGGAGCCTCCAATAACTATAACACGACGTACAGAAAGCGCAAGGAGATACTGGAGCAGTTCCCGCAAGCATTCATCATAGCATTCAAGAACGGCGTCAAGATGGACGTCAATCAGGCTATTAGAGAATTCAAACAGAACAGAAACAAATAAGAGGATTCAAAACAACGAACAGAAACAAATAAGAATATGAAAGCATTTAATAAAGAAGTGAAAATCGCGCTCGTAGCCATCGTAGGCGTGATAATACTGTTTTTCGGAATGAACTTCCTGAAAGGACTGAACATATTCTCGTCAACTGACGACTATTACATACAATTTCACGATATCAGCGGACTCTCAGCTTCGAGCCCGATATATGCTGACGGATATAAGGTAGGAACCGTCAAGAGCGTCATCTACGACTATTCAGGAAAAGAAGATCCACGCGTGGTGGTAGGAATAGACAGAGACATGCGCATACCGGTTGGAAGTACGGCTGTCATCGAGAGCGACATGATGGGCAACGTGAAGGTGAACCTCCTCCTTGCCAATAACCCAAGAGAAAGAGTCATGCCAGGCGAAACCATCCTTGGCGACGTTGACGCAGGCGCTTTAGGAAAGGCTGCCCAGATGTTGCCCGCCATAGAGAACATGCTGCCGAAGCTGGACAGCATCCTCTCAAGCCTCAACACCCTGCTTGCTGACCCGGCTCTCGCACAAAGCCTACACAACGTGCAGACCGTAACGGAGAACCTCACCGTATCTTCTGCACAGCTCAACACACTTATGAAGACACTCAACAAGGGCGTGCCTACGATGATGGCTAAGGCTAACGGCGTGCTGGACAACACCAACCGCCTCACATCCAACCTCGCCGACCTTGACCTTGCGACAACAAAGCAGCAGGTGGACCAGACCATAGCTAACGTGAAGCTGCTCACAGACCGCCTTAACAGCAACGAGGGAACACTCGGCAAACTGATGAACGATCCGACCATGTATAACAACATGAACTCTACTATGAGAAGCGCCGACTCGCTCCTCATTGACCTTCGTCAGCATCCGAAGCGCTACGTCCACTTCTCCGTATTTGGAAAGAAAGACAAGTAAGCGCATAGATATACTTAGTATAAATACCGAAAGGATATTGTTTCACGGCTTCAGAACAACTCTGAAGCCGTTTTTTTCAATGAGATAAGCGCATTTAGCCAATGTTTCACTAAAAACGTCAAAACACACATAAAAACATCAATATGCAGATTATCAGCAGATTACGCTTATTTATACAAAGAACAAAACATATATATATAAGAATAGCATAACTAACGGGAAAAGAGTCATTTATATTACAAAACGTATACATTCAATAATAATAAAAAAGCAGCTTATTTGCTCAGCTCAAAAATAATTACTAATTTTGCAGTCGGAATTATAGTTTACAAACGGTCGAAAGACACAACACGTACCACAGCCAATGAACATTAGTCCTGAAAAGCTTTGGGACAAATGTCTTGCCTTCATCAGCAAGAACATTTCAGAGCAGACATATAACACATGGTTCAAGAGCATCGTCTTCGAAGCCTTCAACGAGGAAAAGAAGATGGTGGTGATACGTGTGCCCAGTCATTTCGTGTGTGAGTATCTTGAAGAACACTACGTCAAGTTGCTCCACGTGGCGCTTAGCCGCGAATTTGGCTCAGGCATACAATTGTCGTACCGTATTGTAACAGACAAGGAGAACAAGCAGACACAGACAATGGAAGGCGAACAGCCCGTTGAAGACACACTCAAGCCACAGCAGCGCGAGCATGCCAACGAGTCGCCCAACACTCTCGACAGCCTTGCTCCGCAGCAGATTGACTCGCAGCTCAACCCGCAGCTCACCTTCGACAACTACATAGAAGGCAGCAGCAACCTTTTCTCGCGTACCATCGGTAAGACCATTGCTGACAATCCGCAGAGCATGCAGTTCAATCCGTTCTTCGTCTTCGGTCCTTCTGGATGCGGAAAGACACACCTCATCAACGCCATCGGCGTCGAGACAAAGCGAATATACCCAGAAAAGAGAGTGCTCTATATCAGCGCACGCCTCTTCGAGGTGCAGTATACCAACGCCGTACTGCGCAACACCATCAACGACTTTATCAATTTCTACCAGACCATAGACGTTCTTATCGTGGACGACATACAGGAATGGGAAGACAAGAAGGGCACACAGAACACCTTCTTCCACATCTTCAACCATTTGTTCCGCAACGGCAAGCGCATCATACTCGCCAGTGACCGTCCGCCCGTACAGCTCAAGGGAATGAACGAGCGTCTCATCACACGTTTCTCTTGCGGCCTTATAGCAGAGCTGCAGAAGCCGAACGTGAAGCTTTGTGTGGACATTCTGGAGAACAAGATACGCCATGAAGGCCTCAGCATACCTGAGGACGTAGTGGAATTCATAGCCTCGACAGCTAACGGCAGCGTGCGAGACCTGCAGGGTGTCGTAAACTCACTTATGGCATACAGCGTGGTTTACAACTGCAGCATCGACATGAAGCTGGCAGAACGCGTCATCAAGCACTCTGTAAAGGTGGAGAACAACCCGCTTACCGTGGAGGATATCATCGAGAGCGTGTGTCAGCATTACAATGTTACGCCTGCCAACATCAACAGCCGCAGCCGTAAGAAGGACTATGTTATGGCACGTCAGGTATCAATATACCTTGCACAGAAATACACCAAGATGCCGGCAAGCCGCATCGGACGACTTGTGGGTGGACGCGACCACTCTACGGTTATATACAGCTGCAACCAGGTGGAGCAGCGTCTGAAGGTAGATCGCAAGTTCTCAAGCGAAATATCAAGCATCGAAAATTCATTTAAAATAAGGAACTGACAATAATGATGAAGCCGGACAAGGGAAGGGCAATGCCTGTTTTCCTTGTCCGGCTTCATGCGTTTAAACCAAAACCGACCAACTTTATATAATTCCAATATTAAGACTATTATACAACGCCGGTTCCTTTATTTTTCTTAAACAAGACCATAGACACACCGTATCTCACTTATTTCGGAGACACGGCGTAATGAAATGTGCTCTTAAAAAAGGTCGGCAACAAACTCAACCACTTTACCGAATCTCACGGCAAGCACCACAATGCTGGCATAAAACGCAGCCAAAGCATCGTCCAGCATGCAGCCCCAACCGCCATGTATGTGCTTGTCCACCCAGCGACAGCCGAGCGGCTTGGTGATGTCAATAGCACGGAACAGCACGAAACCAAGCGAAGCAAGCGATATAGCCACATACGAAGGACCATCAACAAACAAGGCAGGCAGACATGCCACCCACGTTCCGAAATACTCATCGATGATGACAGTACGCGGATCCTCGCCCCAATAGCGCTCCATGACATTGTCTGTCCACACTCCAAGCAGCAGCGAACCCACCACAAGAGCGAGCGTTGCCACAAAAAGCCACATTGGAGAAAGCAGCAGATAAAGGCCAATCCACGTAAGGAGAGCCACAAAGCCACCTAATGTTCCAGGTCCCCAGGGCCAGAATCCGACACCAAAACCCGTTGATAACGCTACATGAAACCAGGGTGCCTCACCCAACTGATGATTGTTGTTATTACTCATTATATAATATGTAAGTCTTTAAGATGTAACAATATATTTAAAGCAAGTCAGAAAAAGGTGACTCTAAAATCTTTGCAAAGTTAAGGAAAAAATACGAGACCATCGTTAAAAACGGGACGGCGAGGCTGAAAAACTTGCATAACTGTCCGAAAATAAGTAACTTTGCAGTCCATTTGAAGAAATGGGCTTAATAAACATTATTAACAGAGTGCTTGGTAAACCTCTTAAAAAACAAGAACAATGCAGAAAGAAAAGAAGACAGTGAGTGTGCTCTTTATGCTTTTCAGCATACTCTTCTGTGTTTGCCTCATTACGGCAAACGTACTCGAGACAAAGCAAATATCCGTAGGACCGTTCAACATAACGGGAGGACTGATAGTATTTCCTATCTCATACATCATCAATGACTGTGTGTGCGAGGTTTGGGGATACGGCAAGGCAAGAATGCTGATATGGACCGGCTTCGCCATGAACTTCCTCTTCGTGACGTTCGGCGCCTTGTGCGACCTGCTTCCAGCCGCTCCCTATTGGGACAACGAAGCCGGATTTCATGCCATCTTCGGTCTTGCTCCACGCATTGCCGCAGCCTCATTCGTGGCGTTCATCATCGGTTCGTTTGTCAATGCTTACGTAATGAGCCGCATGAAGATATCGTCAGGCGGACGCAACTTCTCGGCACGAGCAATCCTCAGTACGGTGTATGGCGAGACAGCCGACTCGCTGATTTTCTTCCCATTGGCATTGGGAGGCGTAGTGCCACTGCGTGAGTTGCCCATACTGATCATCTCGCAAGTGGTGCTCAAGACGCTCTACGAAATCCTTGTGCTTCCCGTTACCATCCGCGTGGTGAGAGCCACAAAGCGCTACGAAGGCGAGGACGTCTACGACAACAACGTCAACTACAGCATCTGGAAGATATTCAACATTTAACAACATCCTTATTTATTCAATTCATTAAAAAAAAACAATGGCTACAAATTCAAATAACCGTACAGACGAAGGACTCAAGGCCCTTGGTTCTAACACACGCTACCGTGACGACTACGCACCTGAGGTGCTCGAGACTTTCGTAAACAAACATCCCGGCAACGACTATTGGGTACGATTCAACTGCCCGGAGTTTACATCCCTCTGCCCCATCACCGGTCAGCCCGACTTCGCCGAGATTCGCATATCCTACATCCCCGACGTGAAGATGGTGGAGAGCAAGAGTCTTAAGCTTTACCTCTTCAGCTTCCGCAACCACGGCGACTTCCATGAGGACTGCGTGAACATCATCATGAAAGATCTAATCCGCCTCATGGACCCTAAGTATATTGAGGTGACAGGAATATTCACCCCAAGAGGCGGCATCTCTATCTGGCCCTACGCCAACTACGGCAGAAAAGGTACCAAGTACGAGCGTCTGGCAGAAGAAAGATTTGCCACACACGACATCAAGTAAAGGTTGAGAATTGAGAATTTGAGAGTTGAGATATACCAATCCCCATGAGTAATCTTTCTAACCATATGGTTATCATAACCCTCAACTCTCAAAATTCAATTCTCAACCTTACTTTTTTCCTTATTGTGCAAGAAATTGCATAAAACCATAAAGATTTCTTAAGTGTTTTTTCCTTATAGATTGTTATATTGATACGTGATGTTGTATCCGTTAACCTAAATCATACGACATCAGCTATCTACTGAACATCAAAAAAAACAACAATAAGGAAAAAATTATGAGAACACGACCGTTACTAACTCTGAAGTGGTCGCGTAAGGCAATGACACTTGTCATCGCTGCCGCACCATTCCAGTGGACTCTTGCCGGAAACGTCAACAACGCTCCAGCATCCGAATTCAACGCTTTCGTCCAGCAGGACGGCAAGACTACGCTCAAAGGACACGTGACAGACGAGAACGGAGAACCGCTTATTGGCGCCACCGTAAACGTGAAGGGCACCGAGGAGCGCACCGTTACCGACATCGACGGCAACTATACGCTCCGCACTTCTGCTTCACATCCAACAGTCATTGTCAGCTATCTTGGCTATCGCAATAAGGAACAGAAAGCCTCCGGATCATCCAATCTCGACATCATCATGCAGCCCGACCAGCAGTCTATTGACGAGGTGGTGGTGACTGCTCTCGGCATCAAGCGCGAGAAGAAAATGCTCGGCTATTCCGTACAGGACATCAAGGCGGACGCCCTTAACACCACTGGCGACCCTTCCGTAACCGGAGCATTGGACGGCAAGGTGGCAGGTCTGCAGATGAACACGGCAAGCACCGGTCTTGGCGGTTCCACTAAGATTACCATCCGTGGCAACTCTTCACTTACGGACAACAACCAGCCGTTATGGATTGTTGACGGCGTTCCTTTCACCGACGACCAGACTTCTGAGGCTTCTGCATACGGCGGCTACGACCGTGGTGGCACATCATTCGACATCAACCCGGAAGACATCGAGTCGATCTCAGTACTTAAGGGTCCGAACGCTGCTGCTCTCTACGGATCACGTGCAGGTAACGGCGTAATCCTCGTTACCACAAAGCGAGGCTCACACAAGCAGGGCTTCGGCGTATCTTACAGCGGCAACTTCACATGGAGCCAGGCTGCAGAGACTCTGAAGATGCAGAAACTCTACGGACAAGGTTCGCAGGGACAGTTGCTCTTCAACAAGGACGAAGAGGGCAATCCCACAACAATGACGGGCGAACTGGCATTCGGTCCGCGCTTCGACGGGAGCATACAGACCAACTGGCTCGGCGAGAAGGCTCCTTACTCATACACAGGCGACCGTCTGAAGGATTACTTCCGCACAGGATTCTCACAGTTCCATACCGTAGCCGTGGGTTCAGCCACGGACAAGTCTCACTTCCGTCTTTCTGTAGGACTCAATGCCAACGACGGTCTGTTCAAGGACGAATCGCTCGACAAGCTCAACGTAGACCTCAACGCCGGTACTACAGTCAACAAATGGCTGTCATTGGACGGCAAGATTTCCGTATCGCACACTAAGGCAGAGAACCGTCCTTACACGGGTCTGAACGGCGAGGTAGCACAGCTGCTCCTCATGCCGGGCAACGTAAGCCTTAAGGACCTTGAGGCAAACTATACTTCTCCTAACCAGCTCCACCGCAACTGGTTCGGTCCTGACCAGCACTACAGCAATCCTTACTACGTGCGCCACAGATTCCAGAACAGCGACGAGCGCTGGCGTGCCTTCGGATATTATGCCGCCAACCTCAACCTAACGGATTGGTTGAAATTCAGCGCCAAGTATTCTTTCGACTATTATCGCACACGTCTCCAGACATCCGACCTTTCATTGGGTGACGGAGCCATCTCTACGGACGGCACCGGATGGGAGCAGAAACTCGTGACCGACGGCATGTCACGCGGTGAGGAGAACCACTTCGAGCAGAACATGCAGTTCCTCTTCATGGGCGACAACCAGCTTACGAAGAAATTGCGCCTCGGTTATACGGCTGGTGCCAACATCATGTACCTGAAGTATGAGACGCTCTCAGCTTCCGTGCAGAACATGCTGGAGAAGGACAACTGGATTCTCAACACCGGCAACAAGCTTGTCTCAGCCGTAGACGACGGACACGACCGCGCCATGTATTCGGCTTTTGCGTCAGCTCAGTTTGCCTACGACGAATGGCTCTCGCTCGACCTTACAGCACGTAACGACTGGTCGTCCACTCTGCCGAAAAAGAACAACTCATTCTTCTATCCGTCTGCATCACTCAGCTGGGTGGTTTCCGACTTCATGCGCTCCATCGACCATCGTCTGCCGGAATGGATCACGTTCACAAAGCTGCGCCTCTCTGCAGCCCAGGTGGGTAAGGATCCGTCGCCGTACAATCTCTACAACGTGCGTAAGTTCCAGTTCGAGATGGGCAACCGCAAGCCTATCATCAACACCGTACGCCTCAACCCTAACCTCAAGCCAGAGATTAAGACATCGTATGAGTTTGGTCTCGACATGAAGTTCCTCCAGAACCGTCTCGGATTCGACTTCACATATTATTATAGCACTACGAAGAACCAGGCCATGCTTGTTGACGCATCAGCTCCTTGGACACAGCAGTGGGTGAACGCAGGCAAGATAAACAACACCGGAGTGGAGCTTATGGTATATGGTTCGCCGGTTCGTACACGCGACTTCCAGTTTGACCTCACAGCCAACTTCGCGCACAACCGCTCCACAGTCAAGGAACTGGCAGACGGCGTAAACCGCATCTATTTCGCCGGCGACGGCAACATGCCGGTGAAGGTAGGTGCAGTCAGCGGAGGAAAGCTCGGCGACATCTTCGCCAACAACCTCATGCAGCGTGACGCTCAGGGACGTGTCATCATCGGCGACGACGGTCTGCCTATGGCAACAACCGGCGACGGCAACCTTGAGCAGTACTTGCTGGACCATCCTATCGGCAACATCCAACCCGACCTTCTGATGTCCGTCACACCGACATTCACATACAAGGGCATCTCGCTCACTGCCATGTTCGACATGAAGTTCGGTGGCGACATCGTTTCGGTGTCTGAGGGTATGGCTACGGCTGTCGGTACGTCAGACCGCACCATTAACCGTGGCGAATACAAGGAGATTAACGGTGTAAAGGACTGGTATATGGTTGTTCCCGGCGTAACCGCTGACGGCAAGCCCAATACAAAACCGGTAAGCGCACAGGCCTACTATTCCACCATCGGTCTCTACAACTCGCAGAAAGGATTTGCCGAGGAGTTCGTGCATGACGCTTCGTACATCAAGCTGAAGGAGCTTGCTCTTGGCTACAGCTTCCCACAGTCCGTGTTGCGCCGCACACCGCTCACACAGCTGAAGCTCAGCTTCGTGGCACGCAATCTCTGCTTCCTCATGAAGCACACACCGGGCAATCCTGACGGCGGTTATGACACGACAATGTTCTCACAGGCAATTGACTTCATGGCAGTGCCTTACACAAGAACATTCGGATTCTCTGTTAACATCGGTTTCTAATAGAAGCATCTGATACGGAATAATAAAAAAACAGTAAACAAATAGAACTATACAATGAAACGCAATATATTCTATACCGGTCTGATAGCAGCCACAACGCTGCTCACCTTTGCGTCATGCTACGACCTCGACGAAATGAGTCGCGACCCCTACGGCGTGGAAGGCTCTGAAAATGCGGGCGGCGAGATTACTCCGGACAAACCGGACGAAGGCAAATACGCTGACATCAACATCAACTATGCCGTGTCGCACGACGACTCGGTGGCTTACAAGAAGGCTTTGGCAGACGCTCCTGCCACCTTCCGCACATTCCTTTATCAGGGATATTACAACGACTATCAGATAACCACCAACCTCTCGCATGACATATATGCGGGATACGTGGCAAACAATCAGCCCAAGCACGCAAAGAAGTCGCCTGACTATGGCTATTCTGACGGATGGTCAGGACGCCGCTGGTCACACTTCTATACGGAGCGCTCCACCGAGTATCGCGACCTTCTGAGAGCATACAAGTTTAACGATACGCCTGAGAAGTATCGCAACATGTACTACATCACACGCATCTACTACACGTTCCTCGCTCTCGCCAACACCGACACATACGGCGACATGCCGTTCCGTCAGTACGTGCAGGCTAAGGTTCCAGAGACCAACAACGTGGAATACGACACGCAGGAACAGGTTTATGACGCCATGTTCCGCATGCTTGAGCAGGCTGTAGACAGCATTAAGCCGGAAGACGCATCACAGTATAAGATTGACAAGGACGACATCTGCTATTTCGGCGATGCCGAGAAGTGGTGCCGCTTCGCCAATTCAATGCGTCTGCGCATGGCATTGCGTATCAGCAATGTCAATCCTGAACGTGCAAAGAAGGAGGCAGAGGCTGCGCTTAACAACAAGTATGGTCTGATGAAGAGCAATGACGACAACATGCAGACCGTGCCTAAGCACGCTCCCGTTGAGATGGGTGGCGAAGACGGTGGCGGAGACGAGAACGGTCTTGCCATGTGCTCCGTGGCTTATGGCGGCGAGAGCGTACTCTCTAAGGACATGGAGAATCTTTATCGCAACCTCTCTGACGGCGGCAAGGAATACACCATAAAGAAGGGACGTAACAATTCAGAAACAAAGAAGATTGACCCACGCTGCCTTGTGAGCTGGTATCGCAGCAATATGACAGCTGCTACGCTTGCCACCGGTCAGGACGGTCTGCGCAACGACTTTGTAGGATGTCTGCGTGGAGCCCAGTCGCCCGACATCTCTATGGACCCTCTGAAGTACAGTCTTACACGTACGGTTAAGGACGGTGCCTCAAAGGATCTTCCCGATGACCATTGGTTCAATTATTCTCGTCCTACAGTATGGTTCGGTTACGCAGAGTCGTTGTTCCTTAAGGCAGAGGCAGCTCTGAGAGGATGGACCGGAGCCGACCTCACACTTGACGCAGAGGGTTACTTCCGTGCAGGTGTCAAGGCATCCATGGACTATTATCACATTGCCGACGCTGACGCTCAGGCTTACATCGACGGTCTGAAGGTATGGGACGAAGGCGTATTCAGCAGCGGTGACCGCGAAGCCATCCTCAAAGCCATCATCACACAGAAGTGGATGGCAGTATTCCCGAACGGCAACGAGGGTTGGGCTGACTTCCGTCGCACCGACTATCCTGCCCTTCTCAACCAGCAGACCAACTTCTCTGGAGGCGACGTTCCTAACGGCAAGCAGATCAAGCGCTTGCTTTATCCGAACAGTGAGTCGCAGAACAAGTACTTCATTCAGCATCCTAACCTGCAGACCAACAACACTCAGGGCACACGCCTCTGGTGGGATGTGGCTGACACCAACGATGCTGCTGGCAACCGCATGAAGCCAAACAACTTCCGATAAGGATACCATAGGAAGCCGTCCCGTAAGTAATTGCTTACGAGACGGCTTCTTTTTTTATATTACCTTTATCGTCCAAAATTTGATTTTAACACCTTGAAAGTTTTTCTTTTTACGGAAAAGTGCTAACTTTGCATCGTATGAAGCCTTGATGGAGAAACCGTCATGGCATTATCATTTTTCCGACTATACCGATGAATAACCATATTGGCAGGACACTGCTACTTATCATATTGACCTTTTATTCGCTGATGTCACCGGCTTCGGGCGTCAGCAAGTATTCAACGCTCATACGCGAAGTTCGTGGATGGTCGTCCGAGAAGGTTCTTGCTATGGGCGACACCTTGCTCCAACGACATGAAGACGACAAGGCCCTCGTGATGTATATGCTCGTTTGCTCACGCACAAACGACAATATGACCGACAAGGAACTGACCGACTGCTCGCTTGCCAACATGAAGGCTGGCGACATCTTCTATGACCGCGGCAACTATATCAACGCACTTAAGAACTATCAAACCGGACTGAAACTCAGCGAAAGCTCGAAGTCGAAAGAGCATCTTGCCTCTATATACAAGAACATCGGAAACGCTTACTGCATGTTCAAGGACTATGACAAGGGTTTCGAATATTATAAGAAAGGTTATGCCATCATACCTAAGGGTGACAAAGAGCTGACATTCAAGCTGCTTGTCAATCTCTTCGGCGTATGCCTCAACCGCAAGGACCTAAAGGAAGCCCGCAAGTATAGCCAGCTTATACAGACATCGCCACACCCCGAAACAGCAGAAAACCAATTCTACATAACTTTCTCCAAAGCTCTTCTCACTTCCGAAGAGGCACACTATGCCGAGGCCAACAAAATTCTCATTGACCTTGCCAAGACATCTATCGCCGCCAAACTGCCTGCTATATTTATCTGCTCCGTCTATTCGCATATCTACACCAACTACATGGAAATGGGCGACATGAGCAATGCCCTCCATTACATCCGCCTCTGCATGCAGACAGCTGAGAAGAACCACATGATGCATTACGTGCCGGAAACGCTGCGCGACATGGCGGAGATACAGAAGCGAAGCGGCAACACCTCCATAGCACAGCAATACGACGCCCAATATCTCAACCTGATGGACTCAATCTACAACTCACAACGATTCAACGTCGTGAAAAACCAGCAGTTCATCTACGAAGTGGACAAAGCCAACAAAGAGATAACCCGTCTGCATCAGGAGGAAGAGACACATCGTCATAACGCCCGACTCTATCAGTTGCTCTTCCTTGTCAGCATCATCGCCGTTGTACTTATCAGCGTATTGCTATTCTATGTACTCAGACAGAAGCGCAATCTGGAGGTGAGCTACCGCAAGCTTTACGACATGAACCGCAGCAATATGGCGGAAACAGAAGAACGCAAGGCTACTCGCACCAGCAATATGAAAGACGACCAGAAGCAGCAGTTGCTTGAAGATATACAAAGAGTAATGGAAGGAACGGACGAATACTGTCAGCAGGAATTCACCGTCGGTTCGCTTGCAAAGCTCATCGGATCAAACGAGCGCTACGTCTCGATGGTCATCAACGACCACTACGGCAAGTCGTTCACCGAACTGCTCAACGACTGCCGCATAAAGAAAGCATGCGAACGTCTCACCGACGACACCGAATACGCCAACCTCACCATCACCGCCATAGGACAGAGCGTCGGCTACAAGTCGCAGACCACATTCATCAAGCAGTTCCGCAAATGCACCGGTCTAACCCCATCCGTATATCAGAAGTTCGTGGCAGAAGACCGGCTCAAGGAGCATACTGTGGAATAAAAACCCGAAATCATTGTAATACAGACGCTTTTCTCTTCATTTTCGGGAAAATGGAGTAAGCGGATTTGCTCGATATAAGCATAAACTATATATTTGCAGACGATAATTTATTAACCTAACCACGCCTGTCCGTCGAAATGATTTGCGAAGCAAGAAGTTCTGCTGATGGGTTTTTAATTATTAATCTTATGAAAATAAAAAGACAGTTTTTTATGGCCATAGGTTTCGCGGCAACGATGTTATTGTTGCCCGCCACCGCAATAGGTCAAGACAAAGCGTTAGGAAAAAAATCTCATCGGGGCAACCTCAAGCCCTTCGCCGGTGTTAAGATATCAAGAGTCACAGCAGAAAGAATCACAGCAGATACAGATATAGATATAGACCGTCCCGGCACTCCTTCTGACGTATTTGCCCAAGATAATGTCACCTCCGTGGTATTCACATGGAAAGACGCCGATAAAGGTGTTAATGGCGGCTACGTGGACAAGACCTCACTCTCACATAATATATATACATTTGAGAACATTTACGGCAACATCACCAAAACTCTCATTGCCGAAACCGGCGTAGGAGAAGAGAGCTACACACTCAACATGCGCACCAACGAAGGCAAGCAGGAACTGAAGGATTTCGGCGTGTCTGCCGTTAATGCCACTGGCGAAAGCAATGTTGCCATGGCACCGAGCATTATCGTGGGCGCACCATACGAACTGCCGTTTGCGGAAAGCTTCAAGAACGGAAAGCTTGACAACCCGATGTGGTGGGCAAGAAGCAACGGCGCATCCGAGTTCACTATGATGACAGAGGATTCATCCGACGGCAACGGATGTATCTTGTACGAATCAAACAGCTCTGACGATTATGGCGTAATGGGTACTGGTAAGCTGACTCTTGCAGGAGCCATCCATCCGAAACTGGAGTTCACCCACTTGGCATACGAGAATAGCGACGCCAAGATAGTCGTAGCCATACAGAAGCCAGACGGCACAGAGGAAGAACTGCAGACCATCCAGACCGTATCTGAGGACGGCAAGTGGATTAGAAACACGATAGACATCGACCCGAAATATGGCTCATTACCTTATCTCTTCCTGCAATTCACGGTTTCAGCCAGTCAGTACGAGTTTGTAATGCTTGACGAAATCAGCATTACCGACCAGTGTGAGAACGATATGGCTGTGAAGACCATCATCCTTCCCCCATCGGCAAAGAAGGGGGACAACGTCGAGGTGAAGGTGACTGTAGAGAACCGTGGCTTGCAGGAGGCCAACGGATACAAGGTAGAACTGTATGCCGACGGCAAACTTCAGGACACCAAGGTGGCCGAAACCGCCCTTGCATATATGGATGAGGCCGTCTATACATTCAGTTATACAGCAGCCATCACCATGGAGAACAGCTCTGTGGAACTGAAAGCGGAAGTGGAATACGAAGGCGACATGAAGCCGGAGAACAACACGAAGACCACCACGCTGACCTTTAAGGTATCTGACAAGCAGAAGCCGGAGAGCGCATCTGTCACTGACAACAACAACGGCACATACACCGTAAGCTGGACGTCACCCGCCGATGCACGCAAGGTGGTTACGGACAGCTTCGAAGAGTACGACTCATGGTCGCAGGACAAGTTCGGCGAATGGACAGCGAAATTCAGTGAGGAGAAGACTAAGACCGGAAATATCTTTACCTATCCTTATCCAGGCGAGGGCGACCCGTTCGCATTCATACTGATGGAACCGCTTGACTACTGGATAGACTCTGAGACTATGGGCAACTTCCCATGCCTCAAGCCCCACAGCGGCAACAAATACCTTGCAGCATTCTACAGTTTCGCCAATGGCGACTACATTGATGCAAACGACTGGCTCATAAGCCCCGCTCTGTCAGGTTACAAGCAGACCGTCTCCTTCTGGGTGAACAATCTGGTTTCGCCGGGCGTATATAACCTTGAGACCTTCGACGTGCTCTACTCTACAATGGGCACAGACTTTAAGGATTTCATCAAGCTGGGCGAAACCTACGACATAGAGTCTGGCGAGTGGCAAGAAATCAACGTAGAACTGCCAGAAGGCGCCAAGTATTTCGCCATCCACCGCAAGACAAGAGAAGACGACGCGATGATATTCCTCGTTGACGACGTCACCTACGAAAAGGGAACAGAAATCGTAACGGGCTATAACGTCTACCGCAACGACCAGCTGCTGAAGACAATGAGTCCCGATCAAACGGAGTTTGTAGACGAAACAGCAGAGGCTGGCGAGAAATACACCTACGCCATCACAGCACTGTACGAAAGCGGCGAGTCTGAACCGATTATCGCAATAGTCGACACCACCAACGGCATTCAGGATGTAGAGAATGTTCTTGGCACCAAGACATACAATGTCTATACTCTCGACGGTCAACTGATTGGCAAGGACATCAAGTCGCTCAACGGCCTGAAACGTGGTGCATACATCATCAACGACCGCAAGGTAATCATCAAGTAATAGCATAACTCCGTAAGGAGACATCATTTCATAACTGGGGGCAACGCTCTTGAAGCCGTATCATCACGACATCAAGGACGTTGCCCCCTTTTAATGCCACATTCCTTGTCAAAAAGCCACATTTCATCGGGATTTCATACCTATTCTAAGGTATTTTATCATCATTTTCGTGAAAATGGAAAAGACTGATTTGCACCGTGTTTATAATATACCTATTTTTGCAAGCGATAAATATCATAACATAACACCGCCTGTTTGTGGAATATGTAGCATACAAGTAGTTCTGCCAATAGGTTAAAAATAATAATCTTATGCAAAAACAAAAACCAATTATGACCATTGGAGTAACAGCATCAATGTTGTTGTTGTCACTCGGCGCCAACGCCCAAACCACAGAATTAGGGCTTAAAGGTAACAAGTCTTCATACGAGATGCTCGCTCCTATGAAGCTTACACCAGCAGAGCGCAAGGCTAAGTTGGCTGAGTCTATCGCCAAGCATCCGCTTTTGCACAAGAGACTCGTGCCGCAAACAGCGAAGCGTGACAGCCTCGTGCGTCTTAACCGCAACATTGAGGCAGGCATCAAGACCAAGCAAGCACCATCCCTTCCTATATTAAGAGCCAACGACGAAAAAGCCAAGACTCTATGGGGTAATGTGCTTTTTGATAATAGCTGGGGTGCTGAGACTCCAGAATACGGTATGTATTCATTCTGCACCGAAACTCCCATTAAGGTAAAGAAGCAATTCCTGGACGACTTCTTCCGTGCCACCGGTGCAGGTGCATGGATTGAGGACGACCTTTATTTCGTGATGTACCAGAACTTCTGGGGCGTGGATATGATCTACCTCTATCATTACGACACCAAGACTTGGGAGATGAAGCAGGAAAAGCGCCTTGAGAATTATTCGCTCGTTGCCATCGAGACAGCCGTGGCTAATGACGGAACTGTCTACGGATGTTTCCTTGACGCTGACGGTACGTATAATGAGCTTGGCGTAGTGGACTATGCCACCGAGTCAAGAACCACTATCGGACGACTCAGACACAGTTACGTGGCAATGGGTATCACCAGTGACAATGTTCTGTATGGCATTGCGGAAGATGGCAACCTCTATAAGATTGACACTCAAACAGCTGAAGAAGTAGTGGTCGGTTCCACAGGCAAGCAACTCACCAAGGCTGACGGCAGCTACTTCTATCAGAGCGGCGAAATAGACCAGACCACCAATACTTTCTATTGGGACTGCGTGGACAACAACCAACAGTCAACCCTCTATACAGTAAACCTCACTACCGGTCAGCTGACAGAGGTTGGACAATTCGCTAACAACAACATTATCTCGCTCCTTACCATTCCTAAGGCAAAGGCTGCCGACAACGCTCCTGCTGCTGTTGAGCAGATTGACTTCGACTTCGCTGGTGGTTCGCTGACGGGCAACATCTGCTTCATCGCACCTACAAAGCAGTTTGACGGCAACAACCTTACAGACAGCAAGCTCACCTACACCATCCTTAACGGTAAAGAAGAAATAGCAACTGGCGAGACCACTCCTGGAGCAAAGGTATCGCAGCAGGTGACACTTAATAATGGATATAACACCATCACCGTTATTGTCAGCAACGCCAACGGCGCGAGCCCGAAGTGCGCAAGCCGTTACTACGCAGGCTTTGACACTCCGAAGCCTGTGGGCAACGCTCAGGCATCCGTAAATGCCAACACTGGCAAGGCTACTGTCACATGGGAAGCACCAGCCGGTGGTCAGAACGACGGCTACCTCGGCGAACTCACCTACGACATCAAGCGTTATCCAGAAGGCAAAGTGGTTAAGACAGGCCATGTGGGAACCACCTTTGAAGAAACACTTCATGAGGGCGAGACCACAGTCTATGGTTATGGCATCACGCCAAGCAACAACGGCACTAAGGGCGACGAAATCGTCACCAACTACATAGCCTACGGCGACCCCATCACTCCGCCTTTCTACAACGGATTCGACGCTAAGTACGACTTGGCTTACTTCACCGTTATGGATGCCGACAATGACGGCAAAACATGGTCTCTCAAAGAGGCTGACATGTTCAATGGTTACGACGGTTACGCCCAAATACTTCGTGGAGAGGAGAAGCACAGCTTCAACGACTGGCTGATTACACCCGCACTCAAGGTAAAGGCCAACCACAAGTATAACATCTCTTTCCGACTCTCAGGACTATACAAATATTATGAGGAGCAGTTCGAGGTGAAGTACGGCTCAGCACCCACTGTGGAAGGTATGAATAAGACTCTGATGCCGCAGACCACCATCAAGCGTTCCGACTTTGAGACGGTTACGCTCACTCTCGAAGCAGACAAGGATGAGGTTATCTATCTCGGATTCCATGCACTCTCAGTACTGGGAGAAGCCATGGGCGTAAAGATTGACGACATCAATGTCACGGCAGGTGTGGACAATCTCGCTCCTGACCAGGTGACGGAACTCAATGTGGAAGCCGACCCACAGGGAACTCTCTCCACAAAAATCAGCTTCACAGCTCCGACAAAGACCCTCAACGGCAATACTCTTGACAATATCACCGGTTTCCAGCTCCGTCGCACGGGTAAGGTGGTGGCAGAGATTCCTGCTGCAGCTCCTGGCGCTAAGGTGGAATACACAGACAACACACCGGTCAATGGTGTCAACGTATACAGCGTGGCAGCCGTAAACGAGAAGGGCGCAAGCTTCTATTGCACACCGGTGGCAGTATACGTAGGCGAAGATAGCCCCACTACTCCGGTAAAGGCTAACACCGAAACAAATACCAACTCAGTACGTTTTAACTGGAATGCTCCAGAGAAGGGCATACACGGTGGCTATCTCAACCCCGAGAAGCTCACCTATACGCTCGCCGAATCTGACGGTTCTGACTATAAACCGACATACACTCCTGTGGGAAACACAGTAGGCAAGACATACTTCGACCTCGACGTCAATCCTAATGACGGAGCGGAGCAGACCGTAAAGACACTCTTCATCAACGCAGCCAACGATTACGGCAGCAGTGCGTACATACCATTGCCTTCATACATCCAGGGCAAGCCTTACGACATCCCGTTCTCTGCCAGCGTAAAGAACTATATGTTCTACGGCATCCTTTGGGCAGCATGGGGAACCGGCAAGTCTGACTTCGAGCTCTCTAAAAACTCGGTTGACAACGACGGCGGCTGCTTCTATCTCGTGCCGAAGAACGACGACGACATCTCGTACCTCGGTTCAGGCAAGATCAGTCTCGGTGGCGCCACAGCTCCCAAGCTGATGTTCCATCACAAGGCAGCAGAAGGCAGCAAGGCAAAGATTACGGTAGAGGTGGAGACTCCTGACGGCATCAAGCATGAGGCAGGCGTCATTGACTACGCCAACCTGCAGGGAGGCGACTGGAGCGCATCCGGCATCGACCTCAGTCCGTGGGCTAACGAGCCGTTCATCACCTTCGACTTCGCCGTACAGGGCAAGAGCTATGAGGAAATCTACATTGACCGCCTCTTCGTACGCGACACACAGACTGACGACCTCAACGCCGAAATCGAAACACCGAAGACAGTATTGAAGGGTGGCGTGGCTAACGTGAAGGTAAGAGTGAACAACTTCGGCGAGAATCCTGCCAATAACTTCAAGGTGAAGCTCTATGCCAACGACAAGCTGGTGGAGACCAAGAAGATAACTGAGACTCTGGATGCTTACAGATTCACAGACGTTGACTTCGCATTCCAGAGCAACAAGCTCGACCAGAACGACAACGTGGAGCTTAAGGCAGAAATCGACTATGCTTACGATCTCTTCGAGGACGACAACGTGGTGTCTGCAAACATTGGATACACCACAAGCGCTAAGCCGAAACCCGAACAGGTGAACACCAACAATACAGAAGAGGGTGTGAACATCTCATGGACTCCGGTAATCACCAATACAGAGACCGTTACCGAGAGCTTCGAGGACGGAACATCATGGAGCCAGGACAACTTCGGAGCTTTCCATTCAGAGGCTGTAAACTCTGGTACAACTGGAGGTGTATTCGATAAGTACAAGTTCCCGAACCAGGGTTCTAACTACGGATTCATGCTCTTCGAGCCTGCTAACGGATGGCTCACAGCAGCACAACTCAATCAGGCATCCGACTTTAAGGCACACACTGGCGACAAGTATATTGCAGCCCTTTACCGAGTTGACGCAGAAGGATATGACATGGCCCAGAACAACTGGCTCTACAGTCCGGAACTCTCAGGCGACGCTCAGGAGATAAGCTTCTGGGCAAAGAACTTCAAGGACAGCGAGGTTACGCATAAGGAGACCTTCAACGTGCTCTACTCTACTACTGATAATAAACGCGAGTCGTTTAACAAGATTGGCGAGACATTCAGTCTTACAAGCGGTGCATGGGAGGAGATAAAGGTGCAGTTGCCGGCAGGTGCCAAATACTTCGCCATCAACCACAACACTGCGACATGGGACAATCCGTTCTTCTTCATGATTGACGACATCACCTATTCATACGGCGCAGGCAAGGTAACCGGCTACAACATCTATCGTGACGGCAAGCTCATCGGCAATGTAACAGCTGACGTTCGCAACTTCGTCGACAAGGATGCAAATCTCTCTGACACCAACAGTCATGTATATGGCGTCACAGCAGTATACGCCAGCGAAGAGTCGGAGGCAACACTCGCTCAGATTCTTACCGGACTGGACAACATCTCTGCTGACAGCAAGACATTCGACGTCTACACAACAGACGGCATCTGCGTGGCAAAGGGCGTGAAGAACCTCAACCTGCTCAAGAAGGGAGTCTACGTAGTTAACGGCAAGAAGATTGCAGTGAAGTAAAAAACTGGAATGTGAAACCAACAAACGAAAACCATGAACAAAAGTTATAATATGGTTTTGGCTACAATGTGCTTGGCATTACTTATGCCAAGCGCACTGAACGCCAAGCCCCGAACCCTACAGCAGAAGATGCAGGCAGCCACGGCAGCTTTCAGTAAGGGACAGTTGTCGAAGATGATGAAGGCCAAGAAAGCGCCGATGAAGCAGCTTAAGGCTGCAGACGATTACACAGTCTTCGGATATGACAACGGTGGATTTGCCATCATCGCCAATGACGACCTTGTTCCTGCCGTGCTCGGCTATTCGGAGAGCAGCTTCGACGACAAGGCAGGGAACGAGAGCTTCAAGTGGTGGCTCAGCGCTGTCAGCGAGGTGGTGAAGAAGAATGTGGAAGAAGGCAAGACCATTGCTCGCACCACAAAGCCTACCGACGGCAACTTCCCCGAAGCAGTCCCCATGCTCCTCACCACCAAGTGGGGTCAGGAGGCACCGTTCAACAACCTCTGCCCCATCGCCACTGACGGTTCTGGCAAATGTCTTACAGGATGCGCCGCCACGTCCACGGCACAGGTGTTCTATTACCATAAGGGACCCAAGAACGGTATGGGCAGCCATACCATCTATTATCCCTACGGCATGACATCAGGCGTTGCCATCAGCGTAGACTTCGAGAAAAGCATCTACGACTGGACCAATATGATAGACGTTTACGACAAAGGCTACTCCACTCAAGAGGCTGACGCCGTGGCTGTGCTGATGAGAGACCTTGGCGTGGCAGCCGACATGGACTACGGTTCAACCGCACAAGGCGGTAGCGGCACGCTCCACGAAACTCTTGCCAGAGGTCTGCAGCGCTATTACGGACTGACCGACGTGAAGTATCTGGAGCGTGAGGACTATAGCGAGCAGGGATGGATGAACGTCATCTACGACCAGCTCAGCCGCAATCTGCCTATCGTCTACGGCGGATTCACAAAGCAGCGCGAGGGCCATTCCTTCGTTCTCGACGGATACGATGCAGAGGGTCTGGTGCATGTCAACTGGGGATGGAACGGCGACCAGAACGGTTACTACGACATCGCACTCCTCGATCCCGTCGGCTATGCGTTCACACAGATGCAGGAGGCTGTCATCAACATCGAGCCGCAGCCTGCCATCAACCGCATCTCCGGTGAGATAAGCGTCAAACAACCAGGTACGCTCCGCTCACTGCTGGAGCAGGAGTCGTTCTACAACTATGAGGCTCTGAAGGTGAATGGTGACATCAACGCCACCGACATCCGCACCATCCGCGAGATGGCTGGCGTGGACGAGAACGGCGGTCGCACTCATGGCAGACTGCAGAAGCTCGACCTTAGCAACACCAACATCGTGGCAGGATCAGACTATTACCTCATCGACAAGGGCAACAAGCTCACCATCAAGGCGGACAACACATTGCCTGACAAGCTGTTCTATGGATGCAGCATGGAGGAAGTAAGCTTCCCGTCAGCAGGTATCCACAACTTCGGAAAGGGAGTATGGGCATACTGCAACAAGCTGAGCCACGTAAGTCTCACTCCTGCCGCTGACGCCAACTTCAAGGTGGACGGCAACATGATTTACAATACGGACAAGACCACTCTGATGGCTGTCACGCCTCTCGTCAGAGAAGACATCAACATCTCCGACGGAGTGAAGACCATCGACGACTATGCACTTGCAGGTTGCAGCATGGTACGCAAGATAGCCATCGGCAACGACGTCAAGAACATCGGCAGAGAAGCCTTCGGCTACTGTTGGTCAATGGAGGAACTGAAGGTCAGACCTAAGACCATCCCGCAGCTCGGCACCGACGTCTTCGCAGCAGCCAACACCCAGACCTGCAAGCTGACAGTACGTGCAGGCAGCAAGGCACGCTACGCTTCTTTGGCACAGTGGAAGGAATTCACGAACATCGTGGAGTTCGGCGTCACCGTCAAGGCACGCAATCTCTCACGCATCTATGGCGACGACAATCCTGAACTCACCTACACCGTCATCGGTGCAGAGCTGGAAGGAAAGCCTGAGCTGACATGCGAGGCAGACAAGACTTCTGATGCCGGACGTTACAAGATAAAAATCGGACGCGGAACCATCCAGGACGAGGACGTGGAGTTTGAGGACGGCTATCTGATCATCAAGCGTGCTCCGCTGGAAGTGATCGTGGAAGACGCCACACGTGGCAAGGGCGAAAGCAATCCTGAGTTCACCCTCCGCTACGAAGGATTCCGCAACGGCGATACGGAGAGCGTATTCAATGAGAAGCCGCAGATAACGTGTGTGGCAGACGAGAACTCACCCGAGGGTGAATACGAGATTGTCGTGGAAGGCGGCGATGCCGACAACTACGACCTCTCTTACACCAACGGCAAGCTGACCGTCACTGGCGCCACCGGCATCACAGCCGTAGAAGCAGACGCAATGCTGAACGGCAAGCCCTGCGACATCTACTCTCCCACCGGACAGATGGTTCGCAAGCAAGCCCACTCTCTCAACGGTCTGCCGTCAGGCGTATACGTTGTGAAGGGCAAGAAGATACTCGTTAAGTAAAGTGATTTTGGTATGATGCAGCAAAGCCTCTCTTGCAATCCAATAGTCATCCTATTGGAAAGCAAGAGGGGCTTTTCCGTTCATTCATATCGTTCGATACACACATTCATATCGTTCGATACACATGCTCATATCGTTCGATGTGAATGTGTGTATCGAACGAGACGAGATGACAAACGAGGCTGTTTGACATCACATTGCGGCATTGTTTACACAACATTTATTGACGTGTAAGGTTAATATAGCTTATCAGGACAGATGTTTAAGAGGCTTTTACTTAATATGATTTCGATATTTGGCGATTATTTATTAACTTTGAAGCCTAATCATAAACAGTCCTATGAGCATCAAATACGAAATACAATCAATAAAGAATTCTAAAGGTACTGGTAAGGAACAGGAATTTCGGACTACGCCAAAGTGCAGCACTGAAATGCTTGAAGCATTTCACAGAGATTGGAATCTTGAAGAAAGAAGGCGCAAGAAACTCGCCCGTGTATTTCCTGAACAAATAATGACTTTGAAGAAACAGCACAGAATTGGTGGAGTCGTGATGTGATAATAGAAAATAAACTTGATGACTTGGATTTAGATAATGAGTAACGAAATACAATTTCTGCTTTACAATATGCCCGATGCTGACGGCAAAGTGCAAGTTGTAATAAAGGACGAAACACTCTGGTGTACGCAAAAGGCTATGGCACAACTCTTTGGCGTTGGTGTTCCTGCTATAAGCAAGCATCTGAAGAATATCTTTGAAGAGGGTGAACTTGTTGCGGATTCAGTTATTTCCAAAATGGAAACAACTGCCGCTGATGGCAAGAACTACACAACGACATATTATTCTCTTGATGCAATTATTGCTGTAGGCTATCGTGTGTCTTCACTGAAAGCCACTCGTTTCCGCCAATGGGCAACAAAGATTCTTAATGAGTATATCAAGAAAGGCTTCGCTATGGACGATGAACGGTTGAAGCAAGGAACGGCAGTGTTCGGCAAGGACTACTTCCGTGAGTTGCTTGAACGTGTGCGTTCTATCCGTACGAGTGAGCGCCGCATTTGGCAACAGATTACGGACATCTACGCAGAGTGCAGCACCGACTATGACAAGAACTCTCCGACTACAAGAGATTTCTATGCTATGATACAAAACCGCTTCCACTATGCTATCACAGGACAGACGGCTGCGGAGATTATCTATTCAAAGGCAGACGTTACTGGTTTCTTTGACTATATCGAAGACCTCATAGAGCGTGAAAACACATTCAATATGGCGCAGTTTTCTGCAAGCGTCAATGAATTCCTAACTTTCCGACGCTATCAGATATTGCCCGATAAAGGCAAAATTTCTGCAGCGCAAGCCAAGAAGAAAGCGGAAGAAGAATATGACATCTTCAATAAGACGCAACGCATTGACTCTGACTTCGATAAAGAGATAAGAGGATTGTTAAAATAAAATTCGGCATTTTTATTCGGTGACAGCGAATAAATGTCGGATATTGTTCAAAATAGAGAAAGCAGCTTTTTCGTACTTTAATCATTGCTTTCTCAGCATTTTATTTTATCTTTGCAAAATAAAAGTCCCTTGGGAAACGTGCAAGACTTCAAGAAAAGTCCCTTGGAAAACGTGCGTGACTTCAAGAAAAGTCCCTTGAAAAACGTGCATAAACAAAAGCAAAATCAATCATAAATCATTAGCAACCAAATGTTTAAACGAAAAATCGAGGAATACCTCAAAGAATGGAAGAGTGATAAGCATAAAATGCCTCTTATCATCAAAGGATGTCGCCAATGCGGAAAGACATTCTCTGTACTCGATTTTGCTCATAATAATTATGAGCATATCGTTTATCTCGACTTTTTCCAACATCCAGAATACAAGTCTGTTTTTGATGGCGGTTTGGACATAGACAATATCTGCATGACACTTTCCACCTTGATACCAGATGCCGCTTTCGTATCGGGCAAGACCTGTATAATCTTTGACGAAATACAGGAATGTCCTCGTGCACGCACAGCCTTGAAATTCTTCAAGACAGACGGCAGATACGACGTAATAGGTACGGGATCGCTATTGGGAGTAAGTGGTTATCATACCAATGTTTCGGCAGAAGCTCCGATTCCGGTAGGTTATGAGACCATCATAGATATGTATCCAATGGATTTCGAAGAATGGCTATGGGCGAATGGCATTCAGAAAATGACCACCGATTATCTAAGTCGCTGTATGGAAGAACGTACTCCGGTGCAAGATGCCATTCACCAACGAATGCGCCAGCTGTTGCTACAATATTGCATAGTTGGCGGAATGCCACGGGCTGTCAGTGTGTTTATGGAAACTCATAACATGCAAAACGTTCTACGAATGCAAAAAGCCATCATTGAGGAATACAAAGTAGACATGCTGAAGTATGCTCCACAATCTGACAAATCACGTATAAGAGAATGCTTCGAGTCTATACCACGTCAATTAAGCAAGGAAAACAAGAAATTCGCATACTCCATAGTACGACCCAACGGAAGAGGTCGTGACTATCAAGGCAGCTTGCAATGGATAGAAGATGCCGGCATTGTCCGCCGTTGCTACAATCTTTCATCTCCGGAACTCCCACTTGACGGTAATGCCATTCCAGACCAATTCAAAGTTTATATGGCAGACACAGGACTTTTCGTCAGTATGCTTGAACAAGGAACTGCTGCAGACATCCTGCAAGGCAATCTATATGGATACAAGGGAGCAATTTTCGAAAATCTGGTGGCAGATATCTTTGGTAAGATGAATCGCAAACTCTATTATTTCCGTAAGGATTCGGGATTGGAGATTGATTTTGTCACAAGATACAATGGAGAATCCACTCTGGTGGAAGTTAAGGCAACTAACGGTAATATCAAAAGCGCCAAGACCATTCTTGCAAATCCCAATAAGTATCATGTGGCTAATGCAATCAAACTGGGTGATGTGAATGTTGGCACAGCGCCACAAACACTAATCATTCCGCTCTATATGGCTTTTCTTCTGGAAAATAAGAATTAAAGAGGAAGATATCATCATATAAAAATCAAACCATGATAAAGAAACAAGGAACGATACTTATTGTTGATGACAACCGCAATATTCTCACTACGGTGAGGATGTTGCTCGAATCTGTATTCGCCAATATCATCACTATAGCCAACCCTAACTCAATTCCTGCCAAACTCAGAGAGGCACATCCTGACGTGGTTTTGCTCGACATGAACTTTTCGAGTGGCATCAATTCGGGGAACGAGGGACTCTTCTGGCTTAGAGAAATCAAGAGCCTTAGTCCGAAAACCGAGGTGGTGCTCTTCACCGCTTATGCCGACATACAGCTTGCCGTAACGGGCATCAAGGAAGGCGCAGCCGACTTCATCGTCAAGCCTTTCGACAACGGGAAGATGATCAGCACATTGACGGAGGCAAGGGACAAGAACAAGGCGGCAGACAAAGCCGCGGGCAAGCTTGGAGGAAAGAATGCGCAAGGCATGATGTATTGGGGAGACAGCGAGGTGATGACCGATTTGAGACACATGGTGCAGAAGGTGGCAGCCACCGATGCCAACATCCTTATCACGGGCGAGAACGGTACGGGCAAGGAGGTATTGGCTAACGAGATTCATCGGCTGTCGGCTCGCAGCGGTAAGAAGATGCTGCCGGTGGACATGGGAGCCATTTCGGAAACCCTTTTCGAAAGCGAACTGTTCGGTCATGTGAAGGGCGCATTTACGGATGCCAAGGTGGACAAGCCGGGCAAGTTTGAGCTGGCAGACGGCAGCACCATCTTTCTGGACGAAATCGGAAACCTCTCGTATAGCCTTCAGGCAAAGCTCCTCACCGCCCTGCAACGTAGAAGCATCGTGAGAGTGGGCGGCTCCATTCAGATACCCGTGGATGTCCGACTGGTCTGCGCCACCAACCGCAATCTGCAGCAGATGGTTAATGACGGCGAATTCAGAGAGGATTTGCTTTATCGCATCAACACCATCCACCTGGAACTGCCAGCCCTCAGACAGAGAAAGGCTGACATCGTGCCGCTCGCCAACCGATTTCTTCGTCAGTATGGCGACATTTACAACAAGACTAACCTTCGCTTCTCGTATGAGGCAGAGAAGAAGCTCACCAGCCTGCCTTGGTATGGCAATATCCGAGAGCTGCAGCACGCCATCGAGAAAGCCGTGATATTGTCCGACGGCGGAATGATTGCTGCCGAGGACATTGACGGCGGCAACCAAACGAGAAGGGAGAAACCGTTGGAGGAGGTGCAGACGCTCGACGAGATGGAGAGTCGCATGATAGAGAAAACCATCAAGGAATGCGAGGGTAATCTGTCGGTGGTGGCAGCAAGGCTGGGCATTTCCCGTCAGACGCTTTATAATAAGATCAAGCGATATGGACTATAAACTGATTGTCATCATACTGGTTTTGCTTGTGGCTGTAGTGGGCTATGTTCGCCTCTACCGCCACTATCGTCGCAACATCAAGAAGGTAAGGTTCCTTTTTGATGCCATTGACAATGGCGACTTCTCCTTCAACTTCCCCACAGAAAAGAGGAATAAGGAGGACAAGATTCTGCACCAATCTCTTAACCGCATCAAGCTTTTCCTGCAGCATACAAGGGAAGAGCAGATGGAGCGGGAGAAATATTACGAGCAGATACTGAATGCGGTGGATACGGGCATAATGGTGATGGACAGTCAGGACAACATCTTGCAGCACAACCAGGCTGCTCTCCGATTGCTCGACACCGACGTGCTCACCCATATCAATCAGGTAAGGGAGAAGCTAAAGGACGAGCATCTGGCTAAGCACGAGACGCAAGCCATGCTGAAAGGCAAGCATGTGCGCATCATCGCCCTTAGCGACGTAAGCCACGAGCTTAGCAACCAAGAGGTGGACTCATGGATTAAGCTGATTCGTGTGCTGACACATGAAATAATGAATACCATTACGCCGGTTACTTCGCTCAGCGAGACTTTGCTGAAAGAACTCGATAACGAAGAGCAGAACGCAGCAGAACCGCAACCAACAGAGCAAGCCAAGCTGAAGCAAGGATTGGAGACCATCCACAAGACCGGAACCGAACTCTTGGCTTTCGTCAACAACTACCGCCGCTTCACTCATGTGCCGCAGCCTCAACCCGCTCTCTTCTATGTAGAGCCGTTCCTCGAACGTATGGCAATGCTTTGCAATCATGAAGTGGAAATAGCGGTAACGCCAAAGGACTTGTTAGCTTATGCCGACGAGAGCCTTATCTCGCACGTAGTGACAAATCTTCTGAAGAATGCCGTAGAGGCTTTCAATGACTTGCAATCCATTCCGACCACTAAACCATTCATCCGCCTCCACCTCCACGCCTACACCAACGAGCAGGAATCCGTCATCATCGACGTAAGCAACAACGCCGGTCTAATCCCCGACGACATAGCCTCCCACATCTTCATTCCTTTCTTCACCACTAAATCCGAAGGAAGCGGCATCGGTCTCTCCCTATCCCGCCAAATCATGCGAGTAAGCGGAGGCAGCCTTTCGCTACATCAAGACAAAGCGCAGGGCATCACCACGTTCCGCATCGTCATCCCTTAATGATATAATTGCTTTATCCAAAGTAAGCATCAATGCCAACCAAAGGTATGTTCTCCATCCATTCTTGGTCAACATATCCTTTCATTGAAATACGAAGACCCTTCAATCCTGTGTTGTTTTTCACAAACTGAGATAATGAACGAGCACGAACATTCTCTTCTGCTTTTACTTCGATTGGAATAACTCTATTATCATTCTGAATGACAAAATCTATTTCTGAAGGAGTCTTGCTATTGCTCCAATAATAAGGAGTAAAGCCTATGACCTTGAGTTGCTGCATCACATATTGTTCCGTGAACATTCCCTTGAACTCCGTAAACACATTGTCGCCTACAAGCATCTGGTCGATTGGGGCATCCGACATACACGCCAAAAGCCCACAATCCAACAAAAATAACTTAAAAGCATCAAAGTCCTCATAAAACTTAAGTGGCATCTTTGGCTCCCTGATACGGTTTACCTTATATATAATGCCTGCATCCAAAAGCCATTGAATGGCAAGCTCAAAGTCCTTAGCCCTACTTCCCTTACGAATAGCGCCATATATAAACTTCTTGTTTTCCTTTGCCAACTGAGCAGGAAGAGAGCTTAACAACTGACGGATTCTTACAGATTCACTCTCCGAAGTATGCTTTGAAATATCACGCCCATAAGCATCCAATATCTCTCTCTGCAAAGTACGAACTTGCTGAAGGTCTGCATTTCTCACAAAGTTGCTCACTACACCTGGCATACCTCCCACAAAGTAGTATTGGCGCAACAATTCCACCATCTTTGGCATCATCATATCTATCAATGGCCAATCCTTGGAATGCAATATGTCTATCCAGCCCTCATTGCCTGTAGCTTCAAGAAACTCCTCATAATCCATAGGAAATATATTAAGCATATCAACCTTACCCACGGGGAAAGACTCCCCCTTACCCAATGTTACACCAAGCAAAGAGCCAGCCACCATCACATGATACTCAGGTGCTTTTTCACAGAAATATTTCAGACTGTGAAGTCCTCTTGGAATCTCTTGTATCTCATCCAAGATAACCAAAGTATCGCCAGGAGTAACCTTGACACCTGTTATCGCCTGCAAAGTCATCAATATTCGATTAATGTCGTAGTCTAAATCAAAGAGTTGTTTCATTCTCGGCTCATCATCACAGTTGACATATGCGACCTTATGATACTCTCGTTCACCAAAATGTTGCATAATCCAAGTCTTGCCAACTTGTCTTGCACCAAGCAGCATCAAGGGCTTTCTATCCTTGTTTTCCTTCCACTTTAGAAACTGTTGATATATCTTTCTTTTCATAAAAGTCTAACATTTAATAACTTACGCTGCAAAGATACACTTTTTCGAGGATAAAAACCAATGAAAGCGACACTTTTTCGAGGATAAAAATCAACAAAAACAACACTTTTTCGAGGATAAGCCTCAAAAAAAGCGTAAGAATCTCCCAAGTACAGCATGACTTAGGAGATTCATAATGACAAATTTTCGAGGATTAAAATCAAAGAATGCCACACTTTTTCGAGGATAGTTTCCTATTTTTCAAAGAAAAGTTTGGTGCTTATCCATGAATATCGTATTTTTGTCCACACAAAAAACTGAAGTTTATGGCATTCGAAAAGGAAATCAAGGAATACGAGGAGTTGAGACGCAAATATCAAACCTCGATTATCAATAAAATGGATAGAGAAGAGTACGTGAAATACAACGAAGTACTCTTCTCCACCCATTCGTGCGCCATTGAAGGCAACTCATTCTCCGTAGATGATACTCGGGAACTGAAGGAGAAAGGATTAGGGATGATTCCTGCCGGAAAGACGCTTTTCGAGGCTTTCGAAATGCTCGACCATTTCAAAGCCTTCGAGTACATGATACAAAACACAAAGCATCCGCTTGACGAGAATCTTCTGAAAGAAATCAACAAACGAGTAACATGCCATACGCTTTCCTACCATTCTCCTGAAGCCATTCCGGGCGAATACACCACCACGGACATGGCTGCAGGCGATACGGTATTTGGCGATCACGAAGAACTCATCGCCAGAGTTCCCAAGCTATTGGAATCTACAGAAAAGGCTATCGTTTCTGCCGCTGCTCATCCTATGATACTTGCAGCCCGCTTCCATGGCTTCTACGAATATCTACATCCTTTCCGTGACGGGAATGGAAGAACAGGACGGCTCATCAGCAACTATATTCTCTTACGCTTGGGTCATCCTCTTCTCATCATCCCCTCCGAAGCCCGTCAGGAATACATTTCCGCTCTCCGTATGATTCGCACAGAAGCAACCGACGAGCATCTCATCCGCTTCTTCTTTAAAAAGGCAATGCTAAGAATGGAGGAAGAGCTGAAGCAGAAAGAGGCTAACACCAAGCGATTTATGACATTCGTCTTCTGAGAAAGCCGTATTATATTTTATTGTTCGCCGTATCCACTATGCTACCATCAAACAATCGGATGATGCGATGGGCAATCTTGGCGTCGTGCTCATTATGCGTCACCATGACGATGGTGGTGCCTTCGTGATTAAGCTCGGTAAGCAGACGCATCACTTCGGCTCCATTCTTTGAGTCAAGGTTACCCGTAGGCTCATCGGCAAGGATAAGCTTAGGTCCGAATACCACGGCACGGGCGATAGCTACTCGCTGCTGCTGACCTCCAGAGAGCTGATGAGGGAAATGCTTGGCACGATGACTGATGGCCATGCGCTTCATAATGGCTTCCACCTTAGCCTTACGCTCCGCCTTCGGAATGTTGAGGTAAGTAAGAGGAAGTTCGATGTTCTCCTCTACAGTCAATTCGTCAATGAGGTTGAAGCTCTGGAATACGAAACCAATCTCGCCCTTGCGCACATCCGTGCGTTCGTTTTCTTTAAGGTTCGCCACCTCATGATTACCCAAGAAATATTTTCCCGATGTAGGGTTGTCGAGCAAACCAAGGATGTTGAGCAGAGTGGATTTGCCACAACCAGAGGGTCCCATGATGGCTACAAACTCGCCATCCTCTACTGTGAACGACACTTTATTTAAAGCTATAGTCTCCACATCTTCTGTGCGGAATGACTTGCAAAGATTCTCTATTTTAAGCATATTAATATTGAATGTTAAGTGTGAAATGTTGAATGTTAAATTAGGGCATACGCCCTTAAATTTGTGGGAGACTTATTCATCCTTGAGATACTTCACCGGATTACTATTCGCCACTTTGTAGCAGTTGATGATTACTGATAGGGCGATTATGACGAGCAGCAGAATCGTAACACAGATAAAGAGTAAAGGTGTGATCGAAATCTTCTCGCTGAACGACATCAGCCATTGTCTGGCTATAAGCCAAGCCCCAATGTCTCCCACAATGATGCAAGGCAAGGCTATCTTCATGATATTCTTCAGGAAGATGCGCAGAATGTCTTTCACCTTCGCTCCGTTCACCTTTCTTATCGCAATCTCCTTGCGACGGCGGTTCACCTCATCGCTCGTATAACCCACCAATCCGAAGAGGGCGATAATCATCGTTACGATACCGGCTACCAGAATTCCGTTGCGGAAATTCAATTGGGAAGAATACTGGTTAGCCAGTTCAGAGGCATAACTCTTCACGATGACCTTATTGTTCGGATACATCGCCTGCACCTTCTGCTGCAACTCCGCCAACGATTCGTCCTGCAGTTCATTAAACTTAACCAATATATAGAAAGATCTCTTGAGTGAATAGAAATACAATAAAGGGAAACCATTCATCATATCTCCACTGGTTCTTACATCACCCCAACGAACGTTTTTGCATACACCGCAGACGGTGAAAACGTTTTCGTCATGTCCCGTACAAGTAATCTGCTTGCCTACAACGCCATCCTTCCAATGCCATGTTTTGATGAGTTTCTCAGCACATCGCTCATCAATGATTACCTGACGGCAGCTGTCACTTCTATCGGTAAAGAACGAACCCTGAACGATAGGGATGTTCATCATCTTAAAGTAATTGTCGTCCACTCCCGACATCTCCATAATATTAATGGTGTTATTATCATCGCCGGGTATTCCAACCATATTTCCACCACTATTATATCCATTTATCGGAACAGAGTAAGTAGAACAACAATCCTTGACATTCGGCATTCGTCTGATTTCAGCCATACATTGCTGGCGCTGATTAGCATCGCTGGCATCTATCGAAACTATCGCCACATTATCATAATCATATCCAAGATCGAGACCCAACATCAGCTGGTACTGACCATTCACGATGTAAAGCAGACTAAACAGCAAACCAGAGATAACGAACTGGATGCCCAACAAGGCAAGCTTCCATCGGTTGCGGTTCTCATTATAACCACGGAAAGCAATGGCTACTGGAATCTTGTTGTAAAGCCAACCAGGCACAAAACCGCCAATTAGCAATACCAAAAGACAAATAACCACCAATATCCAACTGCCACGATTAAGCACCAACGTGCTTATCGGAGCAGAAAGGAAATTCTCGATAGTTCCCTTGCAAAGGAATACGAGTAAAGCTGCAAGAACAACAGCCAACCCCACATGCACCAAAGCTTCGGAGAAGATAATGGCATGAATGTTCTTAGGTTTGGCACCGTAGCACTTGCGGACAGCCATCTCGCGAGAACGGCTTACAAGATTTCCAACGATGATAAGCAGATAATTCATCACAGAAGTGAAAAGGAGGACAAAAGCCACAATAGACATAATCCATCCCATCTTCTTGATGTAAGGGTCTTGGGTGTAAACATCGCTCAACACCGTGAAATCGTAGTTGAGTTCCAATCCCATATTCTTCATCTCCTTCAGAGGAAAATGATCCTCTCGCATCTTATTCACGTAAGGCTTGAGTTCTTTTGCATCATGTCCCTTTGCCAACCGGATGTATGACGAATAGCGATCATTTCCAACCCATTGATCTCTGCCATCGTAAGAATATACGTATGGTGTACTGGGCATTGACAGAATCATCTGAATGTTATGCAAAGATGAACCCCATGGAAACTCTTCGAAAACACCATAGATAGTAAAAGTTGTTCCCGGATAATTGGGAAGCGTGAAATGTTTGCCTACGACATTGCCGCCAATCTTTGCTGCTGTTTCTGAATCTATAAGGCAAGACAACGGTTGGGACAATATCTGCTTGGCATTGCCCACCAACATCTTCTGCGGAAAGACATCGAAGAAACAACTGTCTGCCATCAAGATATTGGCAGACACGACGTTCTGGTTTTCAAGCTTGCATTGGGCATCGTTATGAAAAAAATCAGTACGGGTGGCTGCTTCCACCATAGGCGCATATTGCTTTACACCTTGAGCGGTAGCTCCTGAAGTTTGGTTAAACTTCAAAGTTTCGTCTTGGTTAGTACCCACTTCCGAAATCATATACGTCCTCTCCCATCCAGGGAAATACGTATCGTAGGTCTGCTCGAAATAAATCTCGGCGATAATCACCGAACTGATTGCCAGTCCAAGCGCCAGACACAATATCTTAACGAAGTTGTGCTGGCCCCTTCGAGGCAGATTCTTGAATGCGTTAATAATATTATTCATATCAATATTCTGTTTCAAGGGCGTTAGCCCAATTAATCACTAATCACTACTAATTAATCACTAAGACATCATTGTCCTTATATGCTTCGTAGCCGCTAACGATAACCTGCTCACCCGGCTCCAAACCTTCTATCACCTCATAGTATTGAGGATTCTGGCGACCGATGGTTATCTTGCGGCGATAAGCCTTCTTGCCGTCACGGTCTAACACGTAAATCCATTGACCGCCCGTTACACTATAAAACGTGCCTTTAGGGATTATTATTGCCTGCTTCGACTGTCCGAGCTGCAAATCCACGTAATATGTCTGACCGGTACGGATATTGTCTGGGCGTACGCCTTTGAAGACGAAGTCGATGCGGAACCTGCCGTCTCTCACTTCGGGATAAACCTTGCGGACTTGCAGAAGATAATGCTTGCCGTTCTGGACAAAAGAGGCATTAAGCCCCGGCTTCACACGGTCGATATAGTGCTCATCCACCTGCGCCTGCACCTTGTAGTCGCTGAGGTCGTTAATTACTCCTATCTTCTGTCCTGCCTGTATGCTCTGTCCAAGCTCCACATCCAGCAAACCAATCTCACCCGAAATGGTGCTGCGGATATTCAACTTCTCCTTGCGCTGGCGGACCAGCTGTACATTCTTCTGCATGGCTTCCAGATTGTCGCCCATCTGATTCATCTGCGAACGGCGGAGCTGTGCGTCCTTCTTCAACCGCTTGCTAATGAGCGCATGCTTCTTTACGGCAAGGTCGTAGGCTTCCTTTGCCTTAAGATACTCCTCGCGCGAATTGAGCTGTTCCTTGTGCAAAGTCTCCTGATGCTCATAGGCTCGGCGCTTGGTGATTACGTCCTGCGAAAGCGTAAGCTCCTCGTTGCTATTGTTCAGTCGGTCTTGTTCCATTGATATTTGAGTGTTACGAAGCATGTCCTGCTTTTCGGCAAGTTCGCTCTCGGCATTCAGTATCTCAAGGTCGAGATTAGAATTGCTCAGTCGCACAATGACATCGCCCTTGTTGACATGGGCGCCTTCATCCACCACTTTCTCCAGGACGATGCCGCCCTCCTCCGAACTGATTTGCACAACGGAGATAGGCACCACCTGTCCGTCCACCGAAACATAGTCGTTGAACTGCGCTCGCTCCACATTTCCTATGCTCAAGCTCTTTCTGTCCACCTTCAATGTGGAAGAGAAATTGCTCAAGCCCAACCATACGAGGACAACAATGAGAACTGTTCCTCCGCCAATCCATGCCCAATACTTGCGAGGCACGAGATATTTCTTCTTTACTATCTTTATGTCCATAACTTATCTTATCAGTTTTTCTCCTTTGTAATATTCCACTAATCTTTGCTTTATGACGAGTAGCATCTGCATCTGGAGTTGCTTTATCCTACTCTCCAGAAGTGTTTGTGCTGAGGTATGAAGGTCGAAGGTGGAAAGCATTCCTTCCTCGAACTTACGGCTCGACATGTGATAGGCAAGCGAATCGGAGGCTACCTTCTTCTGCATCTGTCGCAACTCCTTGGCGTAGCCTTCAGCATCCATCACCGCCTGGGCTATCTGGTCGTGAAGCTTGCGACGGGTTTCCTCCAGATTAACCTGCGCCAACTGCCAGTCATTGCGTGCTTTCTTCACGCTGTGCCAACGGTCGCTATTATAAATAGGTATCGAAAGGGTCAATGCGAGGTATTCGCCTCGGTTATTGCGAAACTGCGAGGCAAATCCATCGTATTGCCCTTTCAGAGAGAGATTCTTGTAATAGTTGGTGGTGACGCCGCCAGTAAGCGAGAGCGATGGCAGCAGTCTGCCCTTCGCTATCTTATAGTCATAACGTGCCCGCTCCACTTCGTATTCTGCCGACCTGACATCGGGAGAGATATTCAGGAAACTCTGATAGATGTTTTCCGAATTTTGCTTGTCTTCAGCAGTCAGCGGACATGACGAAAGGCTTTCCTCCTTATCACTTGACAGAATGTCCAACTTCAGATTATCACCGACGGGATAATTCATCACCGACTTCAAAGCAAGCAGACTCTGCCATGCCATATTCTGCTGATGCGTAAGACTGTATTCGTCTTCAGCCACCTGCGATTCCATCTGCACCACATCGGGGCGTCCTTTCTCGCCAAGTTCATACAGGCGTTTCGTCTTTGCCAGCATACGTCGGCTTTCGTCCAGCTTCTCGCTTGCTATCCGTATGCTTGCCTCTGCGTATGCTGCATCCACGTATTTCTGCATCACGTCAATGGCTATATTGTCCTGCGCTTTCTGCATCGCCGTAGTCGAATAGTCACGGCTCAACCGGGCTTGCTTGAAAGCATTGATTGTGGCGAAACCATCAAACACATTCAGCTCGGCATATAGCTGATAGTAGTTGTTGAATGTTGTCACATTATTATATGTATTGGTCTCAGGGTCGATGTTTCGTCCCCAAGCATACTGCCCTTGCACTCCACCGGCTACAGTAGGCAAGAAAGCGGCAACGGCATGATGATAGTCTTGCTTGCGTTGACGGGCATTGATAGCCTCACGCTTCACATCCGTAGCATGCCCTACGGCATACCTCATGCAGTCGTCAAGGCTCCAGCTTTGTGCCGAAACGCCAGATGCAAGAAGTATCCATCCTATCAGTATTATTATTCTTTTCATAATCCTCCTCTTTTTTATATAATAAGGACAATGGTTGTGCCAAAACGCCAATACTACTGATAGTCAGATCGTTAGCAAATGGGCTCAAAAAATAGAATGTCTAATAATTAGACACAGCCGTCAAATTATTGGACAAATGGGGAAGGAAGAAGAACTCAACAAAGAAAAAGAAAAGCCGTAGGTTGGTGGCAGAATTAAAACTTATTTTGTACCTTTGCATCTGCTTGCTAAAGAGTAAGCAGACATAAAGGTCCCGTAGCTTAGCTGAATAGAGCGTCAGATTCCGGTTCTGAAGGTCTTGGGTTTGAATCCCAACGGGATCACATTTATTTTCACAATAAAAAAGGAGAGCCATTACGGACTCTCCTTTTTTTATTGTATGATTCTATTTTAATACCACTCTACAGCGTTGCTATATCCCGAACGCTTGTCGTATTTCAGCGCGTCTGTCAGCGTGGCTGCGTTGCATCGGAACGAGAAGTTGTAGCTTGTGTACGGGGCAAGCACCACAGAGCACGACATATTGAAGCAGTGGAGGTCGCGCTGAAGCGAAGCGGTTGTCATTGAGAGTTCCTTTCTCTCGAAGTCGTAACCTGATGAGAACGAGATGTTCCATCCGTCGCTGAGACGAACGTTACCGCTGACGTTGAGGTTCTGCGTGAACTTATACGGATAGCGCATTGACTTGGTGTTGAACTTTCCACTGGTGTTCTCACGCATCGTGATACCATATCCGAAGGTCAGCGACCACGGCATATTGAAACGCATGTAGCCGTCGGCATCGGTCTCTGCCTTGCCACCGCCACTCTTCTTCTTGGCACCGCGCTGTCCTGCCACCATTGTGTCGTCCACGTTCGACTCGATGTCGGTGTCCATACCGTCTTCATCGTCCTTGTTCTTCTTTTTCTTGTCGTCCTTGTCGTCACCGCCACCGAACCATTTCTTTATCTTATCAGGTGTGAGTGTGAATGAGAAGTTCTGCGACGTTCCCTGGAAACGACCGAACTTGCCCATGCCCCAAAGCGTGTGGTTGCCCACATAAGGATGTCCGTTGGCGTCAAGCTCATAGGCGTATGAAGCGAAGACTGCCGTCATGTTGAACGTATAGTTCTTCCACCATTTCAGGCGGATTCGCATGGAGAGATCGCTGAGCGGCTTCTCCTTAGCAGCCATATTGTAGCTCATCGAGAGTCCCAGCTCGTCGATGATGCTGAGCTTCTTGAATCCAGTTGAGTCCTTGTCAGACTTTATCTTCATCTCCACATTGTTGGAGAGGTCGAAGCTGATGTTGCCGGTCTTTCCCTTACCGGGCACTCCGAACAGCTGTCCGCTGTAAGGCGAATACTCTACGAGGTCCACCGAACCGTCTGCATTGGTTTTCTGATACGTCTTGTAATATCCGTAACGGCTGGCAGAGAAGTCAGGCGCATAGCTGAAGCTTACCGACGGCGTAATAACGTGACGGATGGCCTGTATCTTGTCGCCGAATATCTTACGGCTCGGGATGTAGAAGCCATACATCTTGGTGGATGCACTAATCGATAAGTTATAATTATAGACGTTGTTGAATCCATAGATGGTGTCACATACCTCTCGCTGTCTGGTGTCGTCCCATGAACGCATCACCTTGTTGGTGTACATGCGGTCGGTGAAGTTGAACGACGGCGAAATGTTGAGGTAGTTGAAGAGAGTGAAGTTGCCGCTGATAGGAATAGAGTGGTTCCATCCGTTTCGCCAGTCCTTTATCAGATTGGAATGGAGGAAGCGGTCTTCCTTCGTGTTGATGCTGTTGGAGATGTGTCCGGTATACGACATCGAAATCTTCTCATACCACTTCTCGTCACCTACGGCATGCTTCCTCTTGAACGGATAGAAGCGTGAGATCGAGATGTTGAGGTCAGGCAGAGTCATGGCAATGCTTGAGTCGCGCATGTTCTGCGAGAGGTTGGCAGTGGAACTGAGCGAGAGTCCGATGCTTGAGAAGGTCGTGCTCCACGATACAGAAGATGTACGTGTCGACTGGGTCAGCGTCTGCGGATTGTAGAGCGAGTTGAGATTGTTGCGCTCATAGCTTGACGTGGCGAAGTTTACGCTTGCCGAGAGCGAGCTGTAAGGATTTGCCTTCGAGTCCTGACGATGGCTCCACTGAATCTTGAAACTCTTCTGACGTGAGAAGTCAGGCATTCCCTTATCGCCGGTCTTGGTGTCCTGATAGCTTACGTAGAAGCTGCCGTTAAAGCGATAGCGCTTGTTATAGTTAGACGCCGCAGACAGTCCCCACGAGCCCTTTGTATAGATTTCGCCTAACAGCTTGAGGTCCATCTTGTCGTTGATGGCAAAATAGTAGCCACCGTCGCGCAGATAGAATCCGCGGCTGTTCTCATCGCCGTAAGTAGGCATGATAAAGCCGGAAGAATAGCTCTTGGTAAAGGGGAAGAAGCCGTAAGGAATGGCAAGCGGCAGAGGCACGTCAGCCACAACAAGGTATGCGGGACCGAACACCACGTCCTTGCCGGGGCGCACCTTGGCACGAGAAAGGGCAATGTAAAAGTCGGGATGCTTGGCGTCGCAAGTGGTGTAACGTCCGTGCTGCAGATAAATGTCGCCGTTGGCGTTACGCTTTGATATCTCACTCTGGAGGAAACCGTCCTCCTGCTGAGTGTATACCTTAGATATAAGACCCTTCTTTGTCTTGAAGTTGAACGCCATCGTATCACTCTCATACTTGTCGGCTCCCATCGTAAAGACGGGCGTGCCCATGAGTCGTACGCCAGTAGTGTCGGTTGTGTCTCGCGCTCCTGTGGCATGCACTAAGGACGAGTCGATGCTCATGTGTATCTTCTCCGAAGCGAGGTCCATGTTCTCATACTTCACCGTTGAAGCACCGTAGAGACGTGCTGTCTTTGACATAGCGTCGTAGACAAGCGAGTCTTCCGCAGAATACTGCACAGGCGAATTGATGCCGTTGGCACGCTGACGGTTAATCGAGTCAAGACGAATGGAATCGTCAATGGCACGGTTATGATGATAGATAGCGAGTTGCATGGAGTCCATCTTCGTGGTGTCCACAATCTCCCTTCCCAGGGAGTCGCGCAAGATGCTGTCAGCCTCCATGTTAAGCTCAGCCGTCTCAATAGAGTCGCGTAGTTCCTTCTTGCTCTTACGCTTTTGCGACAAGGGCGCAACAGAGCTTGCCATCACGAAGACGACAACGCAGAGCAATAGGGCTATGAGGGTCTTTGTTCTCAATTTCAGTTTCTTTTGTTATATCTAATTACTTTTCCGGTTCAAAGATATCTTTCATTGCTCTGAACCTTGCAAGTGTTTCGCCACCGAACTTTGCGAGGCTTTTCTCAGCCTGCTCGATGGTCTTCTCGCGGGAGAGGTGTGACTTCGAGTAGAACTTGTCCGCGTAACATATCAGTTTCTCCTCGATGGTTTCGGGCTGCAGGTCGTGATGAGGCAGCGGCAGGTTCTGCGAGACGATGTCGTCAAGTGTGAGTCCTGCTCCTGTATGGCGTTCGCAAATGCGAGCGTATCTCTCGTCTATTCCTTCGGAACGAAGGAGTTCGGCGCCGCAGACACCGTGGCGGATGTACGGCTCCGTGCCGTGACATTCAATGGACGGTGCGTCCACGCGTATTATTCCGACGTCATGAAGCATGGCAGCTTCGCGTATGAAGTCGGTGTCGATGTTTAGTTCAGGGTGTTGGGAAGCTATCTGCAGCGCACGACGCGCCACAGATTCGCTATGCGTAACGAGGATGTGGCGCAATGCGTCACATCCTCCGTAGTATTTGTCAATTATTGTTTCGTACATATATAAGATTACTCGTGATCGCGCTCAATGTAGGCGATAACGTCACCCTTAGATACCTTTGAGCCACGCTTAGCGTTGATCTCGACAATCTTGCCACCGAGTGCAGCTGGTACCTCTACGAATTCGCCCCAAGGAGCCTGGATGTAGCAGAGAACGTCACCTTCCTTATACTCCTTGCCGATGAACGGCTCGACAGTCGGTGCGCACTCGCCTTCGCCAGAGAACTCCCAGTAGATGTCGCCCTTAACGGGAGCAACGATGGCATCAGCCTTAGCGTGCTTGTAAGCGCTGAGCTGCTCGGGAGAAAGATTGGCGCCGAGCTTGGCGTCCTTGAGCTTCTGGAGGTCAGCGAGGAAGTTCTTCTTAGCCTGACCGCTCTTATAGTTGCGATACTGCTCCGGGTGCATGGCAAGCTCGAAGAGCTCTTCGTCATCCTGACCATACTCCCATCCGTTCTCGTCCATCTCCTTGCGGAATGAGTCGAGGGCGTCTGTGAGGAGAGTGTGAGCGTCAACGTCTGTGAATTCGCGACCCTGCTTCTTGGCAAGCTCTACGAGTTCGGGATCGATGGTTCCAGGAATCTTTCCTGACTTTCCAAGAATCATACCCCACATCGAGTCGTCCATCATTACGAAGCGACCCTTGCCCTGCTCGATGGTGAGAAGGTTCATGAGGGCGATGTTCTTCACGTACTGTGAGAACGGTGTAACCAATGGAGGATAACCTACGCGCGGCCATACATACTCCACCTCGTCGAAGAGCTTGATGAGGAGGTCGTCCATAGAAAGCTCGTCCTCGCCGTTCTTCTTGCGTACGTTGTTGATGGTGGTGCGCATACCGCCGAGGTCAGCCATCATTGAGCCCATCATACCGCCGGGGAGACCGCAGCCGAGAAGAAGTGATGACATAATCTTGTTGCCGGGATTGATGAAGTAACCGAGCCACTCGTCGATGAACTCCTGAGTGAGGGCGCGAGCCTTCATATATGCTGACATGTTGATTTCGGGAACCTCGAAGCCCTCGTTCTTCAACATGCTGATAACAGAGATAACGTCCGGATGTACCTTACCCCATGAAAGCGGCTCGATGGCTGTGTCGATGATGTCTGCGCCGTTGTTGCAGACCTCGAGGATGGAAGCCATTGACAGACCAGGACCTGAATGGCCGTGATACTGGATGATGATTTCAGGATACTTGTCCTTGATCATCTTTGTGAGCTTGCCGAGGAATGCGGGCTGACCGATACCAGCCATGTCCTTGAGGCAAATTTCCTCAGCGCCGGCAGCGACGAGCTGGTCAGCGATGTTCATGTAGTACTCCAGTGTGTGTACGGGAGAGTTGGTGATGCAGAGTGCGCACTGGGGAGTCATGCCACCTTCCTTAGCCCACTTGATGCTGGGGATGATGTTGCGCACGTCGTTCAGACCGTCGAAGATACGTGTGATGTTGGTACCCTGCTTTGCCTTTACCTTATACATAAGGGCACGTACATCGTCAGGTACGGGATACATGCGGAGGGCGTTGAGACCGCGGTCGAGCATGTGGGTCTTGATGCCTACCTCGTTGAAAGGCTTGCAGAAAGCGCGTACCGCATCATTTGGATTCTCGCCGGCAAGCAGATTAACCTGCTCGAAGGCTCCGCCGTTGGTTTCGACGCGGGCAAAGCAACCCATGTCGATGATGACGGGAGCGATGCGCTCCAACTGGTCTTTACGTGGCTGGAACTTTCCGGAAGACTGCCACATATCTCGATAAACGAGACTGAACTGGATTTTCTTTTTCATCTCTATTCCTTATTATTATAGATTTCGTTTTGCATAATAAAAGCGCCCTTAACGCCGTCGCGCTAAAGTGCCACTCTTTCAAATGTGCAAAATTAGAGAAAAAAATCCAATTCCGTGGTATAAGTAAAGATAAAATAACAACTTATGACAATAAATCAATCTAACTTCTCCTAACCTGCCACCTCGTCACGAGCGTGGCAAGTGCTCCGTAGACTATCACTTGCATCCACAGCGCCTTTATCTCCGGCCAGATGTCTGAGAAGAGACAACCCATGGTATTGAGCTTTATGAAGCCCTGAATGCCGAACGTGGACGGGAAGAGATAGCTGGTCAATTGCCATATTTCGGGAATGTTGCTCTTAGGCCACGACACGCCCGACATGAAGAGGAAGGGCACGGATGTGAACACCACGATGAGCATGACATTCTCTCGCTGCCTTACTATGAACGAGAAGGTTATGGCAAAGAAGATGCAGGCGAGAAGATACGGTATGGTGAAGAGCAGAAACTCGCCGCGAGGCATTATGTGCACGAAGTTGAAGATGCGCGGTATTGCCAACAACACCCATGCTGACAGCATCACGAAGAGCACAAGGAAGCCCAACGTCCTGCCAACCATGATGCGCGAAAGACCGAAGTTGCGTTCGAGCATCGGCTTTAGACGTACAAATCCGTGCTTCTCGTAGGACGTGCCGTAAGCCATGCCAATGCCGAGAAGCAGAACCTGCTGCAGCACGAGCACAAGCACACCAGGCAGGATAAAGTTGCCATATCCTCCTGTATTGTTAAACATCGGTACGTCGCGTACGTTTATCGGGCTGGCGGTCAGCTCGCCCTCCCTTGCCGTATAAGCGCCGGAAAGTTCTATCTGAATGCGAGAGTTGAGGTCGGCAGCCACCGCCGTACATGTCTGGAAGATGGCCTTATAGGTAAGCATCAGTCCCATGTTGCAGTAGACGCTGACATGCGCCTGCTCCATGCGTCCGAGTCGTGTGCCGAAATCTTCCGGCATGTATATCACGCCGTAGACCTTCTGATGGCCCACAAGGTCCTTGGCTTCCTCCAGACTGTTGCATCTGTACGCCACCTTCACGTCTGAAGAAGCGTCACAATGGCGCACAAACTCTCTTGCCATTGCGCTGTGCGAACAGTCTACTACAGCCACGGGCACCTCCTTCACCACCTCATTGTTATATATCCAGGAATAAAGCACGGGATAAAGCAGGGGCACAAGGATGACAAAGAGCAGCGTGCCCTCATCCTTGAAAATCTGCCTATACTCGTGCATCCAGACCTTTGCAACGTCTATGATGTAAGTGATTATTTTTCTTGACATCCCTTATTGTTAGTTGTTCAGTATTGATGATTAGTGGTGTTCTATGGCATATAGACGTATTCCTTCAATGCCTTTCCGATGCGCAGCATCACCAGCAGCGGTGCCGAGGCGAAGAGCACAAGGGCTATGAGATTTGGCGCTACGTCCATAAGCGGATAACCTCCAAAGGCGGCTATCTCGTAGATAAGGAAGACATGCCTCATCGGGAAAAGATTGGCGAGCACCTGCAGCTCCGGATCCATGGCAAGCGTCGGGAACGCCGTGCCCACCATTGAGAAGCTGAGTACGCCCCAAAGCGAACAGATGCTCATCGACATGCGCAGCGACGGGAACAGTCCGAACATGAAGATGCCGAATCCCTGCGCTGCCAACACGGCAAGCACGCCGAGCATCAGCAATATGTGCCATCCGCCGGGATGAGGAAATGCCTGCACGCCGAAGACATAATAAAGATAGAAGCCCATGACGAGCAGCCACACTATCGTCTGCGGGAGCATCTTTCCGGTTATAGCCACGAACGGATTGTCAGCGGACATCTCCATGAGTTGCTTTGCCGTCTGCTGCTTCAGTTCGGTTCCTAACGAGTAAGCCATGATGAGAAACACGAGCAGCAGCATACACGTAGGCACGAGCATCGTGGTGAGATATACGTTATAGTTAACCCACGGGTTGCCCACGGTGTGCGTGTCGAGCACGATGGGCTGCAGAAACGCCATTATCTGACGATCCGTATATCCCTTGGCGGTCATCACCTGCTTGCCCACAGCTGCCGAACCGAGCGTAGCCATTGTCTTCAGGTCCTTGAATACCAGCGATCCTGCAGTCAGCGAGGCGTAGCTGTAATAATAAGATATGGTGGGCTGGCGTGATGCCAGCAGGTCTGCCGTGGTGTTCTTGGGGAAAAGGACGAATCCGTAGATGTCGCCCTTCTGCACGGCATGCCGAGCCTCGTCCACACTCGGATAATGAGCCACCACCTTAGTGGACTGGAACGAGTCGAGCAGACGAGTCAGCTTTCGCGTGGTGCTGGAATTGTCGAGGTCTACCACGCCCACCGGCATGTCCTGAGGTTGTCCTTCGTCCATTAGCGACGTGAAGAAGAAGGTCACGAAGACCGGGAAGACGATCATGCAGAAGAGATACATGCGGTTCGCCTTCATTCTCCTGCACTCGCGCAGGGCAATATGTAATATTCGTTTTATGATATTCATCTCTTAAGTATCAGCGACATACCCGGACGCAGTCCCTCCAGCTTGTCCATCGGACGAGCCTTTACCTCGAAGGTCTTGAGGTCGTACTGACCGTTCGACTTTGTTGCCTTCCACACAGCATACGATCCCTGGTCCTTGATGTAGTACACCTTCATGCGTATCTCCTTCTTGAAGGCAGGGACGAAAGCGGTGACGATGCTGCCCACCTTCATGCCGTCCAGCTGGTCTTCACGCACATTGAAGGTTCCCCAGATGTCGTTCATGAGCGACACGGACATGATGGGCGAACCGGTTCCGACAAGCTCGCCCACCTTCGGATAGACGTCGCTCACCTCACCAGCCATCTGCGCTATCTGCATTGTCTCGTGTATGTACGAGTTGACCTCAGCCACAGCGCCCTTGGCTCTGTTCACCTGTGCTGCTGCAGCCTTCTTCTCCTCGGAACGCGCTCCGTTACGAGCCATGTCGTACTGGCTCTGCGCAGCCTTCACCTGCGCCTCCAGCGCCTTGTAGTTGGCGAAAGCCTCATCGCGCTTCTGAGCTGTCATCACGCCCTCGTCGTAGAGTCGCTGCACGCGGTTATACGACTTCTGTGCTATCTCCAGTCCAGCCTTTGCCTGCTGCAGGACAGCGAATGCTCCACGCACCTGCTCCTGACGTGCACCGTTGTTAGCCATTTCGTCCATAGCGGCCGCGGCGTTCTCAGCCGACTGTGCCTGAGTCATCTTTGCGCGTACTTCGGGAGCGTCCAGTATGGCAAGCGTGTCGCCCACGTTAACGTAGTCGCCCTCCTTCACACGTATTTCGAGGATACGTCCCGGCACCTTGCTCGACACGCGGTACTCCGAAACCTCCACCTGTCCCTGGATGGTCTCAGGTTCCTGCTTTATCGACATAGCGCCAATCACAGCCACCACGGCAACGACGAGTGTTGTGCAGGCAGCTGTGATGATAATGTTCTTATGTTGCTTTTTTTCTGACATAATAATGTTTTCAGTAGAATATTTAAATGATGTTATTGCAATACGCCGAGCGCCTTTCTGAGGTTCACCTGTGACAGACGGACATCCACCTCAGCGTCAATCTTCTGCGACTGCGCCTGCATCCATGCTGTCTGTGCTGCCATTACATCGGTGGTCTGCAGCACACCCTCCTTGAATCCTACTGTAGCACAGCGCAGATTCTCGTCAGCGTTCTCCACGTTCTTCATTGCCATGACCAGACGGCGGTTGGCTTCCTTGAGCTTAAACTGGCACTGGCTGATCTGGAGGTCAATCTTCTCTCCGAGGTCCTCACGCTCCATTTCGGCTATGCGCGTGGCAATGCGACCGGCACGCACCTTGTAAGAACCTTCCATCCAGTTCCATAACGGCACTCTCACCATCACGCCCACATTCCACACGCCGGAGAGCTTGCGCTCGAATCCGTTATAGACGTTAGGATTGGTGGCCATGTATCCGCCTGTGAGCAACACCTGCGGAAGGTATGCGGCACGTACCAGATTGGTGGCTTGACGACTGAGGTCAACGGCGTTCTGGAGAAGCTTCATCTCCGGGCGGTTGTCCTGTGCTTCAGCCTTGTCTGCCGAGGTGTTCTCGCCCGTAGAGGCGGTGGCGATGTTCGGCGTATTCTCGTCAGCAAGAGTCACTTCCGTTTCGGCTGGCATTCCGCAGAGCTGGCAAAGGAGCATCTTGGCAAGCGCCAGTCCGTTGTCAGCCTGAGTGAGCGACATCTCAGCCTCGTTCACTCTTACTGCCACTTTCAGACCGTCGGCACGCGTGGCTACGCCTTCCTTTATCATCTTCTGCACGTCGTCGTCCAGCTTCTTCACCACCTGCAGATAGCTCTCAGCCAAGTCCTTCTTGTGCTTCACGGACACTACTGTCCAGTAAGCCTGATCGATGGCATGGAGGGTCTGCTGCGTGGTGGCGTCAATCTGGTTGGCAGCCATGCTCTCCCCTATCTTCGCCATATTGTTGGCAGCAGTTATGGCGCCACCCATGTATATGGGCTGCGTAGCCATTACGGAGATGGCATACATCTGACGTGTGTCGGTACGGAGGGCGTTGACGAAGCTCTGACCAACGTGATTGACCGCCTCGCCTATCTTCGATCCCACTTGACCGAACATATTGCCGAGGCTCTGCGCCTGATCAGGTGTCAGCACGCCCTGCTGGGCAAGCCCTGTCAGAGCTCCCGAGATGTCGCTTTGCATCGAACCCACCACATTGGTACCGGCTCCTGAAATGGCCTTCTTCTGGTCTTTGCTTAGCAACGATATCTCACGACTCGTGAGTTCGTATCCGCCTACGGCACTGATGTGCGGCAGATACTTGGTCTTAGCCGCCTTGGTGTTATACTGTGCCATGTCGAGCTGCAAGCGTGAAGCCACGAGGGTCTTGTTGTTGCGCAACGCCATGGCACGGCAGCTGTCCAAGCAGAGCACCTGCTGCGCCTGAACCTGCATACCGAGACATGCCAAAGCGAAAATAAGAAGTGAATGTTTCATCTAAAAATTACTGTGTGTTTATATCATTGTCCTTACCTGAAGGACATCTTTTCCCTTACTTGAAGGAGAAGCTGCGCGAACCTATCATATTGCCGTCGGCAAATACGCTCACCTGATATGTGCCAGCCATGAGCGACTGTGATACGTTCCAGAATGTAGAGATGGTGGTCTCACGTCCGTCATACTCCACAGCCTTACGCATTGTGGCCTCCAGCGAGCGGTTCTGATAGTTGAATGTTCCGCCTCCACCGAGCGTTGTGCCCGAAGGTGAGGTGATGCGCACGTAGAATGTCTTGGTGCCGTTAGAGGCTGTCACGTTCTTGGCAATGGTGAAGTTCACCTGCACGGTCTTACACTTAGATGTCTTGTCCGTCTTCTTTCCCTTCTTGTTCTTCAGCTGCATGGAGATGCCCGTAGCGTCCAGTTGTGCGGCGATTGCCACCTTCTCCGAGAGCGAAGCACGCTCCGAGTTAAGGCCCTCAATCTGGCGTGTAGCCTCGTTATACTGTCCCTTGATGCGTGAGTTCTCAGCCGTAAGGTTCTGATTGAGACGGTTGAGCGAGTCAATCTCGATGACGTAGCTGCGGAGGACGGCACGTACGGTGGCAAGCTCCCTTTTCAGACGTGCAATCTCGCGTGCGTCGTTCGACTTTGTGTCCTTCAGCTCCTTGAGCAGACGCTCTGTCTTCTCCTGCTCAGCGGTAAGCTGTGCGATGATAGAGTCGTTGCTGATCTGCGTCTTCATCTCGCTATATTGCGTGGCAAACTGCTGGTACTCGTTCTCCATCTCCTTCTTGTCGAGTTCGGCGAGTTCCTGCATAGCCTTGTTTTCCTTCTTCTGATTGTCGAGATTAACGTAGAGATATGCCACAGTTCCGACAAGGGCAAGTCCTACGATTCCCGTTACTATCCCAGTAATGAGCTTTTTCTTTTCCATAGTTTTTATTGATATATCAATTTTTTAATAAATAGTTTAAACTGTCTGCAAAGTTACGTTATTATATCTAATGCGCAAAAAAAGCTATGTTGTAAATAAATAACGATTACTAAAAAGGATGATAAATAGTGAAAAAGAGAACAAAAAAGCGGCTGCAGACGCTCTCCGCACGGGAGATAGCCTACAGCCGCATCATATATATATATGTATCGTATTATTCGTTACTTTGTCTGGTACATTTTGTCGTTAACAATGAAAGCCTGTGCGATGGATACTACGCAAGCCAATACCATAAGTCCGATAATCATCATAATCTTTTTTCCTTTCCTTATATTAATGTTGTGTTTTCCTACTTGTGTCCTTCATTCCATTTAGCCTCGTGTCTTGCGACGACTTACTTCATGAAGTTCACCTTGTTACTTACCTCTACAGCCTCAACTACTGCCAAGCAGCAAGCGGCTACTACTAATACAATAATCATAATTGTTATCCTTTCTTTTTTATCTATCTTATCAAGCCCCTACTGGAGCTCTTTCTTTGATTACACTGCAAAGGTAGTACCTTTTGTGTTCGCACACAAGCAAAAGAACAATTATTTTAGCTTTGTCATAACATTTATTGATATTCGTCAATGAATCGTAACATAAAATCGGGAATAACACAAAAGTCTGACATTTTGACAGCAAAAGCGACATATAGATTGCCGTTTGCAAATGGCACTCGTCACTTTAGCGACCTCATACCGCCACTTTATAACCCAGAAAGTGCATATAAAAAGTGTTTGAGAGAAGAATGAGGAAAGTTTACTGGTTATCAGTTACT
>ERZ1034928.57-NODE-57-length-65816-cov-40.989675_pt1 | contig 65816 bp, 82 predicted proteins | sample MGYA00520627_ERZ1034928 | MGnify/ENA primary metagenome ERZ1034928 (study PRJEB33766, sample SAMN09781755) | gut metagenome | biome: gut microbiome | host: Homo sapiens | place: Madagascar | study: EMG produced TPA metagenomics assembly of the PRJNA485056 data set...
AACATTTTCAAGCGAGGCGGGGATATTGACCTGAGCTAACATTTTCAAGCGAGGCGGGGATATTGACCTGAGCTAACATTTTCAAGCGAGGTGGGTATCTCGATCCAAGCTAACATTTTCAAGCGAGGTGGGTATCTCGATCCAAGCTAACATTTTCAAGCGACGCAGGGATATTGACCTGAGCTAACATTTTTTTTTCATAAAATAGAAAATTTTGTTGCATGAAAACCCAAAGTAGGGTACGTTGGTCTTAACACAAGGAGAAAAGGAAATGAAAGATAACTCGGAAACTCGTCATTTCATAGGATACCTTCACACGCATAATATCACAGGTGTTATCATTGGTGTTGATTCCAATGAAATTCTTGGTTTCGTAAAATCGTTTGTAACCAATCGCCGGGACAGAGTTAAAGCGGGGATGCTTGAGGTTTTTAATCCCAATAAAGGTGAATTTGAACCTGCTGTGATGCTCGTAGAAAAGGTAAAGTTCTCTTTTAATTTTGAAAACACGAGAAAGTATTGGAAGAGTGGAGGGCGTGAGATTTTTATATATAGGTCCAGATTACCTTATAGAGGAACTCCGTATTTTGTAAAAGAGAATGGTGCTTTGAGTGATACGTGGATGCAAATGTATATCAGAAATTACCGCGAAGCAAATAACGGTGCAAATTATGGAAGAACAAATCAATGGATTGTTCCTCCGGGAATTTTGGGTGGTGAGATATGGAGGCAGAAGCGAAACGAATTTAATAAATCATAAAATCACGAAAAAAGGAAAACATACATGATTCCAGATAATTTTATTTACGTTATAGCAATTCTTAGTGTGATTTTTTTCTTTACGATTATTGGAACAAAACGATAAAAAAGGGGGGGGGATATTTAAAATGAAATACAGCGATATTGTGGATAGGCCAGCATATAAGGCTCCCGATAAATGCCCTATCTGTGGGGACTGGCCTTTTAATGGTTATACACCAGATATAAAAACAACGGAAGATGGAGAAACAGTGTTTGTTTGGAGATGCCGGAGATGCTCCTACAATTACGTAGTTCCGGGGAAAAAGGTTTCCCAAAAGACCGAACATCTAAAATATATTTTTATTAAAATTTTTTGGGAGGATTTAGGCAAAACTTTGATATGCTCCGCATTGGTCTTTATAGGTGTATTTGGGTTAGGTTGTTTGGGACTCCTGCTTTTCGAATCACTCTTTAAGTAATTTAAAAAAATGGAGATAATTAAATGAAAAACGATATTCGTATTTCAGTACCAGCGTATGATTTTGGAAAAGACTGCCCTGTTTGTGGTAGTTCGAACACTGTTTTCCAAAAGGATGGAAGAGAACTAAGAGGAGATGGGGAAATGGTTTTTATTTGGAGATGCTCAATGTGCGGGTGTGAATATGAAGTTCCCTCAAAAGAGATTTCCCAAAGAATGTACGTCATGAAAAGGCGTTTTATTGAAAAGTTTCCCGAATCATTTGCATATGGAGTAGTTGCTTCTCTAGCCGGGTTTGGTGCGGTAAGTTTGTTTATAATCTTTATCGTGTATATTTTTAAATAAATATAATTGTTGACATACTAACTAAAATTCGGCATAGTGTGTTCACGAAGAGTTTATCTACGAAGAATTTATCTACGAAGAGTTTATCAAGGAGGATGAAATGTCAAATATTTCTCAGAAGAACGTAGAGCAAAGGAAAGAACTTTTTACTCTCATTTTAAGTAGAAAGACGGATAAAGAGCTAGCTCATCTTTGTAGAAGATCACCCGGGCATTGCACGGTATATGAGGTCTGCCCAGATGTAGGAGAAGGCCCATGCCCGTTCAAGGCTATGTGTGGTGACGTAAATGAAAACCATTGGAGCGAGGTTAGAGCTATGGTAGAAAAAAAGGAGGATAATAAATTGGAAAGCGTAGAACATGAAAACCAGCCGAAGAAGGTCGAAGCGCCTTTTCCTCTCATTGACTCCAGTTTTCTTGATGAAGGCATAGATTCTTATAAATCTTTGTTTGAAGAAAATTTGGTTGAAGGTCTTGCTAGACAATGTAACGACCTTAATGGCTATAATACGTGTCCTCTAGCAAATGTTGATGCTCCATGCCCCTTTGGGTCTAGCAAGGTGTGTTCAGAAATCATTGCTGACGATTGGAGAAAACTTGAATTGTATGTAGAGGAAAAAGAAATTCAGGATATTAATAATCAAAGCGAGGTCCCAGACCCTCTTATTCATTCTTGTGTTATTGATGAATACCTACAATCGTATAAACTTTTATTGGAAAATACAACTCCTTTTGGTTTTGCTAGGCAATGCAGTGATATAAGAAGAACTGGTAGATGCCCTCTTGAAAATGAAAAAGCCCCGTGCCCTTTCGGAAGTAATAAGGGGTGTTCAGAAATCATTGAAGAAGATTGGAAGAAACTAAAATCCTATGTACTTGGAAAAACGAAATCGAGTGACGTGAACCAAGAAAATATGAATACTGTAGAACATGAACCTCCAAAGATGGTCAACCCCGAACTTTCTGACGTTAATTCATACATCGTCTATGAAAACCTAAAATCATTTAACTCTGTACTTATTAATAATGTTTCATATGATAATCTCGCTAAACGCTGTAATAACTCTTCAAATAAGATCTTAGGATCATGCCCTATTAGTCATACCAATCATTTTTGTCCTTTTATGTCTCCTTGTGAGAAGATATCTTCCGATCATTGGAGGGAAGTCGGGGAGCTTGTGGCAAATGAATGGGAAAATCTTGCAATGTATGTAAAGGAAAAGGAGGAAGCTAATATGCAGAGAGAAGCTAATATGCAGAGAGAAGCTCATACACAGGAAAATAATACTCAGGAGGATATTGCGCAGGAAACTAAGGAATCCCCTGTTCGATGCTACTATGCTTACATGGTGAAAGAAGAAAAGATTATTTTTTACAAGGGCGTTTTTACGAGACGCAAGACTGTACCTGTGGCGTTTACCTCTAAAAGTCAGCGAGATCTTTTTGACCGAAGCATCGAATGTTCCTATGCAGTGAGCCGTAGGCAGCTTTTGCATGAACTTGCAGACGCCTATCAGGATATGAGCATTACAGAACTGTCTAGGGTAATCTCGGAAATTCGGAGACGCGCAATCTCCGCGACGGAGAATAGCAACGGGGCCATTACTTACAGTGACTATCTTTACTTCGATATGGCGGAAATTGTTTTTGATATCTAAACTATAAACTCACTATATGCAGCGTGTCCGAGATCGATAAAGACACGCTGCATATAAAAAGGAGTGAAAATATGAATCTTTCCGAATGTTTGAAAATGTTCCCACATGATCGGTATTTTGATGACCTTGAAGTTAATCCTATGCAGCTTGCGGAGCACTATTACTTTAGGAAAAACACCAGACCGGGAAGCATTGATTATAGGGATTCCGCGCTTGCTTTGATGTTGGCGGAAGGCACAGATTTTTCTTCGACCGATAACACTACTCATTTGATCCACAGATTTATTGATGTCAAGTGTATTCAGTGTAAGGGTAAGATGCACTATAAGACAGCACATGGATCTGAGCATACGAATGTCATTTTCAAGTGTGATTCCTGCGGAACTGAACTTACTTTGTGCCTTGCAAATTTTTCCGTAAAATTTAAAAAATAGAAAAAAAAATGGTTGACTCCTATGAAAAGTTTCGATACATTCAGTTTCGTTGAAAGGATGATTGTCGCTGCCATAGTGGTCTTTGTGTTTTCTATTCTTCCCGTATAAAATAAACTAAAAGAGGATAAAAATGAAGATTCGTAATTTCACCGGGCACCAGATTAATGTTTACAATCCTTCTGGGACTACAGAATTATTTCGTTTTGAACCGGAAGGCATGGCTCGGGTTAACTATGTCCGAGAATATGATACAGTTTTGTCTGCTCATGACCCTAAGGGGTTTGTTCCCGTAAGTGAAATTGTGGAAAGGGAAATTAAAGGCTTGCCAGCTCCTGCCAAGGATGTTATGTACATCGTAACGAACATGGTTTTTGATTCGTCGGATAGGATTGATTTGCTTTGCCCCGACGAACTTGTACGGGACGAAAATCATCGTGTCAAAGGATGCTCTAGTCTTCGTAGGCGCACCATTTTTAACTAAAGAGGTTAATTGTCATGCAGACGTTTCTTCCCGTTCCAGACTTCCTTGAAACGGCTAAGATTCTCGACAACAAGAGGCTGAATAAGCAAATCGTGGAAGCCTATCAGATTTTTTTCTGGTCGTGTGCCTACAAAGAACCATCCAGCTTGTCTTATGTGGGATGGGTACGATAATTGTCTACGTGAATATATAGCGGTATTGTGTGCCGAATACTATATGAGATTCGGAAAGTCACATGCAATTCGAGAACGCATAATTGAGATGGCCTTTGACAACCATAGCTTAGTTGGGCGTCCATCTTGGCTCGGGGATGATCTTTTCCACTTCTCGCAAAGGGTCAATCTCTTGCGTAAGGACTTTGACTACTATCATACGAAAAAGTTTTTTGGCGGCATTAGCAAGGACTCGTTAGATCGCTATCCGAAGGGCTATTATTGGCCTGTAGCGAAGCCCAATGGAACCGCGCATAAAGATAGGATGAATTGGATTAAATGGAGTACTGAAAATAATTTTAAAAAAAATGTTGACAAGGTAACGAAAATTTCATAGTATGCGTTTCAAGAGAAAGGGAACACGGAAATATTCTAATTAAACCATTTTAACTTAAACATTTTAATCAACAAGGAGAGATCAACATGGCTATTATGATTCCTACCAGCTTTTTCTATGGCAAGAAGAATCCCGAAAAGGCGTTGCGTTGTGCAGAATGTGGAAAGCCCCGCGTAAGAGGGACTCAGCTTTGCGACAAGTGCAAAGCGGAATTTCGTAAGCCCGTAAAGGCCCCGAATTATGCGAAGCCCGAATAATTGGATTTTGTAAAGTGGTGGGGGCTTAATGCCCCCCCCCTAATATAGATAAACAGATTTGTACTGATAACCCATATAAAAAAAGGAGGAGCTTGTAAAATGAGCATCAATAAGAAAACCGTAGACACCGCAATCTTTGAGTGCGAAAGATTTCTCGAACGGGCAAGGCTCGTAGCCGCTCTTGGCTACGAGTATGCTGGAGTAACGTATACCGCAGCATTGAAGCGGTCTTGCGCGGAAGTAAGAAACGCGGTGGCAGCCGTAAAAAAGGAGGTAGGAGTGGAAGAATGGGAAGAAGGATATCTCCAGCGTTCTATCCAAGAATGGAAGCTCCGGGAAAAACTAGATCATAAAGGTGATTCCGATGAATAGCGAAGAAACAAAAAAGCGTGATAATGTTGCTTCAATTCTACAAAAGACGGAAGATGATATTCTCCTATTTTTGGTTTACGTCTTGATCAATCTGGTTTATGTGATTGGGCTGTTTGGATTTCTTCTGCCGTTTTTGATTAGTTCCGAATCTACGGCTTTAGTCCTGACCGGAGCGGCATTGATTTTTAGTTTCCCCGTAACTGTGTTTTTGAGCTATAAAACCTTTAAAAGTATTTTTAAGGAAGACGTATAATGAAAAAGATTATCGCGTGTGTTACTCTTGTTTTTGTCCTTGCTTTCGGCATTTACGCTCTTACTTGTATTGAGAAAGTCGAGGCGGGTTATGTCGGCGTAAAGGTGAATTTGCTTGGCTCGTCGAAAGGTGTGGACACTGAAAAGCTTGGTGTAGGCCGCTATTGGGTAGGCATTAATGAACAGCTTTTCACGTTCTCTACGGCGCAGCAGACAAAGGAATGGCGAGGAACAGGAAATAGCGGCGCATTCCAATTCCAATCCAAAGAAGGGCTTTCTCTCAGTGCTGACGTTTCCCTGTCCTACTCCGTTGATCCCGATAAAGTGTCCCTGCTTTTTCAAACGTACAGAAAGGGCATTGATGAAATCACGAACGTATATGTTTACAACATGATTCGAGACGAGATTGTCCGTGCCGCTTCTACGAGGACTTCTGAGGAGCTTTACGGAGAAAAGAAGACCGAGTTTATCACGCAGGTGACGGAAGCCGTCCGCGACCGCCTCGCGCCTCTTGGGATTAAAATTGATTACATTGCCATTGTCGGCAATATCTGGCTTCCCCAGAACGTAAAGGAAGCGATTGACGCTAAAGTGGGTGCTATTCAGATTGCTACGCAGCGCCGCACAGAAATTGAAACCGCGCAAGCTGAGGCGGATAAGAAGAAAGCCGAGGCGGAAGGACGCGCCGAATCCATGCGAAAGATTGCGGATGCCGAGGCATATTCCATCACGAAGAAAGCGGAAGCTCAGTATACAGCAAATAAGAAGCTCGCTGAATCCCTCACTCCTGAGCTTATCCGATATATCATGGCTACTGGATGGAATGGAGTTCTGCCCAAGGTTACAGGAGAGAATATTCCCATGCTGAGTATCCCCCTCGAATAAATGTTAATAAAGACTTGTGACAACTAAAACCGCATTTAGATTGTCACAAGTCTTTATCAGACGTGCCGTAAAACCTCTCTCTCTCTTTAGGGGGGATATAAGGCGCACCTTAACTGGAATTTTTGCCTTTACTCATGAATAATAGATTATAAAGACTTGCGATAACCCCGCCCCATCCCAAAAAAAAATAACTTGACATTTACCTATAAACTGAATACAATTTAAGCCATGAAAAGAATGCAAGCATACAAATTCCAGTTACGCCCTAAAACCAAACAAGCAAATCTCATGTTGTGTTTTGCCGGGTGCTGCCGTTTTGTCTGGAATAAAGCTCTTGCATTGGAGAAAGGAACCTATCAAGCAGAGGGCAAACGTCTTGGCTACTATACCCTTGCCGGGAAATTGAAGGACTGGAAAAAGGAAGAAGAAACATCTTTTCTTGCTGGAGCGCACTCTCAGATATTGCAGCAGACATTGAAAGACCTCGATAGGGCCTACAAAAACTTCTTTACCAAGCGTGCGGATTTTCCACGTTTCAAGAGAAAGGGGGTTCATGACGCCTTTCGCTATCCGCAAGGTTTCAAGTTGGATGAAGGAAACAGCCGCGTGTATCTTCCCAAAATAGGTTGGGTGCGTTATAGAAAAAGCAGGATGATAGAAGGGACGCCCAAGCAAATAACGGTTTCTCTTTCTGCTGGAGAGTGGTATGTATCCATTCAGACTGAGAGGGAAACGCCGGAGCCTGTTCACCCTTCTAAAAGCTCTATTGGCATTGACATGGGAGTTGCTCATTTTGCAACGCTCTCCGATGGAAGCACAATTGAACCGTTGAATAGCTTTCGCAAATATGAAAAGAAGTTGGCAAAACTGCAACGCAAACAAGCGAGATGCAAAAAGTTTTCCTCCAACTGGCAAAAGATCAAATCACGCATTCAACGCTTGCATCTCCACATAGCTAATGCTCACAAGGACTTTCTGCACAAGGCAAGCACAATGATTAGCAAAAACCACGCTGTTGTTGTGCTTGAAGACTTGAAAGTGCGGAATATGTCCAGCGCAAAGGCGGGAGGAAAACGCAAGTCAGGTTTGAATAAATCTATATTGGATCAAGGGTGGTTCGAGTTCCGGCGGCAGTTGACATACAAGCTGGCATGGTTGGGCGGATCTTTGATCGCAATTCCTCCTCAGTATACCAGCCAGACCTGTAGCCGTTGCGGATGCGTAGATAGACAAAACAGACAAACGCAAGCCAAATTTAAATGTACAGCTTGCGGATTCGAGATTAACGCTGATCACAATGCAGCGTTGAACATTCTGGCGGCAGGGCTTGCCGTTACAGCCTGTGGAGCGGGAAAGGCTCAAGCGCCCGCGATGAATCAGGAACCCGCCTATAGTTTGGCCTAATCGGGCCTCACTGATAGGAATCCCCCGACTTTAGGCGGAGGTGGATGTCAAGAGAGAAGAAGAGATTGAAGCTAACCTATTCGCATATGAGCTTTTGATGCCAGAGGAATTGTTTAGAGAGAAAGCAGCGGAACATAACTACAGTATTACTAGGCTCTCAATGCTTTTCGGAGTTTCGAAACCTCATGTTCTTACGAGACTTATAACTTTGGGATTGCCGGATAACCGATAAAAATTAAAGGAGGCTCGAAAATGACAAGAAAGGAAAGAAATGTATTGTGGTGGTACTTTTCTACGCAAAAATCCGCGCTAGCATATGTCCTGCGATTCATAGTAGCTTTAATCTTTTTTTATATTTCAATTTGTTTTATGGCAGGGGATATTCTAAATCCTTTTGGGGAATACATTTCTCGCTATGGCGATGATTTTGGGGTTATAACACGAATGTTTGCTTATCTTTCAGGGATAGCGCTTGCTGTGATACTTCCTTCGATAGAAAAATAACACAAAGGGATGTCATCTGTGGAAATGATTAGAAACGTAAAAAATTATATAGCTTTATCGATGGACTTTTCGGGCATATTTTTAAGAACGCTGGTCATTTTAGTTATTTTGTATGTAGGGATGGTTTTTGTAAACGGAGATTTTTTCAATCCTTTTATGTCTGTGCCAAATCCAGATGGTGTAGATGTCGCTAAAGGAACTAGAGTCATAATACTTGTATTAGCTCTCGTCCTGTCGATCATGCTACCATCTTTAATTGAGGATTAAAATAAGTAAAAAGGAGGATTGACATCATGGGAAAAAGCAAGTACGGTCTTACAAACAAGGAAATCGATGCGGCATTTATTATGGCGAAACAAATTAATAAAGGAGAATAGTATCATGCCTGAGTTTAAAATGTTTGATAAGGTTTTGGTTAGGGATTCCGATAAGGGTGATTGGGTCGCAACATTTTTCTCTCATTATGATGCAGAAGGACAAATTATAGCTATAAATGACGCTCCTTGGAAATATTGCATCCCTGCCCTCGGAAATGAGAACCTCGTAGGAACGAATCGCAGTAAATGGGAGCCTAAGCGAAGCGACCTTGTGGCGGTTAAAGACAGCTATGAATCTGTTTGGCATTTGCGGATTTTTAAAGAATTAAAAATCTGTGACGATAAAAAGTCCTTTGTCACCTTCGGGTACACTTCACATAGCGAAGGTCAAGAATGGGACTGTTGTGAGCCCGCAAAAAATCACTTTGAATTTAATTCTTAGGAGAATAGGTAATGCGCGAAATTAATCTTGTACGCTACGAATGGAACTCTGAAATTGAAGAAGGGCATCTTACTTTCACAGTAGATGGAGAAACGAAGGTTCTATCGGGAGGATTTTATAGGGAATGTAGCATTGAGTGGCGGAAGGACCAAAACCAAAAGGGAGAAAAATTTGAAGCATGGAGACTTGACTCTTTCACACGCAATCGTCTTATAAGGGGATATGACTTCAATCTTTCTTACGAAGAGGTTGATTTTCTTGAAGAAAGATTTAATCGTAAAATGAACGAACTTTCACTTTAATCATTTAAAAAAGGAGATTACATAATGTACGATTTTAAGCCTTTTGATAAAGTCTTGATGCGAGATTCTGAACATGAAATTTGGGAGCCAGCGCTTTTTTCGGGAAAGGTAGGGGCCGCTTTTAAAGATATCAGCTTTACTGTGTATAGGTATTGCATTCCTTACGAAGGTAACGAACATCTTGCGGGGACTTACGGTGCGCCGAAGCTTATTTGGGAGCCTAAACCAAATGAACTTGTGGCGGTTAGTGATAATGATGTGGAATGGGTTATGCGGATTTTTAAAGAAACGATTCATGAAAATGGAACTAATCGTTTTATTACAAAAATTGGGAAGGCAAATAGTTCCACAATTATTTCATGGAGGTATTGCGAACCCGTAAAAAAGCATTTTGATTTTATCCTGCCCGAATAGGAAAAATATTATGAGAATCGATCAGGCGACCTGCGATTTGCATTATTGTAGATTTTTTCTTGATTATAATTGTTCCGCACCTAAAAATGCTAGAAAGTCATGCGGATATTATTTATATGAGAAACGATCTAGGGACGTGATGAGATTATTAGTCTATAAGCATCTTACTGGACTTCCAGTTGTTGATATTCCTTGTAGACATACTGTACGTCCTTTGAAAGAATGCTCAAAAGATATGTATGAGCGCGATTGTTCGCAATGCTTCATTGATGCTATGATTGACTTTCTTGATAGTCCTGAAAGGGAATTATATCCATTTTTAAGTAAGGAGAATGAATAATGGGTTTAAGGAATACATTTATATGCTTTTTACTATCGTTATTAGGTCTTTACTTTCTTTCTTGTTTTATCTGTATGGAATGGATTAATCCATTCGCAGATTATATAAGCAAAGACCAACTTAGTGGAGCTGTCTATAGACTGGCGTGGTTTCTTTCCGCTGGAGCCCTATCAATAAAAATAAAATACGATTAATTATGGAGGTCACAATATGCCCCCTAGACCAAAAAAACCATGTAAGCACTGTAAAAAGCCAACAGATCATCCTTCGGGGTACTGCGAAGATTGCGCCAAGCACAGAATATCGTCAGACAAACGATATGACATGAAGCGTGGAACTCCGGCGGAAAGAGGGTACGATTCAAGGTGGAAGAAAGTTCGTGAGCGTTATCTGCGAAAGCATCCTTTCTGCGAGGAATGCGAGAAAACCACTCCATTTCCTAACGCAGCTAATGAAGTCCACCATATCGTTCCTATTAACGAGGGCGGAAAAATACTTGACGAAAATAACCTTATGGCGTTATGTAAATCCTGTCATTCAAAAATAACCTCCGATTATCGGAAAGGGAAGGGATCAGCATGAAGCTTTTTAATTTTAAATATGGACCAGAGCTTGAAAGAACCATATCTATTGATTTAGATCGTATCATTCTTATAAGTGATGCCCTTGACGACGATTGTGTATTGGATATATCAGTAGAAACAAAAGTGAGGAATCTAACAGAACGCTTTGTATTTCCATCGAAGGAGTATCGTGATGGTGTCCATTTTAATATTCTCCGCGCTTCTTATTCTTCTGTTATTCTACCTACTAGGGAATGAAGGCGGCAATACAGGAGCCCACATAGTCTTGCATCCAAAAGGGTGGGTTTGCCCTGAAAGGCCAGATCCACTAAAAGGTCAGTGTTCCTCATATCGTAAATAAAAAAAATGAAATTAAAAATGTATTATAATTTTGATGGAAATAAATATGGTGATGAAAAGCCTTTACGCTGCGCACCTCCACCACCGCTTCCTCCCATCCTGTCAAAAAAGGATTATATAATTTTTGAAAATACCTTATCATCCGATATTGAATTTTTTGAAATAGACAGTATTGTCGGGGTTAAGAAGAAAAATAATATTATAACTATATTTTTAAGGGAAGGATTAACACACGATATCATTTTCGATACGACCAAAGGAGAAGATGCTATAAATGAAGCGATCAATATTCTTCGCAAAGAAATTACAGATTCTTAAATACTATGACCTGACAATAAGCTCCATAATCTTTGCGATTGGATTATTTCTATTTTCCAATGAACTAAGATCAAAAGATTTTAGTACAATCTTTTTCTTCTTTTTACTGCCTTTCATTAGCGTTTGTTTTATAATTGATAGGTGCGTCCATACATTATTTCTAAAGTCGATTAATAAGGGAAAATGATTTCCTTTTTAGGGTTCCCTAGAATACAATAGCATCCAATTAATCTACGAATCTCTTTCCATTGATTCCGCGATTAATTGGATGCTATTGTATGTATTAATGGATGTCAAAGAAACATAATAAACGGATCTGACGCCTCTTCTTCTTTATCTTCCATAGCCCTAGCGATAGCCATAATCATAGCAACCATCGGGTCGATTTTATTTTCATTCGCCGTTTTGGTCATATAGACAAGTTTGTTCGTTGTGGATTTCAGGACAACATTCCCTGCTGCGAAATTGAGGATAGGGTCATTCTGGTGGAAAAGTTCCCCATTAAGGTACGCAGCTTCAAACTCTTTCATCGGCTCAGAGAAAGTGGCAGAGGATTGGGTAAACTCAATACATTCAAAAGCTGCCCATTCCCGGATATTCTGCATAAGATATTCGGCTTCCCTAGGGTCGTATGCTACTTCCTGAATAGCATATTTATCAGCCCAATTTTGCAGGTCTTCTTCCAGAGCGTGATAGTCCGTTCGAGCCCCTTGCGTTACGGTCAGCCAGCCTTCATCTCGCCAGCCCCGATAATGGTCATTCTCCGGCCTATCTACAGTATCGGAAGGAAGATAGTATTTTCCGAAAATATAGAATTTACCATCGCGCTTAAAGACGGCAACCATTGCAGTTAAGTCGACTTTAGAGGCTAAGTCAATGCCAATCCAGCATTTCTCGCCTTCAAAATCTTCCATCTTTAGATTTCTGTCAGTACAATTAAGCCATTTAGGAAAGTCAATCCATCCCACTGATTCGTTGTTCCAAACATTCAACATCTTGGTAAGAATAGATGATCGCTTGTACTGTGATGATTTGGCTATTTCGTATTGCTCGCGCAAGAACTCTTCGGATACGGAAACTCCGAAGTTCGGACTGGCTTTAATCCAGCACGAAAAATCTTCCCACTTGTCCGTATCGTCGATGGTAAACTCCATGTAAAATAATCGGTCGTTCTTTGCTTTCCCCAACACGACCTTTCTGCCTTGCTCTACATACCGATAGCAAGGCCCTTTGATGTTCGTCCCTGCGGTAGTAGTAACAAGCAAGAGGGGATGTTGTCTAGCGCCCATACCGAGCTTCAACGAGTCATACAGCGCGTCCGAAGGATGTTCATGATACTCGTCAACGATAGCGCACTGAGGGTTGCTACCGTCCTTTGGGCTTCCGATAATAGGTTTGAACGTAGAAAGTGTAGATTGTGCATGAATAGACTCTTTAGTATAAGTCAGGCCGAATGCCTCTTCAAATGCTTTATTGGCAACAATCATGTCCCGAGCAATGTTGAACAGAACAAATGCTTGAACTTCCGTAGTTGCGCCACAGTATACTTCCGAACCTTTTTCTTTTTCACCAACCAACATATAGTGTCCAATAGCCGCCGCAAGGCTGCTATTATGAGTCGGAATATACGTTTCCCCGCAAAGATACATTCCATCCTCATTATCAACCTGTATACACTTCACTGGAACGCTTTCCACAGGTTTACAATCTGTAATGAATCTTACCACGGGCACCGTCTCGCCGTCATGCCGTTTTACATTCGGAGCCACCCATACTTTAGGCTTTCTGCCATTGTGAGACAGAATTTGATGCAGACTTTCGGAGGTTACGATATTCTTACCATCAATTTTCCAAAGATGTTCCGCGTCAGCCGTAATAGAAGAACCATCGCTGAAAGAAATTTCGTAGCACGTCCTTCCGTACATCACTTCCGTTGCAGCTACTACCCTCCGTATGTCCGAATTCGGCCCATAAACGGCGTCTCCGGGCCTTAAGTCGTTCATCGTGACCCAACCCTCGGGAGTGGGGATTGGAGTGCTTACAGCTAAAGCCTTGCCAGCTTTTCGGGGAACGATAAGAGCTGCCTCTCTGTATCTACGGAGATTATTTTTCTTGTCCAACCAGCCGAAGATGTTACCGACAAAAAACTTCTGCCAAGGTTCAAGCTTTAATCTTTTTCCAGTAAGAACGCCCTTGACATGCACCATATTTTCGATAAAACAAATTACTCGGATAGCCGATTCTTCCGAAAAATAAAAATCAAGGTCTTTATTGGCGAGGTCATCTTTAAAGTTCTTGCATAATGCTCTAATGTATTTACAGACCTGAACATTTCCATTAAGAACATTGTCGGCATACCAATGGATGTCGGTGATATGCTTCTTGTTTTGATTAAATTGTTTAGTCGTTATGGGTTTTACATTAGCCATTGAAACTCCTCTCCTTATCTGACGAAAATGGTATTATCGAAGAAGTATAGCTTCATTTTACATTTTTGTCAAGAAAAGAAAAAGGCGTCCGGATAGACGCCTTTAAGGGAGGGATGGGAAGGAGGTGGGGAGAATTTCTGATTAAGCAGTAAAGCCCCAACGACAACCGAAGCTAGGTTCCGTTTTGCATTTAGAGGGCTTCCGATACGGGCAGATACCGTGTTTCGGAGGTTCGTGTACTCCGTCTTTGACAATCGGAATCCACGCCTTGCATAATGCACAAGGTATCCATCCGAAAGTCTTAGATTCCGATTGTCCTGTATCTATCCTGCGATCAGATTCGATGTTCATGATTATTTCGCCTTAGAACCGTATTCTTCGGGATACGGCTTATGGAAATGGTGCTTTTTATGGTATTCCTTGTCAGAGCAGGTCATTTCTTCCAGAGCGTAGCAAATTGCGGCGGCGGCGTGTTTAAGCTCATGTACGAACTGAACATGGGTCATCGTGGGAGGCGTGGCGCGCATTCCTTCATAGGCGTGCATCATCTCTCCGACTTCCATCTCAATGATATTCATGTGTCCGCCCGGTTTATCCATATAGGGATACCAAGTGTGGGGAGGATTTTCAATAATGTCTTCAATCTCATGATACACTTCGGAATATTCCGACATTTCATGAATGGCGCACTTATACATGAGATAATGGCACAATTCTTTATGAGCTTTAAGCAGCTCACGAGTGTTTTCGACATGAGGCATTGATTTGACGCCAGCTTCACAATGCTCGCCAATTTCATGTTCAAGTTCTTCCAAGAATGCAAGTTCTTCTTTGTATTCTTCTTTTGCAATCTTTTCAGCGGATTTGCTATCGTGCATGATTCATTTCCTTGTGGTGGTTATATAATGGGCGCGTTTCCTGCTGCCAAAGCATCTACACGCTGTTGAAGAAGGTCAATCTGATTCAAATTTTCGTTGTTTCGTTCGGTAGCCAAAGTTTCTCCGGCTAGAATGCCTCCGGCGGCATTACCAAGCACAGCTTTCTCTGCAACCGTATCTATGATGGCATCCTCAGCTACGTCTTGGGCGATATTTTCAGCAATGCCTTTCGGGGAAATTTGCTTTTTAACGAAATCAGCGACTTTATCCGTATCAATATGCTTAGACGCATAGTCTATGGCTTCACCGGATTTATCTTTGATAAATTTACCAGCTTTATTTGAAGCCTTTTTACCTTCTTCATCAAAGATAAGCCATCCTAACAGGATACCGAGTCCTAATCTAAACATGGTATTTCCTTAATAAAAAACGCAGCGTGAGAAGATAAGAATCATCCCACGCTGCGCGGTAGGGGTTACGTAGTCATAGGCTACGTATGCTCCCAAATCCCGGATACTTTATTTCTTAGCGGGGGCTTCCGACTTGTCAAGTTCCGGGGAAGCGAGGGAAGCAGAGGCGGTTGCGGGAAGCAAGGACGTCCCGCAGTTTACGATGGGTACTCCGTTCGGGCCGGGGCAAGACACATCAATAGCCATGATGTTACCCGCAGGATTGCTCGTTTGAGTCATACGAATGCGGCAGCCGCATCGAACGAAACGAGAAAGTTGTCCAAGGGTAAGATAGTTCCCAGAGGTGTTGAGTACGTTCGTAAACGTAACGCCTCCAGCAACAATCTGAACTTCTTCATCAGCACAAGGACTGATGCACAAGTTCCTTCCAACTACGATATCAAATCTTCCTACCGGGATACTGGTAGCCAGAGTAAGAGTCGCAGTCGTGGCGGTTGTAGTGATACTTGCTACACGGATGCACGGAATGCAGCAGCGATTGCACATAGTAATTCTCCGTACATTGTGGTTAATGAGAGGGGTTTAATTGCGCCCCTCTCATATCAAGGTGAAATCAGCCCGTGTTAGGCGGTGACGCCACCGCAACCACAAGGATTCACGCACGGGGAGCAACCCATGGGGAAGAAGGGCGGACGCTTGACAGTCTGGCCGAAACCAGCTTCAATGGAGCGTTCCAGAGCGTTGAAACGACCGTCATTGTACATCTGCGCCTTGAGGCCCTGAATTTCGTTGTTCTGAGCCATCAGGGTCATGTCGCGGGTACGGATCTGGTCTTCAAGCATCTGAGTACGCAGAGCTGAGAAGCCAGCGTCCTGATTAGAGATAATCGTGCGGAAGGCAGTTTCAAGCTGCTGCGTCAGCACAGCGTTCTGCGCAGTCATGTTGCACTTGAGTTCCAGAACATCGCGGTCGGTCTGGCAGTTATCCGTCATGGTCTTGTGACCAAGCACGGAGCGCAGCGCGACCAGATCAGCAAGTTCAGTACCAGCAACAGCAGCGGCACCACCGCAATTACCGCGACCAAACAGGCCGCCGCCACCGCAGCCGAAGCCACCGCCGAAGATCCCGAAGAACAGGAGCAGCACGATAAAGATCCAGCCGAAGTTCATGGAAGATTCGCGTTCAGATTCCATAAGTCATTCTCCATAAAAAAGTTTTTGGGTATATGTGAAGAGAAGAAACTGCGAATTTCTTCTCGAATCACCGAAGGTATTATTTTATTCCAAGTTTTTGAAGGCGTTTAGCCAATTCGTCGTTTCCGGGATTAGGAACGTTTGAAGTAGGGGCAGGGCCTCTTTGACGAAGCGCGGCCTCAAGCTGGTTCCCCATCTCGGTAATTTTGTCGATGCTTCCGGGAGCTATGGTATTCAGCCCCATTTTAATAGCAGGATTGTCCAAATGTTTCTTCATCCCCGCAAGGATTTGAGCATCAATACCAAACTTCTGGGCGACTTGAAGCGCGCCCTCAAGAGTTGGTTGGTAATTACGAGATTCGGAGATAGCCTTTTGCGCGGCGTCAATTACCTTTGAGTTTCCTCCGGACAAGGTATTTACAATGCTCATTATCTTTTGTACGTTCATCGTTTATTACCTCTATTGTTGCCTTGTTCCATTTTAACTGGAGGATTCTTTGCATCTTCCTTAATCACGTCATCTACGAATTTCGGAGTGTCCTGAGTTTCTTCGTTGACGGATTTGTTTGAAGCGATATTCGATGAAATGACTTGAATCTTATCGGTAAGACCAGCAATCATCTCAGCCAGTTTAGCATTCTGCGCACGGGATTCCTGCAATTCCTTCAAAGCGTTATTAAGAACTTCTTCTTGCGTAGGTTCAGGCTTTATAATCCCGTTTTCTACGAGCATCTTATAATAAGACTCTGCCTTATCAATCGCTTGTATAAGCTGCGCCTTGAGTTTTTCGTGAATCTCCGTGGCTACCCCAATAGGCTGGTTCCCGGCATTGACATCCCATGTGTAAATAACACCGTCAGAACTTACCATCGCATAGCTATATGTGTTCATAGGCATAGAAGAACGCTGCGTAGGAGAAGAATATGTGGATTGATTAAATCCTGTAGTTGCGTTAGACATAATAAAGCCCCCAAGTGATGATTAACATCATGGGGGCAATATAGCGCAGAGTTTTAAATATTGAAATGCGTCCACGACCGTCGACGGAGTTATTTTAAGTTTTTTCTTTTTTGCTTAATTTCCTTACTAGCCAAGCTGGAGGCGTTTGAGTTTTGACTTGATAAAACTCAGGTTTTACCTTTCTCAGAAAAGTCGCTCCGCATACGGCACAAGTATAGGTCGATCTCTCTTCCATTCCTAATCGATGTAAATGAGTATCTTCAAAAGCTACTACGGTTGTTTGATAAAAAGCCCTTTCTTTGCAAACGGGACAAATATTAGCGTCGGATGTAGCCATTGTTTACCATTGCCACTTTTATTCTGAAATTTCATGATTTGAATCTGATTTAATATTCGCTTTAGAAAGAGACTGAATATCTCCCTTGCCGATAGCCCTAACCAGATCTCTATGTCTACGATTAATTGATTCGATAGCTCTGTTTTTCTCAGAGATTTGAATTTCCATATCATTAATTCTTGATGAAAAATAATAGGAAGCGCCCCCGGTAAGAAGGAACATGACAATAAGAAGCAATGTCAACATCCTCCAAAAGAGTGTAGATACATGATCTGAAACTTCCCTCGGAATATCTTTAGCGAATGCAAGAATAGCACTAGAGATTCCGTCTGTTTTATCTCCACCACCTACTGTAACTGTTTGATGCGTGTCGCTCATATTCGTATATTGTCCTTTTAATTGTTATCAAGAAATTCTTTGATGCCGTTATAGATAAGTTCATATTCATCAGTATCCGGGATAATAAATTCCGCAGTCTGATCTCCGACTCCCAAAACAAGAGTAAATGATTGATCTACATTTTTCTTAATGTTTCGAATAGAAAAAATATTATTTTGAAAAGAAAGGTCTTCCATTTAGTGTATCCTGTAATCCTTGGCAAAGTGTATATTTATATACTATTATGTATACATTATTAAAGTACACTTTGTCAAGGATTATTTTTTATTTTTTTACCTTAATTCAGGAGGCAGCTGTCTCCCCAGCCTCTCGCTTTCATAACTTTCGTGGCAGTGCCGGGGGTCGAAGAAAAACAACGTATCAATGATCCGCCGGGGCCATGCCCGTACACCGTCCTTTTCCCAGCGCCACGCCCGACTGCTCAGGGTTTCGTCCGGCCAGCCGCCGAGAAGCGTATTGAGGAGCTGGTCAAGGGCGATCAGGGTTCGCTTGCCGTATGTCATGCTTCGACTCCCGGCCAGCCGATGGAAGCATCCACAGCTTGCACGGCCTCCACGGTTTCGGCGGCGTCCGCGGCGGCCTCCAGTTCCCATTTCCGGGCATAGATGAGCGGCCCGCGCCCCTTGGCCTCAAGCCGCAAGGTGTTGAGCTGGTCGAGCGTCAGGTCGTGGTAGGTGTTGTCATAATCTCGGAACGTCACCGGGGCCGTGAGCACGCCCGAGGACACGAGGTCAATCAGGCCCTCGATGTCGCCGATGCTCCTCCGGGTAGCGTCGGCCCGGAAGCCGAGGGAGGACACCACAAAGCCGTCGGCTTCGGCGGCTGCAAAGGCGGACCTGATATCTGCAAGCTTGGTAGACTTGGCCTCGGCAAGTCGTTCCGCCTCTTCCTCGGGCGTGTGCGTCACGGACTCCAGCACCCATGTCTGATACCACTTCCCCTCACGTTGTTCGGGAGTGCCTTCGACAAGCCGATGCGTCCACGAGTCGTATGCCGGGGGCGTGATCATGTTGAGCACGGCGTAGCCGAAGGGCGCAAGGATTTCGTCCGTGAGTGGAGACGGGAAAGATACATTCTTATACTTACTGCGGAACAGCTGTTCGGATATAATAGAAAGAGTTGATGTATTTATAAGCATAGTATTTCCTTATTTATAATCATCGTCGCACCAGAGGGGAATTTCGAGGATTGGACAAACCCCGTGCTGCGAAGTCCGTGTAGTTGACATTGCTATATTAGTGCCAACGAGGTAAGCTTTAGTAGCGCTATTACTTTCTGGAGAAGATGTCCAAATATTCAAGTTGGAGTTACTCAAAGAAGCCCCTTGGTTTTCACTAACCGTTGGGTCTTGGCTATCTAACCACGTTTTCCAGCTTCTCACAAAAGACATTGTTTGAATGTTGGGTAGGGAGCACTGGAATCCCGCGAGTATTGTGTCCCTACAGAACAAGGCCGCAGGTCTAGTGCTAATATTTATATTCGTTAGATCGCGACTTGTGTTGTCATTGCGTAGTTGCGCTGTGTTGAGGAATGCTGCCTCCCCCGCTGAGTATGGAAAGCTATAATTGGTTCCGGATATAGTGATATTAAAAATGTCAGTAGAAGAACCCCACGCTAACGATGTAGACCTGTAAGCGGCGTCAAGTACAGCAATCCAATAATTACCGAGCTTCCCTGCAATAGTGGCTTTGCCGTCTACACGCTCGCCAGTTCTATCTTTGTAGAGGGGAATTTCGAGGATTGGACATACACCATATACTCCAGTCCTGTATGACGAGAAAGATGAATGCAAATTTCCAGAAGCATTCATCGCCACGCAATAGGTCAAGCCTGCGCCATTTGTAGATGCGGCAAGATATCCCGAAGAGGAGCCAAAACCCCAGTTTGATAGCTTCTTATCGGGGTTAGTAGAAGCTGTGGGATCTTTAGCGTCGATATAATCTTTCTTACTATACACAAATGCTAAAGCTTGTGCATTAGGAAGCTGTGCATGATTACCGCCTACATTGATGTCATAGCACATTTTCGCGGCGGGAAAACTGGTGGCGGTCTGTACTTGGTTCAGATAGCATGTATTCCACTTAGAACTGTGGCTATCATAGAGTGTCTGAGCAAGAATGTAGTTCTCAGTAGAAGTAGCTGTGACGGTATAATCGCCAGATGTATAGGGAAGACCTCCAGTAATTTCCATTTTGTTATTTACACTGTATTGAGCAGTACCTCGATAAGCAGCGTCCAACACAGCGATCCAGTTTTCTCCGAGCTTACCGATGATGGTGGCCTTGTTGTCGATGCGTTCGCCTGTTCTGTCTTCGTAGGCGGGTATTTCGAGGATTGGATATACAGCTGGATATAATGAACTACCGGATTCTAAACTTGCTAACATACCTGCTGTTGAAATTACAAAAAGATGCGGTGTTTCAGCACGAGGAGATCCAGACCCAGCATACCCAGAGTCCATTCCCCAATAATTTACAAGACCTTTTGTAGGATTCGCGCTTAGAGTTGGATCTGATGAATCAATAAAGGCTCTACGCAAATAAATAAAGGCAAGCGTTTGTATATTAGGAAAAGCAGCAGTAGTACCAGCAATAGCGATAGAAGAGCAATATGCAGAGGAATACCATAAAACAGAATCTAGCCCATCAGCGTATGTACCCTGACCACTAGTTAGAGGATCGAGAGGATCTGTAGACATAATCTCTGCCGCAGAAGTAAGAGAGCCATAAGCGGGAGTAGTGTCTGGGAAGGCAACAGCATGTTTACGATGATTTATTCTATTTCCTGAACCGTAATATAGAGGTTTTGTTTGTCTGTACTTCGCATCCAAAACAGCAATCCAGTTATATCCTAGCTTCCCGATAATCGTGGCCTTCCCATCGACTCGTTCGCCTGTTCTGTCGATTTCACCGGGCGCGAGATGGTTGATCAAAAGATCTTTCAGCATACGCTACGCCCCCGCCCCATACTTCAGCCCGGCACTTCCCCACCACGTCGCGCCGCCGTCATCAGTCACAAGCACCACAATATCCGTGCCCGTTGCGGTCAGTCTTGGAGCCGTGCTCTTCGCCCATGAAATCGTTGTAGGCCATGTCACCACAGCCGATCCGCCGTTAGTCAGACGCAGTACCACGACTACAGCCCCGCCCGTAGGCACGCCCGTAAAAACGAGCGTGGTAGCCCCGCCGATGGTCGCGCTCACTGACAGCCCGGCGGACAGGTCGAAAGTCACGGTGCCCGAGATGGTGCCGAGGGACTGGGATTTTTCCGCAACAGGACCGAGTGAGGTTATGGGGTCACTACCGATAGCCCCGTGACTTTCGGCGTGGGCAACGGGCGTAACCGGAGGAATCCAACCAGTGTCGATCTTTCCAGTGCTTCTTGCGACAGGCGTACCGTCAGGAACAGGCGTAACACTTGGCTTTAAACCAACAATTGCTTCCGCTTGTTCAGCCGCCGTTTCCGCCCGCTGCGCTGCATACGGTGCCGCAATGATCGCAGTCATGTTATCGGAGCATGTTTTGACAGCATTGATATTCGTAGATACAGTATCGACCTTTGGCATGTTGGTGCTAACTGTATTGACATCCGTAATGTTCGTGCTAACCAAATTAATAGACGCTATATTCGTATTAACTGTTTCCAATACGGGCAAGTTAGTATTAATATATGTGGCTACTTCATTAATATTTGGAACTTGAACATTGAAAGCGGACCCCCATGCTTGGACAGCAGGGTTCCACGCATCCGCCTTAGCTATGAATGTCGCTTTATTATCCGTAGCGGTATTCGGCGGGTCTGGTAAAACAGGGAGAGTTTGTATGGGTGTGAATGTCATTAAATCAATCCTTCTATTTCAAGATTATATGTCGCGGTAGATGCGCTTTGCGCAGTTAACGGGGCTCTTTTAAAATAACCGAAAGCTATTAAAAAGTCAAGACCTCCGTCAGATAAAGATACGTCATCTCCTCGCCACAAACATGATTTAGCTCTGATATTAGTTAATCTTTTAAATGTAGAATCCGCTTTTGAGAGGTCAAGGCTTACTTCAATATTATACGTTTTAGCAAAAGACCTTTGAATTACCGTCGTGTTCCCAAAGTCGTCAGTATTGTATACTGAAAAGTCCTTAATTTCGGCGGTGGCGTTCCTAAGGGATTTACCTAATGTCCAAGTTTCTCCGACCATAATGTGACCAATAGCGGGTTCACCTCCCGTAAGGGTAGCTGTAAAAGTACCGGAAACAAGTGGGGTAGAAGTAAATTCCGTTAAATCACTTTTATAGTCCCATAATCCAGCATAATAATCCCACCAATTATCAACACCATCGAGAAGATTGAAATCTTGATTATATACTATCGTGCTTGAACCATCTACCACTTTGATATTTACGTTCGTCACTCCAGTCATATTCAATAAACCAAATCCGGTAGCGCCTCTTGCCCACGGGAAGCTAATTGTTATTTCGGAAGTTCCTTCGGGTGCGACGGATTGCGTATATAATGCTGCGTCAAAAGCCGCGCCCCTATTCGTTACTGTAGTACGCTTCCACCAAGCATCCAAACCGGAAAGAGTCGTAGAAGGCTGATGGTTCGTGTTTGAGTCCTGCAAAGATGTATAAAGATAAATCCCATATCTTACGATGGCTTCTTTTGCATATGTCTTTGTAGACGTCCATGCTTCTGCGGGATCTTCGGGGATGGAAGAAACTACCGTGCTATAATCGATATTATGCGGCTCCAAAATTATCATAATATTATTCTTCCTTTTTTAATATGATAGCGAAATAAATCGCTATCATATTAATTCTTTATTTATTTATTTAGAAACACGTATGCCGACACGGTTCTGAGTTTCCAATGCATTTTGAGTCTTGTCCGTATTACTGACCGTCTTTCTCGATTCTACGAGAAGCTGCCTCAGTAAATCGTTTTGCTCTTTTAGAATCTTAATCTGCTCGCTATTATCAGCTTTAGGCTGTTGCACGAGATTCATTGACGCCGCGTTGTTTACGACTCCCAGTTGATGGGGACTTACAACTAATTCGGGGCCTTCCTCGCCAACCCAGAAGGGTTTATTTGCGGGGGTGATACCGCCGGACGCAAAGCCTTCATATTTGCCTATTTTATCATACCAAGCCCGAACAGACCCATAGGTATCTATCATGGCCTGTTTAGCCATATCCGCTGTCCATTCCGTAGGGGCACCCTCTGTAAGGTACTCACCCCTATTCAAACTTTCCGTTTTTTTCTCAAGAAGTCTTTCTTCCCAAGTCTTTGATGTACTTGTATTTACGGAACTCTGATTGTTTTGGGCTATCGACAACTTTGACAATGCATCGGCAAGATTCTTCCCAACCTCGGCTATTTGAGCATTAATATCCTCAAGGGAATTACCCTCTTTATTTAAGGCGTCGAGGATTTCTTGCTGCTTATCGATCTGTTCTTGCAATGCTTCAAGAGCTTTTTCCGCCGTGGAAAATTCCTTTTCGGCATAACTCTGAGCGTCTTTTAACTTTTGCTCTATTTCCCAGAAGCTAGAAAGGTATTCTTCCGAGCTTGAAGAAGTTTTTTTCAAAAGGTCAAGGAGCGTGCTTCCCGACGAAGCCAATTCTTTAGCTGCGTCCTTGTCCCCTTCCATCGTCAGTTTATATAGCCTATCAAACTCCGCTTGAGCCGTATCCCTTTGCGAAAAGATCCCAAGCGCATTTTCGGAACCAGTCCACATTTTGAGACGAGTGCTCCGCAGGGTATCAACAACAGACTCCCAAGCGTTCTTCGTTTCTCTTGCGGCGTTGGCTTGTTCGGTCAGTTCTTGAATCTGGAGCTGCAAAGCCCGCTTCTTCAATTCATTAAGCTGTTGCGTTAATGAATCGACCATTTGCTGCGCAGCGTATACATTCTCCGCAGCGTGAAGCTGCATGAGTTTTGCTACCTCGTCGGAAGCGGAGCCGAACTTCTTAATCGCTTCACGAAGTTCGTTCTCTTGAGAGATAGCCCGGCTTACCTCGTCAGAAGTATCATTCATCGCGGCATAGCGTTGTTCGATGCTTTGATTGAAAGACCGAGTATACTCTTCCCTCATCGCAGCGAGGGCTTGAACACGGTTACGCTCAAGTTCCTCAATCACGCTTGTAGCTACGCCAGTTTCTATAAGGGCTTGCTTAAGGTCGTCAAATTCCTTATTTATGGAATCCGTTTGTTTAACAATCTCGGAAGTCGTATCTAAGTAAGCACGTGTTTTGTTGATAAGGTCTGACTGTACTTTTGACCATGCTTGATCTGCCTTTACGTTGGCAAGCGTTACTTCACCAGTACTTGCGAGTGCATCCCGGAGAGCGATAATATTCTCTAAGGTACTTCTCGTACTGCTAATGACGTCAGGAATCGCATTTGTGTATTCATCAAACTGAGCAACGAGGTCACGTTGCATCTTTCCCCATGCCGCATCGATAACAGTAAGCTCCTCAGTACTGGCCCCGAGAGTTTCGAGAGCAGCCTTGTACTCAAGTATCGACTTCATATTCGCATTCGTTTCTTTTTGTATAGAAGAAAGCGGAGAAATAGAATCGTTGAGTGAAGCTATTATATTATTTATTGCGGTCTGGGTATACCCACGAATTTTAGCAAGCTGTTCTTCGGACGCCCCCATCGTCGTTAATGCGGAAACGTATCCGTCAATGGATTCTTTATAGCTTTTTGCTTGCTGTTCAATCTGAGACAATGGATTGAACATTTCTTCGAGAGATTTTACATAATTGTCAACGTATGCGGAACGGTATTCCTCTATCAGCTTATCGGCATATTCAGCGTTGACACCGCTCGATTTAACGGCATCGGATAATGCGTTCATCTGGTCGATAAAGGCTTGAGCTTGCTTTTCCGCTTCCGTCGAAGGATCTTGGATTTCCTTTATTGCGCTGGTAATTGCATTAATAGAGCTTACGGCCTTTGTGACCTTCGCAAATCCTTCTTCGGTAGACAGGTCGAACGTGTCGAAGATATCGCCGATGCCAGCCTCAGCGAAAGCCTTGTTCGCCCCATAGCCCATCTGCTCAAACATATCTTGAATGGCTTCCTGAATATCTTTTTCAGCCATCCCTTCTTTCCAGTTTTGCAAGTTCCAGCTTGCCCCGGAAAAACCACGTCCCGCGCTCCACGTCGCGCTTTCCAGATTTTCTTCAACTTTCTTACGATACTCTTCTGGGAGCATCGCAGCGAGGTCAAGAATATTCCCTGCGGTTTGGCTTGCCGCCTCAGCTATGGGTTTAGCATAAGCCATAGCCTCGGACGCTCCAGCACGGTCATACGTAGCTTGACTCATAAATGCGTCAATATATGTCTGGGCATCCCTTGTATACCCTTGATCCATCATATGACCATAAACGGAAGCGTGGGTCTTCTTTCCGCCGAACAATGACCCGATACCGCCACCGAGCACGCTGCCTACCGTTCCGCCGAGAAGCGTACCGATACCGGGTACAATAGACCCGATAGCCGCGCCAATCCCGCCACCGACGCCCGCGCCAGTGCTGATATTCGGCTTATCGGGGAAAAGGAGGCTCCCGGCAAGCGAACCGAGGCCATAACCAGCTCCGGCGGCTCCAAGCGTGCCGAGAAGCGTAGACCCTCCGGTACCCCATCCTCCAGCAATATTATTAGCTAAAGTATTAAATTGGGCCTCAGTTGCGGAAGAAGCAAAAAGCCCCCCTGTAAGATTGGATGCGGCGGCATTAATCCCCTCAGTTATACCGGAGAAAAGACCGGACGCGCCAGATGTCCATGAACTAGGAAGCAAATTAGACAATGCCCCAAGATTTGATGCGACGTTTCCACCACCACCAGCACCCCCGCCTCCAATAAGACCACCAACCATACTAGTTACGCCGCCAGTAAGCACGCCAGTCATTTGAACAACAATTGGCTGAATAGCTGCGGTGTAAACCATCTGCGCCAGAGTTTTCTTAAACAAGGATTTCAATTGCTCGGCGGCATTTTCGCCTCCAAACAACAATTCTTCAAAAGCCGTGGAAAATGCATTGTCGACACCGGAAGCAAAGTTGCCCCAAATGGCGCCCATTTGCTTGGCTTGGTCATTCGTCTTATTAGCGTAATCTTTATATGCAACTATGATACCTGATACGGCGTCTTTATTAGAACGGAGGATCTGGTCATTCTTCCATTCTTCCAAGCGTACCGTATCAACTCCGGCTTTGTTCCAAGCATTATATCTATCTTGAATGGATTTTTTAAGACCTTCCGAAGTAACGCCAACCATATTCGCGTATTCGTTCTCAAAATCCATCCGAAGCGTAGCGTTCTTTTCATCAAGAGTAGCCCGCTCGACAGCTAATTCGTTACGTTTTTTCTGAGCCTCTAAATCAGCCTTAAGCGTCAATTCAGTTTGAAGTCGACTAATTGTATTCGCGTCTACGTTCTTTTTCTTCCAGTTATCAATCTGGGTAAGAATCTTTTGGTTTTGCTGTTCTCGCCAAGTAGCGATTGCCCTTTCTTTCATGTCGAGCTTCGTAGTCTCACTCGTCACTCCAGCAATTTCAATCTTTAGAGCTTCATTTCCTTCTATCGTTTCACGCAGTTCGTTATTGATGTTCCGATAAGCTTCTGCTACCCTTTCCGCTTCGGCTGCTTGCTTGCGAGCAGAAGTGTCGGCTGCGGTTTGGTCGGATCTTCTTTTTTGCGCATCCGCGAGAGCTACATCCGCATCATATTGTTTATTGATTGCTGCGATAGTTTCTTCTTTGACTTTGAGTTGATCTTCCTCCGTCATCGTAGAAGTTTTGAGGTCATTATCCAATTTGGACAAAGCCTCTCTTCTTTTTTCCTGCGCACGAACAAGAGCCAATTCATAAGTCGAAGATTTTCCAGTAAGCTCATCAATAGTTTCGGAGGCATTTCTAGCCGACGCTTGAGCTTCTCTAATAGCTTTTGCAGCTTGACCACTAGATGTTTGAGCTTGCAACTTAGCAATATCAGAATTCGTTTTCTGGATAAGAGAGTCTATTTTATTTAACTGCGTATCCCAATCATGAACGCCAAGCATTCTTCCGGAGGTAAGGTCATCTCTCGTTTGCTTAAGAGCTTGCAGCTTTTCGTTAAGCTCTTCTATCTTTCCTTCGGGAGCATTCTTTGTATATTCAGCACCTATTTCCTCAATTCTTTTTGCCGCTGCTTTTTCTTCCACTTCCACGCGGATACGAGCGATATATAAAGGATCAGTCAGAGATTTAAGCTGTTCTTCTGCAATTCGGATTTGTTCGGCAAGCTTCTCTTGGTCGAAACCAAGCTCTATTTTTTTCTGAGCTTCGGAACGAAGATTTTCTACTATTTTCCTAAGCCTGTCTGTATACTCTCCAGCACTCTCGGCTCTTTTCCCTAAATCATCTATTTTAACAATATAGTTAGTAAAGTCTCTTGTCTTCAAGACTTCATCATTAAGGTCTTTAATTTCGTCGTAAAAGGTTTTTACGGCTTCACCAGACTTTGTGAATTTATTAAGCTCCGCTCCAGATATACCCAATACGCCGCCATAAGATATTTCTTCGGGAGCATAAGTTTTTTTGAACGGTTTATCGGTGGATTTATTCAGATCGTCTTGAGCTTTCTTAGCGGCTTCAAGATTATTAACATATACTTTTAAAGCATCTGTATTATCTTTTGTTTTAGAAGAAAAATTCTCAAAAGACTTAGTTACATTTTTATTGGCTTCGTCTAAAGCTTTCTGCGCTTTTGCGACATCATCCGTTTTATCTTTAAAATACATCAAGGCCGTTACGCCAGCAGATAAAACAGTAATGAGAAGTAATACGGGATTAGACGAAAGAGCCACCATAAGTGCTGTTATAGCTTTACGTGCGGCTCCTATTTTTAATGTAAAAGCTTCAAGTACAGTGCCACCTGCGGCTATCAAAGAAGTAGAGGTCATTACGTTCTTACCAAGAACGAGATATGACGCCGCGAAGATACTTACAGCGGTAGTTACCGCCTTTAATTCATCACCGTAGCCCTTTATAAATTCGAACGAGCTTCCTATTCCGTCAATGACATCTCTAATACCCTTAATGGCGGAAGAAGCCAACTTAGTATCGACAAAAGAAGATTTAAGGTCATCCCAAGAAGTCGTAAGGCGATTCAATTCACTCTGCAAACTCTTTGATGCGGCTGCGGCTTTCTCACCATATTCTTCTTGAACCCTTGCGGCAAACTTGATAAGAGAGTCAAGTCCGACTTCGCCTTTTTGCAACATCTCATCAAGTTCTTTAGTGGTCTTTCCGATACTCTGCGCGAACAAACTTACCGCACCCGGAAAACGTTCCGCTAACTGCAATCTGAGTTCTTCCGCAGAAACTTTACCTTTTGAAATCATCTGAGAAACAGCGAGAAACACGGAGTTCATCTGGTCGCCAGTAAGCTTCAACGCTACACCAGCAGACGAGAACGCCTCAAAGATTTCCATCGCATTGTTTTTCAGTTCTGAGTTTTGAGCCGCAGCGAAAAGCTGTTTGGCACTTTCCGCAGTATCATAGAAAGATAAGCCTAGCCTATTAGAAGTTTCTCTAATTTGACCAAGGGCAATATTAGCTTCTGTAGTTGATCCTTTAATAGCCTCAAATGCCGTCTTAATAGAGTCAAGACGCAATTCAGATTCAAAGGACGCTTTACCAAGTTCGGCTACCCCGAACATACCGAGAGAAACACCAAAAGCCGACAACGCTGATTGCGTTCCGGCGGAAAGAGAAGACGGAGTGAAAATACCACTAAGACCTCTTCCTGCTGATGCGGCTTTTTTCTCTGCTTCGGTAAATGCCAAAAGAGACTTTTCGGCAATGCCAAGGTCTTTGGCGAGTTGTTTTACTTCCTTTTGATTAAGATTTAATTTCTGCGCCCATTTCTGTAATTTAGATACATCATCGGCAATGGCGTTCGCATCTTGCAGGCGTTTCTTATATTTTTCAAGTTCTGTCCCACTCACTTTCAAAGAGTTCGTCAGATCTTCAACAGACCCTTCGTACCCTCGTATTTTCTGCATGACATCGGGAGTCGCGCCAAGGTTTTTGGCGAAGGCAAGAAGCTCATTCGCGGACATGCCTACGGCATTGCCTAATGAATTAAAGGCGTTCGCTTGCTGATTGACGGCCTGAACTTTCGATGCTTTCTCGTATAAATCCGAGAAGCTCGTTTCCGCCGCATCTACGGTAGTAGCGAGTGTCTGAATTTTCAGCTTAAGCATCTCCGTAGCATCGGAAGCACTTTTTTCACCAGTCCTGAACTTAGCAACCGCAGCTTCGGAAATCCCAAGGTCCCTAGCAAGGGTATTAATAGCATCCCCAGTCAAATCCAAACGCTTCGCCCACATCTCCAACTTGGATACGTCAGAAGACACGGCATTTACTTCTATAAGCCGTTGCTTATAAAATTCGAGATTAGATGAACCTTCTTTTACAGAATTGGAAAGATCGTCAACAGACCCGGCATACCCGGAAAGTTTTTGCATCGCTTCTGCGGATACGCCAACCTGCTTTGCCATATCATAAAGCTCTTGGTTTGTGTAACCAGCGGCTTTTCCCAGCTTATTAAGGGCATCTACTTGAGATTGGACAGCTTGCGTCTGAGAAATTTTTTCAATCAAACCAGCTACAGCGGATTGGGTCATCCCTGCGGCTTTTCCCATGTCCGAAAGCTCAGAAGAAACTCCCGCGAGAGCACTTTGAATCCCCCCGGTTTTAATAATGCTCAGAGCTTCTATTCCATCGCGAAGCGACCCAACCGCTTTCGTGGCTTCAACAACGCCTTTGATAAGCTTAGAGGTATCAAAAAGGCTACCAAGCTTTTCCGCCCCTGCGGGGACTTTAAATGCGCTTTGGAGATTGGTTATGACAGAACCAATCTCTTTATTTACTTCCCTCATATTTAAGGTTATACGGGAAGTATCAAGCTCCACCGGAACCCAAATACCGGAAATTGTTTTCCCTTTTCTCTTAGCTGCCATAAAATTCTACCTTTTTTTAAAACGTCTTGTTTTGCATTTCGGAAATGACTTCATCCAAGAAAGTCTCCGCTTTATTCGCTGCGGGTTCCATGAACGGCTTCGCTGCAATACCGGGATGAATAACATGTTTTTTGTAGACAAGATTTCCGTCTCTTCCTATAAAAGCTAATTTTTTTGCGCGTTTAGCTTTTATAGTATGCTTATCAGTCCCAAATTCAAGGAAATGCGCCGTAAAATGCCCAGCGACAGCTAAATAACTGTGCGGGACATTTTTTGACTTGACAACGGACATGGTGTCTCGTATTGTTCCCTTGTAGCCGGGCCATGTCTCCTTTTGAATGACTTTAGTGACTTTTCTTTTCGAACCCGAAGGCTCAGGAGGGTATTTACCTACAGGAGCAAGGCGTTGGGCTTCATCAGCAATTTTCTCTGCAAGCCTTTCTACCGCAACATCGCCTATGATGAGGACCTGAGATAGAATCTCACCAGATATTTTGGATAAATCAACTGTTACAGCCACCTTTAACCTCTCAAGGAGTAAATTATGCCTAATTCCAATCAGAATGATGCCGTGCAAAATAACGCTTCGCGGAGCGAAACTCCTAAGCGAAAGAGCCGTGGGTATTTGCTTGGTTGCGCCGTGGTCTACACTATATGCGGGACTTTTATGACCTTCGTCGGGATCGAAAAAGGGGTTTCGTGGTGCCTTTATATGGGATTGTTTTCTCTGTTTGCCGCTTTTTGCTGCGGCTCAACAGGATTGTCCACTCCCAAAGACTAATGTCCACGAATCCCCCTACGGTTCATCAATGCTTTAAAATTACTTTCAAACTGCTCTGTAGGCATTCCTGCTTGCTGACGTTCTTCGGCTTGGTTTAAAGAACGGTTATTCCGTTCATTTTCCATTTTGTAGTAAGCTATCCATGAATAAAATTCTTGGATAGGCATTTCGTTTAGCAATCGGTCAACGGTCATCCCAAGGTCTTTTGCTAAACGAAATGCAAAGGCAAGAAGCCCGTTTTGTTTTAGTTTTTTTCGGCACTCGTTACTTGGTCTTCCCCAGAGGTAAACCCGTTAAGCTTCATAGCCGTCTTAGAAATTTTATTCACGATGTACAAAGGAAGCTCACCAATAACATCAGCGTCTTCCGCAGAAAACAAACTCTTACCTTCTTCATCCACTGCAAATGCAATAACCATAGCTACATCGGCGGGGACGTCCTTGATAGTCTTAAAAATTTCACCCAATTCGACCGCCTTCTTTGCGGAAGCTCGCGATACGAAAACGGTCATATCAAGGTCTTCAAAATACAGTTTTTCCGGGGCGAGAGTCTTAGCCTTTTCCAAAATCTTTTCACGAAGAGAGAGAATCATCATATCTCCTTAAGTGCTCCATGTCCAAGTAGGAGCTCCGCTAATGGTTAATGTGAGTGACCATTCCACGACAGTATCGATACTGCCAGAAAGGGGTGCACCTGTTACATTCCCTAAAAATTCAAAAACTGTGCCGTCAGAAAGAATGAATTTCCAAGGGGTATTTTCAAAAGAATGAATATCTTTTTCTATAATTGTTCTATGAATCGGATCGGAAGAATCAAACTTAATTGTAAATACGATATCGCCCATATCAATGGGTCCGTATTTATATTCAGTATATTCTCCATGAAGAGGAGTTACATCAATCTTCTCTTTAGCCGCGTTCGGCCCAGAAAAGGCCGAAACGCGGTTTATTTTATTCCACAGAACAATCCCACTCCCTTTTTGAAGAATACCACGGTATACAGAGGTACCTTGTGATAACACTACATTGTTCTGCGCCATTTGTCAACTACTTTTTTTAAACGAAAGTGATAGCAATATTGTTCTTGGTAGAGCCGTTAACCTCTACAGCTTTCATATTATTCTGGAAAGCGTGGTCAAGGAAAGCGAGACGAATATCCGTTACATCGGATTTATTGGTAGCGGTTCCAGTAAATGACAATGTAGCCACCGTATCGGACGTGCGGGCGATAGCCCCGACAAGGCCATCAGGAACAGCGGTCAGAGTATAATCCACTCCAGCAACAAAGGTTCCGGTCTTAAATTTAGGAGTAACTCCGGAACTACCGGAGAGGGTAGCAGTAACGGAACCAGTAACAGCTCCAGAAGATTCGGTTCCGGCAAGCGTGCTATCCCAAGCCATTTGAGCAGAGAGTCCTTTCCACACCCAATCAGCGTCACCAGACACGGTAATTGTCACAGTCCACTGAACTACACCGTCGATAGAACCGGAAAGGGGAGCACCAGTAACCGTTCCATAAAATTCATAAAGAGTACCGTCCGACAACTCCATGCGCCATGCACGACCATATGGATCAGGAATATCTTCCTGCACAATAGCTCGATGGGTAGCATCGGCGGGATTAAAAAAGAGCGTAAACTGAATATCACCATCATCGGCGAGTCCAGAAACATATTTTTTGCGGGAAGAATCAAAATCAGTAACGTCAATCTTAGATTTAGTTGTATTCGGGCCGGAAAAAGCAGATACTGAATTTACCTTATCCCAAGTCGAAGACTCCCCTTCTTTCGCACCACGCCACAGTTTAGACCCTTGTGCAACAATAGCATTTGCCATATTTAATCTCCTAAGTTTTCAATTATTGAAAACTGGGTTTGAAGTGAACTCCACAAGGAATCTCCCACTTGATTGATTCCTTGCAGCTCTCCGGATTCTATACTTGAGGGATTAAAAGCTCCCATAGCCTTTCTTATCAGCCTCATACCATCCGAAGATGCCTCATAAGTTTTTCCATATACAGTGATAGTAATGGTTACAAGAAATATTGAAGGAGGAGACGTTCCGTCCATTGTTCTATCTAAAGCTGTATCTTCCGTTCGTTCAACGATTGCAAAAGCGTTTGCAGAGGAAACTGTACCTGCGGGAGCAAAAGCCTGATAAATCCGACCACCAAAAAATTTATTGATAGTCTTATCTCTAAGTAGAGTATTTATTATAGTTACTTCTGCTCTCATGAATCATTTCCTTATATTCTTTAGATATCTTTTGACATCCTCCCCCGACTTTAGGCGGGAGGATTCCTATCGGTAGCGGCTCTAACGAGCCGCGCCATAGGCGGGTTCCTGCTTCAATGCGGGCGCTTGAGCCTTTCCCGCTCCACAGGCTGTAACGGCATGTCCTGCCGCCAGAATATTCAACGCCGCATTGTAGTCAGCGTTAAATTATCGTAATTATATTGCTATGCTTCTGAAAACCTTCTACACATAACTTCAAGATATGCGTCTCCCTTATTGATAGGAGGCGATTTTACTTCAAGAACAATGTCTCCTTCATGATCAGAATGTACTACAAATCTACTTCTGTCTGAAACATCGGATCGAAACCTCATGGAAAGTCGTATCGTCCCCTCTCCTTGAGTCTGGGAAGCAATCCAATATTCCCTCCCAGACATATATTCAAGGCCAACATATACATCTGTTACAGGGTGATAAGTACTTACCGGAGATCCAGTAATATCTCTTGTACGAACTTCTTTAAGCAATGTCGCTCTTTTATTTAATACGGCAGGATTTGAAGTATAATCAAGCATATCAAACAAATCCTATAATTTTAAATGTGTCCAATATATTATCTATAAAATTGCTTGGAAATAGTGCGTCGTTAGATTTGCCAGCACGAAGAGCTATCTCGGATCTTTGCTGAAAGAGTGTTCCTGTACGAACCATAATCCATTGTTTCAAAGGATGAGGACAATTGCTTACAAAAACTTTTTGCGTTGGAATTGCATCCGGAGCAATATGTAATTTCGGAATTTCCGTGATAGGAGGAAGATTTATCGATTGGGCATCTACATAATTATGAAATTCATCGTGGAGAAATCCACCAGCGTAATTCACGATGAATTTCATTCCTATGCTAATAGATGCTTCCATAACCTGTACTTCTACAACTCCATCTTTAATAAAGACTGCAAGTACAGGGAAAGTATTCCCATTTACGTCATATATTTGAAAATCGTCCGGTTTTGCGTCCCCCATAATCGGGCGATTAAAAACTATAGTTATACTCGATTCAGTAACTCCAACTTTATCTCGATCTATACGCGGAGATTCGTTAGTTACGATTTTTTCTATTTTTTCTTCAACCTTGTATCCCGCACGAAGAATTATTTTAGGATTCTCAGGAAATCCGCTCAAAGGGGAGAGAGATCCAATAAGCGGATTTCCTTGCGGCGACAACGCAGGGTATTCAACAGTATACAGGTCAGGAGATATGGAGTGACCCGAAGAGTCAAACACTTCTACGGATGTAACAGGAACCACGGGAAGAGGAACCGCAGACCCATTCATCTCTTTTTCGGAGGGAGTCCACGACCATTCTGAATCTACAAAAACTCGCCCGGTCTTCTGTTCCGCGTGAGTCGTAGCGGAAGCTATAAGATTTTCAATATAAAAATCTTCTTCCGCAGTTGTGGTATTCAGCCTTAAATGCTGCTTGACCTCTTCCACAGAAACAGGATAGCATTTAGGGGCGACGGTCATGTCAAGACTCATAATGCCTATTTCCCTTCGTTGATTTTATGCTTTACTTTATCGGCAAGCTCGGTAAGAACAATCTCGGAGGAACCGAAACCGGAACGGCCGCCGACAAAAGCAACGATAGTCAAATTTTCCCTTTTAAGGCGTTCATCAAGCCCGGCCTTTTTCAGGTCTTCTACGATACCCATAACATCTTCTGAAACGGAGGGGGCGGATACCGCCCCACTCACGATTTCTTTTGATGATTTAGGCTTCGCGGAAGACTTCGGAGTTTCATCAGCGGCGGCTTCTACAGAAGATGCTACGCTGGTAATCGCTTCGTTGATAGCCATAGGGGGCTACTCCACCGGAACAAGATTAGCGCGCATCAGAACCGCATGAACAGTCGGAGTGCCAGCGGACTTAGTAACTTCAACCTTCACGAACTGGCGGCTACCGATGTAACCGACTTTAGCACTAGTTACTGACGCAGTGACTTTCACGTCCGCAATAGGTTTAGTCAGGTCCAGAGGTTCAAGAGCTTCCGTAGCGCCGGAAGACGTGTCGCCATGCGTGATAGCAAGCGAAGCATCGTTGGTGCCGTCACCTTCAAGAATAAAGGTGACGGAGTTAAACCCCTGAATGTCAATAGGAGTTCCCGAAGTAACCGGGATCACCTTCATATGAGATGCAAGATCTTTCATAGCCATAATGATTTCTCCTTTTTTGCTTAGGCCGCGAACTTGAGCAGCTTAATAGCTTCAAAGTTCTGAATGCCGCCGCCAGTACGCAGGTCAATGTTGAAGATAACGAGAGGAGCCTTGGTCACGGTGTCGCGCTGGATACGCATACCTCGACGTTCGACAACAAGATACCCCTTACGGAAGTTGCCGAAGGCTACAGAGAAAGCATTGGCTTCAATGTCGGGCATATTTTCGTCAATTTCGATGTTATAGCCGAGCAGAGTATTCGGCTTACCCATCTGCAAGGACGGCTGCCACAGATAGTTACCATCGTTATCCTTGAGCTTACGCACGGAGGACTCGGTAAAGGAGTTCATCAGCCAGTTAGCGCCCTGACGATAGCCACGTTTCAGGAAGGTGGTCATATCGATAAGGCAATCGGCGGGGCCTTTATCCTTAGAGGCGGGATCATAAGGGAGGAACGCGCCAGCCTTGCCAGTCTTTGCAAAACCGAGCTTGCCCCAATCAACACCAGCCTTGCCAGTCTGTTCGGCAACGGGATAGGCAAGAATGCCGAAAGGCTTCTTCACGCCATTGCCCCACACATGAGCATGAGCAATCGTTTCGCCAAAGGCGATACGGGTACTGTCCATGAGTTCGGCTTCGATGTCGACATAAGAGTCTTCGATGAGTTCGGAAGACAAGGTGGGCTTCGCCATGAGCGTGTGAACATCCCACTTGAGCTGACCGTAATCCGGGGTCTTGGTTTCGCGGCGGGTTTCGACTTCACCAGTCCACACAGCGGACGATTCGGAGAGACGGACAGGACGTTCATAACTGGACGTACCCGTAGTCTTCTTTTCAGCAAGACGATAAATCGCGGAATCATCACGGGCGAGTTTCAGAATATCCTTTTCAACTTCGACCGGAACGAAGATGCCACCGTAGGTATCAATACCTGACAGGAGAGTCTTCATTTCCATTTCTGACTTGGGAAGGCCATAAGCTTTCGCAGCCCGCATTTCAGCTTCAATAAGAGCTGACTTTGATTCCTCAGGAAGATCCTGATAGTTGGTCTTATGGACAGTACGGAAGAAAGCGGACTTAACCATATCTTCACGGGTCTTAGGATCACCAGAGGGGGCACTCGAAATCTTGAGACGCTTAATCTCTTCGTCCGCTTCGGCCTTATACTTCTTAAAATCCTCATCCTGTTTAGCAAGCATTTCCTTGAGGTCGGAGATAGCTGCGGTATGATCTTTCTTCAAAGCCTCGTCACGCTTGTCAAGAGTAGCCTTCTGTTCTTCCCAGAGAGCATTAATCTTTTCTACAATAGGATTTTCAGCCATAAAAATACTTCCTCTTTTCGAGATTTTTAAAATAGATAAAGTAAAAAGTACCTCCCATTCATCCCGAACTGAGGCATTGCCAATATTGACTTTGATAGTTTGACATCCTCCCCCGACTTTAGGCGGGGGATTCCTATCAGGAAGGCCCAATTAGACCAAACTATGGGTGGGTTCCTGATTCAACGCGGGCGCTTGAGCCTTTCCCGCTCCACAGGCTGTAACGGCAAGCCCTGCCGCCAAAATGTTCAACGCCGCATTGTGATCACCAAGGCACTTTGCAGGTAGTTATAGTAGCGCTACACTTCCTATACTCTAGCAATAACTATAAATCATATTTTTACATTTTTGTCAACCCCTTTTTTAAAAAGAACAAAAAAATTACGCCGTCTCAATTAAGAAAACGGCGTAATAATCAGTCATATTTTTTATTAAAAATTATTTTCGGAGCAACGCTTCCAATGCTTCCAGAGTTTCTCTTTCCGCATTTTCTTTACGCTTGGTAGCAATAACCTCATCAAGCCATGCGGAAAGTTCTTCATCCATTTTAGCTTCTTCCGTATTTTCGTCTTTCGTTTTATCCTCAGCAATGTTTTCGGGGGCTTTGCTTTCAGGTTCATTCGACTTTTCGGAAATATTTACAGATTCCTCTTGAGTTTCTTTAGGTTCCTCATGAGCTTCCTTAGATTCTTCCGGCTGTTTAATTCCTTTAATTTCCGCATCAATATCAGCGGAGATAATGGATTTAAGCTGGACAACGATATCTTTGGCTTCCTTATTGGAAAAACCTTTTTCACGGAGGAATTGTTCGGCATCTCGCAGGGTGCCGATATTTTTCACCGCGTCAATAGTAGCTTCCGTATTCATGGGAAATGTCACCACTGACCCTTCGCTAAGATTAATTTTATTTAATTCTCGAATAGTATAACCAGAATATTGTTTACCGTATTTTTTTCCTTCAACATATTTATAGTCTCTGGCTTGATATCCAATACTCATACCCATTGAACCGGGATCAGATTCTTTCAGAACCGTCCATATATTTCTTCCAGACGTGGTGCTAAAGAGCTTTCCTTCAACATAAAGCCCCTTATCATCTTCACGCATGAGCGTCCATTTTCCGATAGGCTCAAGGTCATCAGCATTGATCTTAAATCCTCCATGCTGCTTTAACATCGGAGGATAGTATCCTTTCTTTTTCCATTCTCGAAGAGAGTCTTTGAATGCGCCCGGCATAATAACATCGAGTCCTTGATCAACATTATTATAAACCGCGAGATAGCCGGAAAACGTATATTGATCTCCATCATCGCTTTTACATTCAAGATCATTGAAAGCATAAAATTGTTTTGTTTCAACTGTCATTATTTTTTCTCCGAATTTCCTTTAAATTCGCTCTCCAGTTCCGCCAACTCTTTTTTAATGAGTTCATATTCAGTACAGGTTGGGTCGACGCCTTGCCGCAAAAGCTCCTCTACCCAATCCAAATCACGTTTCTTGAAATAAATAAGCTTAGAAAGGGTGGCTTGATCTTTACTCATTGTCTTCGTCATTCCGTTGATCGTCATTGTTCGTATCTCCGTTTTTAGGTTTTTTCGGAATTGTACTACCTGATTGAGGAATCTGTGCGTCCATTACGTCCGCTTCCTTAACAATGGATTCTACAGTCCTCATAGCCCCCTGCATAAATAGCTCATCGCCGCCCTTGACGGGATTCATTTCAGACAGGGCTCGAACTTCGTTAGGAGTCATATACCCAGAATTGATGGCAGTACGATAAACTTCGGCACGGCTTTTCGCGTCGCCACGAAGCAATCCATCATCCATGAATTTGAAATACAGACCTTCCTTTCTACGCTGTTCTTCTGTGAGCAAGAATTTATTGGCACTCGTTTCAATACGCCGATACCACGGATCAAGCGTATGAATTTTATGCTGCAAGAAAAGCTGTTCGGAAGATGCGTACGTTGTGGTCTTCATATAATCAAAGACCATGATTGGCATCACTCCCCAATTTCGACAAAGATCCGCAACTTGGAATTGACGATTCTCAACAAACTGAGCATCCTGATTAGTCATGGACATCTGCTGATATCGAAAATCGTTGCTCAAGATAATTGTCTTATTGGCATTTCTTGAACCGCTATATTCTCTCTCCCACGTCTCACGAATACGCTTTCTCTGTTCCTCTGTCAAGTCATTTACTGCGGTAAGAATTCCGGAAGGTTTAACTCCATTCTTTAAAGATGTTCCAAGATATTTATCCGAAGACAAAGAAAGACCAATAGCATTTTTAGCCAGTTTGACAGGGGACAGGCCACGAATAACATCGTATCCTCTCCACTTCAAATGCCACATATCCTTTTCAGGAATTTCAATATATCGTCCGTTTTCGGTCGTTACAAAATATTTTGATCGAAGCCCAAGAGAATCAGATTCATCCATCTGAACATTAACCATGCCGGGAGGGAAAGGATACATCTCCTTAATCTCTCCACGTACTCTTACAAGCCAAACGAAAGCCTCTCCAGTCAGCGCGAGATGCAAGCCGAGAGTCTCCCGAAATTCAAATTGACTTTGATATGGATTTGGGCCTTCCTCAAAAAGCCAATACAATGGGTGATTTTCCGCTGGCTTTCTAGTATTTTCCTTTTTTTGATACAAACGAAAAGGAACCTGAGCGATACCATTGGAAATAACGGAAACACAAGCCAAGACGACAGAACAATCAAGTGCTGTCCGTGTGGTAACGGGAGTACCGGAATCGGAAACAGAAATCGAATTTAAGAACGAATCATCCGTATTCGATTTATATTCTGAATCCTTTTTTCGGAAGTTATCGAAAATATTTAAAAAACCCATAGTACCTGCCCTACGGTGAAAGTTTACTACTACGTCCTATACGACATATATTTTCCTTTGTCAAGTAAAAAATTGACAAAATTGTAAAATAGGAAAAATATGGGGCGTAAATACGCCCCATTATTAATTTTTATTTATATCAATATTCGGAATAGGTGATTACTTTATTTTCTTTCAACGATTTTTGAACATCAATGATACGCTGATTGCTGCTCCCCCTGAATTTAAGATTTGGGTCTTTTAGGAAATCGATAAATGTTCCGTCGACAACGGTTATGACCTCAGAAAGCACTTTATCGCGCAAAAATGAATGTTTAACCAAATCCTCAAACTTATATCCGGTCCAGATCCAGATGGGCTTATTAACTTCCCATTTAAATCTTTGAATAAATTCCGCAAGGTCTTCGTGGTTTTGTTGGAAAGGTTCTCCTCCGAGTATTGAAAGACCTTTAATAAATGGTTCTTTTGCCGCCTCAATAATAGCTTTAATCTCAGGTTCTCTAAATTCGGAGCCCTCATAAAAAGGCCACGTTTCTGGATTAAAACAATTTTTACAATGATGGCTACAACCTTGAAAATAAATACTTACTCTAATGCCGGGGCCATTCGCTATGTCCATAAGACGAATTTTTGCATATCTCATTAATTATTTCTCTTTCCTTTATGGTTAAAAAGAATTAGGTCGATTACAGCATTATAGCCATCCTCATCTCCAACAATATAGAATTGAGAAGACAAGTTAGTATACTTATCAAAAATCTCTTTGATGATAGAATCTTTCTCTTTTGCTTCCGTTTCCGTTTGAATTCTACCTGTCGAGGAATATTTTTTAACCCTTTTTACAAGAACATCTATTGTTTTTGCAGACTGATGAAGGTTTAAAATTAGATTTGTCAAAGGCGCGGAGTAATAAGACCTAGGAGCGATATATGCCAGTCCAATCAGGATAGGCGAGTCCGTAATAACATAATCAACTTTTCCAAGAAGCCTATCTACTCGATGCCATTGCTGCGCGGTAACGAGCAATTGATCATTCAGTAGGTCGATGCTATTGTCCCATACACAATCTTTAGCAAACTCAGTTACAAGCTCGCAAGAAATCCCACACAGCTTTAGCTCCGAGAATATATGGGCGGCTCCGGTACTTTTCCCACATCCGGGGCCTCCATAAAGATTGATAACTTTAGTATCTTTCATATACATACGGCTCCTTTCTTAATCAAATCTTCCCAAAGCTCTTCTCGCTGCTCCAAAGGGATGAGGGCTATACTAAGATGCAAGGGAGCTTTGAAAATTATATCAATTTCCCTTTTTTCTTTTAACTTGCACCATCCATCCCCATACGCCACTTTCTTATTTGAAAACCAATGCTTACGAGCATAATAGATTTCAGAATCGTCCTTATCGTATTTATCAATTTCTTCTTCTGGTATTTGCTCCTTAAAAAGAAAATCATATTGAGAATAACGTCCCTTAACCCGAAAAAGGTTAAGACCATTTGCAAAAGAGAGAGTTCCATCCTCGATAGGAAAGGCGTCATCCCCAATATCCACAATTCTGCATCTATGAGTTCCAAGAACAATTCTATGGATGGGGCGTTCTCTGGTAGGGATGAACAGTGTAAATTTAGGTATTTCTATAATAGTTTGATATAGCTCGCTCATCTTTATACCTCCTTGGTATTTTCTTTTCCACTATTAAGCCATTCATCATAAAGAATATCGCATATACCTACAAAGTCTGGACGGGCTTTTTCTCTAAGCTCCTTTCTAAAATCAGGGTCGCACATTTCTACGTGGGTTACGGGACGCCCAAAAAGTTCCTCAACATAAGAATGGTATTCACTCCATGCACCCATCAAAAATCCAGTAAATGCGGAAACTACCGCACCTTCTCGATTCGTAAACTCCATAGATCCTCCTTTATTTAGTAAGGGCCTGTAAATATATTTTACTTACAGGCCCTATATCTATCAGCTCAAGTCTTCATTGTCAACATGCAATACTCGGGCACCGATTTCCTCGGTTCGTCCCTTGTTCCAAAAATTATCACCCAAGTAGCCACAAGTTCTACGGCAAACAGTAAGATCATCTCGATTGACCGTATGGCACTGAGGACATTCCCAGTCAAGATTATTATTCAGTTTGATTTCTCCTCGAAATCCACACTTAGCGCAATAGTCCGATTTGGTATTGATCTCAGCGTACTGAATAGTTTCATACATATAAGAAACCAATTGATCAATCACTTCGAGGTTCTGCTCCAAATTCGGAACTTCCACATAGCTGATGCAGCCGCCGGAAGAAATTTTCTGAAATTGAGATTCAAAACGAAGTTTATCAAATGCATTAATCTTTTCGGTTACATCAACATGGTATGAATTTGTCAAATAATCTCGATCAGTAATCCCCTTGACCACTCCAAATCGCTTCTGAGTTGTCTGTGCAAGACGATAAGTCGTAGATTCGGAAGGCGACCCGTACAAGCTGAATCCAAGACCGGATTCTGCACGCCAATCATCGCAAGCTTTTCTCAATCTACGCATAATACGTACAGCAAGTTCTTCTCCACGTTCCGTAGTATGTGATTCTCCGATAAGAGCAAGAACGCATTCATGGAGCCCAATGTATCCGAGAGACAAAGTTGAATACCCATCTTTCAAATATGGGTCAATTACATCATCTTTTTTAAGGCGAGCGATAACCCCATGCTGCCAATGAATAGGAGACTTTTCGGCCTTCGTACCAAGAAGGCTCTTATGTTTACACATGAGGCCATCATGAACCAATTCAAGGCGCTCGTCAAGGATTTTCCAGAAAGCATCAATATTACCGTCTGCGGAAAGTCCTGCATCCGCAAGGTTCAAAGTTACCACACCCTGATTGAATCTATTATACCATTTCAGCTTGCCATCTTTATCTCTATATTGAGAAAGAAAAGAACGGCACCCCATGCAGGGGAAAACATCTTCATAATTTTCTTTCATCTTTTTTGCGGAAATGAAGTCCGGCATCATACGTCTAGCTACACATTTCACTGCCAGATCTGTCAGATACCGATACTTACTATCTTTAGGAACATTATTTTCATCAAGCACATACAGGAGTTTAGGAAACGCGGGGGTAACATACACTCCGGCTTCATTCTTCATCCCGATGTATCGTTGCTTAATCATCTCTTCGATAAGCATTGCCGTCTCTTCAATATATTCAGGGTCTTCATTCAGATACATGAAAATACTAAGGAACGGAGCTTGCCCATTACTTGTCGAAAAAGTGTTTACCTGATACTGAATGGTTTGTAAACCATCCTCAATTTCTTTACGAAGCCGCTTCTTGGCGATATGCTCAACTTCTCGATTCCCGCAAAGCTTAGTGGGAGACGCAAGAGGGACATCGTCCCCAAAAAGTTCTTCCCTAACTTGGTTTTTAATCTTTTCGTAACTTACCCTAACATACGGAGCGAGATGCGCGAGGGAAATAGTCTGACCACCGTATTGTCCACACGCTACCTGTTGGACGATCTGCGTAGCGACTGTACAGGCTGTCCTGAACGACTTAGGAGTCTCAATCATCTTCTTATTAATAACGGTTCCGTCCTTAAATGGACCACGCAAATCAACAAGAGAACAGTTAAAAATTCGCTGCACAGCATAATCCAAATCATGGAAGTGAATAAGCCCGTCTTTATGGGCCTGTACAACATGAGGGGGAAGCATGTGCCGCATCGCAATATCTTTTGAAGCCTCACCAGCGATCATGTCTCGTTGCGTAGACGCCGTAGCAACATTCTTATTACTATTTTCATCTCGAAGGTCTTCATCCGTTCCTCCAGCTACAATAGAAAGGATGGACTCATCGGTAAATTGATCGGAGCGTTGAAATTCACGAATACTCCTATATCCTTCGTAAGCCTTTGCTACAAGAGGAAGCCCCGCCTCACAAAGACTCTTAAAAACATATTCTTCAATTTCTTTAATCGTAGGAGTTTCATTTTCGCTTTCAAAAGATTTGGCAATAGCTTGAGCAGTTCCAGTAAAAATAGAAGCGACTCCTTCCGAAATAAGAGCTTTAGTAATAGCAAGCTCAATTTTTTTGGGGTCAAAAAGAACTTTAGAACCATCACGCTTAATAATCATACTAGGCTTCTTTCCCATATTTATCTCCATATAATTTTAGTTTAAGGGGGCTTAAAGCCCCCTTCCCAATTTTCTATTTACACACCAGTACTACCAAACCCGCCAGTGCCTCGAACGGTTGTGGAAAGCTCCTCAGTCTCCACCCAATCGACAGGGAGGTACGGAACAATGACAATCTGGCAAATCCGGTCGCCCGTTACATAAATTTTATTCACAAGGCTAGGATCTTGGAAGTAATTCTTAGGAATACGGAAGACGGCCTTGATCTCTCCGCGATAATCGGAATCAATGACGCCTACGCAATTAGAGAGCGTCATTTCTTTCTTGAATACGGAAGACCGAGGAAACACGAGGCCCACGTACCCCGCAGGGATTTCCATACCGATTCCGGTTCCATAGGTAACAAGCCCTTTATCCCAATCAATATCGCAGGTGACTGCATGGAGGTCATATCCAGCGGACCAATCGGTTCCACGGAGGGGCATACTGGCATTTTCATGAAAACGCTTGAAGTTGATAATGTGATTGCTCATGTAGATTCTCCTTATTAGTTAAAGATTGTATATCCGATAAACATCTTCTCAGGATAGGGCATTTTCCCATTTTCAAGAAAAATGATTCCCTTTATAATCTCGGGGAGATGTTTAAGAACATTAATTTTTTCATCCGGGGATACTCCTACGATATTAGATAAATTACGAACATATTTTTTTGTATCGTTTTCGTGAGGAGGTCCCATTCTATACACTATGCTCCGCAATGTGTCAAGGCCATTTTTCTGCTGATAATTCTTTAGATTTTTTGCACAAGCACGGATACCATATTCAGGGGACTCAAAAATAATGAACTTGCCATCACTTCCGACTTGACCGTCCCATTTCGTATTCTTCGAACTTTTGAGATTACAAGGATTGTTATTCCGCAATCCTCTAGTATCTCCGTATGTCTCTTTTTTATCTTGAGACGTATTTTCCTTTTTTTGATAAGGGGCTTCCAACTTCTGCTTCATAATAGCATTTTCAGAGGCCATACTTCCTAACGCTGTACTTAAAAATTCTATCTTATGATGAAGCTCCTCTATCTGAATATTCTTACTTTTTCTAAAATTTGTAAGTGTTACATAATTATGTACTGAATTAGCAATAAATACACTAATTAAAAGAGCTATAAGAATCCTATCCAAATAATTGAATTTAAACATCCACCCCTCCCTTTACAGCAGGGATAAACCTATCATCAAGATACATGAGAATCTGGTCGCAGAAAAACCTCCATTCTTTCAGCTTATGGTTCTTGCGCTGATGGTACATATTCCGAAGAACCTTATAATTAGTACATACGATTCTCCGCTGCAAAAATCCTTCGGGGAGATTTTCTTTTACACCTTCAAAGTCCTTTTCGTCAATCATTTTATTCAGAATATCGATAACTTCCTGACGGACGTTATCCGAGAAATCATCCTTCGTGAGATGCCGCTTCATAATCGTGTGCATCGTAGATTCGGACTGTTTGGATGTTCCCACACGATAGGTATCGAATTGCGACCAGAAATAGCGGGGCGCTGTGATATCAATCCAAACTACGATACTTTCGGTATATTTATTATGTCCATTATCAAGCCCTGCCAATTTTTCGGCTCGGCGATAAAGACGTTCATGGAGAGGCCATTCCTGACCGGGGGCCACCTCTTCGCTCTCTAAGTCATCCAACGTCTTATCTGATGTAAGGCCAAAAGACAGGCCAAGACCAAGCAATGCAGAATTCCATCCAGCTTCCTCGATAAATTCAACTTTCATATTCATTTGTTTTTCCTTCTTATGCTTTAAAGTTATATACTGGCTTAATAGTGAACAAGGCTTCCACCGATTGAAGATTGTTACGAATCTCTGATCCATCCTTGTATGCCATAGGACTTTCGTCAAGAGTAGAAGTATTTACGCAAGAAGAATAAATACCTTCCATTTCATTTTTAAAATCATTCATATCAAGACTGCGCTTGGCTTCACCTCTGCTTAGTCTACGTCCAGCTCCATGAGGTGCGGAATAGTTCCAATCTTCAAGCCCTTTACCAAAACCAAAAATAATACCGTCTCTCATATTCAAAGGGACCATAAGAGCCTGTTCTTTTTTAGCGGAAACGGCTCCCTTGCGCAGCATGAACACATCATTGTCAATACGTTCTATATAGTTATGAACGGTTTCATAGACATCGTCTTTCTTAATCCCAATGTGTAGCGTGATATCGTTAATGATCGCCTCACGATTCAAAGAGGCATAATATTTCATGATTTCCATATCATACATATATTCATCGAACATCTCCCCTGAAAGATACGCTAGATGTTTGGGGGCGCCCGGACATTCCTTAATAGCGACATTTTGATAATAAGTAGCTACTTCTTTTCCAATATTTCTAGAACCAGAATGTACGGTAAGGAAATAAGAAAAAGTACCATCGAAATTATCGGATTTCCCCTATTTCAATAAAATGATTCCCTCCCCCCAAAGTCCCAATACTGTGCTCCGCACGAGCGATATTAACTTCATTACAACATGCAAGCGTATTCAAATTGATGGCACTAACCAATTCATGCTTGTCGTTACGAATATTAAATCCTGCGGGAATATACTTTCGAATAATTCGATCAACTTCTTCAAAAAAGCTATTGTTGAGCTTATCCTCCAAAGTAAATTCACAGGACAGTAGCCCACAACCGATATCAACACCGACAAGATTAGGAACGATTTTCTTATTTTCAATGGTCATCGTCGTTCCAATAACGTATCCAGCACCAGCATGTACATCAGGCATAATACGGATTTTACTTCCTTCGGTGAACTCCTGATTACATAATTCAATAATCTGAGATAACGCGGTCGGCTCCACATAATCTGTGAAAACCTTAGCTGTACTTACTGATCCTTTTACTTCAAACATTCTCTTACACTCCTTCTTTCTAAAGATGTTTGCTTCCGATAAATGGAGTATTCATTGGCATCCTCCCTTATTCTTATAAACAAAGGATTCCTATCAGTGAGGCCCTATTGAACCAAACTATAGGCGGGTTCCTGATTCATCGCGGGCGCTTGAGCCTTTCCCGCTCCACAGGCTGTAACGGCAAGCCCTGCCGCCAAAATGTTCAACGCTGCATTGTGATCAGCGTTAAATTCAAATCCGCAAGCTGTACATTTAAATTTGGCTTGCGTTTGTCTGTTTTGTTTATCCACACATCCGCAACGGCTACAGGTCTGGCTGGTATACTGAGGAGAGATTGCGACCAAAGATCCACCCAACCATGCCAGCTTGTATGTCAATTGCCGCCGGAACTCAAACCACCCTTGATCCAATATAGACTTATTCAAACCTGACTTGCGTTTTCCTCCTGCCTTTGAGCTGGACATATTCCGCACTTTCAAGTCCTCAATCACAACAACAGCGTGGTTTTTGCTAATCATTGTGCTTGCCTTGTGCAGAAAGTCCTTGTGAGCATTAGCTATGTGGAGATGCAAGCGTTGAATGCGTGATTTGATCTTTTGCCAGTTGGAGGAAAACTTTTTGCATCTCGCTTGTTTGCGTTGCAGTTTTGCCAACTTCTTTTCATATTTGCGAAAGCTATTCAACGGTTCAATTGTGCTTCCATCGGAGAGCGTTGCAAAATGAGCAACTCCCATGTCAATGCCAATAGAGCTTTTAGAGGGATGGATAGGTTCAACTACTTCCCTCTCAGTCAGGATGGAGACATACCACTCTCCGGCAGAAAGAGAAACCGCTACTTGCTTGAGAGTCCCTTTTATAGCCCGGCTTTTTCTGTAACGCACCCAACCTATTTTGGGAAGATAAACGCGGCTATTTCCTTCATCCAACTTGAAGCCTTGCGGATATCGAAAGGTGTTGTGAACACCTTTCTTCTTGAATTGAGGGAAATTTGCACGCTTCTCAAAGAAATTTTTATATGCCTGATCAAGATCCTTCAATACAAACTGCAATATCTGAGAGTGTGCTCCAGCAAGAAAAGATGTTTCTTCTTCCTTTTTCCAATCACGGAGGGCCTTACAAAGGTTATAAAACCCAAGGCGTTTACCCTCCGTTTGATAGGTTTCTTTCTCCAATGCAAGCGCCTTATTCCAGACAAAACGGCAGCACCCGGCAAAACTCAACATGAGATTTGCTTGTTTGGCTTTAGGACGTAACTGAAATTTGTATGCTTGCATTCTTTTCATGGCTTAAATTATACTCAGTTTATAGGTAAATGTCAAGAGATACTTTCAGGAAGAAAATTCCAGTCGAGGTACGCTTTATTTCCTATAAAATTCTCCCCTCCATCCTTCGGCCTTTACTGGCAATCCATCAGCCCACTGAGGAAGCTTACACATAATATTTTCAAATTCCTCGACAGACCCAAACCCTTTAGGAACCTCAGCAATGATTTCATCGTGAACGTGAAACACTACCGGATAGTTGGCTTCTTCGAGATTGAACATCGCATTTACCATTAGATCTCTACAGAATGCTTGTGTACAGTTCTCTGAGATGATCAAGTGATTGAGGGGCCTTCTCACGAATTGTTTTTCTGGCGTCAAGGTCATCGCCGTAACAAGCTTCTTGAACGCTGGCTTTTCTGGCGTAGACCATGCCATTTCCACGTCTTCAAGTTTAGGCTCGAAGTAGAAGAGGAACCTGCCACTAGGGAGCTTCATAAGGAGGAATCTCTTATAGTATTGGAATGATATTCCACGATAAGAATAAATTCCGCCCTTATTCGTCATAGCCATGACAGCAGCTTCAACGAGTTTGTGCCAAAGATTAACCGTCATTGGGTGACCTTCTCTCCATGCGGCAATAATCTTCTTTCCTTCCTCTTCATCAATGCCCATTCTATCGGCTCCAAAGCGAAGGAACGCGCCGTAACCACCTCCGTATCCGCAATTATGTACAATGCGAGGTCCACAGACTGTATATATAGTGAATCTATTTTTATCTCCGCAATTCAAAAGATCATAAACATTTTCTATTTTATCGTTTTTTTTGGTTTTCGACAATGTATTCAGGACTCTGCCCTTTGTCGAGTCTATATTGAATATTAGATTTTTTCTTATACCACGGAACATATTTTTTCCAAAACTCATCGACGGATAATTCTTCTCCACGGTAAAAAACTTTTTCGACATGATGTATTTTGTTGTATTTACCCCGGATTCTTTCTGACATTGATTCAACGATTTCTTCTGGTGAAACTCCTCTTTTAAGTAATTTACTAACGATTCCCGCGCTTCTATATTGGGGGCAATACTGACTCCAAAAATCAGTAACGCACATAGATCTTCCATCATATGATACAAGTCTATTTCTTGACGTGTTTCTTTTATTGTCTCGTCCCATGACACACCTAATATTTCCCGGAACGTATCCACCGTTGTTATCAATGCGGTCGATTTCATATCTTGGGTCATCCCAATGGTCAATTCCACGCATATATTCAAGGAAGGAATCTTTATTTTCCATCCATTCTTTATATACTTTAATTCCTCTGGCTCCATACCATTCATAAGCTGGGTCTCTTTCATCATGGCATCGGCTAATTGCCGAGTATAATCTACAAAGCCATCTTCTCTTGTGAGGTTGTTCCATTGAATGGTATTTTGTGATTGTTTTAGCTCCAGATTTTCGTCCGCATTGAGCACATTGAGTTGTTCTTCCAGACAATACATTCCATGCGGATACATCGCATTCTCGCCCACAAGTAAGACATCTTGCATGTACAAGATCCCCTGTTTCTCCGCACAAGGACAGGACTTGAATATTTCCGTAAATGTTTCCAATAGTACTTTCCCTGCGTCCGATCTTACCCATATGTTTTCTCCCATCAACCATTTTTGATCTGGTGTAACTTCTACTCCCAAAAAATTAACGACTTCTTTAACGCCTTGGCAATACGCTCCATCTGTCAAACACCAATTTTCTCCATCCCATACATAATCGTCTTTAGTTACATCGACGATTTTTTTTACGCCATCTCTCGTATAAACCATCGTATCCGCAGAGAAACAAGCCAACGTAGCCGTCTTACCTACTTTTCTCTGCTCCTTAGTTACTCTTTCGTATTTCACCCCATAGATAGTCGTAGCTGCAACTTTATACGGGTCAAGGCCGTCCCTAAAACCTTGAAGAACATACTCTTCGCCAGCGAGATATGCCAATGCTCTGGCTTCAATCCCACTATAGTCGGCACAGATAAAATCGTATCCTTTTCTAGCGTGAATCATTGCGCGAAGACAATCGGAGGCAAGGACTTTAGGATCTTTCCAATACTGCTGGATAAGATCTAAATTCCCGCTAGCTGCAAGTTCGATATCCATTTCACTGATATCATAATTATCCAAAGGCTTGGAACCTTCGGGGATATTCATATTATTTGTTGAAGGTCTAGTCAAATTTTGCGGTTGAATAAGCGCCCCAGAATTGCTTACGATTTTACCATTTGCCATAAACCTATTTTTAGGGCCAGCATTAAGTATATCATAAGTACGCATCAGAGTTTCTCTCCTTGCCAGAGTTTAAGTTCTCTTTCCTTGGCTTCTAAAAGAGACATTTTTTCTGTATCTGAAATAAAAACTTTATGTTCTTCTGTAGCAACAATCCCATCCCATTCAATAACGGGTTTATCTCCTGAAAAAACTACACCATCGTGATAAACCCAATCCGAACCGTCCCATACTTTTTCTGATCTGTCAACATTTTCGATAGGCTTTTCATAAACACAACCTGCATCATCACAAACTTTGACCATAGACCCTTCCGAAAGACAAAACCTTCCAGTTGAAGCGCCATGATAAATCATCGTTCCATGCGCCCTGCCATCATAGCACGAAGTACAGAGCATGGTCTGATATTTTGCCGTAGAAGACATGGCAATAGTCTGGCGAATCTCAAGGAATCTACGAACATCAGAGGGAAGATCAGGACGCTCAAGAAGGTCGGAGATAGCTTGCTTACTTGCCGAATCAGTATCAACCCCACGAGATTGTAGCCATTCAATAATAGCCTTAGAAGACTTCATAGTCGATACCGCCCCATACGTAATCTCGGAAGCTTCCTCCGTCAAAATATCTTCTACCTTATTTACCATATCCATAATTTTGACCGCGTGAAACCTGTCAATTCCTACTCCACGGTCATTGATCGTCTGGTCGAGCCGCCACACTTTAAGCTCCTGCTCAGGGATAGGAGGAAGCTCCGTAAAAAGAACTTCTTCCGCTACCACGTCCTGTCGACAATATTCAACATATCGTTTAAACATTGGCTCGTCACAAGGATAGACAATATATTGATGGTAGTTTTTAATGGTAGGAATGCCACCTTTTGAAAGTACAGCATAGACGTATTCTTGAGTAGCCTTAGCCTTTTCGGGATCTGGGAATGCGGAAAGTTCGGCTTTACGGAACTTCCTAGGCTTCGACATTTTCATCATCAACTTATGTCCCTCATTATCTTTCTGAGGGGCGTCTTTTCGCCAAACCTTTACAGCTTGCTCAAGTTTACGAGGAAGGTTGCACATGAGGGCCTGAGACATCGTGCATCGGACTTTCTCTAATGGCAACGGCTTAAACACAAGAGGCTCCATCTTGAACTTCCAAATGGCTCTTTCGAAAGGGGCATTATGTGCTGCAATCTCTTCACAATTATCAATAATATCCTGCAATTCATCGTCGCTCAATTCAGTATCAAGAAAATGCCTATATGCCGGAGCTACCCATACACGAGCCTCCTGTCCACATATACGGACGGCAAGCATCATCACCTCAGTATCAGGGTGCGCAGCATATGCGTAAGCTCCGCAAGTTTTAATATCTACAGGGGATCTTGTTTCAAAGTCAATTACGGATTTCATTATGCCTCCTTTATTAAAAAAGATACCAGAATTTTTAACAAATAGCTGGTATCTTTTTTTTTTATTTATTTCGTTTCCATGTTTATGTGATTTAGATAAAGAGGCTGTATACTTTCGCCTTTCACCCTACGTTTCGCTGGATAAGCCAATTGGCAGACTAAATATTTTTCATCCCACATCATACACCTCTTTTCTTTACAAGGCGCATTCAAGAAAGGACAAATTTTTTCTACTACCCTGAAAGTTCCTTTTGCCATTATATCCTCCGTGCTTACAGAATTTCAATGCTTCCGGAACAAAAGTCCCCACGACCCCAATGAATAAGCGGAGTAGGAGGCAGCGGGTCGCCTACCGCATTAAGCTCAATATATTCCTCCATCAAAGAATCAATAAGAGCAAAAGCTTCGTCGATATGAATCTTTGCATGTTCAAATTCTTCAAACACGTCGCTCGGCTTTTCTTCCATCTTAGGAATAGGGAGCCCGGAAATATTGAGGCTTTCATTATTCAAAGTAAACTCAATATTGATGCCGGAGCCAGCGCAGCAAGTAACCGCTGCCTTTTCCGCACGAAGACCACGCAGAAGGGCCATACGAGCCTCGTGAAGCTGGTCCGACTTCTCCGTGACCTTCTCCCCGGTTTCCGCCGAACTTACCGTTACAGTGCCGCTCATGGAGCATTCGTAGGAAGTATTCTCGGTGGTGACAGGTTTGGTGGGATCATTCTCCATGCGCCACCAGAACCACGTCAGGAACGTCTGGCTATCGACTGTGAAATCAAGGTTTCGAGATTCCACAATTTCTTCGAGATTCTTAACATTTGGAATCCCGGCGACCAACTTGAACGACGCCCGGAACTTCTCAAAGACACTATTGGAAGTAGCGAAAAGATACCCTTCCCCCGTTTCAGGATTAAACATAACCGGATAGAAAGAAGGCTTGGCTTTTTCTTCATTGAGCAGTTTGTTCTTCACAGTGACCTGAATGTCCTTACGTTCTTCACGATTGGGTTTCTTTCCATGAGTTTCGGAGAAACGTTCAATCCGGTCAGAAATTTCACGCTTGAGAAGATTGGGATCTACCCGCTTAGTGTCGGTACGGAAAAAGAATGCAATAAACCCATTCGCCTTGATGTTGCCTTCGTGGAAATCAGAGGAGCCCCAACGGTCATTAAGGGGGCAGAAGCCTTGCATGGAATCCATTCCCGCTTCCCACTTTTCCTGAAAACGTGCGGCGTTAAGCCCATTGATGATAGTTTCCAGATTGTCTTCAACTTCGGTGATAAAACGGATAACGGAAACCTTGGACTTGAGAATAGACATATTTGCTCTCCTTGTTGATGTTTTTTACAACCTATTAAATTACGCTTTCCGTGTCAAGAACTTTTTATGCGGAAGGATACCCTTTCCCATTCCAATAACGTATAGCATTGATTTCATTATCGGATATAGGGCCTCTAGCACGACATTTATTGCATTGCACCTGATAAATATCGACTTTACGATAATTCTTTAATCCGGATCGAATTACGAGCTTCCCCTTTCCCCCGCAGTACAAACAGTTTGATATGGTCATAGCGTATCTCTCAGTATAAACGTAGAGTCCCCGCTCTTTGCTTTTTTTTTTAGCTCGGATGCGGGGACTTTTGTTATAGGGTTTTAGTTCTTCTCATTAATCTGGAGTCGGGAGGAAAGCTTCACACGAACACGTTTTCGTGCGGGCTTACGAACAATTTCTCCGGTAAGGTTTGAACGGAACTCACGGGGGGCCAAGTCTACGACCTTGAAAGTACACAGCCGATGCAGCTTCACGCTACGCCCTGCTTTAAGATTGGCATAAATCACCTCGGTATACGCATTGATAACCTTTTCGATATCAGCACGGCGGAATCCGGTAATACGCATGACGGCGTTCGTCAAGTCGCGGCGGCAAACATTGTTGGTCTTTTCATTCTCTGACATTATTTTATTTCCTTATTTTTTTATTAGAACGGCACATCATCGGAGGAAGAATCTTCCGAGCCACCGTAGGTTACATCGTTATTTTCTTCGGTGCCATAGAGTTCGCCAAGGTCGACGGGAGAGCTTCCGGCAAGACGCTGCCCTTCACCAGTCTTTACGACACCCTTGAGGGAAAGGAAGCACCCGGATTCGGTTCCCGGCTTGTCATTGTAATAAACATCCATGATGACATCAGCGATACAGCCCGCATAAAGTTCCTTTTCGATTTCTTCTTTCGATTCGAGCTTCCGATAAGTCGTAGGGCCAGTCTTGACACCAAGAGCGATAGGATACTTATTTTTGACGCTCATGAAAACAATATCGTCGCAATCGCCGCTCGGCTTGTACTTGCCGTCTCGAAGAGGGAAACCATCCTTACCTTGCTTCGACAGATACGTATCAAAAAAGCCGGGCTCACGGAAATCAACTTTCCACTTCTTCTTATCCGGGCCAGCGCCCTCGGTATAAACTTCCTCAAGCACGGAGCGCACTTTCTTAATCGTGTCTACGTCGCTCTTGGGAATGCGCGCTTCAATGCTGTACTGAGGGTCTTTGTTCTTATCATTGGGATTGACTACGGGCTCGGAAAGATGAGGATAAGAAATAGAAGCCTTGAAAATAACGCGCTTAGTAACTCTTGCCATTTTAGTTTTCCTCTTGTTGCGAATAAAATTCGTCGATAGATGTTAATGGATTTACGGATTTACGTTTATCGTTTTCTGGTTTTAATTCCGTACCGGATTCCGGTCTAAATGAGTAGAGATCAATTTCCTCTCCTGTCAAAATACCTTCTAATTTAGATGGCGATTTTAACTTTCTCTCCTCAAAAATTTCATCTCCATATTTCAAACTTAGCTCTTGGGCGGTGAGCGCATTGTCCCTCCAAACTCGTCTCGATTTTCTTTTTTTAACTAGCTTAAACCCCGGAACTAATCTTCCAGCGACAGCGTCTTCATAAGCGGATTTTGCTACCGCTTCGATCCAAGGCGCGTACACAATCGATAGATGCAATATACGAGACTTTTCTTCACTTGTCAAGTGTCTTGGGTCTGGAAGTTCAATATTTTTTTTCTTTTCTTCTATATAATTGTTATAATTTACTAAATATCCAAGGTCTTTTTCGATCTGAGGACAAACTCCAAAAGCCGGGCACCATTTACAGTGATCTCCTGATGAAAATTCGGCATCAGGGTCTTCTGTCTTTTCCGCCGCAGGACGTAATTCCGTTTCAGCCCAGAGATAGAGGTCATCGATCTTTAAACTATACGAACTTACTCCAAAACAATCGTTTCTCGGCTGGACAATAACCATTACTACTTCGTCAAAGTCGTCATTCGATAACGGCTCTCCTACAATACCCAAAGCATAATATTTCATTTGGGAATTATCGATGGCGGTTACTGGCGTGCTCTTTCCGTATTTTAGGTCGAATACATAGAGTCTCCTATTCTTATAATCTTTGTAATTACAGTCGCATGTACCGAACATCCCTTCCTTTATCCAAGTAAGAGCGAATTTTTCCTCGACAGACAGCTTCTTGCTATCCCCTTTCTCAAACTTTTCAAAATGGACGTTTTCGGTGTCGATTTGAACAAGGTCGCCATTCTCGTCCATCCACAATTTTTGATTATGAACTACGTGAAGAATGTGACCTACGTAAAGAGAGACGCTTTTTATCATCTCTTCTTCTATCTCAAAAGAATCTCCCTTTACGTAGATCTTTTTTCCTTTCTTACATGCGGGATACATCTCATTTTTAAGGCAGAACTCTGCGAGAGCATGGGCCGCCGTGCCCTCTTTTGCTGCGGGGCTGCCTTCGTTTTTCAGCCCTACGCTCATCCTGACGGAAGCGGGGCACGCCATCCATCTTTCTGAGGAAGAAGCTCCTATCCTGCTATGTTTTCCCAATACACTTACCTTTCATTTTTTTATTCATTGGTTGAATTGTGATCTTCTCGCAAAAGGTCTATATGATTATGAAGTTTCGTCACAATCGTATTATAATATTTCTCATCCACTTCAATGACTTTGCGAGTTACACCCGTCACATTTTGAAGAATATCGGCAAGCATTCTATGAGACGTATCAAGATCTCTGCCAGTCCGCATTACCCGACTGCAATACCGCTTGCACTCATCCAGAAATTCTGCCGGAGTATAAGTTCTTTCAGGTTCTTCCTCAAACTTGAGCGGAGCGGAAGGAACGTCCCCATAGTCCTCTTCTTCGGAGGCACAGCCTTCTCCACCGTTATATTCTTCCTGTCCGGTCTTCTGCAAGATAGTCGCCGCAGGGTCTTCCATGACTAGAGGGACCTCATCATTTTCGAGAATCTCGGGTTCGGGCTCTTCTGTGGATTCCTCGGCGGTATTATCAGAGTCTTCTACGAGCTTCTTCAATGTGGCAAGACGTGCACGAGGAGAGAACTCGATGCCGCGTTCGGTAAGAATAGACTTCAAATGCTCACGTTCTTCATCACTATTCGTAGGCTTGTTTTCTACGTCAGATGCCTCTTCTTCATTTTCAACGGGCTTATCTTCGATGGGAGACGTGTGCTTTTTATCTTTCGCATCAATCTCTTCTACCTTTGGTTCGGATTTGTGTGGCTCGACAGGATTAGGCGATTCTACTGCTCCATTAAATCCGGACTTCATTCCTCCAAGACGCAAGAAAAACTCGGCAACCGCTTCGGGGGAACCTTCCACATTTACTCGGATATTATCAGATGCCCACATTAAGTTCTCTCTCCTTTATGTCTTTTATTTACTTATGATTAATAGCGTCAAAAACAAGGCTATTAAACTCTTCGCCATCCATGCTCTTGAGTGTAAAAATCAAAAGCTGTTTTTCGTCTTCGCTTATTTTTGTAAAAAAGCTATTCATTTCCGGAATAAAAAACTTTTCAATCTGAGCCCCGATAATAGCCAATTTATCGAAATCGGCAAAGGAAAGTTCTTCCTCATTCTTAAAAGTGATTCCTCCGTTTTTATAAGAAATACCAACGTATTTCGCTCCGACTTCAATCAATCGATTATACTCAGTCTTTTTGTTTTCTCTGAGAAGTTCAACCAGTTCTTTCAAAGCCGGAAGTCGATGACTTTCATTAGGATTCTTACCATCAAGAAAGTCCTTGCTTCCATCCCTACGAACCTTAACTGGAGCATATTCGAGAAAATCGGGGTCTTTCTCAAGAAAAGCAATCAATACTTTCCGGAGATTACTCATTTCCACCATACTCTGAATATTACTAAAATTCATAATCATAACTCCTGATTTAATTTAAAATTTTATCTGCAATTTCCTGTTTATGAATAAGCATGGAACAAAGGTCTTTGTCAAGGGATTTTTCTAGGACCAAATGCTGAACAAGCACGTAGTCCGCTGTAGCCCCGATTCGCACACAACGATCCTCAGCTTGACTCATAAGCCCCGGCACAAATGCCAATTCTACAAATACCACTATTGAACTTTTTGTCAAGGTGTATCCGACACCAGCAGCTTGGATATTTCCGATAAAAAGATGCACATTTTCATTTTCTTGAAATGAATCAACGCTTTCCTGCTTTTGTTTGTCCGACATTCCTCCTACAACTTTTACGGGATTGTACTCTTTAAGCTCGTCGGTTAGTAAATCAACAACGGCCCTATGATGCGCGAAAACGACGACTTTGTCAACCCCCTCAAGCAAATCTTTTAAATATTCTACACAAAATGGGATTTTACTCAACGCGACTTCTTTACGCTTCGCAGCCATCTCGGTAAACGCAACTCCGTCGCCAAATTCCATCTGACGCACGCATTCTTCGTATCCATAAAGATCACATAATTCGGCCCACCGTTTGGCTTCTTCTTTGATAGCTGCCTTACAATCTTTCGTTTCCAAAGGTATTTCGATAAGTTGTCTTCTTTTCTTGGGAAGCTGCGGAAGCACATCTGATTTCAATCTTCGAATCATCATCGATCCACGGAGCTTCTCGGATAAGGATGGAAGATTGCTAGCTCCACTCATATTGAGTACGGATTTTTTTACCGCATGTCCTTTTTGCTTATCATATACGTATATATCTTCATAATGTGCGGAACAATACTCGAATGCAAACGCGAATTTATTAGGCCATCTTTTTTCGTCAAGACAGTTCAGAAGCGGGAATAATTCTATGGGCCTATTCACCAAAGGAGTTCCGGTCATCAAGACTTTCCGAAATGCTTTTTTTGCGAGATGAAGAGATTGAATAGTCCTTTTCGCTTCGTCATTTTTACAGTTATGAGCTTCGTCAATAGCCACGACATCGTATTTTCTCTTGTCGAGGAAAGGAAATACGTTCGGCCTCCATACACTCGAAAAGCTTACGATATGCGCGAAAGCCTCATCGTCTTTAGGGTCCAAAGTTACTTTACGGGATCTATCGACAAGCCATTTATCCAATTCCCTTTTCCAATTCAGCCGGAGGGATGATGGACATATGATCAGGACCTTCCTAATTTCAGGGAGACAATTCAAGTATCCAGCAATCTGAATGGTTTTACCAGTTCCGGGTTCGTCAGCAAGTAAGACTCCGGGGTTCCTCATCATATACTCTATGCCAGCCAACTGATACTCTAAATAGTGCAAACCTTCATTAGCTGGCACGGAAAATCCTTTCGTCGGAGCCGTTGCCCAAGAGAGATTCCATTTTTCTGAAAAGCTCTCAAGGATGCTTCTGGTTCTGTAATCATGTGAAACTTCTATAAATTCCTTCGCAACCCTGAATAGCTTTGTCTCGAACCAGTCTTCTTCCTTATTATATGTTACGTGTTTCATTTTGCTAAAGGCGCTTCGTTCTTCCTGTGTATGTGCCCGTATTTGAAAAAGTTTTCCGTTATATCTCAACCTCATAATTCCCTCCAAATCTGTGATTTTTTCAAAGTAACCTATCCAACCAAAAAATTCAAGACTTTTCCCTTGACAAAAACTTCTTCGTGAAATAGTATGGGAAAAAATTGAGGAGGATGAATTATGGATTATCATTGGGCAGACATATCGACATTAGAGCAAGAAAGGTATCTCCTTTGTACGAAAAGCGTAATAGACCCGGGCGCAACTGTTTTTAAAGATGAAAAAGGAAATTGGGGATTTACAGCATTTGGTAGAACATTTCTGTCGAGTTCAAGATATGTAACTAAATATAGAGCGATGCAAAATTGCGAAAAACTTATCCGCTCGGAGTTAAAATCTCTTTTAAATGAACTTACTCCAACGGAAAATATCTCTATTGATGATGAAGAGAATCCATATCTTTCTACTATAGAAAAATTGAAATCCATGTTTCATATGTAAGGAGAACACAGATGGAAACTATTATGACACTTTTGTATGGTGGCCTAATTTCTTTTGCTGTGGTCATCATTTGTGTTTTTATCATTCCTGTACCTAATAAAGAAAAACTCGAAAAAGAATGGGAAGAGGAGGCTCTTAAAATGGATTCAAAAATTGGAACGTGTAAATGCGCCTATGTGGATATTCCTGAAAATGAAAATAGGCTTGTTGTACGATGCGTAAGATTTGTTTACAAAAATCCTGAAAATGAAGATGAAGTAATCGCGCCTATCACTTCTGGCGAGGTATGCTCCGTTTGTAAGGAATATGAGCCCTTCGTTGAGGATACTGAAAATACCGATGATTCCGAAATTGAATTTGAAACACTTTAGTACAATAAGGGAAATATAAATGAGCGAATTATTTACTCTTGAATGTCCTTTCTGCGAAGAAAACGGAAAAAATATTATGTTATACGCATTCTCGGGTGATGAAAGGTTTTGTTATTGCCCCTGCTGCAACATGCAAGGCCCCGTAGCCCTTACAGATGAACAAGCAGCGCAATTTTGGAATATGCTTCCTCGCCACAAGGAAAATCAGATTGGGAGTGATTCATGATTATAAAAGACCTGTGGCAGTGCCCTGAAAAATACGATGTCATTTACGCCGACCCGCCTTGGAGCTATTCCAATAAAGGTCTTAATGGCTCGGCAGAAAAACATTATTCTACTATGAACATAAAAGATATTGGGGAGCTTCCCGTAGAATCCATTAGTAAAGACAACTGTGTGCTTTTCATGTGGATGACATATCCATTAATCAAGGAAGGTCTTTGGTTGATGGAAAAATGGGGATTCAAATATAAGACAATCGGTTTTCAGTGGATTAAACTGAACCGCATTAACAAAAAGCCTTTCTTCGGATTGGGCAATTGGACTCGCGGAAATTCGGAGCCTTGCTTTATAGGAGTGAAAGGCAAGATGGCTCGGAATTGCGCTGGAGTACATCAAGTCATCATGTCTGAAATTGAGAAGCACTCTAAAAAACCCGATGAAGCCCGCCACAGGATTGAACAACTCGTAAGTCCTGATTGCAGGAAAATAGAGCTATTTGCTAGACAGGAATCCAATGGTTGGGATTGTTGGGGAAATGAAATCTAATAACATAAAGGTATTATCATGGAAAATACATTTTCCGCAATCTGGTTCTATCATGCTTTGTTTGTATGTACTATGGTAATTGTGGGTTTTCTTATTCACGCACTTTCCTTTTACTTTGCTTACGATGAAGAATACGATACCGAAGAAACAAAAAATATCATATTTTACATTATGGCTTGTACGTGCTTTTTCATACCTTATCATATGGGGCAAATCGCGCTGTATCTTATAAAATAATAAATAGGAGAGAGAATATGAACCAAATTGCTATTAGGAATTTTTTGTGTCGGTGGCAAAGAAGTACCTGCTGTGACTTCATTGCAGATTGCGGATAGTTTTTGCAAAAACCACAAAGACGTTTTGAGGGATATCCGCGTAATTATTGAAAAATGTTCACTGGAATTTACTGAGCGCAACTTTGCGCTGAGTGAATATGGAGGTTCCACAGGACGCAAGCTTCCCATGTACGTTATGAGCAAGGACGGATTCGGAGAGTCCAATTTTGGGCTGTCCTCCTATTAGGCGGGGCAAATCGCTCTGTATCTTATAAAATAATAAATTAGGGGAGAGAAATTATGAATCAGATTGTTATTAGGAATATTTTTGTCGGTGGGAAGGAAGTACCTGCGGTAACTTCGTTGCAGGTGGCGGAGAGCTTTGGGAAACAGCATAGGAACATCTTGCGCGATATCCGTGATATTTTGGATAACGACGAAGATAGATTCGGAGCGCTCAATTTTGAGCTCTCATCCTATCTGTCCGAACAGAATAAAGAAATGCCCATGTACGTTATGAGCAAGGATGGCTTTGTCCTTCTCGTCATGAGCTATACCGGAGCCGAGGCTATGCGAATGAAGAAAGCCTACATCGCCCGGTTCAACGAGATGGAGGAACAAATAAAACAAGCTACGCAGCTTCCCTCAAACTATCTGGATGCTCTCAAGGCTCTTGTGGCTTCCGAAGAAGAAAAGATGAAAGCTCTGGAAACGGTCGAACAGCAGAAGCCTATGGTCATGGTAGCCGAGGAACGAATTGAAAAGAAAGGCTGCCTGTCCATCACGGACGTTACAAAATCACTTGGATTGAAACGCGGAGAAATTACAAATTGGGCGAAGGCAAAAGGCTTCATCCATAAAAGGCTGTGTGAGGTGAATAAGGCGGGAGAGGAATACTTTAAGGTATATTCAACAGACAAAGTTCATAACCAAATCGGAATTACGGAAGAAGGGCTCAGGTTGATCAAATTCGAGCTTCTTCCATTTTAACAAAACAGGAGTTTAATTATGTATTGGTTTAAATCTAAGGAAACACAAGATTTGTATAAAGAAATTGAAAACCTCAAACGTGCTAATTCGGCATTAGAGACAAAACTTATAAGTAAAGAAGTCGCTCTTAATTCTGCTTTTACGGAAAATCAAAAAATGCGTCAAGATCTCGATAATCTTAAAATGTGGATTAATGAAGCCTGTTCAGTACTTCTTACTGTAAAGAAAAAACTTAATATCGAAGAATAACTCAATTTTTTCTATTGACTCTACACAAAATCCGATCTATCATTCTTGGGTATTTCGGATTTTGTGTGTTTTAAATAGGATGTTTTTCAAAGTATTTTTTTTTTCAAAGGAGGTTTTATACATGGGAGTCATCCTAACTCCTCATCAAAATGAGGCAATTGAAAAAATCATTCGGCATAAAAAAGATTGGGAGCCCTTTATGTTAGGAGGCTGTGCGGGCACGGGGAAGACTACGTTGCTTTATGCCTTGGCTGAATACTATAAAGATGGATTGGTCATGCTCGCTCCCACAGGGAAAGCCTGTCAAGTACTTTCTCGTAAGATGCCAGCAGGGACGCTCATAAAGACGGTGCATTCTGCGCTCTATTCCGTTAGAGAAATCAGCGATGAAGAATTGGAGGAAGCAAGAAAAATAGCTGAGGAATCCGGGGAAGACCAAGACATTGTAAGATACACGTATTTGCTGGAGGCAAAAAATAATTTAGGCATAGAGTTCACATATTCTCCGTGTCCGGAACTCTTTTCGAGGATTGTTGTCATTGACGAATCCTCCATGTTGGGGTATAAAGAGTTTAAGGCCCTGAAACAGATCTGCAAGAAACTCATTCTTGTTGGAGATCCGTTCCAACTGCAACCTGTAAAATCCGCTCAAGTCCTCCCTTCCAATCCCTCGGATTTCGATGCGTTCCTGTCGGAGGTGCATCGTGCCGCATTGGAATCCCCGATTACTCGTCTAGCCACGGAAATTCGTATGGGGGGCTTCCAAGGATGGGAATATTGGAAAAACGAAGGAATAGGATTCTCCTATGGGTTGCCTAAAGAAGAGTATGCTATCGCGGATCAGGTCATTACAGGCCAGAACTCTACCAGAATGAAGCTCAATCGTTGGCTTCGTGAAGAAAAAAATCAGGTATTTCCGGTTGTTGGCGATAAAATAATCGTCAAGCAGAATATCCGGGAATCTGTTTCAAAAAAATATAATAAGCTGATATTGGTCAATGGAGATATCGGAAGTGTTGTAAGATCTCATGAAAGTCAAAATAAAATTACTTTATATTTTGACTATAAGGAAGATGGAGACACGCATCACACTATAAAAGTGAATGATTCCCTTCTTCGGGCGGCATTTGAACTTCCTGAAAGCAATAAGCCGAAGTGGGGGTCTATCGTCGTCGACTTTGCCTATGCAATTACCGCACACGCATCTCAAGGAAGCGAATGGCCTTACGTTATTATATTTGATGATGAAATGAGAAAAAACGATATTCAAAACAGAAAGCACTGGATGTATACGTCGATTACTCGGGCAAAAGAAAAAGTGCATATCGTAAAGCCTAGAAATAAATAGAAAATAAGGAGATGAGGGTGGCATATATGCAACGCTTTGTATATTGGAAAGTTGAAGAAAGGGAAAGCGCTTGGAAGATTTGTAAAATCGACAAAGTGCCGAATATCGCTATGTTCTCTACGTCAATGTCTTTTGAAACGGAGCCCAATTATAAGGATGAAAATAAGGATATCCTTAATTTGGCTGTAGTACGATATGGGGATTTGACTCTCGATTTCGACTCAAAAGATGCTGAGGAGAGCCGTATCGATACAGTAAATGCTTTGAATAAATTGGTTCTTTTGGGATTGGATTCGGAGTCTCTTAGAATCTATTATTCGGGGCAGAAGGGTTTTCATATCGTCGTTCCTGCGGAGGCTTTTGGCGCGGAAAATGGGCATCGCGTCCTTCCTTGGATTTACAAAGAAGTGTGCCTTGAACTTTTCCCTAGCGAGGAAGGCTATAAGACTCTCGACTATTCCATGTTCGCTATGAAGCGTGGAAAGATGTTCCGAATTGCGAATAGGCTTCGTTCCAATGGCAGATACAAAATTCGTATTAGCGCGGACGAGCTTATCAATAATACCATCGAATATTTCCAGAGCAAAGCTCTATCGCCTCAACCTGACGAACAAGCGAAGAAACCCGCCAAAATTGATTATTTGAGCGATCTTTTCCGTAGATGTGAAGCGAATGTCGTAGGGGCCATCAAAGCCCGCTCAGAAAGGAAGCAATCCCCGCTTAATATTAAGGACAAGGAAATCGTCCCTTGCTTAAAGGCGATTCTTGGACTTACAAAGAAAGCTGGAGACTATTCCTTCAATCAGATGTGCTTCTCCGCCATTGTCCCCGCTCTCAGATCTGCGGGATTCACAAAGTCGGAAGCCATTAACCATCCTCTTGTAGTCGACTTTCTCGAAAACTTCGAAGAGTCTCAAGGTTATACTTCGGCTATGGACAGAACGCACCATCTTGAAAGCGTGTGGGATACTGACGAGAAATCCCCGTGCGATTTCGGTTGCGGAGCGATGATTACGATTCTGGGAAAAGAGCGTTCGAGGGTCTGTGGAAGCTGCCCAATCTATGCCGAACGCATGTTTGAGATGATTATGAAAGACTATGGAACGGAAGAACCTAAAACCGAGAACAAGGAATCCCCGACCAGTGCAGAGGATAATCCTTTCGGAAATTCGGAGGATTCCTCGCCAGATATTGTTAAAAACGCCGAAAAGGAAGAAGATCCCGATCAGGACTACGTACATCCTCTGATCAAGAAAATGAATGGCCTTTTCGCTTTTACTTTTATCGGAGGGAAATCGGCAATCATTTACGAAGATCCTGACGGGGAATCCAAATTCCTTACTCCTAGGGCCGCCGAAGAGTTCTCCGCAAACCTTCCCGCATTCGAGTTTCTTGATGCAAAAGGGAACGTGAAGCAAAAGCCCCTCTTCAAAGCATGGATGGAAAGCAAGAACCGCCGTCAATACCGTGGGGTTGAATTTGCTCCGCAGGGGGCTCCAAAAGGCTATTACAATCTCTGGCGTGGATTTAAATACGCAAACTCGGAGATGGGAATTGCCGAGGCCACTGAACGCTGCAAATTGTTTAGGAGCCATGTCAATGAAGTAATCTGTGATGGTAATGAAGACCACCAACGGTATATGTGGGCTTGGCTTGCACATATGGTCCAAAAGCCGGAGGATAAGCCCGGCGTAGCCGTTGTGCTTCGTGGTGAGGAAGGTACTGGTAAAGGCTCTTTCGTATCCCCGTTCATGAGCATGTTGGGCAAGCACGGCTTGTCTGTAGCGAATAGGCAGCATTACTTCTCTAACTTCAACGGAGCTACCGAAGGGAAAGTCCTTATCTATCTCGACGAAGCTGTCTGGGCCGGAAGCAAACAGGACGAAAGCATTCTCAAGTCACAGATCACGGAGCGTACTCAGGTGATCGAAAGGAAAGGCTTCGAATCATACTCTGTGCATTCCTGTTCCCGGTTCATCATGTCTTCTAACGAGGACTGGGTTATCCCCGCAGGTAAGGACGCCCGCAGATTCTTTGTTCTCGATGTGTCCTCGAAGCATAAGCAGGACACTCAAGGATACTTCAAAGACCTTAATGAGGAATTTGAGAATGGCGGTGATGAGGCCCTTTACGTCTATCTGAAACATTATGACTTTAGCGGAGTGAATATCCGAGAGGCTCCCCAGACGAAGGCTCTCATGGAACAGAAACTCCTTTCTTTGAATAGCGTACAGCAATGGTGGTATGATATCATTTCTGATGGGATATATCCTCGGGCAGAAATTGAAGATGAAAGAGCCTCGAAGCTATTTGAAAATTCAGAAAATAGAAACTGGCCCACTTACTTGTCGATGACTGATGCTCACAATAAGTTCACACAGAAGATGGTTAGGACTCGCGCAAGCTCTTACAACATTGTGTCTCTTAAAAAATTCAGGATTGAAACAAAGAGAATCTTTAGTCTGGATGATTCCCATCGAAATGTTATTACCGTTTCGGACAGGAATGATAGAATGAGAGTATGGAATTTCCCCCCCAAAGAAAAATGCGTAGAATTATTTTGCGAGCATCTTAATATCCCAAAAACTGAATTTGAAGAATTGAATATGGACTAATCCAAACCTAAAACCTAAACTCGGACGAAAAGAAGATCCGAATCTCGGAGCCCGACAGATCGGCAAATGAGATTCGGATCTTCTTTTCGTCTTTTGATCCGTTTAAAAGAGTTTTGGTTTCTTTTAATTCGGAAAACTTTCCGAATTAAAACTAAAAGAAACGGAAAATAAAAAAGTTAATTAAATCGGTCGATAAGAAATTTCGGCTTTTAAAAGAGTTTTAAACGGAAACTTTACGAGTTAAACCGTAAATAAAAAGTCGAGTTATTTCAACTACAAAGAAATTCTTAGAGTTACACTTTAAGTTTTTAGCTTTCCCACAGATTGGGAGTGGAGCTTCGAAAAATGGGATTTTAACAGGAGTGTGATCGGTTGAAGTGATCACAAACGGTTTAACTGATCACAAACTGATCACATTTTTTATT
>ERZ1034928.58-NODE-58-length-65664-cov-59.395068_pt1 | contig 65664 bp, 98 predicted proteins | sample MGYA00520627_ERZ1034928 | MGnify/ENA primary metagenome ERZ1034928 (study PRJEB33766, sample SAMN09781755) | gut metagenome | biome: gut microbiome | host: Homo sapiens | place: Madagascar | study: EMG produced TPA metagenomics assembly of the PRJNA485056 data set...
TAATTTGAAACTATTTCTTTGTAGCTCATATCACTTAAACTTAATGACAAAAAACACTGTACCAAGCCACTTGTCGGGGCATAAGCCTTTCTTAGGCTTACCGATAGTGATACTATCAATTTTCTTCTCGATACGTGGGCTATCCTTGCGGTAGCCGTTGATAAAGAGGACGTGGGTGTAAGGGCGATAAAGCACCTCTCCGCAATATGTTTCTGCCGCCACATCATAAGCTACTTCGCAGTTAGTGGTCAGACGTTTAATCCAATAAGGTTTAATCTCCCGATACTCCTCTGTCTTTTCGCCAGCCACAATCTTATCAAACCATTGCTTACTGACGGTAAGGGTCAAAACTTTCTTTTCCATTTCTTTTTTCTTTTTAATTGTTGTTTCGCAGCACTCAGCAAGTCGCTCGGGGAACAGTTTAATAATTCTACACTTCTTCTAATTTCCTTAGCTTGAGAAGGAGTAATACGAACAGACTTTTCTAATCTGTTCTTTAAATCATTAGCTTCCCATTTCGTGACCCGTTTTGCTGCTTGAACTATTCTGTTATCAATCTTACATTGTAACAGCTTGATAGACCAATATGGAGATAATCTATCTATCGACCTAGCCCATATCTTTTTAGCCAATCTAATCTTCATACGCTATAATTGCTTTAATTTATTAATTATTCTAGCAAAACGTGGCATATTTTTGGAGTGCTCACTTATACGATACTCTTTCGTCATTAAGTCATATACCCAGCGTAGAATCGCTGCATCATCGTGAAATTCGTCAATATCTTGTTCGTCTAAAATTATTCGTTTCTCCATACGCTAATTAATTTTCTCCTCAATCGTTTTGAGATAGTAAAGTGTATTGTTGATTCCAGTAAGCTCCTTGCAGGGGCTTTGATAGGTATCAGCAATTTCTTTCAAATCCTTGATAACTTGTTGTAGCTTGATTTTATCTTCACAATCGAGAACTACAACTTTTCTTGTTTCTTCTTTCATACACTAAAAGATTAATTGTTTATCACTATTACGAACATGAAGATACTTTCTTCTCCAAGCAAGGTTTCTTTCCACTTTGATATGTCCGTCTTGGAATTGATGTACTCTATCCCAATAAGCAAACATAGAGAATATACTTTTCATAAGCTATTTTTCCTTATCGAACTTATTGCCAATTCTTTCTATCTTACAAGCTTTTAGAACACTGTAAAGACCATAAGAATGTTTGTTCTCGCAGACCACCATAAAAGCATAGCGACCTTCCGACCAAATCACTTCGGCAGCATAGTTAGAACCTACAATATGTATTAGGTCGTGTTCAAACAATTCTTTGCCTTTACTATCTGTCAATCCTATAAACTGACAGACGGTTTCAGGGTCAACATCTGTTATTCCATCTTTTATATTGTCTCCTCCTATACATACTCTGTTCCCAAGATGTACTAAATCGCCCTCGAACCATTCTCCTGAGTTGAGTTGCTTTGCTTTAAATTTAATTTCTCTCATAACTATTCTTCTTTAAGTTCTACATCATCACCAAGGACCTCATTGATTTTCTTTTCGATGAACTCATCAGAAGTATTCTCCTCTATTATAGTATCAATGTTTGGTAACTCTGCATCAACTTTGTCTTCTTGTATTTTTGAGGTAAGCATACCAATTACTAATTTCGCCCAAGGACTATTAGCTATATCTGTTAATGAATCCTTTTGAAGCTCATAAGCTTTCTTTAACTCTCCATTATCACGGAAATATCTGAGTACTTCTGTCAATGCCTTAACAAAGTTCTTGTCAGACATCGGATTATTCTTTGCTTCTTCTAATTTAAGCATTAGGAAGAGTAAAGATGAATGTAAATCTGTTTTGTTCATAATTATGCTTCTTTAAGTTCTACTGGCTCATCATCCCAGCTTAATTCTCTTCCGATGAGCTTCTTGATGCTCCCTTTAGGAAGGTAACAGCAACCGGTATTTGCGCATCTATGCCCATATAAATATACGACAGAACAAATCCATAATGTATTACTTTCATTTCTGCAAGGTTTTTCTGCAAAAATATGTTCACAGCCACCTTTATCTACTGCTAACCAAGCCATAACTATTCCTCCAATTTTAAATCAGTTCCACTATTACGACTTTCCTTTAAGAAGTTATTAACTTCTTCCTTATAGGAGTAACCGCAATCCTTCTGTAGAACCTTTATCTTCTTGTAACCGATACCTGCTTCACGGCAAAGTTCTGCCGACAAGCTATAGTTTTCGACATAGCCAATAACGTTCTGAATGACCGACCACTGGCCTCGCTCGAAGTCTGTAATGCTATCATCTTTTAAACGACCTAATGCTTTATCGCACAGGCCACACACTCTTGCCATTTCTTTTCTAAGCTGTTCAAAGGTGTACTGGCTCCAGTGATAAGTAAGGTAGCTTGCGCTACCCAATGCTTCTTTAACTTTGTTGTCCATAACTATTTCTCCATTTTCAAATAAGGACAAATCACTACCTTTCGATAGAACTTACACTTATCCTTGTAATCACAAAAATCACAAAAACAATACGCCATACTATTCTACTTTTATACCAAATGGAACTCCGTCAGCAAAGGTGAATAAATCCATAATTCCAGATAAAGACCATGCGGCATTTCCATTCAATGACATTCCACACGTATCATCATCTACTGCTGTAATTAAAGCATGATGTCCATCTTTCTTATCCTTCACCCACCCGAATGGCTGGTGTTTCAGCATCTCTTGCCAACACTCTTCTTCGTCCTTGAATGGGCGATATTTAGGCTCTGGCTTAGTACGAAAATTGTTTGGTTCTTCTTCTAAAATTCCAATAGGTAAGCCTTCTCTTTCTGTTAGGTCAACCCATTCGCCTCTTTCATTTAAGATTTGAATAGTCTTACCATCTGCAAAGGCAGAAATTATACCTATATTCTTTTTAACGTTTTCTCTTTTCATTGCTTTTTTGTTTAATTATTTTTTCTTCGTGGTCTTTCGCCCAATCCATAAAAAACTCTCGTAAAAATTTTATAGTATTTTTTGCTTCTTCTCTTGTCATACTCAATCATTTTTATATTCTTCCCATCCATTCTCCCATAAGCCATCTGAACGGATAGTCCAAAACTCATGTTGAGGAAGGATAGTTCCTTCTTCATCAACTAACTCCTTTCCTTTATATCGAACGAACTCACCTTTTGAGAATGAGCTGTGTCTTATCGGTTTTCCTACGCTGATAGCGAAGGCCATTGCTTCTTGCTTTGTCATATCAATTCTCAAACTCTTTAAGTGCCATATTTATACTATCTTTAGCATGCAAGATGTTCTTCGTTGTATTTGACGTATTGAGCCAAAACAAAGCGCTTTTAAGCTGACCTTTTATAAATTCTTTATCCATACTATTCCTTGTTACAATAATATTTTTAATAATCCCAGATGCTTCAATCTCATCTAAACCCCAAAGGATACTTTATAGAATTTTTCACTTAACTTTGAGATAAGAATAACTTTCTTACAAGTTAAAATTCTTATAGTCATATAAATTTTCTTCCTCAAACCTTAGTCCTCCAACTCTTTAAGTGCCACCACTAACAATATCTTAGCCTTTGTCGTACATGGATATGGCGCTTCATCAATAGCAGTTTGGGCTGCTTTAATATATTTGATAGCTTTTTCTTTACTCATTGTTTATCCTCCTTTGCCTTTAAGTATCTTCGCTTGAAACTTTTGAACTGTCTGTTTATAGCATAAGCCTCTTCATCAAAGCCTTCATCTAAAGTACCAGACATAGCCATAAGGGATTCTGTTGCTTGAAAGAAAGCTTCAAAGTCCTTTTCTGTTACATTCATTTTTGCCATATTCTTTTCTTTTTACCCTCTCCCTTTTGCAGGAGAGGGTTGTTAGTTACTCAACTACAACTTCCCAGTCTTCCGCAAACACATCGGAAGATGATGGAATCCATGAGTCTGCTCTGCCATCCGGATTGATAATCAACATCTGATTGGTGTAATCAATGCGTGGATTCTCACGGCTCATCAAGAGGTTTTTGGCAGACTGAGGGAGCGACTGCATATTTGGAATGATATCACCAGTGATATGAGAAGGAACTTGCTTTACAACAAACAATCCCTTTCCATACCAACCACTACGGCGGATAGCTCCACCTGCCTCCAAGAACTTGATGGCTGTGCCGAAGTCAAATAGCTTTAGCAATGGGTTATTATTCTCTGCGGCGTCAATTCTGTTCTCCAACAAGCCACAGTACATTTTCTGAGTCTTGTTCTGCGCATAAAGAAGAACTCTTGCAACAAGAGGAAGCTCGTTAAACTTCTCAGAGCGAATAAATGTATCACCCTTTTTAAATTTATCAACTTCACTTTCAAACTCCAGTTTCATTCTATCTAAGAAAGTTTCACAAGGCTTATAGGCTCCCTCGAACACGCTCTTAGGAGCCCAAGACTTATATCCGTCCTTGTACTCTACTAAGTAGCCATCTTCCTCAATGGTTTCTGGCTTCAGTTCTCTACCAAGCACTTTCTGTGCTTCTGTCATAGTCATAGGCTCTGCCATAATGACCTTTGTACCAATAAACTTTTTCATATTACTTATATTTATATCCCATAAGGGATGGTTAGTTACTTAGTCACTTCGATAAACTTTTCGTTTTTAAGTTGATACCAAGTGTCAGCCTTGATGTTTTCGCCATCAACGTACTCTGTCTTAACGCACACTGGAACATAACGATTCTTCTCGTCATTCCATTCCCATTCTGCAAGCGTTATCCATGAGCCAATCTTTGCTTTTGCTCTGGAATTATTGCCAGCACACATGATAACAGAATCTTCTCCAGTGCTATCAATCTTAGCATAGTCACCGCTTGAGCCAATCTTAGCAGAGTCACCGCTTGAGCCAATCTGAGCAGAGTCACCGCTTGAGCCAATCTTAGCAGAGTCACCGCTTGAGCCAATCTGAGCATAGTAACCGCTTGAGCCAATCTGAGCATAGTAACCGCTTGAGCCAATCTTAGCATAGTAACCGCTTGAGCCAATCTTAGCATAGTAACCGCTTGAGCCAATCTGAGCAGAGTCACCGCTTGAGCCAATCTGAGCATAGTAACCGCTTGAGCCAATCTTAGCATAGTCACCGCTTGAGCCAATCTGAGCATAGTAACCGCTTGAGCCAATCTGAGCAGAGTCACCGCTTGAGCCAATCTGAGCAATATCTGTCTTAACCTTTGTTGGTGAGGTAATATCTTTCAGCCACTCGACACCGATATTAATGATGTCTGCCAGCTTTAACTCAGCCTTAATCTTAATGTGCGAAGAACAAATCTTTGTTGAATTTCCTTCTTCATCAATCTTACCAGACTGTTCTACCTCTGCAAAGCGAGAGTTGAGCATATCGTAGTGGTCCCATACTTCCATTGGAGACTTGCAAGCATGGAAACCTCGTTCACAACACTTGATTTCTCCGTCCATTTCATAATCTTTTCCAACTTCATACTGGAATCCTCGGCATTGCATATTCTTGTCGAATGCCTTGTACGATTTGATTACTTTTTTACTCATGTTACTTATATTTATATCCTTTGCAGGACGGTTAGTTAATCTTCTTGATACTATCAATTTCTCCATAGTAAAGTACGAACTCTCTATTAGAGCGAGTACCATCTTTCTTTGCAGGATTGACTCTTACCTCAATATCGCCAGTGAAATGGTTTCTATATTTCTCAGGAACAATACTTGCTATCCAGCATACATCACATCTGCGGCAGCTTACTTTGTCGCCAGCCTTGTATGGAAGACTTTTGATGTAGTCATTCACGCAAGAACAAATCTCATCGTTAGCATCATTGATGATGCTTTGTTGCTTGGCAACCTTTGCTTTTAATTCTTCTTTTGTCATATCATTCAAATTTATGCCTCAAAGGCGATTAATATTAAAATCTAAATAAGTGTTTTTATCACCTAAATCTTTTAATGCTATATTCTTACACTTTTCGCAAAAATTACATTTTTGCCATCTAATCTTGATGTACAACTACATCTTCCTACTACTGTTTCTGTGGCATCACATTCTCCACTAAAAGCACAGTTATCACAGATATTACGTAGTGATTCTATTACCTTATAAGTCTTACCTTGGTACTCAAAGGTTTCTCCAATCTTTCTCTCCATAAGCTCGGTAATTTATAGATGATAACGACTACTCGACACCCTTGCTCTCCAATCAAAACAACCTGTTGCGTCGGGTTGTAAAAAGCGCAATTCAAGCTTCTTCAATGCAGCTGAGTGCTTCATAGCTAAATTGGTACAGTGTAGTTTCTGAGCTAACTTAATTTGCTCGACAATACCCTTTCGGGCTACTCGATATTGCTTTTCTGACATCATTTTTTGTATCTCCTATGTTTTAATTATTAAACAAAAATCTTAGTTTTTTATAATCTAATTATATACCATACCAGCGAAGCGAGCCGAAGGCGTGCCTTCCATTACCTCATAGGTATTAGCATACACTCTACAGATAACCCCTCCATTGGTATAAGTATAGTTATTGAGTATCATATCCTTTATATAGTCAATAGAGGATAAAAAACGCTTTTCTATGTTTCTATATTTGCATAAAATCTCGTTTTTAACCGCAAATTTTACTAAATCAAAGGCTTTCTGTACGCTGACGCTTAATTTCTTAGCTATATACTTATATGATATACCATTCTCTCTGAACTTATCGCCATAGCCAAAACGATTGCAAGCTTTCTTGGCCGCCTTCAACTCTTTCAAGCCTTTAGGGTACTTAGACTGCTGAATCATTTGCTTAGCGTAGTTCTTTCGATTCTGTACATCAATGATAAGCATAGTAGACAAGGTATCTTCTATGAACTTTACGTTTTGAGCATAATCATTCTTTTTAGAATCATTATTAGAAATAAAATCGATGTTAGGGATAAGACTATTCCTATGAGAGGTATGACTTTTTAAAGACTTGAAGACAAGACAACGACTATTCTTGCCAGTAAACTCAATCAATCTCAAAGCCTTCAGGGTATCAATGCGCTTGCGGACAGCACAGGCACTTACTCCCGTGATTTCGTGAAGCTTATTGATGCTCCATCTTTGCACGGCAGAAGATTTGACCCTTGTCTTTATGAAAAGGGAGAATGCGATTGCTTTCCTTAGTTCGGGATTGCAATACATATCGTTCAATATCTTTCTGCGTATCTCCATGATGCTTTAAAAAATCAAGAGCAGCAAAGAAATGGGGATTCTCTGCTGCTCCGTATTTAGTAGGTTTTGCAACCTCACGTAAATCCAAAATCATACACTTGATAAGCTCCCCATAAGCTCATTAAGCATTAGTGTTATATCTTAAACACACCGCAAAATTAATAATAAAAGTTGAAATCTGCAAGTTTATTATTAATTATTTTTAATTTATTAATAGTTAATAATGACTTATTAAATGTTTTTATTACTTTCGCAACATAAAACCTATTAGTTCCACAAATTTAAAATATAAAGAGATATGGTATATAATCAAATCCAACAATACGAGATATTAGACCAAATTATGAAAGCGGTATGCAAAGGAGGCGATGTAACATTTATGCAATTATGCTCGACTTCTAAAAGTGTAAAACTAAACACATTAAGAGGTCTGTATTGCCTTATCAGCAGGGATTATTGTATTCATCCAGACCGTGCGGCTCGCTTACTCTGTCGTACAAGGGCAAATATTATCAATCAAGCGAGGAAATATCTACAATATATACAAGCAAAAGATAAATATACAATAACTATATACAATCAAATTATTAACATATTAAACAATGCAAGAAAATGAAAAGAAATGATTATGAAATGATTCTTCCCGACCAACTTTTCCCAACAGATAATGATTTGGAGATTCCAACCCTCGACATTAATATGCAAGCCAAGGAGTGTCAAACTCCTTTCCTTTGTTTTGGCGAGCAGAGAAGAACCTTTAATCTTAATGGAGCTGGCTCTTTACACTTCTATACCGATGATTACCGCTTCTCAGCTATCTACGAGCACCCTGAAAAGATATTGCAACATCATCCTGCCGTTATCGTTGAACCGAATTTTTCGCTCTATAATGAAATGCCAGTATCTTTCGGCTTGCAGGCTATCTATAAGAAACGTTGGATTGCCCGTTGTATGCAAGGCAAAGGTATCGGTGTATTCGTAGACCTCAACGTTGCTCAGAAATTCTACCAGCTCAATATGATAGGCGTACCTCGTGGATGGCGTGCTTTCGCTACTCGTGGATATTCAGATAGGCTGAATAATCTTGCCTTCGAGTATTCTATCGCAAAGGATTGGGCGAATGGGAAAGAACCACTTTTTGTTATATACGGAGGTGGCGATACATGTCGGCGGTTCGCCCAAGAGAATAATTGTATCTATATAAATCCCGTTGTTACAACAAAGAAAAAACTCGCAGCCTTACAAAAGATACATGAAGGCATCGCATTTTTTGGTGAAGAGTTTTCTGTAAAGAAACAACTTGATAAAATAACACCTTTTACACATCAGTTAGAGGATTTCCGTTCTGAAAACTCTAAACAAATACAGAGTAAGTAGAGTTGTTTATGCGAGATATGGTATTTATTTGCTGTATCTCGCTTTCTTTTGTACCTTTGCATCAGGTTTTAAATGTGTTGTAATAATAATTGTATTAGTTAAGATTTGGTTACCTAAAATAATAGTTTACTATTTTATCTACAAGCAGCCGCCTGTGATAGGTAGCTGCTTTTCTTATTTGTATAAATAGAATAGAGTCTAAAAATAATCATAAGAAATTATTAGTTTAAATTAATTTGTTTATACAGAAGTTATTATTCGCTATTAAGACATTAATAATCTCCGTAACTTTGCAATAATAATTATTAAATGGTAAAGTTATGGCAAAATTAAAGAAAATATCACAGAACCCAGCCATCGCAAAGGATGAGCTTCTTGTAAAATTGGGGTTCCGTGAAATGATAGACATTACAAAGCTTGAATATAACGAAGGGCAGATTGAAGGTTTGTCGAAAAACCCTCGATGGTTACATGATGATGAATGTGAAAAATTAAAGAAGTCTTTAATAGATAGCCCTGAGTTTTTGGAGTATAAACCATTGATGGTTTATGCTATGGATAATGGTAACTACGTCACTATCTGCGGTAATATGCGTCTTCGTGTCGCCAATGAGCTTCGCCTTGATGGTCATTCCGAGTTCGATACCATCCCTTGTGTCATCCTTAAAGCAGATACACCTATTGAGAAAATCAAGGAGTATGCTATCAAGGATAACGTGCAAGCTGGTAATTGGGATTGGGATGAGCTTGCCAATGGTGAATGGGAAATTGAAGACCTTGATGATTGGGGCGTAAATACATCTTTCCTTAATGCAGGCGAATCAGATACCGATACCCTTGATGGTCTTTTCGATACAGAAGACGATAAAGAGGAGAAAACTAAGGATTTAAAAATCACTATCACTATTGATGCTTCATTTGCAGAAAAGGCAGATGAAATCAAAGAAAAGATTACCGAATCTCTCGGTGATGAGTATGGTACATTGAAAATTAACTAATATGAAAAGAAAGGTTCTTACATACAATGCGATAGAGGGTTTTCATCGTTACCCTAACGCACCCGAGTTTTGTGCTTACCTAAGAGCAAGACACAGACATATGTTTGTTATTCGTTGTGAATTTAAGGTATCTCATAATGAGCGTGAGATTGAAATCAATGAGCAGCAGCACGTAATAGAAAAGATGCTCACCAAGAGATTTGGTTTTCCTTGTGAGTTCGGTGATATGTCTTGCGAGACGATTGCTGAGTTGATTATAAAAGAGTATAAAAGCTGCACTAAGGCAGAGGTAAAGGAGGATGATTATGGAGGTGCTTCATTGTCCCGATAATATTAAGGTTCATTTTGCTGCTTGCGAGGTACAAAACCAGTTCCTTGCAGTAAGGGAACTTGGAGTAAGATATTCTCTATACACAGCTTTCCCTTTCGTTGAGAGAATGATTTTCGGCAAGGGTAAATCTCCTATAATGCCGTTAAGAACTATGACAAATCCAAGTATAGAGATACCTCGACTTTGTGCCAAGGTTTCTAAGCACTGCATACAGGATAGTGGACTATTTACCCTTATGTTCGGTTCTATGGCAGGCAAACATGATGAAAAAATCATCTATAAATGGTATGATAAATTAGTTGAATTTACACTTGCTCATAATAATGGAGCAACTTGCGTTGAGGTCGATTGTCAAAAGGTTCTCGGAACAGAAGCGGCATGGGATTTAAGACAGAAGCTAAGAAATGACTTGCCGAATAATAGAATAATAAATGTGTTCCATTTAGAGGATGGAATGAGCGGCTTGGATAGACTGATTGAGTTTTCCGAGTACATAGCTATATCTGTTCCTGAATTAAGAAAGTTTGGCAAAAAGAACTATGTATATCATATAGCTTCTTATATCAAAAAGAAAAAGCCGACTATTGATATTCATTTGCTTGGATGCACAGAACTAAAGATTCTACAGCAATGTAATTTCTGTACCTCGGCAGATAGCACGACTTATATTGCTGGTAAGAGATTTGGATTCATAAAAGGACATCATATCAGTTCTCTCAACAAAAGTAAATGTATTGAATTGGTTGGTGAGAAGAAGTATAAAAAAATAAACGAATACAATAACGAACAAAATACTAATTTTTTGTGTGCTTCGATAGAACTTTTAAAAAAGGACTATCAAAAATACGCAGGAAATCAAGATTATTTGCCTTATGAAAAAGACTAATGAGAATTTATTGATGATATATGTCATCTTTGTTATAAGTATTGTGGTCGCAAATATTGTGGGCTGCAAGGTGATTGATACAGGGTGGAGTCTATTTGGCATTCCTTTGGCGTTGTCTGGTGGAGCTATCACTTATGCCTTTACTTTCCTCTGTACTGATATTATAGGGGAGATTTGGGGAAAGAAAGAAGCTAACAGAGCTGTACGCTATGGCTTCGTAGGTCAGTTATTTGCTATTGCATTGATTATTGCAACACAATATACACCTACAAATGATGTATCTATGCAAAAGGCTTACGAAACATTATTGGGGCAGTCTCCTATGTTTGTTTTGGGTTCTCTTTGCGCATATACGTGTTCACAGACGTGGGATGTGTATATATTCCATAAGATAAGAAACAAGTTCATATATCGCAAGAATGGCACGAAATACAGATGGATATGGAATAATGCTTCTACTTGTACATCACAGATATTTGATACTGCAATCTATGCCATTGTTGCATTCGGAATCGGTATGGGATGGTTTTGGAAAGAAGGAGGTTTATCAATGTTGATAGGTATCATCATCGGTCAATATCTTCTTAAATTCTGCCTTGCCATCTGTGATACACCATTCTTCTATTGGTTCACAAGAAAGGAGGAGGTAAATGTCTAAGGCAAGCGGAGGTACACGAAACTATTCGGGTAACCCTAAGACGATGGCTAAGAGAGAATCAGAATTTCAAGCCATCGTCTCTACGGGCAACTACAAAGATAGCTATTTCGATAAAAGCGGCGGTTATTATGTGGTACATAACGACCATAATAAGATTGCTGACCCGAATACCAACAAGGAAATGTATGCCGCAGAAGTTCTTGCCAAAAAGGGTTATCGTGTATATTTGATGAGCGAAAACTCATATATTACGGGAGCGAAGAAGACTGATGGCTTCAAAGAGCATTCCGTGATGGATATGAAAACCATCAACTCAGCGAGTTCTTATAAGATAGAAAATAGCTTGAAGGGTGCTGCAAAGCAAGGAGCAGAGATTGCTATCCTCATACAGAACACTAAGGCTATGACAAAGGAATATGTCAAAGACCAAATTTCTATGTATCTCACTCATGCAAAAGGAAATGAAAGAGGTAACTTAAAAGAAGTTATTGTTGTTGGCTTATCAGGCAATGTTCATCGCCATAAGCTTTGATAAAAAAACGGCAAAGCAGGTACACCTCTTTGCCTTTGAAGAATAAGCGTGAAATCGAGCAGCCAGTGTACTGACCCACTCGATTTATTCTTCTCGGTCGCAAAATTAAGAATAAAAATTGAAATAACAAAGTAAAAGAAAGGAAATTATGTATTACGTTTCAAAAAGAATGGAGATTGCCGCTTGTCATAAGCTGAATCTCTCTTATGAAAGCAAGTGTGCCAATCTTCATGGTCATAATTGGATTATTACTGTCTACTGCAAGGCTGAAAAGCTGAACGAGGATGGTATGGTGATGGATTTTAAGCATCTAAAACAGAAGATTCATGGTTATCTCGACCACGGAAATCTTAATGAGCTTTTGCCTTTCAATCCTACCGCTGAGAATATTGCGAAGTGGGTTACTGAGCAGTTTCCAGAGTGCTACAAGGCACAGGTACAGGAGAGTGAAGGCAATATCGCCGTTTATTGTGTTGATAAGATGATTGACGGAAAGGAGGCACTCTAATGGCTAAGTATAAAGTAAACGAAATCTTCTACTCTATCCAAGGTGAGGGAAGACACGCTGGCAGAGCGGCTATCTTCGTCCGCTTCTCGGGTTGTAATTTAAAGTGCCCTTTCTGTGATACTGATTTTAAGAAGTATGAGGAAATGGGAGCTATTGATATTCTGGATAAGATTCAGTCACTATCACCCGATTGTAAATTCGTTGTCTTTACGGGCGGTGAGCCTACATTGCAAGTTGATGAGGAGCTTACTACCCTTCTCCATAATTGGGGATACTATATTGCTATTGAAACCAACGGAACGCACAAGATTCCAGGTGGTATCAACTGGGTTACTTGCTCTCCTAAGTGCTTATTCGTTAAGGGCGCAGAACCTATCATTAAGGTTGCTACCGAGGTGAAGGTTGTCTTTGATGGTGAACACGAGATTACCGATTGCAACATTGATGCTGATTATTACTACGTTCAGCCTTGTGATACAGGCGATGCGAAGAAGAATGCTGAGATTCTGAAACAGACAGCTGCTTTCGTAGAGGCTAACCCTAAATGGCAACTTTCCTTACAGCAGCAAAAGATTCTCAATGTGAAGTAAATCATTTTGCCTATGAATAAGAAAAAAAACCAACAACGTATCGCCCTATCTGCTTTTATTGTGGGGGGGTAATTTGTTGGGATTCATCGGGTGACCGCAGCGAGGATGATGATTCAGTAGTGGACTTCTATCATTGTATGCAATGCGGTGCTTCTTATGAGGTATGTCAGCCAAATGAGGAGGAGAAACAAGATTATAAAGAGTACTGGGAGAAATGCCAGCAGAACCAAAATAAATAAGGAAATATGAAAGATTCTAATAAAGTACAGATAGACTATAATTACTATAAGACTGCTATCAGCGCAATGGCTGAACAGGTTAAGGATAAAGGTAGAAGCTATGATACAATCTACCCTATTCCAAGAGGAGGCTATTTTACAGCTATTCAGCTCTCTGAGTTGCTTGGCATCCGTATCGAATGCGATATTCGTAAGATTACCCCTAAAACCCTTATTGTTGATGATATTTGCGATAGCGGCAAGACTATTGAGGGATTTAGCAACTACGATACGGCGGTTACCTTCGTTAAGGAACGCTCTAAGGACAAGGTATCTTTCTGTGGTGGTATCGTTGGAGCTAATGATTGGCTTATCTTCCCCGATGAGCACGAGGTAACTGTTGAGGATAATATCGTCCGCATATTGGAGTACATTGGCGAAGACCCTAATCGTGAGGGTTTGAAGGGTACACCCGACCGCATTATCAGAATGTGGAAAGAGATATTCAGAGGCTACGACCCATCACAGAAACCAAAGATTACGACCTTTGATAACGGCAAGGATGGTATCGTTTATGATAACATGGTTATCGACCAAGGTGATTTCCATTCTAATTGTGAACATCATTGTGTTTGGTTTTGGGGAAAGTATTGGTTCGCATATATTCCGAACCCAAAGGGAAAGATTCTTGGTATCTCTAAGATTGGCCGTGTGGTTGATTACTGCTCCGCTCGCTTACAGATACAGGAGCGATTGGTACACGACATCGTAGATATGCTGAAAAAGGCTCTCGGTAGCGAATATCCACCACTTGGTATTGCTCTCGTTATGAAGGGACACCATTCTTGCAAAGAGTTCAGAGGCGCAAAGAAGAAGGGTATTATGACCTCTTCTTACCTTGAAGGTGCTTTTAAGGATGACCCACAAGTGAGGGCTGAGTTTATGAACCTCGTAAATGGCGACAAGTATGAAGGTTAAGTCAGTAAAAACACGAATCTTGGAGGAAGTTGGTTTTCTGCTTCCTACCAAGAAACTTCTTTCCTCTAAGGAAAAGGTTGAAATCATGGAGCAGTTTTTGATGATGCCAGCGAGCCAGATAGTGACTTTGCAACAAGATGGACGTAAGTCATCTTTTGTACATCAGATAGCAAAGTTGCTCTATAACAATAATCTTGGAGAGTACTTTAATGTACTGAAAATGTGCCGAGATATGGCAGCAGTGGAAGAAGAAAATAAAGGTGCTTTTCTTAAATAAAAGCTATTGTTGGGAATAAATTAGGAATAAAAGCTATTAATATGCCATTATCAAGAGATGAAAGCAAGCGTAAAAAACAGCTTGCAAACCTTGAAAAAGGTAAGTTTAAAAAAGGTGGAGTTGGCAACCCAAATGGCAGACCACCCAAGCCTAAGACGATGTCGTTATTCATCGAAGAAATGAAGGAGAAGGGCTACGAAGCTCCTTCCTCTCAGATTATCGCAGAGTCTTTTCTGTATATTGCTGCGCTGCCTGAAGATGAATTAAAGGCGGTGTTGGCCGATAAGTCACGCCCGATGATGCAACGCATTATTGCAAAGGGAATACTTGATAAGAAAGGACTTGATGTACTCGAAAGGGTTATTGATAGAGCCTACGGAAAGATTCAGCGCATTGACCTTACAAGCAAGGGCGAGCAGATTAAACAAGACCCATTGCAAGTACACGTTGTTACCAATAATGAAGAGTATCAGAAGATTCTCGCTGAGATTCAGAAAGAGAAGGAAAAGAAGGACGCTGAGCCAGATAGGACAGCAGAATGATAAAAGAAGCAGATAAAGGATAATATAGAAATGCCACACGTATATTTAGCAAAGAACTACATGAGGGTGAAAGCAGCGAAGGAGGCAGGATTTACGACTTGCTCTCTTCAAGGCTCAAGCCGTAGTGCCAAGACGTATAGCGTTGTGCAATTCCTTTGTATGCTTTGCTTCAACAATGCTGGAACGACCGTTTCCATCATTCGTGCTGGTATGCCTTCCATTAAACGAACTGTCTATCGTGACTTCAAGGATATAATGCTCAACTTTGGTTGGTGGGATGATAAGTGTATGAATAAATCGGAGTTCGTTTATACTTTCCCTAACGGCTCTTGGATTGAGTTTTTCTCCACTGATAACGAGCAGAAGGTGCGTGGTTCTAAGCGTAAGATACTTTTCGTAAATGAGGCGAATGAGCTTTCTTTCATCGAATGGCAGCAGCTACAGATGCGTACCACGGAGTTCTCTATCCTTGATTATAACCCTTCCTTCTCAGAAGACCACTGGATAAATCAGGTGAATGAGGAGAAAAGCACTTATTGGTTCATATCAACATACAAGGATAACCCTTTTCTCGAACCAAAGGTTATCGCTGAGATTGAAAGCCTTAAATGGAAGAATCCGAGCCTTTGGCGTATCTATGGCTTAGGATTGCGCTCTATGGTTGAGGGCTTGATTTTTAAGAATGTGGTCATTGATGATTATATTCCAATAGAAGCGTACAGGCATCATTATCGTGGAATGGATTTCGGTTATGCTTCTGACCCAACCGCTATTATTGATGTATTTATATGGGGTAAGAATATATATATTGATGAGGTATGTTATCAGACCAAAATGCTTTCCTCTGATATTATTCGAGTATTGAAGGAGGATAAAAATAATACAGAGGTTATATCTGAGTGTGCTGACCCTCGATTGATAGACGAAATCTATAACGCTGGTATTGATATAAAGCCTGTTAAGAAATTCCATGGTTCTATTCAGGCTGGTATAATGAAGATGCTTGAATATACAATCCATATAACCAAACGCTCTACAAATATAAGGAGAGAGTATAATAACTATACTTGGCGACAGGATAAAGAAGGAAAGTGGCTTAATGAGCCTATAGATATGTATAATCACGCTATCGATGCATGCCGATATGTTGTCATGGAGAAGTTATTGGGCGATTATAGCAGCGGAATGCAAGCCGCCGATATTCTCGGTCTGATGGGTTAAAATCGAAATACTTATGAAGAGAATATACGACAAACAACCAAGGGAGCATCACCGCAAACGTTCCCACTATAATAGCAGAGGGGTAGCCAAATTATCCTTTGATAATGAGAAAGCAGCCGCAAGATACATAAAGAAAAAGCGGATGTTCGGTTACTCGGCATACCTTTGCAACGAGTGTAATTATTGGCATATAGGAAGGAGTAAAACAAAATAAAGCAGAGAAGAAATTCTCTTCCCTGCCCTATTTTTATGATAGTTCTACATTCTTTACTAACCAATCGCCAACCGTAAGATGTTCGGCTTCTGCTTTGTGCTTCAATAAGAAAAGATAGTCTTTAATATTTTAAGGTCTAACTAATTGTTTACACGGAAAGTCTTAAAACTTTTAATACAAAATGCCTATTTGCTAACTTTGCCTTTGTTATAACAAAATATTCATATATGAAGGCGATACAAGAAATATTATCAATGCCAGAAGCAAGTGATGTGCATAAATACCTCACGGCAAGAAAACAAGGCTTCAGAACTCCATTGGCAGTCCTTGAAGAGCAATGGGACCCAGCGAGCCATAGAATAATGGATAAGAAATTTCGTAAGAATAAGATTATCAATGTTCCTACAGGGAAAGTGAATCCTATTACAGGAAAGGCTGAGTACAAGAAAAAAGAGGTCGAAGTCGTTCGCATTGCTATTCCAATACAAAAGTCTCTTGTCAATCTTACGGTAGGTTTCCTGCTTATGAATGCCGTTACCTATAAGGCTACTGCACATGGTGCTGATATTAAGAAAATGAACGACAAGCAACAGAAGCTCTATGATGGCATTATGCACTGCTTCCACGATAATAAAATGAAGTACTTCGACAAGAAACTTGCACGCACCATCTTCAAGGAGTGCGAAGCTGCCGAATTATGGTATCAGCCTACCGATGCCGAAGGAAAACTTCGTGGCGATATTCGGGTACAACTGCTCAGTCCTTCACGAGGCGACAAACTCTATCCACATTTTAACGATTATCATATTATGGATGGTTTTGCTCGTGAGTACTACGTATTTGATGAACTTGGCAATTCTGAGTTGCATTTCGATGTATATGATGATAGGTTCTGTTATCAGTATATCAATGACAAAAAGGAAGAGTGGAGAATGGTAAGTGCCCTTCCACATGGCTTCACAAAGATACCTGTCGTATATTACAGACAAGACCAAGCAGAATGGGAGGATGTTCAATGGGCGATAGAGAGAGTAGAAACATGTGTATCTAACTGGGGAGATACTAATGACTATTTCGGCACGCCAAAGTACTTTGTTAAAGGACGTTTGGAAGGTTTTGCTGAGAAGGGTGAGCAGGGTTCTGTTTTCGTTGGTGGTGATAGTTCTCAGATGAGTGTGCTTTCATGGGATTCTTCGCCCGAAAGCGTGAAGGGAGAAATCGCATATCTCTTTAATATCATCTATTCTTTTACATCTGTCGCAGACATAAGCTTTGAGAACATGAAAACCCTTGGCAATAATACATCGGGTGCGGCTATTCGCCTTATGTTTACCGCTCCTTACATGAAGGCAGACTTAAAAACGGAGATGTTTGGAGAGATGTTTACTCGTCGCTGTAATATTGTAGCTAACGGAATCTGTAACACTGGAGCTTATGTTAAGGGCATCGACCAAAGTGTTTCTGAGCAGATTGACTTTGAGCCAGTCTTTAAGCCATATCTGCCCAAAAATGATGTAGAATTGTTGCAACTCATCACTTCATCCAATGGTGGTGCGAAATCTACCTCTAATCGCCGTGCCATAGAGCTTAACCCTCTCAATGATGACCCAGACAAGGTTGAGGAAGAAATGAGGAGTGAACAGGAAGAAGCGTTGGCGCAGCAAGCAGCCCTTTCAGGACTTGGTAGTGCCGCAAGTGGAGAACAATCGGTTTCCAATGAAGAAGAGGAGGAGTAACTATGGCAAAAGCAAGCGGAGGAACTAAGAAAAGCCATCCAAAGGGGACTATATCATCAGAGAAAATATCTGCCGTCAAAGATTATATGAACACAGTTGATGATAATGGAGCATATACGGATTCCGATAAGGCGAAAGCCGTTTACGCAGGGCGTGAGGACTTAAAAAACCTCTACCCTGATGAGCCTTTTATCACTATCACGGGCTTGCGAGTAGATGATAACGGCAATTTGCATACAAATATCGGAATCAATGGCAAGAAGGTAGCTGGTATGCCAAGAACCTTTGGACAGGTGCGCTTTGATACATCAGATAATAAGTTCCATATCAATTACGAGGGTTATTCGTGGAAAACGGCAACCCTTAATAATATGAGAGAACAATACAAGTATATCAAAGATAGACAGAACTTTCATAAATACGATGATAAAATGGAACATCTGATTGATAAGTACAATAATGCACCAACAAAGGAGCAGTTGGCTTTTATGAGTATCGAACAGAGATATAGAAACAAAAAATAATGTCAAAGAAGCTCACATCAAAACAGCAGAAAGAGCAACTGAATAATCTGTTCGCCGTTTATAACAAGCGGTTGGGCAGATTATACAGCGATTATGTCAAGAAGCTCACCTCTCTTGGCTATGGAGAAGATGTGTTCGAAGATGATGCACTTTTTAACTTCGATAACTTTCCGCAGTTAAAGGCTCGACTGGATGACATCTTTAATGATTACTATCAGAATAGCCTTCTTTGCTATAAGAGTGGCATCACCGATGGCGTTGCATTGGCGTACAACCACGATGAAATGGTTATAGGCGGTTATTCCGTGCTTACTGATAAAGCTATAAGGGTTGCACGAGATACAGCCGCAGCCACGTTTATTTCTAATCGCTTGAAAGCAAAGAACGGATTGAATCTTGCTCAGATTGTTTGGAACTACTGCCAACAGACGAAAAGTGAGTTTGAAATGGCTATGAGCAACACCATTGCGGACGGAATCGGAAAAGGCTCATCAGCAGAGGAAATAGGCAAGAGCATACGCAGATACCTCAATGACACAGATATGATGTATCGCCGTTATCATACCATCAAGGTTCAGAAGAACGGAAAGAAGAAGGATGTGGTGACTTGGCGCAGGCGTAGAATCATTGACGGCAAGGTTCGCTTCATTGAAGAGCCATTGGAGAAGGTAGGTATTGGTGTATACCGCTCGGCAAGAAAGAACGCTCTCAGAGTAGCAAGAACGGAGATAAATGCCGCATATCACAAGGCAAGAAATGAACGATGGAAGAACGAACCATTTGTTATCGGTCAGTATATTCACGTATCGCCACAGCACAATATTGATGATATATGTAATGACCTTGAGGGTCGCTATCCGAAAGATTTTGATTGGCGAAGTTGGCATTCGAATTGTATCTGCACCTCAGACCCTATCACTATACAAGGCGAGGAAAAGAAGGAGTTTTATAAACGCTTGATGGCTGGCGAGGATATGAGCAACTACGTATCCCCTTTTGCCGTACTTACCATGCCCGAAAAGTACAATCAGTACATCAGGGATAACTCCGAAGCTATCGTAAAGGCAGGAATGAGGGGTAAATTGGCTTGGCACTTACAAGATAACACAAAGTATTGGGCGTATCTTTTAAGCCCGTCAGACCGCAAAAAATTGGGGTTAAAGGCGGTTTCTTCTAAGGAAGCTATTGCAGAGGTAGCAAAAGTTCGTCATGCAAAACGTGATGCAAAGGCAATACAGAAAGCTTGGACTTATCGCCGTATGACTATATACGAGGATAAGATGGACAAGTTACGCTCTAAGCTAACGTATTCAAAGAATATTCTTTCAGGTGCGCTTGCTAAGAGATATGAAGCTGTATATAAAGCTATACAATCCCCTAACTCTTGGTCTGTAGCAAACATTGAATATCTTTATAAGCGTTTTGCGGATGGTATAGCTATCCGTGAACATTGGGATAAATTGCTATGGGATGGATTCTCAAAAGAACAGATTACGAATTGTAGAGAACTCGAAAAGAAGCTTGGTATTCTAAAAGGTCGTCCAATGAACTGGGAGCGTGCAGACCAGCAGAATGCAAACCCAAACTATCTGGGTGGAGTAAAGAATGGTTATCAAGATAATTGCGCTACATGTTCGCCTACATATATGTTAAGATTATGGGGATTTAATGTGACAGCAAGGAACTCAATGAATCCTGCTGTTGATTATCTTTCGCATGGTGTTCATACTTGGGAAAAATGGCTCAATAAAGATGGTTCTAAAGCAACATGGGTAAAATTGGGTGAATGGAAAGATGCGAAGAAATATAAAGAAATGACAGCTCAACGCTACAAAGAATTCATTGATGAGACATGTAGAGAGGAGGGCGTGTATGAAATGTGTATAGGATGGTCTAATACAAAAGGAGATGGGCATTCTACAATTATCCAACGCTTTAAAGATGGTTCTCTTAAAAGAATTGATGCGCAAGTCTATTATAAAAAGTACTTTAATATGGATGAAAAGAAAGCCCTCCTTTCTTTATGTCAAGGAGGGCAATCGCATGCAGCAGGAATAAGAGGGTATATTTGGGAAGGAAGAGGTATTATGCGAATTGACAACAAACTATTTAACCTCAAACATTCCGCTATTTTTGAAGTTGTGAAATAATAGAAAAAACTTTTTCTCCACAAAGGTAATCAACTTTGTTGCCATCATAAAGATATATGGAAGGCAGACCTACGCAAACAGGTTCTAAGTAATTAAATTGCCAAGCAGTCTTCCCCTTATACACTCCAAGGAAGATGATAGAGCCTTTATAACGGTTCATTTCATCTTTCATTGCTTCTCTGACTCTAACAGGTATTTCCATACGACCTCCTTTTGAATTGTTAATAATTCGCAAATATATGAAGAAATATTCAGATATCCAAATATTTTTTGTTACTTTTGCATTAATTGTTGTATCGAGTGCGTATCTCCTATGTGCTCACAACGTTAAACAAAACAACTGTTTACATTCAGCATCGCCCTTATCCGTATCTCCGAGGGCGGTGCTTTTTCTTTATGAGAACTCTTTCAAAGCAACGTGATAAACGTCATACACCAAGCGATGCAAGGCTAAAAGTATGTCAAATGCTCTCATATCTTATTCGGCTTTTTCAACTTTTGTAAGATTCTCTAATCTACCCAGGAATGTGCGGTAATCATCCTCGCAGAGAACTACTTGACCGCCCGTTGGTGTGGTCTTGCAATTAAGCTTTATAGATGTTGCTATATCGCCATTCCGTGAAGGTTCAACGTAAGCGATATTATCTATATTAACAAGGGTACAATGCCCTTTAAATTTTACCTCAATAAACTTTGCCATAATCTTAATTATTTATATCCGCATTTAATACCAGAGCAGCAGCCACCTAAATAGAAGTGGCAGAAGCCTAAGAAATAGTGCTTACAATGCTCATTTATCTTAATCTCTTCCTTTTTCATAATTGAATGAATGTAACAGTTTATTCTTCTTAAAATCATAAGAATAGCCCTTATCCTTCATTATCCATAATAAGTAGTCTCTTTCTGTATCATTTGCTTTCCTTAGATACCCTGTAGAGTACTTTACATTCGTAGAGGTATTGCCCGCCCCTATTCCTAATTTTTCGAATATGAAAGAATATTTAGCGTGAGCTTCTATCCAATCTTCGTTATGTACTTTATGTAGAATGAAGACACAATGTTCTCCTCTCCAATCATTCTCCAATATTAAAATATCGCCTTCTTTATACATATCTTATTCACATTCATCTAAATAATTATTGGTTTCAAGATAAGCCAGATAAGTACCACAGCCTAATCTATATAATATTGAATTATAGCAAGTGTTATACTCGTTACAGCTATAACACTTGCTTAGAAATTCTTGCTTGCTCATATCCTTTAGTCTAATAAACAATTCTTTCTTATCTTCGCCTCAATTTCATCCATTGTATAGATTTTGTTGTCTGTAGAAATAACAAATGTACCATCTTCTTGTGGAAGAAATGCGTATAGGTAATTACAATAGTATGTAACAGAAAGTATTGGATATTTGTCAATATAAGTAAATCTTATCTCGATAGTGAGGTTGCCATCTGTCTCTTTTATCAATGCTGTGAGTTTTTGCAAAAGTTCATAGCATTTATTATAAGCTTTTTCGTAATCTTCAAACCGTTTCATTGTTGTACCTCCTATATTTATAGGGCAGGAAACCATGCCCCTGTATTATTACTTTTCTTTAGCCCAGCCTTCAAAGGCTTCTACAAAATCGATTCTTATGAAAATCATATCACCTGTACCTTTGCCCCACCAATCAGAGCAGTGCGTAAGAAATTCTCCCATTCCACCGATAATAGAAAGTTTTCTGTAAATAGAGCGAAACATCGCAGATATTTTTCTTCCACTAAAATGCCCTGCCTTTTTAGCTTCGTTAGTACAGTACCCATTACTTCCTAAAGTTTTAATTTCTGTTTTGTCTTCTACAAACTCCATGTCGGCATTACCCCAAAAGCCAAAGTTGATTGTGTCTTTAAGAAGTTGTTTCTGCTCATCTGTAAGCTTAACTAAAAGCTTCTCTACATCTTTTGTTGTCATTGTTGTATCTCCTATGTTTAATTGTTGTTATTAATTATTTATACCGCAAAATTAATATTTAATTTTCAGATAAACAACTTTCTTATTAACTTTCTATTAGTATTTAATATTCTTTTAGACTTGAATGGTGAATTAAAGATAATTTTATATAAAATATGATATATAATATGATATTAATCCATTTTTTGCTATCTTTGCATTCATAACCAAATCAGACGAGTTATGACACAGATTTATGACGCATCACCAAAGGAGTTGGCGGCAATGGCTCAATGCTATCTTAAAGAAGGAATACTTAGCAGGGCATCATATTGCTACGAGCGGATGATGTACCTCGGTCGCTTGCGCAGAACGGGCTATCTTCGCCTTGCCTTAGTATATACCAAGCAAGGAAAAGATAACGCCGCAGAGCGCATTATTGAGCGATATAAAACAATATATAAATTAATATAGGAGATACGATTATGAAGAAAGCTATTTTTGTTTGCATGATGCTGCTTGCATCAGTTCAGCTCTTTGCACAGAGTTGGAAAACAACGGAGTTTAAAGCCGATGAGCTGAAAGGCACACAGGCTTATACCGCATATACCTACAATGATGAGAAAGGCAATTCTTTCATCTATTGGTCTAATACCGAGAAGAGAATAAGAATCATAAATAAGAATGGGATATTTAACGCCGATTATAATTGTTTTTTTTGGGCGACAATCGGATATTACAATCAAGAAGGAAAGCTTATCTTAAAAAAACAGATAGGATTCAATACAATAAACGATGGGTATATCATAGCGGAACATAGTTCAAAAGAGGGAAGAAATATTATCAATTATATCAGAAAAGAAAAAGGATATATAAGAATACTTGCCCCAGAATATAAATCCATAAATGATTGGGAGATAAAAATACCCTGCATAAATAACGATAAACAATGAAAGAGATTGACTGAATAGAGACACATTCCTTGAAGGAAATCTTCGATGGCGAGGCAACTGGGTTCACACCTTGGCTTACAAAGAATATCGGCATACTATCAGAGAAGTTGGAAATCAATATCTCAGAAGCCGAGCGTGAGCATAAACTGGAGACGATGAAAGTTGATATTGTAGCCAAAGCTGGTGATGATGGAGAGAAAAGTATCATTATAGAAAATCAGTTTGGCGATAGCGATTCCGACCATTTGGGTAAGGTAATAACTTATGCTGCACATTATAACGCTGATTACGCTGTATGGATAGTTGAGAAAGCAAGAGCAGAGCATATCAGTGCTATTCAGATGCTGAATGATTCAACCATTCAATGTAACTTCTATCTGATAGAAGCAACTGCCGTGAGTGTTGGCAACTCAAAGGTAGGCATACTATTTGATATTGTATGCGCACCACCATACGAGAAGGGCAAAGCTTCGCCGAAATCAGACACAGAACAGCGATTGATGAAGTTTTGGACGGCATTCAATGAATACGCAAGCAAGAACGGAGCTGACTTTCAAAAGATGCCACAAAGCTACCATTGGATGAATATCTCAACGGGAACATCAAAGGTTCATTACGACCTGTTTGTACGCAAAGGTTCTGCTTCTGTCCGCTTGTTGCTTGATGGTTCTGATAAAGCTGAAAACAAAAAGCATTATAAGCTGATAGAAAAGGATAAGGAAGCTATCAATGAAGTATTCGGAAAGCCAGCACTTCAATGGAACTTGGCAGAAGACTACAAAACGAGTGTAATAATGGCTACGAATTATGAATATGGTGGATATGAGCAAGACAAATGGGAACCCATATTCGCTTGGATATTAGAAACATATAATAAACTTCAAGGCATATTCAAGCCATATATCGAAAAAATAAAGAAAACGTAACGGGTAGAAAAGACAAGAAAAGGCAGAGCGCAAATAGTGCCCTGCCTTTCTTATAAGAATTACGGACATCTATACTAAACTAAGAGTGGGTCAGTTGGCTCACTCTTAGTTATTTTGCTTCGCATTCTCTATAGCTTTAAGTATTATCTTTTTCATTTCATCTTTAAGAAAGAATTTTGTTAGGTACAATACGTTGTAGCCCTTATTTTCTACATGTTGACCGTAATCTACACCAGATGCAATGATAAGAGAATATCCTTTGGGGGCAATAACACCTTGCTGTTGAGCATACTTAACTGCTGCATCAGGGATAAAATGAGCCTTATCTTTTTCAGTTCCATTTAATTCCTCGTGGTCGCCAACGCACACAAGTTCGCCATCAAGAAATAAAGCATAATCAATGGTGTTCTTTAAATTTGCTGTATGGTCTCGATAACCCTTGTTATCCTTAGAATAGGTGACAGCACGCTCACCTAATTCAGCCATAGCGTATGTAAGATAATTAATCATTATCTCTCTTTGCTCCATTAGTTTCTTTTTGAGGGCTTCAATACCCTTAATTCGTAATTGTACTTTTGCCATAACTCATATTTTGTTTACCATGTCAAAGGTATAGTTTTTTCTGTAAATAACAGGAAAATACAGAGATTATATATAAACAAAACAAAGGCAGCACGTATTTCAAAGTACTGCCTTTTACATTTGTATCTCCATAATTATTTATACTTTGTTGTATTGTATATCTCCTATATACGCAATACATTAAACCTCTCCTTCAATTATCTTGTTATATATGTTATCTGGCAGAACATCGCCAAAAGATTTTATCATTTCCCCTATACTCTCGGCAATAGCTTCTCCTTCCTTAGAATCATCTAATCCTTCTTTTACAAGAAAAGCCATCGTTTCTTTCTGTAATTTTAAAAGCTCTCTCAGTGCATCTATGCGTCTCCGTATCTTATCGCAAATATCTACCATCATTTCTTCTGTTGTCATATTCTTATTTTCCATTTTATTATCTCCTATTCAATTAAAAGTTAGACTGATTATTTTTAGATTCAAGCGCAGCTCTCTTTTCTCCGTTGATTTCAGCGATAGCATCCTTTAGATTAAAATCATTGTTATAGAGAGCAAGAATGAAACGCTTGCCACGTTGATTCCACACAAGGTTTACTTTCGTTCCAGTAGAACCGTCACCCTTCATATAGTTATAAGTTCGGGTGCTTGCGAGCTGCCATTCACGGAACTTGCCCTTCAAATGCCAAGAGCCTGATTGAAAGTATTGAATACCTGCGTTGGCAAGTTGTTGATTGAGTGCTCTTGCGCTGATACCGAGGTCATCAGCAACTTGTGTGGTGGTAAGGCAGTCTGTTGATGCAAGTGTATCATCGTAGTACTTTACCTTTGGTGCGGCATTAGTCAATTCTTTCTGCTGAATACCAATGGTCTGTGCCTGCTGTTCGGTCTGAGCTTCAAGCTCACGAACACGCTGCTCTTTACGTGATAATGCAGCCTTCGCAGCGATAAGACCACGAGCAATGATGTCTTCCTCGGTATCTTCATCGGTTGAAACGATATAACCACCATCTTTGCGAAGAGCTGGAAGAACCTCATCAAAAACCCAATCTTGGAACTTGCGAGCGGAAGACTTACGAGATTGGAAAATTACACGATAAAGGTCTGGCTCGGTGATAAAATACATTTCAACTTCTTTTGAAATGCCAGTAGGAGCACCGTGAGATATTACCTCATTTGATACCCCGATAGTATCGGGGTGGCATCCTGTGCGCTTGATAACATCATTCACACGCAATTCAAGTGAATCACAAACATCCTTTAAACAGAACAAAGGCTCATCCTTCTCGTTCCGTGATGTTCTAAGTTCTCCAAACATAGGAGAATTAAAAATTTCTACGTTCTTCATTTCCGATATTTATTTTGAACGTTTAACAATGTGTGGTTGATACAAAATGAAGATGTATCGCTACCACCTTGTTCAATGCTTATATCGGAAAAGCACGCATACATCATTACAATGTAAGCAGGGGGCGATACATCTATATCTTTTTCGTAAAAGAATCGAGCATAAAAAATGCCCTCCCTATAAGATACGGAAGAGCTTCCAACTCATCCGATATAATTTTTGAACATCGCAAAATTAAAAAGAAATCTGCGAACAACAAAATTTTTCTCCACTTATTTTTAGAAATAATAGCTTTTAAAAGCAGACTAAAACCAATTATTAATGCTGTAAAAGAAAATAAAAGCAACTAAAAGACTTTATTACTCAGAAGGGAGCAGCAGTTTTATGCCTTTCTACTGAATAAGAGCTGAAATACCTTCTTTCCTTTGACGGTTATCCAAGTCCGTACCCCTGCGTGGTCGCTGCTTATGCTCTTAAAGTCTTTTAATTCAAATAAATCATTTGTATATTTAGCAATCGGTCTTAGCTCGCCTTTTGGTGTACGATAGATATATCCCCTATCAATAAGAATTTTGATAAACTCAGACTGCTTTAAGCCAAGTTCCTTTGCGGTATCACGAAAACCTGTAAGCAGGGAGCGTTCAACAAGCTCATCGAAGTAATGCGCCTTTGGTTGCATTTCAAGGTTCTTTGCTTCGAGTGCTTTCTTTTCTTTCTGCTCTTCAATCCAACGCTCAGCACGCTTGATGGGATCCTCTATCTGGTATGAGGCAACCATACCCTCTCTTGCTATCTTCTCACACTCAATAAAGTATTTGCGTGCAAGGCGACCTTTCTCGTTGTTTTCTACCATTGAAAGCTCCTTTGCCATATCAACGGAAAGGGCATATTCAATAGTTGGCCTGCCGCCTTGTGGGTTTTCAATAATTTTATTGTAAACCTCAAAATCTTGATTTTCAACGAACCCATACTTTTCGATACGATTCTTAATCCAGTTAGAGAAATCTTGCTTGCTTTCCAAGAACTGATGTAACTCTCTTGCATTGACGGCACGTTTGCCGTTATATTCTGTAATTTTAATTATTTCTTCCATATAATTTTATTTTTTTCTTTTAGAAGGGAGCAGCAGCCGAAACCGCTACTCCCCAGAGATACAACAAATATATTAAGATAAAATGAGAATCTAACTCTTATAATATATAATTGGTGGGGCAAAGTTATACTTATTCCATATCATAAAGTGCCAAAAATCAAGGCATTCTTGAACAGTTATCTCAGATAGCTTCTTCTTTGTGTACTTAGAGCATTCATTACCCCACGAAATCAGCTTACGCATATCTTCTCTATCCATACCCTACGCTCCTTTCTTCCATTTAGACACACCCTCCTTTGGCTCGCAAGTACCATCCTCATTCAGGGTGTACAAAGATTGATATTCTTTCGGCATACTATAGAAAGCCGACAAGCGAGCCTCTTTCAGATTCTTTGGGTTATACAATCGCTTGGTTACCTCTGACCACAGAGCAAGTATCTTCTTATTATTGACAATATTGTCTGTGAACTTATCAGCATCACTCTGCATAATTGCATACAAAAGGTTGTCTACCATTGTAAAGGCAAGCCGAGAGCGGTATTTATCGAATACCTTTGACAGGTCAACATTATATCTTTTCTTTAACGAATCCATTACATTCTTGTAAGTATCATCAACTTGCTGTACAAGGTTTTGCATCATTATTGCATAAGAAGCTATATACGGATTGCATTTAGAATGAAGGTTTCTGAGCTTATCCTCAATGAGCTTACGCATATGTTCAATCACATCAGATACCTTTCCGTATAGAATTGACGAATATTCATCATAATAATCATCATTCATGTGAACCTTATAAATTTTCATTGTTTTTCTTATATCAGACTGACAATCAACGAAAAACTTTTTAATATTAAAGCGAAATATCTTTTTCCTAACGAATATATCTTTAGCAATGATAAGGAAATTATCCGCAAGGATATATTCCATATAGCAGCTTTGAACGAGCATCGAATAGGCATTATCAAGGGCTTCTTGCAACCGCTCTTCTGCCATATCATATGGAACATTAATTATTGATTTATAACCGCAGACCTCGACCTGTATTTGCCTTGGCAAAACTATCGAACTGTCGATTGCTCGATTGTTATTAGTTAACATATCTTTCATAATCATATTATCTTTCACGATGAAGAAAATGTATCAATACTATGCTTATAACGCATAGTGATGACATGAATAAAATAAAACTCATTCTAATTGCATATTCTGTGTTGACCACTGGTCGGATATATCCATCTGTTCTCTATACTCCTTCACAGCCTTCGTGAATTGCAAAGATTTATTCAGTTGCTTGACGTAGTCCGTTATGGTCTTTGTAAGAGATTCTTCGCTTGTCTTTATCCAACCGCCATCCTCACGAACAAAACATGCAACTCTAAAGATACTACCCTGTTGACCTGTATTATCATCAGTGTATGATACTTTACCGATTAAAAGGCGCATAGTCCTATCGTTACTTACAAGCTCATAGCCCTCGTTTATGCGCAAAGCGTAAGGTGCTTCTCCGTGAGCTTCGATAATAAATTTCTTATCTTCCATATCTATTATGTATTAGAAACCACAGAATAGCTTTCATCATTCCCATAAGAAACATCTACGCAAAGAAGGTTGTTAAGTGTGAACCCCATTCTCCAATAAAACCAAAGACAACCAATCTTCTCAGCAACCCTGATTGCGGTATCAGCATACTTCTTTACATCACCCTTAAAAGGTTCTGAGCCATGATAGGAGAAGCCATTATCAAAGATTAGTTTGAATACCTTATTCTTAGGTAGCTGATACTTACAGAAATCATCATAAGGAAGAATATTTCCATCTACCTCAAAGCAAATCTGCTTATAATCAAGGAAGGAAACAAATCCTTTATCATTGATAGTAAGATTGCTTCTTTTAAAAATAGCCAAGGCATCTTCCTCTTCCTTTTTATTAAGAATGCGATAATTAGCAAAAACTATCCCGCACCCGATTTTCTGCGGAACAAAATCAATGATAGCAATAAGTGGGCTAAAATTGCAATATGAGCCAGATTTTACCATTCCTTGCTCCTTCAAGAATTGTTCACTATCATACTTATTGAGATACACGATAGCCAAAGGAAACTTTTTCCCGAATGCTACGTTTAAGTTCTTAAATTCTACAAACATAAGACTATATTTTAAAGCATATCATTTTCACTAAAACCATTGATAAAGATTTCCTTCTTATCATGGTTAATCTCTATATCCTGAGCGCAAGCCCAATTTAAGCAACGATTCAGTTCATCTTCGAAAGTTCCAACAAACCAACCTCCAGGACAATAAATTTTTCGCTCACCCTCACGTTTAAGTTCTCTGCTACCAGCACCTTTCCAAGCAAAACCAGCCATCCATCTAACCTTATAATTTGGGTGATTGGCTATTTCTTGTCTTACCTTTTCATTGCTACACATATCAAATTTTACTACATTTTCCATTATATTGTATCTCCTATCTTTATGGGCAGCAATTACGCTGCCCGATTGTTAAATTAAAAACTATCTTTCATAATCTTGGCCATACATTTCAATCCATCAAGGAATTGAACCGCTTCACAAGGCCTCGACATAATTCGGATTTCCTCTCCTACAAGGATGACCCATCCGTCTTTCTGTAATTTTGCGGTTACAATATGCTTTCCGTATAGCTTGTTAATATCCTCAACAAGATTATTAACTCCGTGACATGAAACTGCTAATGCCATAACTATATCTCCTATATTTAAACGTTTATTATTTCTTCTTCATACATTCCTTCACAGCATACTGGCTTCTAAGAAGGCATTGCGTTGCATTCAAGCCAATCGGAATAAAGTATTCCACGATAGCGTTCCAACGTCCTCTGAATACGCCAGTCCCTTTTACGTTTGCAATAAAAGAATCAGCTGTAGACTCACTAATCAAAGCCCCAGAGTACTTAGCAATAAACTCGCCTGTATATTTATTTATAATAGTAATCATAGAAAAGCATCCTTACATGTTAATCAATTTTAGAAACCAAATAATCTATCTCCTCCTCGTTGAGCGCAATCTTATTCTTGCGCTTAATCTTAATGGTGTTATCCATTCCGATTTTCTTCATCGCAACATTGAGTGAATTTCCACCCTGTGCTTCTGTTATAAGCATCTCCTCAACGAAGTCAAGCATATCCTGGTCGTGGGCTTTCTGTTCCTCATGCAATTCCTTTTCAAGCATCTCTGCCTTCTTGACGAATGAGCAACCCATCTCGATAGCAAAATCATCTTTAATATTCTGTATCATCTGTTCTATGTCGCAGATGCTAAAGAACTGATTGAAGTATGTATCACCGCAGCCTTTGCCCATCAAGGCTATAAGATGCTTGATTTCTTCTTCCTTTGTCATCATTGTTGTATCTCCTATATATTATTAATTAGTTTAGTTGTTCGATTCTGTTATAGTAACCTTTAACGGCATACTCTTTACGTTTCTTTTCAACCTCTGAATAGTCTGGGCTAACGGCAACCGTTTGCCATTTACCACCTTCGTAAATCTGAGCAACGTAATCAAAAACGTTAGCTTCTACTACCTTTCCGTTAATCATTGTAACTTTCATTGTTGTATCTCCTTTGTCTAACTGTTAATTATTAATTTCTATACCGCAAAATTAATATTATATTTTCAGACAAACAAATTTTCTATTAGCTTTCTATTAGTTTTTAATATTATTTTAGACTTAAATATTGTTCTTTAATTAATTACACGGAAAATTTAGCTTTAAGCCATCGCTCGATAGTTAACTGAAAATCTTGCAAAGAACGGCAAACGGAGTATTGAAAACCTAACCGTTCAATATCGGACTGAAATTTCTTCTGTAATACACTCTGCTTTCCTTTTTCGGTCTTAACCTCAACAAAAAGGATACTATTGAATGCTACAACAATGAGGTCAGAGAAACCTGCCAACACGCCCTCTCCTTTCATTATCTTTGCTTCAATAGCATTTCTTCGTCCACCATTGGGGATGGCAGCGATAATGTATGATGGATATCGTAAGCGAAACCAGTTCACCATCTGTATCTGTATATGAGACTCTTCGTGTCGAGGGGTTGCTCTTGACTTTCGAGCAGACTCCTTCTTTAAAAACTCATCGTACTTCATAATTAAAATAGTCTTGGTTCAATACTTAATAATACTTTTTCTTTTGCTCCTCTAAAAAACTCCTTATTTACCTCAAAACCATAAGCCTTACGACCTAAATTCGCAGCAGCTCTAAGAGTTGTTCCCGAACCTGCGCATGGGTCAATGACTACATCCCCTTTATCTGTGAAGATTTCAATCAACCTTTCGAGCAATGGTACAGGCTTCTGGGTAGGATGCACCTTTGGCGTTGAATTATCTCTAACCCAATCAAAGCAATTGAATATCATTTGCCCATTATTATTGAATTTCGGCAATTTATCACGATAGAGGATAAGACCATACTCGCAATTACCAACAACCTTCATATTTGCTTTTAAAACTTGAGCAGAGAAGTTTTTACGGAACACCAAGGGTATATAGTGCATCAGTCCGTACTTTTTACCAAGCTGTATAAACTGAAATTGCTGTTCGTACTCACAAAATAGAATCATACAAGGTGATTTGCCCGACTGCTTAGGCTCTTTTATAAGCATCTTGCTACAGAAGTGCATGAATTCGGCAGGGCGAAACTCACTGTCAGAAGAAAAGAACTGCTTACCAGCCAGCTCACTTTCTCCGTTTTTATTGTCACCATCCTTGTACCAAGCAGGATTGGAGGCATAAGCGTTTTTGCCAAGAACGTAGGGTACGTCAGTTAAAATAAGTTGCGCATGTGGAATACCCCAGGTCTTATAATTTTGAAAACTATCATTGAATATTTCTACATCTTTCATACGTTCAGCCCTCTTTCTTTAAGTATTCCTGTATATGTTTCAATCATAAATTCCAACCATCTTTTTTTAGAAAGATAATCAGTACAATTTATCTTTCGCTTACAGAAATCGACATCGTTCTGAGCATTGAGGTATTTGTACAGATAGAAATATGAAATGATGCGACGTGTAGCTCTATCCTTGTCTATGTCATCACACAGCTTCGATAAATCATCGTTCTGCTTCATCAGTTCGGCATTATGCTGTGCAAGTTTATCGTTGATGCGGCTTTGCATCCAATACATTAATATTGCCCAAAGGGAACAGGCCAACATCAACAACAAACATGCACTTAAATGTCTATTTATATATGCACATAGACTAAATGTTAGATACAAAAGGAAAGTAATCATCCCTTTATACTTCAAATACAATTTCTTTGATTTATTTTTCATTTCTTTATTTCTTTGAATGTATTACGCATTATTTCGGATTGACAAGTTTTGCAACGATACATGTTAGACTTAGAGAATTCGCTTATCGGCTTTACGCAACCACATATCTCACATTTACGTGTGCCTTCAAATAAAGGCTGCTTTGTGATTGTTTTTAAAATATTGTCTTGTATTTCCCATTCTTTGTCAGTTTTCATCAATTGAAGGCAAGGTCTGTTCTCTGGCATTGTTAGGGCAGAAATAAGCCCTAACATTTCATCATACCCAAGATAATCACTGTGTTTGTTACCTTGCCACACGTCAAAACCGAAATTTTCATCTCGCTTAATTATGATATCTTCCATAATTACAAATGTTTTTTCGCCTTTTCATAAAGACTTCTTATGTATTCATCAGAAATCATATCATCACAATTCAGGCCATACTTGAAAAATTGCTCTTTGGTCAAAGAACTAACATTGTATTTCCCTGCGATAAGAGAGATACCTCTGAGCGCACCAGTCTTTTTATACACGGAGATAATATCCCTTACATAGCTAACGAATTTATCTTCCTGCTTCATGTTTTTATATTCACGGTCGTAGACAAGCCCATCGCCCTCTTTGGATATGATAACTTCATGTCCGATACCTACTGCGGCACAATAATCCTCAAGTTTATTGTAAGCTCCACAAAATACCCCTCTCAGAGAATCCAATATACTGCGTGCCTTCTGTAACTGATTATGCATCGTAGTAAACTGCTTGTTTCTTTTTTCTAAATCCGCTTTAAGCTGATTATATCTCGCTTCCCAGTTTTCCTTAGAAACAGCTTTCCCGTTCAAACCATTGAAGCGGTCGAGCATATTCTTGTAAAGAACATCTTTTTCTTTGATTGTTTTTCTTAATTCAGAGTTCTCTTTTAAAAGAGCATCACATTCTGCTTTTTTACTGTCGTAATTCCGTAGAATTATCCGAAGCTGCTCCTCTTTTGGTAAATCTTTATTTTTTTCCATATTTTAAGTTTTAAAGTGATTTTATCCGTTTCCAATACTCCTTTCCGTATGTATTGCCTTTTTGAAATGAAAAATGGTTTTTGCTTTTGCGACTGATTATCGATGCAAGATAGATATGTTCTTTGTGACGATTCTTTAACCATTCGGCATCTTTATAAAGCTTCAATGTACGGCTTTTTCTTATTACCTGCCTATCTGTTAATTGAAGAATCTCTGCTATCTCTATGTTTGTATGTGTCGGATATAACTCTATGAGTTTTTTGACCATCTCATCTGTCCATGGAATATTTCGGCCGCTCTTCCTGTACCCACCCTTAGATGTTATATACCGAACAGCAGAAAGATTCGCACCCTTAGAGGTGAGTCTTCTTCTGATTGTATCACATGACATTCCTGTTTCTTTGCTAATCTCAGGAATACTCATACCTTGCGCATACATAGAGAGAAGGTTATCATCCAACGAGTGCGGATACACAACGCAGAACTTTCCATCATTTCTTTTCGGTTTTAGTCCCATACAACAGTTTTTAGTGATTTGTCGTTATTGCGATAATAAACCACACAATAACGATTTTCGTAGCGACCATTATTCTTCGATAACGCATTCCATAATGCATTAAGACATATTCCGAGTTCTTCCTTGTTGTGCTTAAGGTAAATCTCTGGGCAAGTAAGAAAGACCTCCTCCTTTTTTGTCTTTTTGAGCTTAACAATAACTACTTTTTTAACCATTATTCGCCTCACTTTCTATCAGCTTTTGAGATTCCTTTATAAGCATATCTATAATCTTGGAATTAATCTGCTGATTCTTAATCATGTATGTTCCACCAACACAATGAATTTCAACCTCGTAGACGAGATTGTCTTTCCTAATCTTTCGGTACGCATTATTTATCTCAATCAGCTTTCTTAACTTTTCTGTTTTATCAATATTGTTCATTATATTCAGGTTTTAGCGGATGACATACCATCTATGCCATCCGCAAGTTTGACTACAATTTATATACAATAAGAATAGCGAGCGGAACACCTTTCGGAATAATAAGATTGCGAGAGCGTGAACCGAAGTTCGTTTGCTCTTGTATCATTGTCTCGTCATTGATTGAGAGTACGAGCCTTACATCTTCCTCCTCCCCTACCTGTGTGGAAATCACATCGGAATGCTGTAAGCGATAATCAGATTCAGTAGGAAGACCATAGATTGCATTGGCTGTGATTGGAACAATCAAGCCACGATAACCCTCTCTGAGAGTAATACCCATATTTACAGGGATTCGACCTTTACGGGATTCAATATCAGTAGGAGCGTAGATAATGAACGAACCATTATTATCAATAGGGGAAGGAACTCCATCCATTATTTCAAAAGGAAGTTCATTTTCTTTCTCATTCTCCTCAACTTGCTCCTCAACTTGCTTCTCACTTTGCTGCTGCGCCGCATTTTCTTGGCTCTGCTGAGCGTTCTCATTCTCCATAGGCATATTATTGCCATTCAAATTCAAAGGCTGTTCTGTGCCATTTTTCTTAGGTCTTGCCATAATTTACTCCTCCTTTTTTTCTTCGTTAGACTTCTGTTCCTTCTCCTCCTTTGTCTTATGTTCAAATACATCGTACACGTTGGTTTTGCTGAGACCGATGATTTCATATTCTATCATGGTCTTTTTCATCACCTCATCAATGTTACTTATTGCTCGGTGCATTGACTTTGCCTGTACGAGATAAGTCACGTTGCTACGCTTCTCCTTATTTGACTTATCATCAAAGGAAATGAATTGCAATTTCGCCTTGTACCAGCAATCATCATCATCCTTATCGGAGAAGAATACCTCTCTGTATGAAGCCTCTTGCATCGACTTAACCTTGAACTCGCCACTGATATAAGCAGCCATTTCCTCTGTGATTGCGCTCTCACCTTCCGTGAAGGATAAGGCATCAATCGCATACTTTTCGGTAACAGATTTCTCCGAACCATCTTCTTGGGTCTTTTGGTAGCGGATTCCTACCTCAAACCAATTACTCGTTATACTACGCATATTTCTAATAATCTAAAACTAATTTAAAACCATTATCTAATAACACCTTTACTCAGAATGGCAAATCATCCGAATTCTGCGTTTGTGCAAAAGGAGCATCACAAGTAGTAGCCGCATTCTGAACCTCGAAGCTCGCTGGCCTCATGCCACCAAGAATAGGCATCGCCTTCTTTTCCTCGTCTGTCATTTTCTCACGAACCTCTTTTGGTAGCGACTGCTTAATCATATGAGTTTCATCATACTTAGGGTTCTGCAGTGCCCAAGCGGTAAGGTCGAGATAAGCAGCCTTTGGACGATTGTTATCATCCGTGCTTACAAAGATATTATTCTCTTCAATAGGAATAACCAGACACCGAAGAACTTCGCCACGTCCTTGAATCTGCATAACACCAGCTCTTTTGAGCTTTAATAAATTTAATTTTGCGTTAAAATTATCCATAATTATTACTTTAAAAACAATTAGTTCCAAAGGAGGGAATCGAACCCTCGCCAACCTCTGCTTATTAAGGGCTGCTTATACAGAGTAAACTGTGCTAATCCTATTGTAGGATTGAATTTGATAAGAATAATTTGGTATCACTACCATACAACCCACGCACCCAGTGCGATTGGTTTTCTTTGGGAACCCCTACCGCTGTAGGATGCAACTGAATAACCGTTATAAATCTACGAACTTATGTAACTAAAAACACCTAAAAGAAAGAGCCGACACCTCACGGCGGCTTGATGGCTCTTGTTATCGACTTTTCTATATTCAATCTTATGTAGTTATATCTTTAAATTAACTTATTCTGAATGAAGCTACTCATTGCCAAGTTCTGTGAAAGAATCATTGGCTGGTCGAGCTGAGTTGACTTATACATATCGGTAGCCGCATTGTACAAATCCCAAGCGGTAACCACATTGCGCTCGTAGTAAGCAATCATCATTTTTTCGGTCAATCGACCAATCTGTGCCTGATTAAGAGGGATGACTTGAAGGTTGCGAATACCTTTGTATTTCGTTTCAGCAGCAACACGGAGCGAGGTCAACATACCGATGATGGTAAACATCTCCTGTGCCTTAATCTCACGATTTTTCATACGCTCAATCATTTCATCATTAACATCAATGATACCTCTTAGATTAGCGAGCCAATCATCAGCACGTTGAAGAAGCTCATCGAGCTTGAAAGCTCCTCTTCTGCTATTGAGGTCTGAGTAGGTAGCAGCGTAATGTTCAGCACTAAGCATACATTGATTATGACAGATAACTACGTTTCTACCAATACCTAACTGAATACCCTTCTGATGGAATGATACCGCCATATTGGTTGTAATCTCATCATTGCCCTCTCCTTTATCAAAGTCACGCAAGCGGATATTACAGAATACTCGGCGAAGGATATGAGCCTCTACAGCTCTATCACCCATCAAAGCTTCCTTCTCAGGCAAACGGGTAACACCTGGAGTATTGCGGTCTTTGTTATTCGCCGCAAAGAGGTCGTAAATCTCAGCCTTATAGCCGTATTTCTCGCACAAGTCTTCCACCTTATGAATGAGGTCAAAATGATAGATGCCTTTCAAAGGCTTTCCGTACACATCATTCTCTTTCTCGGTGCGTTCAAGCTGGTCGATTGTCAGAATCTGTACCTTGGATGTCTCAAAATCCAAGAACTGATTCATATTATCACTCTTCAACTCTGGCTGCTTTGCAACCGCTACCTCTGCTACTTTTGGCTGTGCCATCAAATTCATTGCCATTGTGTTCATTGTTGTATCTCCTTTTTTAAAAATGAATATATAAAAATAATAATTAATCTATATCGTCTACTACCTCCATGTGTTGTGTCTCGCCTAAAATTTCAACAAAGAATGATAATTTCTCTGTCTTGAAGAAAGCCCATTTCGGCATTATGCACACATTAAAATCTTCACTTACAGAATCCTCTTTAATGATTAGTTTTGATTTTGGAACAAAGATTTTTATCTCACCATTTTTGTCATCAAAATTAAATATCTGAGCATTCTGCGATTGTTCCTTCATTGCACTTTTAGGACAACGGAACTTAACAAATGTCGTTACTATCTCCATCTTATCTAAAAATTAATAATGTTATATACATTGCGAATACACAAAAGAGTGAAAGTAGAAATGCCTCACAAGCATCTTTAATCTCATTAACTCCCCAATTTAATGGGTTCATCATGTCTTTTTCTTTTTCCATTTTTGTATCTCCTATATTAATAGCAGGGTGGTTAGCCCTGCCGTTACCTTTCTTAGATTTCGAGTGACTGAACCTTACGTACAATCATTGAAATATAATTACTATCCTTACCGCTCTCCTTCATCTTCTCATTGGTTCGCTTATCAACCTCGAAGATAATTCTGCCTAAAGTATGCCCGTTGTTACCATTATCAAATGTATGATAGTAATAATCGAGATTAATGTGAACCTCCAAGAAATCATCATTTGCGTCAACCTTATCTCTTATTGCAATATTGCCTTCCAAGTGAATCTCTTGGAAGAGCATTGGCATTGTCTGAAACGATGTACTTACCAACTTCTCATACTCATTACCTCTATAATCTTTTTCTACTTTTATAGAAAACTGAGCATTGATGCCCAATCGATGAATGGTTGTCTCAACATCATTAATGATGTAATCTAACACTTGCTTGCTTAAAATCTCTGTATTCATTGTTGTATCTCCTATTTTTAATTGTTGTTATTAATTTTTATGCCGCAAAATTAATAATCACTTTTCAGATAAACAAATTTTTATCGCCTGAATTAATATTTATTATTAGTTTTCTATTATCTTTTAAGAGATTTTAAAGTGCTATATGAATAATTCTTTTTAATTTTGCGGCATGAAAAGGGAAGTACTATTTTCCAACTAAGAAAGAACCATATACGCCCAATCAACACAAGTGAAAGGGTTCTATATACAAACCAAACGGAATGATTGATAGTACCTTTCATCTGTTTGGTTTTTGCTTTATATATAATGATGAAAAGAATAAGAATAGGAATAAATGAGGCTAAGTTTGCTCTGGGCGATAAAAATCGCTTGGATGCCTTCTGTTTGCTTCTAAAGATTAAGCTCTTATTCCGTTCATCTGACCTTAACCTTGTATCGTACAATCATTGCGCCAAGCTATTGCATATTGATAATAATAAGTTAAAGAGACTGCTTGAATATGGTTGCAAGATAGGGTATTTCCGTTTAGAAGAAAAGAATGGAAAAAAGAGATACGTTGCACGTAGCATACATTCAAATGATGGATATAGTTATAAGCTTCGAAAGGATGATTTAACGAAGATGACATTTCCTGCCCTCAAAAACCTTTTGAGAAGGATTGTCATGGAGAACCAAGTTAGGATGCAAGAGAATGTAATCAATACGCACAATAAGGGGACGAATGGGAGGAATGCGAAAATTATTCGTAAGGCTCTCAAACGTGAAAGTCGTATGTTGAGGAAGAAATTTTGTGATAACAAAGGTTTATCTTATGACAGAATAAAGGATGTTATCTTTGGCACGATGTACCAAGCGTTCAAAGTCACAAATCAGCTTGTAGGCAAAGGCATTATCAAAAAGCGCACAAGAATCAAAGAAATAAGGTGCGATGCAAAGGCTTGTACAAATAATATGTCTATCAAGGATATTGGCGATTCTGTGATTGTGATAAGTGCAAAAAGCAGAAACGCATTTTCTGTCGAATCAAATATCTATCGTATGCAAATGGACGATGCTATATCAATATCTCGTCATGGTACGAGAAGAAAGGAGGCAAAAATGTAGTTTATGTAAAATCAAAAACAATAAAATAAGGGATGAAAATTTTAATTATATTTATTTCCTTATAGGGGCGACAGCCCAAGAAAAAATTAACTAACGGGCGCACGTATGCCCCACCCGATTATATAATAACACAGGAGATACAAAATGGAGAAAAAGAAAAAATGGCTTGATACTTATCTCACACCAGCAAAAGAACTTGTTGGATATGAATGCTACGTAAGTTGTGATTATGAAGAAAATTTCGCGAAAGGTAAATTTTCGGTTATCATCATTAAGAACGGAGAAGTTGTGATAAAAGAGAAAAATCACATTTATTGCGCTTCAAAAGCAGTCGTTATTGTAGAAGCGATACTGTTTATGATGCAAAAATGCAAAGATGCTGATATTATCACATTCCATTCGGAATATTTAAAAAATTACTTTTGGTTTTTAGATAAAGTGAGAAAGGCTAACAAAGTAACGGGTAGAGAATATCTAAGTCAATACAAAACTCTGAAAAAGGATACGGAAGTAATCTTTGACCTCACTACTTGGTTTAAGAGGAATGACTATGATAATGAGGTTGAAAAGATGTTAGGTGATAACTAAATTGTAGGAGATATTCAAATGAAAAATGAAACGAAGTTAAAGAAATTGATGGGCTGGCTGGATAAGAATAATATCGAGTATAGATGCCCATCAAAAGAAATGAGCAAATACAAAAGAAAGAAACGCAGCGACCTCTTTATTCCTAAGTTTGTAATATCTGTAAGAATTGACGACGATTATACGCAGAAATGGTACAGAGCACATTATGACAGGAATCCAGTTGTAATTCGTGATACTGATACACCGAGATTTCTGATTAAAAAAATGCAAAACACCATCACAAGGGTTATGGTTAATCAGCAAAAGTATTACATGAAGGAACATGATAAAAAGGAAACAAAATCAAAAAGATAGTAATGTATGGAAAAGCTTAGCTTTAAGATAGAATTTGCTGATAACGGGGTTATCGTAACGGATAATAACAAGGATTTCTTAAGTGTCTATGAAGAAAATGAACATGGGGATTCTTCTGAATTTACGAGAAGGGCTATTAATGACTCTATAGCAGATACGATTGCTCATTTATTGCTTAATGGTTCTGATAGATTAGAACCAAAGTCGATTTATAAAATTAAAATAGAGATAAGATAATTTTTTTAAAAAGCAAGAATTATGATAGAATCAATGAAGATACATAAAGGGCTGGTGTTTACATTACCAATAGAACCAAATCAAGTGATTGGCGCAGCAAGCAGTGTAATAAAAATGTATATCTATAAAATTGGAGAAGGTCAATATGCGCTTATCAATATGTACCCGCTTAGATTAAAAGTTGTCAATGTAGATAAATCTATTGTAGAATGCAATATTATAGAAGATGAATACAATGAACCATATTCAGAGAATATCCCTATCCAGTTTGAAGTGATTGCGAAAAATGGCACTATCGTTAGTGAAGAAAAAGCTGAAATGGTTAATCACCCTGACCATTACGCTTGGCTAAAGGAACTATGCGGCATAGAGCCGATTGATATTTGCCGACACCTTGATTTCAACTGTGGCTCAGCAGTAAAGTATCTCTTGCGTAAGGGTAAGAAGGAAATGAACCTTTCAGAACGTGAACAGAGAATACAGGATTTGAGTAAGGCAATCTTCTACCTACAGGATGAGATTGATATGATGAAGAAAGGCAAATGAAATACTCGAAGGCTTTAATCAGACAAATTCGCTGCGACCTCCTTTCACATACAACCGATGCGGAGAAGGCTGCGGCGAAAATATGCACTCAGTTAGGATATAAGGTAATACCACAGCAGCCGATAGTTACGGGCAGAAAGCTATATTTCGCTGATATATATCTGCCCGAGATAAAAACTATAGTAGAACTCGATGGTGGCTACCATTTTACTAAAGACCAAAAGCGCAAGGATGGTAACCGCTCTTCGGGTATATGGCGACTCGGGTATCATGTAGTGAGATTGAGCAATCACGATGCCAGGAATCAGAAGAAGGTTAAGGCAAAGATAGATATGATACTACGTAAGGCAAAGTAACCAAGAATATCGGTTATCTTGCCTTTTATTTTTGTTTCTTAATAACTATATATAAACTAAAAGAAAACCGCTTAGACCGCAAGAAAATCGCCTAAATCGCAATTGTTTACACAGCCATTAATAATTTCTATTCGTTATTTATTAGAAATATTAATTTTGCAAGCAGAATCATTTTAAAGTATAACGTTTAAACAGAAAATTACTATGGCAATAAAAGACAAAGTGCTTACTTCTGCCAAAACATCATTTGCAAAGTATGGTTTGAAGAAGGACGAACTTTCAAAGCTGGTTGACCTGATTATTGCAAGTCGTGGTCTAACAGATGAGTCAAAGGACGAGGATGTAACGAGTGCTATCACGGCAGTTGAACCTTATGTTGGTATGATGCAATCATCATTCAATCGTGCGGTCAGCGAAACAACGAAGAAATTCGATGGCTGGATTGACCCTAACGACCCTAACAATAAGCCTACTCCGCCAGTTCCTCCTACACCTCCAGTACCTCCAACAGGACTTACACAAGAGCAAGTTCAGCAGATGATTGCCGAAGCGAGTGCAAATAATCAGAAAGCTATTTCTGATGCCGTAGCACAAGCTATCGCTCCCTACAAAGAGAGAGAAGAGAAGGCACGTTTGACGAGCCTTTTGCAAGGCAACGAAAAACTGAAGGACATTCCTGAAGTATTCCGTACACGTTATCAGCTCGACAAGGAGGAAAATCTCGATGCTACAGTACAGAAGATTACAGACGAGTGGACTGCACTCAAACAGGGGCTTGTGTCAAGTGGTCAGTACGTGGAAGCACCGAAAGCAACCTCTAAGGCAGATGAGCAGAATGATTTTATCAAGGCAATGCAAGGTTACTCTGAGCGAAATGCTCCGAAACCAGAGTAACTCTTACCGCCTTAAAGAAACATTTTGTCGAACCTTTTAAAAAAGAAAAAATGTCAAACAAAGGCTATTTTATGAAGAAAAGCAAGCCTACTGATATTAAGGAAGCAGTATGGCTTGAAGAGCAATGTCTTCGCCGTCAGGGTGGTTATAATCTTGACCAGTCTAATCTTCCTGACTCACTCAGATGGTTACCAAAGGGTACTGTATTGAAGCTTACTTCTAAGGGTGATGCTATTGCTATTAAGACAGCAAAAGTAACAGAAAAGGCAGAGAAGAGTGCAACGACATTGAAGATTGCGAGCGGTTCTCTGTTCGCCATTGGTGATAAGATTGCTGGTGCAACTATCTCTGCGATTACATCGGAAAGCGGCATTGATACCTTGACAGTTTCCGCACTCGCAAACGCTGTTGAAGCAAAGGCTGTTGTTTCAGATTATGATAAGACCAAGGATGTCCTTCTTGGCTTCTCATATGATACTCTGGACTTGGATAAGGATGCTTCTATTCCAGCAACTCCTACCTTACAGGTAATGGAAGTAGAGGAAGATTCGCTCCCATACCCTATCAATGAAGAGATTAAGTTAGGTATCAACGCTGTTGGTATCGCTTTGTTCAAAATTCAGTAACCTATAAAGTGGAGATTTAAAGATATGAATAGTATTTTGAAAAGTCTGCAAGACCCTCTGTCTTTTCAGACTTACATTGACGAAAACATGAAAACTTCCACTTACAAGGCTCTGTGGAAGAATGAAATCAAACAGGTTGATTTCTGTGCGGCCAAGTCTTATAACGAGAACCTGGCAGAGTATAACGCAGCGATGGTTGCATCTGTAGTTGCTAAAAATGCTGAACGTCCATTGCATCAGATGCCAGACTTCGGTCAGCTTACTGGTTCTATCGGGCGTATGGCTGACGAGTGGGAGCTTGATAACGACTACCTTGACCAGTTGCATCTCTTGGAGGGTAAGTACAACGATATTAAGGGTCGTGGTAATTATACGCAGGCGCAGCTCAATGCTGCATACGACCAGTTAATCTCGTACTCTTTCCGTCCAATGGAGAAAGCTGTCATCGCTCCTCATAAGCGATTGGATATGCTTTATTTCGAGGGACTTTATAAGGGTACTCAGACCGTATCACGCACCAATAACAAGAAGGCGAATGTGTCTTATACATTCAATCTTGGCACCAAGAAGATTAAAACAAGTGTCAATTGGGGAGCAGAGAACGCAACTCCATTCAAGGATATTAAATCTTTGAAGGATGAGGCAAAGAAAAAGGGTCGTAAGATTCTCGAACTCCGTATGTCAGAGAATACATTCTATGCAATGTGTCAGGCGAAGGAGATTAAGGACACCTTCAAGCTGAACCTTGGTGCGGTACAGATTAATCCTGCTGTTCCTCTCATTACTGTTGAGCACATGAACACTTATCTGCGTTCCATCCTGCTGCCAACCATCGTTATTGACGAAGACCAGTTCGTTACTCTCGCTGATGGTACAAGTGTGAACCTTATCCCAGACAACCGTGTTGTTGCTCAGTGTGCTGAGACTGTCGCCGTGATGAAGGAAGCAGAGGGATTGGAGGCTATCGACCCATTGCCTAACGTCTCTTATGCTAATCATGACGGCAACCTTGTAGGTTACTGGCGTGACAAAACAGGCTATCATATCACTACAGATATGTGGGCACAGCCAGTCTTTAATGGTATTAATGACTACTTTATCCTCGAGGTTGGCGATTAATCGCCAACCTTAAAGGAGTTAAGTAATAAGTAGATAGAATTATCTTCTTCTCATATTGATATAACAAGGAAAGTATGACAATTTCAGAATCCATAGCAAGCGAGATTCAGCCTTTCTCTACCTCTGATGAGACTTTGGAGAAGATGTTTATTGATGCTGCTGATAAGTTTAGCATCACGGCATCCGTGGCTGATGAATACTCTGTAGCGGTGAAGAAACCCGTAGCTTATGCGGCTATGCGTATCCTCTACAAGATGAACTCATTGTCAAATGAGAATATCGGTGGTATCTCTCAGAGTTACAAGAACGATAAGAATCTCATTGATAAAATGATTAAATCTATTGCAAAGGATGCTGGATTGGATGCTGACCTTGTTATTGATAGTGATTCAGATGGTTTTTGGGTTACGAGTGCCAAAGCTTGGTAAGGAGGTGATACGTGAACTTTGAAGATTCGCTTAAAATTGGTGCAAACGTCTACGATGTCGGTTATGCAGAAGTTGGAGGAAAGTATTATTCTCTGAATAACGACGGCACACTGAATCTTGCTGATAACGCAAACGAGGCATTGAAAGCAGGGTACGATGAAGAGGGAAATCCTCTGACTCCAGAGGCGTTTATCTTTATCGATTTCGGAAAGTGTGTTATCCTTCCTAACACCAAGGCGAGTATTATTACTTTAGCAGATGGTCAAAAATACACATATGTGTACGAAATATACGCTCCGCTCAATAAAGCTAAATACCCACTCATCCCGAAAGAAGGAGACAAGGTGCATATAACGAAGAAAGATGGCACTATTGATAAGGAAATGGAGGTTAAAGGCTTCGTAACCTTAAAGAAACGCTATCTTAGAATTTGGCTCTGATAGGCGGCAATATGGCAAAGGTTGAATTACAAATCAAAGGTCGTGAAGCCTTACAGAAAAGGTTGAACGAAAAGAGGCAGCAGATTATCAGTTACCTCAATATGCGTTTGATGCAACTTGCAGAAGAAGCGGTTACCTACTCTAAAGATAATAAAGGCTATCAAGACCGAACTGCAAATTTGAAGAACTCAATTTCGTTTGCACTTTACCTTGACGGACAACTTGTTACCTCGGCAGTTGGCAAGATTCCAAAGGCAGAAGAAGCGGAAGGAGGACAGGAAGGTGTTAGTGCTGCACTCAGTGAGTATGCACAGAAAGAAGGTGTAGTAGCACCCAAAGGGTACTCTCTCATAATTGTAGCTGGCATGAACTACGGAAAACATGTAGAGGATAAAGGCTATAATGTCTTACACCTTACAAAGTATTTCCTTCGTGATGAAATGAAGAAGATTTTTGAAGAAGTAGCTGAAATGATTAAAAGCGATAGTTAGATATGATACTCGGAGATAAAGCGGTAACGGCATTATTCAAGTATCTCAATGATAATATTGAGAGTATAGGCATAAAAAAGGGTCGTATCTTTAAGTATGAGATACCCGAGAAGTTGGCTATTGGTGATTATATTGCCATCAATCATCTTCCTTTTGTCTACAGTGATGCCATTAATGAAGGTATAGTGAATCTGAATATTCATTGCCCTAAAACATCATCTAACTTACCTAACACAAAGAAGCTTTCTGATTATTCAGAAAAGATTCTTTCTCTGTTTGGTGATGGTACTTATCTTGGTGGCTGCTACTTTGATTTCTATTCTATCTCTCGCCCAACTCGTGATGGTGATAACACTTATTACGTCAATATGAAATTTAATGTAACGTATAATAATTTAAAAGAATAAAACTATGGCAAAGAATGGTGTATATGGCTTGGAAAGCTTCAGTTTTGCCGATTGTGTCGAAAATGGCGGCTATCCTACAACATGGAGCGACAAAATTAAGGCTGTCGTTTCTGGTAGCTTGAGTTTCAATGACCAAGCAGCACAGACATCGGATGTAGAGGTTGAGGATTCGGAAGACCCTTACGCAGTGCTTACCACATCAGCAGCAACAAAGGGTTTCACCTTGCAGACATACGATTTCTCAGAAGAGAACTTTACTAAGCTTCTTGGTTATACCAAGGATTCTGGTACTGGTGGTAAGGATGCTTGGTTGAATGAGCTTCCACAAGAAACCGAGATTTACAAGGCTGTACAGATTGTAACAAAGGAATTGGATGACATTCCTTCTCGTACCTTCCAGTGGTCTAAGATGAAACTTACAATCACTCGCAGTGGTTCTATCGGTAAGAGTGGACTTCCTAACCTCAACATTGAGTTCCGCCAGATGGCGGTATTTGATGCAAAGGGTGAGAAGAAGAGCGGTCATCGTAATATTCTTACCAAGGATATCAGCACTCCACTTGGTAAGTAAAAATACTTAGTATCTAAGATTTTTATTTAGACAAAAGATTAAAATTAAACTTCAAAAGGCGGTGAGGTAAGGGAACTTTCCCAAGCCGCACCGCTTTTTTATGTTATAAAACATATTTTCGATATGAAAACATCAGATAAGGAGAAGGTAGCAAAGACGCTTGCCGAGGCATCTGTAAAGATTAAAGTTGGTAAGTTTCGCTTTAAAGTGAAGCCACTTACTTTTATGCAGATATACGAGATGGGAGTCTTCGCAAACGATATCAAAGACCCTACTTGGAAAGAAGGCGATAAGCTCAATATTGTAGCATTGTTGCTTAAACACTCTGATAGCGCAAGGCTTATGAGCGAAATCTTTATTGTCTGTGCTTTCCGCAAGAGTTGGGCACGCAAAATATGGGGCAGATATATTCGCAGACATCTTGAAATTTTCGCATTCAACGAACTCATAAAATTCATTAGTACATCTTTTAACGCAAATTTTTTCTTAACCTCTATCACTTTCCTGACCAAAACGAAGATAATGACGGAGCCGAAAACGACTCCCCATGGTCAACAATTGGAGCAGTAATGAAGTACTTTCGTATGAGTTACGAGGAGGTCGTATTTAATCGCTCATACCTTAATATTATTCTGCTTAACCGCTCGATTCCGTCCTTTAATACAAATACCAAGGATGAACTGAAAAGCGACAGCAGAAAGCAAAAAAAGCCGCAAAAAGAGTATCATAAGATAGATAAATCAATCTCTGCTAATGATTTCTTTATGGGCTTGATGTAATAATCACATAAATAAGCAAACAATATGGCAGCATCAGATGAAATACTTGGAATCAGCGGACAGATGGATATTTCCGATATTCAGCAGTCTTTTGATAAGTTGATAAATGACCTTAATTCACTTGGAGTAAAGACTGATGAAGTTAGTTCAAAGATGACTAAGGCATTGAATGATATTGCTCAGAGTTCAGCTTCTGATAGTGAAAAGACGAAACAATCAGTGCAGACTTTAAAGCAAGGTATCGAAGAAATTAATAAATCGCTTACCGATACACCAGAGGCACTAAAGAAGCTTGCATCAGAGGCTCAGACAGCAGAAGCAACCGTTGATAAGCTCAAAAAGAAATTATCGGAAACAACCGAAGGTTCACAGAAGTGGAATGAGATTAACGAACAGTTAAAATCTCAGCAGAACTTAGTAGAGAAGCTTAACGGCGAATATTCATCAATGTTGGGTACATTCGGTAGTACTCAGCAGTATGTTGGTACTCTTAACGCTGCTATTGATACATTGAACGCAGGCCGTTCTATATCAACCGCAGCAACGGGCGCAAATGCTGCGGCTCACTTAGGTGCGGCGACAGCGGTCGGAACAGAAGCTGTAGCGCATGGGGAAAACGCCACGAAGATAGGCGAGGAAACGCAGAAGGTGCAAGAGAACATCGCAACAGTACAACAAGCCGCAGAAGCAAGCAAGCAACGGGTTTCAAACTCAGATGCCGAGGCAGAAGCCATAAAGCGAGTTGCAGAACGTTTGCAAGAGGGAAAGGTTTCTGAGGATGAGTATTTGCGCACGAAAGAAGCAGCAGAAGAGCGTTTGAACCAACTTAGCAAAGAACGTGCTGAGTTATTGGAGAAACAGACGCAGGCATACAAGAACTATGAGGACGCTTTTAATGAAGGTATCGGGGCAGACGATGCAACAAAAGCAGCAGCCGATGCGAAATCCCATACCTACTTTGGTGCATATAAGAGCCTTGGAGAACAGGCAAACGAAATAGATGCGCAAATTAGAGCAACGCAAGAGAGTTTGACCTCATTAAATAGCGCATACGAGAAACTTAACCAGACGAAGCAACAACAGACACAAGCAACCTCGCAGACGCAGCAACAGGAGAAGGAGCAGACAGATAAGGAAGCCGATGCCATCAAGGCAAAGACCGAGGAGATTAAACGCTTGCAATCTGAATATGCGAAACTTTCAGAGCGACGTCCGAATTTTTGGGGACTTGGCACAGATATAAAGGAGCAGAAATTTCCTTTTGAAACTCTTATAGAGTGGAACAAACAGACGGGCGAGGCCAGACAGAAGATTTATGAAGCAGAGGCAGAACTTGCAAAGATGAAGCTGACCGCAGCCGATGTAAAGAACGAAACTGCCGATATGTGGGCAGGAATGACAAAGGAAGATATTGCCAACGTTATAAAGGAGAATATCGACCAGTTGAAAATCTTGAAAGGCGAATATCAGAACATAACCGAAGTGTATGGTAAAAATTCTGATGAAGCAAAGAAGAATAAGCAGCAGCAGGAAGAGATAACAAAGGAAATTCTCAATGGCAAGGAGAAACTTAAAGGTATGGGAACGTCTTATGAAGACGTAACGAAGAAAGCCAAAGAGACTGCAAAAGCCACGAAAGAAGTTGGTAAAGAGGCAGAGAAGTCTTCAAGTAAGACTAAGGGTATCTTTGATAAGTTGAAATCCTTTGCTTCAAAGGGCTTGAATCCCGAGAACCTTCTTTCATTGGTTTTCTCGCCAACGGGTGCGACAATGGCAGGTATTACCGCCGTAGCAGCAGGCTTAAAAAACCTTACGCTGATTAATCAGCAGTTAACCGAATCCATGATGCCTTTAAAGGCTTATGTTGATGCTGGAACGCTTGAATCACTCAGAGCGCAATTTGTGGAACTTGAATATGACAGCAGCCACTCGGCAGAAGAAATGGCGAAGGCTGGCACAAAGTGGGTTAAGTACTTTGAAGGTTTGCGTGGAGACTCTGATGCAATCGTAGACGTTACGAAGTCTTCAAACGACTTTGCGACGGTACTTGGTAAGACCTCAGACGAGGCGGCAGGTTATCAGTTGAAAATTGCTGGAGCATACCACCAGACGGCACTCCAAGCAAAAGAGAATAGCACGATTATTATTAATGCTACAAAGAAGAGCACAACAACGTATGACGAAATGGCGCAAGCCTTGGCACAGACGGCTAACAGAGCACAAAACGCTGGCGTTTCTTTTAAAGAACTCGCAGCCGCCACAAGCTATGGCACAAGCACGTTTGGCAGCGCAAGCGAGGCGGCAAGCGCATACGTTATGATGATGACCCGACTTTCCGCACAATCAAAGAGCGAGTACAACCCGAGCGTAGTGGGTGCAACAGAGGCACTGCAAAACTTGGCGAAATCTCACGAAATGAACGCACTCCTTACAAGTCTCCTTGGTAAAAGACAGGCTTCCCTTGCAAAGGTATTCGTACAAGGTGCGGCTGATATAAAGCAGATGCAAGGCGGCTTGGATAATGAAGCGAGCGCAGCGAAAACGCTTGCAAGCGCAGAAAGCAAGTTGGAGAATCAGGAGAAACGCCTTGCGAATGCAAAGCGAGCACTGGCGCACGAGGTGAACGTGAACCTTACCCCAGCCTATGCGAATTTCATAGAAAGTTGTAGTGGTGCAATTAAGGGTATCGGCAATTTTAGTACAACTATTAAAAACTCGCTTAAATCAGCCCTTCAATGGATAAATGGCGTGGATAATGCAATCAAGGAAAGCACTATTTACAAGTTATTCGGAAACCCAAACAAGCAGAGCGCACGACAGAACGGAAAGGGCGGTGGAAAGACGTTGAACCTTAACAAGATTTTAGACAAGTATATGAACGGCTTGGATGAAAATTCTTGGTGGGATAATCACTTTAACGGATGGGGTATTTCTGTAAAGGATTATAATGATAAAAGAAGAAAGAACATACAATACCGCTTGCAAGCTATTTATAAAGAGAATTTGAAGAAATACGGCTCAAACTCAGCTGGCAAGGCTATGATGGCAACCTTGAAGGCTTACAATCATAACTCCGAGTTTGAAGATAACCGTGGCTTATATACGGGTAAAGAGGTTCATTTGATGGTTGCAAAGATGATGCGCACGACACGGACACTTAACAATGCAAAGACAACGGGCGAAGCACTTGCAATCGGAAATCTTAATTCAATAGATGACGGAAGCGGCAAAAACAAGTTGAAGCAGTTACAGGAGCAACAGAGAAATTTCCGTGAAACAGAAGCTGAGCAAGAGGCAAAGAAATTGGCAGCTTCCGAAAAGGTAAAGTGGGATTTGTATATAGCGGAAAGAGAGGCTGGCATTTCACGACTTGAAAGCGCAAGCGAGAAGGAAGCGGCTCAGCATAAACTTGATTACGAGAAACAGAAACACGCAATCGAGGAAGAGCAAAAGAGTTTGCTTCAAACGAATATCGCAGCAGCCAAACAAGCATACGACAAGAATCCAGACAACAAGAAAAAAGAAGGTTTTTATGCAAGTGGCTTGGATAAGAAAGTAACACTCACAAGCGACCAGAAGGCACTCATAAACGCAAAATATGAAGCCTTGGAAGCAAAGGAGAACGCTTACGACTTGGCGCAGTTGAAGCAGAAAACACAAAGTCTTTATGACTATCTGAAGGAATACGGAACTTTCAAAGAGCAACAACTTGCAATCGCTATGGAATACGATGCGAAGATAAAGGAGGCAGAATCACAGGGCGACACCTACAAGGTGAAGACTTTGCAAGCTGAGAAGGCGAAGCAAATTGGAAATGTTAGAGCCAACGAGATAGAAAGTAAAATTGACTATGCAAAGGTATTTGGCGAATTTGGTGTAATACTCAAAGACCAGATGACCGATATTTTGAAGACAATGAAGGACTTTTCAAAAACTGAAACCTTCAAAGCAAAGCCACTCACAGAGCAGAAGGACTTTCTTTCTCGTATGAATGAATTATCCAACCAGTACGGCACAAGCAAGTGGAAAGATATTAATTTCTCACAACTTGGCAAGCTGATTAATGACTATAATCAGAAGTTAAAGAAGAGAAACGAAGCAGAGGAAAAACTCAATGTATCAAGTAAAAAGTTGGCAGAAGCACAGGAAGCCTATAAAAAGGCAATGAAGAGTGGCAACGATATGCAAAAACTTGATGCAAAGGGAAAGCTCGGAAATGCGCAGATAGAGAACGACAACAACAGAAAAGCCTTGGCAGACGCTGATGCCAACCTCGTAGGCGCACAAAGCAACGTTACCGACTCAGCGCAGAAACTTAGCGGTACTTTGACCTCGCTTGATACGCTTTTGAACAATATGAAAAGTGGCTCAATTTCGAGTGTTTGGAACTCATTTGTGGACTTTGACCAGAAGGTTAATGGCGGCAAGGCAACGCAAGCAGTTACAGACACAATAGGAAAGGTACTTGGCAAAGCATTTGCAGGTAAATCGGATTTGATATCAATGATTATTGGAGCAGTCCTTACTTTGCTTGATACAATCGCAGAGCAAGGAATCGGTGGAATCGTTGGAGGCTTAATTGATTCCGTACTAAGTGCAATAAACGGGCTGATAGATAATATTCTTAGCGGCAAGTTTATTGAACAGATTGGAGGCTCACTTATAAACGGAATCGGTGGTATTGTTGATAATGTTGTTGGAAAGCTGGGAAGTGTTCTGTCATTTGGTGCTTTATCCTCGAAAGGTCCGAGCGCATGGTTTGAAAACTCAAACGCAGAAAAGGTAGAGGAAGCAATCAACAACCTTACGGACAGAAACAAGAGTTTGCAACAATCAATCGAAGACTTAAACGACACGATGAAGAACTCAAGTGGAGCGAAGTCCGTTGAAGCGTACAAAGAGGCGTACGGATTGCAAGAAGAGCAAAACGAGAATTACAAAAAGATAGCACAAGAACAGGCAGGCTATCACGGTTCTCACCACTCTTGGAACTATTATTGGAATGGTTTCTCAGATGATGAGATAAGCCGCATAAAGAAGATTACTGGCAAAGATAATTTTAGCGGAAATCTTTGGGACTTAACACCCGAGGAGATGAAGAAACTCCGTGGCGGTGCGGTTGATATTTGGGAACGTATCAAAGACACGGGCAAGGGCGGTTATGGTAATTCAGTTGCCGAAAAGTTGGATGATTATATCGACCAAGCCGACAAGTTGGAAGAACTCACTCAGCAGATAAACGAGAGTTTGACACAAATCTCCTTCTCCTCAATGAGGGACGATTTCGTTTCAAAACTTATGGATATGAAAAGTACGGCAGAGGACTTTTCTAACGACTTTGCCGAAATGATGCAAAAATCGGTTGTTAGATATGGCTTGGAAAAATTGATTAATACCGACTTGAAAAAGTTATATGAGAAATGGGGAGCAAAGATGCAAGAGGGAACGCTCACAAAGGACGATATTGACAATTTAAAGGAGGAATATGATAAGATAGTCCAGCAAGGTATCGAGCAAAGAGATTATTGGTCACAGATTACGGGATATACTGGCGAAAGCTCTCAGTCTCAGCAGACAGCAACGGGCAAGGGTATTGAGGCTATCACCGCAGACCAAGCAAGCAGCCTTATCGGCATCGGTTATGCGGTACAGATTGCACAAGAGCAAGGTAATGAAGTTCGAAAGGCTATCGCCGTTGATGTTTCTTTTTTGCGCATCTATGCCGAACAGACATATAATAATATCTCAGAAATGCGAGATATTCAGTATCAGGGATTGGAGCAGTTAGAAGCAATCAATAAGAATACTGCACCTATTATATTGATACGTGAGGACATCGCAAGCATGTATAAATTAATGAAGGAAAGGTATTAGAAATGAAGAATAATGCATTTATTAAATTGGTCGATGAAGCGGATTCGGCTTATATTGACCTTGATGCTTTCGGTATTACATTGGTAAGGGGTTGGCGAGAAGCCTTGTTAACCCCTGCCCCAGTAAAAGGTTATGTAACAAATGATAGTCGATTAGAACACGGGCAATCGGTTATCGCAGCACCGAAGTATGCAAAGAAAGATAAGCGTGACGTAAGTATCTCTTTCTTTCTTGAAGGAAATTCGGAAGAGGATTATCTGCATAAATATGAAGCTTTCCTTAACAAGATAGCTTATTCTGGAGAGTTTTGTCTAAAAGTTCCTCGCTTAAAGAGGGTTTTTAAGCTTGTTTATACGCAATGTTCGCAGTTTGGTGATTATGGGCTAAAAAAAGGTAAATTTGTCCTCAAATTAACAGAGTATAATCCTAACGATAGAGAAAAATTATGATTAATATCTATGATGTGAACGGAAGGGTGCTTATGCAAGCAGAGATAACCAATTCGGCTATTAGAGAGGAAGAATTATCTAAATCAGACTATATCTCCCTCTCATGGAATAGTGCCGAAAAGGTTGTCCTGCCTGTTGGAGCATACATTGTGCATACATACAAAATTGATAAAGTTAGAGAAGTTACTCGTCAGTTTCTTCTCTTGGAATCATACGAGCCTACGCAGAGCAACGAAATGGCTTGGAAATATACGCCAGAGTTTCATCATCCAAAGATGATTTTATCAAAAATACCTTTCTATATTCGCACACGCAACTCGCAAAATGAAGAAATAAAACAACATGAATGGTCGTTTGTGGGAACGATGAATACGATTGCGAATAAGTTGAAAGATTTTCTGAATAATGAGATTGCCTTTGGTACAGCAGGATGGAATGTTGTGTATGACACAACAAATGCGAATGTGGTTAATGTATCTTTTGAAAATAACGATTTCATATCTGCACTTACGGCTATCTGTAACGCTATTGGCAATAATTGTGAATGGCATATAGATTACGATAATGAGACTATCTATATATGCAAGACGTGTATTGATGATGGAGATATAACGCTTGAAGTAGGTAAAAATGTAGGTATTCCTTCGGTAAATAATAGCAAGGAAAATTACTATAACTCCTTCGCTGTGTTCGGTGGTACAAGAAACATTACACAAGTAAATAACAAAGGGGAGAATATAGCTTCGTCAGATATCCGTCTACAATTAGCTCCTTCTATGGGAACGCTTGATATTGACGGAGAAAAGTTACCTTATACTATAGATAAATTCTCTACTATAGATATTAGAAAAGATAAAAAAGAACCGCTTTTTACTAAAGTTCTTGAGTTTTCTCAGATATACCCATCTCTTAATACGTATGTTTATAATGTACGAGGGCGAGAAAAGTATGTAATTGACTCGGAAACCCAAAAGAAGATACCTTTAACATATAATAGTGATGGTTCTGTGGCAACTTATAAGACGTTTACTGTGTGGTATATGCGTCTTGCTTATCCGACTACAGAAAGAATCGAAGGAAAAGCAATAGTTAACACAACAAATGATGATGGTGTTGTGCATTATTGGTATGATTTCGAGGTTACGGATAAACTGCTTATTAATGGGAAAAATTTGTCGTGCTCTTTTGAAGCGAACTTTAATAAAGACGCACTCTCTACCCCACTCGCTGGACGTGGAACGAATGGTGATTATGTAGGATTTGAACTTTCTTATCATAAAGAAGCTTCTTCTTCTCACGCCTCCGATGATGTGAGTGGTGGTAATTTTTCGGTTTTAGCTGGTGATTATGAGATTATCTATCAGGAGGATAATAATCTTATAATACCTACGAATGAGAGTGAAATGATAATTCCACGAGGAGAAAGTAAGCCAACATATAAGTGCAATATTACTGTTCTATATAATATTGCAATGGCTGAAAGCATATACACTAAAGATGCTCAAAAGCGACTTTTTGACGAGGCTATAAAGGAGATTCAGCGTCTTAAATCTGATTTGAATAATTATAGCCTAAAGTCTTATCCACAGGTCTTTGAAAAAGATAATCCCTGTCTACAAATAGGGCAAAAGGTTACCTATAATGATGGAAATGGATATCTGTTAACAACAAGAGTGTTAAAGTTGTCAACCAATATCGATTATAACTTTGAGCAAGTAATCACTTTAGGAAACGAAGCTGTTAAAGGTTCAACAACTCAGCTTAAAGAAAAAGTTGATTCTATTATTGCATCAGGCTCAGCTTCTAATAATGGAGGATATACAACATCACAACTTAGCAATATAATTGCAAAGTACGGCACAAGATATTTTCTGTCAAAGCAATACAACGACACTGCGCAGGGATTAATCACATTTGCGAAAGGTCTTATTGCCAAAGGTCTTGCTGATTTGATGATGGGAGCGAAGTTTGGCAACAATGCTATGATTACGGAGTTGGGCGATGCGGTGTTTAATACCATCAAGTCTTTCGATTACGACAATGCGGCTGAACAAGGCTTTTCTGTTGAGAAGGAGAAGAACGGAAAATACCACGCCTTCGTTACGAACCTCACCATCTGGGGAAAGGCTATCTTTAACCAACTGGAGGTAAGGAAGCTGTCGTATGCAGGCGGTAATGTGTATCTTTCGGGCGCAGGAAGCAAGATAGTGAATGTCGTGCCTGTAATATGGGATGATGAAGATAGCGAATGGCATGAAACCTATGTAGATAAATGTGAAGGCTGGCTCTGTTATCTCTTGGCGGATGACGGAACTACGGCTACAGAGAACCTGTGGAGAGAGGGCGACCAAGTGAGATGCAAGACCATCGGAACGCTGGCTACTGGAACCACGAACGCAAGCAACAAGAGCTACTGGCGAACTATCCCTGAGCACGGCGTATCGAGTGTGAACGAGAAGATATATGACGGATATGGCAACGAGCTGTATGGAGGGCAAATGTTCTCGTGGATTGTAATCGGCAAGCATTCTTTGTCGTTAGACTCAATGACTGAGGAGTTTGCAACGGCAGAGATAGGTGGTATTCCTGAAGCAGGAGATACTATTGTGCTTGACGGACACAGAGCTGTTTCTATTGGAGGACAATTTGTAGACGACGACAGCAGAAAAGGTGTGCTGATACTGGAGAGTACTGGCGAGAATACACCTCGCATCGTAGGCTTCAATGGTGTGGACGGATATACACACAACGGCAAGGAGGTGTTCGTCCTTTCACCTGACGGGTCGAGATTCTACAGCAATCTGTTTGAATGGGTATCTCCAAGCGGTGACACCATACACATGGTGAACTACAGAGGCGACTGGAAGGCAGGAAACTATGCCTACTACGACCAAGTAAATCACAACAACGCACTGTGGACTTGTATCAATGAGAACGGAACAAGCCAAGAGCCTTCGGACGCAAGCAGTGACTGGCAGAAGGTGCTGTCGGGAGAAAAAGGTGAGAAAGGAGACAAGGGAGACAGAGGTGACGAAGGACCACAAGGGCCTAAAGGAGAAACAGGTGCGCAGGGCGAAACGGGTGCACAAGGACCGCAGGGCGAGAAAGGAGAACAAGGTACTCCTGGTGTGAACGGGAATGACGGAGTGAGCATACTTCTCGTACAGCCCATCGTGCTCGACACTAACGATGACGGCATCGTGTCGGACACCACGGCAGAAGGACGAGTAAAGGTGATGAGAGGTGGCGAGAATGTTACTAACGAGTGCTCGAACGTAATGGTGAGCTATATGCAGAACTGTACGGCTGCGGCAAGTTTGGCTACAGGATACATAAAGGTGAAGCTCAATTCTGTGAACACTACCACTCTGGCGAGCGGAGACAAGGTGTCGGTGAGCGAGGGATTTATCACAATCGCATTCTCACTCGGAGGGAAAAGCTATGCCACACAAGTTCCATTCTCTGTGAATGTGACAAAGTACATGGGCAGTGTAAAGGCTACGGCCAAGCAGTACCAGTCGAAGTTTGAGGCACTGGAGAAAGACCTGAAAGGAAGTAATCCTACCGTTCTCAACGCCTACACATCTACTATCAAGCAGACAGCAAAGGAGATTACTCTCAGTGTGACTCAGAGCCAGCAGGGACGGCATAACCTACTGCGAGATACGGCGCTGACGAGGAAGGGTGATATATATTATTCGGACGGCCTTTTCCAGCCTACGATAACACAGGGCGTGAACGGCCATAATGCCATCCGCTTCTCGGTGACGGGTGACGGAAAGCCTCAGTACAAAGGACTTTTCTGGGGACAGACCGTCAACGGCATCGCTGTGAAGAAGAACACCGATTATACATTTTCCGCATGGATAAAGTGCGACACGAAGGACTTACAGGTTCATTCGGAGGTGTTCAAGATGGCTGCGCTGAATGGCGACAGAGGGGACAGAATTACTGCCACCTCGGGTAACATGCAGTGGCTGACGAAGGAGAACGAGGTGAATCGGTGGAGGCAGGTGAACTACACTTTCAACTCGGGCGACGCAGAGTTTATCGAGGTGAATATCTTTGTCTACAATGGCATAACCGTGGACGGAACCTTTGGTTATACAGCCTCGGGTAACGGATGGATATGTATGCCAATGCTTGAGGAGGGGAGCGAGTACACAGGCTGGACTCCTGCGGAAACGGACTACGACTACCTTGGCGGAAATATGCTCGACGACACGAGGACGCTTGTTGCGAGCGGACAGTTAAGCAACCTTTATACGGCCAATGAGGTGGCACAGGACACCTACGAGGGTGCGTATGCCGTAGTTCATGGCAAGGCAGACAGCAGCAACAACAATATGTGCGACTTCTTGAGATTCAACGGAGAGAACGGAAGGCTGCTCAACTTCGAGCTGAGGAAGAACTATGTGTTCTCGTTCCTTGCGAAGGGAAGCGGAACTCTGAGAGCGCACCTGTACAAGGACAGAGTACACGTGAACATATATGCTGAGAACAGCCAAGGGAGCGTGAGAGAGAACGTTGCGGACGGAGCATCCAACTTCACCCTGACGAGCGAATGGAAGCGGTACTGGGTACACTGGCGTATAGACCCTTATACAGGAGATGGCGATACAGTGTTGCCTCAGTCTGTCCTGCTGCGAGCTGTGGACGGCTGTGAGGCTTGGGTGACGAAGCCGAAGCTGGAGGAAGGTGCTCTGATGACGGAGTACACTGAAAAGAAGACCGACCTCATCGACAAGGCTACAGCCAAGGCCGCAGGACTGGAAATCACGGCAGATGGTGTGGAGCTGTATGGCGACAAGGTGAAGGTGAAGAACAACGGCAAGACGGCCGCAATGTTCACCGACGGAAAGCTCAATGCCGACTTGATAGATGCAGATACTATCAATGTTCACCATGTTTGGGCGAAAGATGGTAATAACCAAAATACGCTCGCCCACTTCGGCAACTACGATATAGACGAGGCGAAGGATGAAGACGGAAAGCAATATCCTCTCTGGGTAGGTTCGTCGACAGCCGCCGACTCTCCGTTCCGTGTCTCTAAGGATGGCTACATGTATGCCGACAAGGGTGCTTTCGGTGTGAGATATTACGAAGATGAGGACAGTGGTACACGAAAGAAGTTCGGACGGTTCGAGATAACGGGCGAAGGTCTGTCGAGTGGTGCTGTATTCAAGGAAGACAGCATGAAGTTGACAGATACTCGTTTCCAGCTGATCAAGGCAGAGGGACGGAGTGCTATATTCATCGACACGGACCAGACCCTCGCTGTTCCTGGCCCTGGAACTTACCTCAGTGCGAAGATGAGGGTAGATGCCATCGATACAACTGACGGCTACCATAGTAACGTGTGCTACTTTGCGGAAGCGAAGAACGGCGTGCAGAACTATGCGCTGCGCGGTATTGGTGACGTATCGGTCAACGGTGGAGTATACGGATATAAGTACACGATGATAAATATGACTACCAAGAATGTATTCCTTGATAATACAGGTTTGTTGAGAGGAACTACTTATAACGAAGTGCAGAAAATAGATTCGCTTACCCTGATAGTCAGCTCGAAAAAGTATCTTGCGCTTGCGCTGCCCACTCTCGGGACGATCAAGCAGATACTGTTCGGTTCGCAGCATGTCGATGACAAGTTCTGCGTAAGGCTTACAATCGTGATGGATATTGGCAGCGAGTCCATCGCCATGAGAGGAAGATGCACAACAAAAGACGACGCAGATGTGGCGCAATGGAACACTAAAGGCCTCCCGCTTATTACACACTGGAACGGTGGCTATTGGGCTGATTTTGATATGGCGGCAGGAGACTCTTATGAATTTCTGTTGACGTATAACCCCGACAAGTCTTACACACTCGAAGGTTTTACACAGCCATATCTTGCGAGAATAATTAACAGACAGTACTAATTAAAACATATAGCTATATGAAGAAAATCGTTAAAGGTAATGACTTCACGCTGAGAATCCCAGTGGCGAAGATGGTAGAGGGAGAAGCTCAGGCTTTCCCCCTGCCAGCCTGTACGGACGTAGTGGTACAGGTATGCAATCAGTTCAAGCGCATCCCTCTTGCGTTTGAGATTGATGTAAAGGAGGACAATGTTCTCCTTGCGAGAGTAGAGGGTGATAAGATGAGCCTCGGCACGTATGCTATCGAGGTAAAGGGCAAAATATTCGGCAATGACTGGCGAAGCAACGAATATCCTCAGTTTGCCATCGTGGCCAACAATGCCGATGCCGACACCGAGTTTGGTGAGACCGATGAGGGCGACAACAGCGTTGAGATGGATACCGCTATGGTTATCCTGCCTCCTACCGTGGAATTGTCAGACCTCATTAATAAGGCTAACGAGACTCTAAAAACCAACAAGGAAACAAACGATACCCTCAATACTAACGAGGAAGCGAGAAATAAAGCCGAGGCGCAACGAGTATCTGCTGAGTCTGAGCGAGCGGAAGCCGAACAAACGAGAGTATCTGCTGAAGGCGATAGAATAAAGGCAGAAAGAGACCGTGCGTTTGCTGAATTTGACCGCATGAAGGCAGAGCAGGTTCGTGTAGAAAACGAGAATACAATACTGACTAACGAACGCACCCGAAATGATAACGAATCCAGACGAGTCGGTGCTGAGTATGTACGTGCAAAAGAAGAAGAAGCTCGTGTCGATGCAGAAAGCAGCCGTGCAAATGCGGAGTCCGAGCGAGTAGATGAAGAAGCACAGAGAGTGAGTGCTGAAAGCGGCAGAGCGAATGCCGAGACTGGCCGTTCGTCGGCAGAGGCTGAGCGAGTAAAGGCTGAAAAGAAACGCCAGACTGATACCGATACCGCTATCCAGAACCTCAATACACACCGTACAGAGTTCGATGACGCAGAGGCTGCGAGGGTATCTGACGAGAATAAACGTGTTAAAGCAGAAAAGGCTCGTCAGCAAGCAGAGGAAGACAGAGCTGCCGCAGAAGGTGAGAGAGTGAAAGCTGAGAAAACCCGTGCAGATGCGGAAATCAAGCGCAAGAGTGATTTTGATACCGCCATCAAAGCAGCAGAGTCTGCTACTGCTGGTGCTGAGAAGGTGGATGCTACACTCACGGAAGGAAATGTCTTTGAGGTAACAGGTAGAACTGGAGTTAAGAAAACTTTAGATATGTCTGGTTTGGTTTCTGCACAAAGTGATGTAGCACGCATACAGGAGAGCATGGGTGCATACTCTGACAGACCTGATATTACTCTTGTTGCTAAAGAAACCAATAAAGCTATTAGTGCTGATGGTGTCAAGGTAACAAAGGCAGGTTGGGCTATTGCTGAGTTTACGGCAGAGAAGGGAAACATATACCTTTTCAAGCCTAATGATGTAGATGGCGATGTCTGTATCTTTGCAGAAGAGATAACAAACATTGAGACACGTGGCATTGATTATACCTACACATACAATGCTGATGGAACTATAGAAACAGCAAAGGCAACTTATCTTGGAGCGACACATATCTATACTTTCAGCTATGCAGAAGATAAGAGCTATACCATTACAGATGAAGCAGGAGAAACAGTTGAAGCTCTGCCAATGACGTATGAGACTAAAGTGGGTTCATACTCTCCTTTGGTTCGCCTGAATGCTGATGCAGAACTTCCTATAGACGGATATTGTAGATATATGAGTCATTTCAAGGGAAACTCATCTATCAAGATAGTAGTATCATATAAAATTGATGCTGCCGACCTTGTTATGAAGGTAGTACGTGATGGTGTATTTGCCTCTATCTCTACTCAGCTTGGAAATCTATCACAGAAGGAAGATGAAACAAGAAAGAAGATAGAAGAATTACATGGAAGCTACGTAGATGTTCTTTTTTGTGAACAAGCTACAATAAGGGTGGACAACTCATCCATAAAAGTTGAGCCATACAAGATTTACAGACTCTATCCGAAAAAATATCTGAACTTTGAGCAAGGATGGAATACTTATTGCCCTCTTGTGTGGATTGACATGACACATTGGGATAGCAGTAAGGTTGAAGATGTAACACGTATGTTTAATAATACAACTTCACTTAATGAGATTGACCTTACAGGAACCAATTTTAGCAAAGTAAAAAACTTTAATAATATGTTCCGAAATAGCGGGATAAAGAGAATTAAGGGGCTGGAGAGTTTAAGAATAGACAGTGCTGTTTATTTAGATAATGGTACAAGAGATCAATACAACGCCATGTTTTCTGTATGTAAGAATCTTACAGATGATAGTTTTGGTAATCTTGCCGCATGGGACACGTCGAAAATGAAATATATTTCACTGTTCAAAGGATGTGAAAACATAACTGAACTCCATGGTATTGAGACTTGGGATACCAGTAGCGTTGTATCGTTGGCCGGTTTTTTTTATGGATCCAATATTAAAAAAGAACCGGACTTATCTAAATGGAACACGGAGAATGTGACGGATCTTAGTTATTTCTTATATGGTAATGCAAATTTAACTAATATAGATTTGAGTAGTTGGAATGTGAGTAATGTTACAAACATGAAATCATTCTTAGCCAATATAGCATCTTTACAAAATGTAAACCTTTTGGGTTGGAACTTGTGTAAAGTGAAAGACCTATCTATCTTTAATGGGGACAGAAATATTAAAACATTAAAACTCGGGGAGGGATTCTTTTCTTCACCCTATATCACTAAAGTTTCATTCAACCTTGAAAAATGGACAGATGACAGTGTAAAGCTGTCTCTTTTAACTAATCTCTACGACCGCAAGGCTAATGGTTTACCAGACCTTACACTGACACTACACGCTAATACAAAGAAGGTACTGTCGGAAGATGATATGGCAGCAATTACAGCAAAAGGTTATATTATTGCTTAACATTAAATATTATTAGTTATGATAATAGACGAATTAAAAAAATACGTCTCTATTAAGGAGATAAAAGGAGATTGTGTAAGAGTAAAAGCTAACGAAGGCTATATGCTTAAATTAGGAGATTCTTACACTGAGGAATTGTTTTGTGAGAGAAGTGCTATTCCCGATAACTTAGTAGTTGTGCCTTATAGTACTTATCTCATAGAGAGCAATAAAGAAAAGTATAAGGGAATGACTGTTGAAGAAGCAAAGGAAAAGCTGATAGCCGAAATTACTGCCTACGATACCTCATCATCCGTGAACGGCTTTATGCTGAATGGACTGCTGGTGTGGCTCGATAAAGCGACACGAGTCGGATTGATGAACTCAACCAACATTGCCAAAGCAGCAGGACAGAAGACTACAACCTTATGGCTTGGTGGCGCAAAGTTTGTTATTGACTGCGACGAAGCTATTCGATTGCTCTCTGCATTGGAGATGTACGCCCTGGAGTGCTTTAACGTTACGGCAAGCCATAAGGCTGCTGTAGGTTGGCTGATGAGTCTTGAAGAAGTGGAGGCTTACGATTACAAGACAGGCTACCCGAAGATGTTAGAGATGAGTGTGTAACTAATTAAAAAGAAAAGACTATGTATATACTAAGTGTTATTTCTTTCCTCTTACTTGGAGGATTTCTGCTCCTCGCAGCGATGCGCTTTGGTGTTCCTGCGATGGTGAGCGATATATATTACCAGTTACAGGATTGTACGGGTAGTGAGGTAATTGGCGATAAGCGCAAGCGGAACTATGGATGGGTATTCACCGCTGTAATGGTTACGTGTGCGGTACTGATGATGGTGTGTATACTCGACACAGGTAAAGGCGTTCAATGTCTCGCCTTTATAGGGTGTGTGGGGTTAATGTTTGTAGGCTTCGCTCCTAATTACCTTGATAAAGATGGTCACCCTATTCATAAGGTGGGCGCACTTGTGGCTGCGACAGGGTGCGTAGGCTGGTGCTTGTCGGTGTGCTGGGTTCCAACGGCTGTAATAGCGCTTATCTATCTGCTACTTGTAAGCTATTCGGATGAGGACGATAAATATAAGCCTGTCTGGTATATGGCAGAGGTTGCAGGGTTTCTGGACGTATTCGTGACGTACTGGATAACAAATTGATAACAAATTGATAGTGAAACGCCGTTCTTGGTAACAATAAGATGGTTTAGCAAAGTTTAACGCTAACAATATGACATTTTTCTTGCGTTATTGCCACAAAAGTGTAACTTTGCAACCATCTTATTTTGAATCTTAAAACCGAAAATTATGAATAAAGAAGATGAAAGCGACCTATTGCATTGGTTGCAAGACAAAGACGTCAGCGAGGTTATGGATTTGCTGATGAAACATGGTAACAGATATTCACGGAGAATTTTGAAGTTCTTTTGCTGGTTCTGCAAGTATGTTCCAGTTATACTTATGTGCTTTCACGCATACGGGATGTGGGATTTCTCGCAGCATCCAAGGGAAATGTTCATCCCATACGCAGAAAATACGCCTTGCTATCTCTACATATATTTTATGGTGTACATTCTGCCTATGGTTTTGATATTAGCAAGTAGATTCTTTTTCCTATGTTGGAGATACCGCATTCCATTCTTTTATTTCTTCGGCATAAACGCCGCTCACATCGTGGAATGGAGTTGGTATACTACTAAGGATATGGTAGATTCGTGCTTTACCGTAATGATAGTAACGGCAATGTTTTATATATACGGATTCTGTGACATGTTTATCAGTCGAACCAAATTAGGACGTAAAATCTGTGCATAATATGGGAAAGATATTGAATTATAAGTTGCTCGGCACGGCTTTGAAGTCGCTGAGCGATGCTTGCTTTAAAGCTGACGAGCAGCAGCGAAATGGTGAAAAGGTTACTGCTTGCGGAATGAGTGATGAGGACTTGGATAGACTGTGTGATATCATCCCCGATATGCTCAATCCGATGATGAGCACAGAAGAGGTTAAGGAGAAGTTGCATGTTTCCGATGCTACCCTTAATAGAATGGTGGCAAGGGGTGATATTCCGAATGGCGAGTGCAAAAAGCGAGGTCACACCCGATATTTTAAGAAGTGGGATATTCTGCACTACATTAAGAGTAAGAGAAAATTATAACGTATGAAAGCCCTATCGCATCACGGATAAGCGAGTATGTATGAGTATTATGGACTTTGTGTTTCAGACTTTGATTATAGTAGCAATGATAGTCGTCATTAATTGCACGTTCATTGCATACCTATACATTACGCATGAGTATGAGAAGGTCGATAAGTTCTTCCTGGCTTGGGTAACGATGTCAACTATGGTATTGACAATGTGGTTCGGATTTGGACTGTATCTGTATTTTAATTATTTCTTATAAGCTAAAGAGAGGTAAGTGATTGCCTCTCTTTTTGTTTTCAATCCTTTCCAATGTTTGCAAGATTGGAAAAGATTTTTATTCCCCCTATATTAGTTCAAAATGATATTACCTACTATCACCTTAAAACACTGATAATCAACCAATAAAAGAAAGTGTGATAGAGTTATATTTGTTCTTATTAATTCGCTGTACCTTTGCATCGTAACGTTACAATAGTGTTAGTTAATATTAAGGATTTCAAAAGATTGTATTATGGAAATGACAGATGCAAAAGTAGTAGAGAAGAAAATCTACGAAGAGGGAAAG
>ERZ1034928.60-NODE-60-length-64237-cov-136.323315_pt1 | contig 64237 bp, 80 predicted proteins | sample MGYA00520627_ERZ1034928 | MGnify/ENA primary metagenome ERZ1034928 (study PRJEB33766, sample SAMN09781755) | gut metagenome | biome: gut microbiome | host: Homo sapiens | place: Madagascar | study: EMG produced TPA metagenomics assembly of the PRJNA485056 data set...
AAATAATAATATTTATTATAATATAGAATAAATAATTTATCAAGTACAAAATTGTAAAATTTTTATTAACAAAATAATTATTGACAAATTGCACAAAATATGATAAAATTAAGATAATAAAAATAACAAAAGAACAAAGGGGGTGAACACATGGTATGGCAAGAAATGAGTTATAGAACGTATACTCAAACATCATATGATATTGAGCCTGAAGTCTGGGACGATATATATGAGCCAAGTTTAGATATTTGGATTAGTTGGATTCTTGAAACAGGAGAAGATACAAATGCCACTGAGTGAATTTGTTTATATACCGTCTGTTGGGACAGATGCTTTTTATACACCAGAAGAACAATATTGGCATAATCGTTTAATGCGGTTGTACTTGGCCAGAAAAAAAGAACAGAAAAGAAATAATGATTCGTGGCGTTTGAAGGCTTTTAATAAACTTATCAAGAAAAATAAAGAAGAACTTTCAAAGTTACTCAAACAATCGTTGCAAGATAATATTACCAGAGAGCTTAATGAAAAAGCAATAAAAGATAAAAATATTATCAATTTGTTTACATCTGAATTGACAAGAAATCTTGAAATGCAACCTTTTGAGAGAAGCGACAAGATTATGATTGTCAATGTGTTTTTCTTTGAGATATTAAATAGCATTATTCATAACGGATTTGATTATAAAGGCGAACATTATGTGTTTTATTCTTGTGGCGCTGGAATGATAAGAACCAAAAGATTCATGGCGATTAAAGAAAAGGACTACAAAAGAATCCAAAAGACTTTGATGTGTGGGCTGTCGGTCGAAAAGATAAACGAACTTGGTGGCATGAATGAAAATAAGTTCTTGGCTTATATGAGTCTTTCAGCTTCGGCAACAGATAGAATACAAGATTTTGATATTGACCGATGTATTGTGGTTGATGATTTTGAAATGCCTGTAACGGCTGAATCAGATTTTATTGATTGGACAGATTACACCATTACCAGAAAGACTTCTGAAACTGTAATTGCAGAAACAGATGGTTGGGGGATGTGTTGTAAAAAAGGCTTTAAGACTCAAATTGTCAGAGCGCCGTGGATTAAAGGGTTAATTACTTATTTCGACTTTCAAAAATATTTGAGAGAAGAATGCACACAAGACCAATGGGTGATACATGATATCTATGGCAAAGAATGGAACCTTGTCTTAGATGATATTCAATATGTTCTTACTAAGTCGATGTTTAAGTTATATAAATTCTATTCGTCATGGGAAGAATATAAAACGAACTTCAAAGTGTATGGTTGCCATTTTGGTTGTTGTAAGATTGAAGAAGATTATATTCCAAAGGCCAGAATTAACTATCAGATGTTGCAGAGCTTAGGTGATATGAGCGATAATGAGATTGAGATAATTTGCCGAAAGACGAGAGAAGAGATTGAAAATGTTGGTGGCGATTATCAAACTACTATGAGATTGCTTGGTGCTGTAGAATATAATCGAAATAAATCTGCAATGCAAGCTGCATTGTGTATTTATCCTGAATTGATGAAAGATGTTTATAATCAAGATTTGTTAAAGCAAACAAAGAAGAGTCTGATTAAACAGGCTAAGGGCGGTCGTTTAAGGATAAATGGAAAGTATTTGTTTATTTCGCCTGACCCGGTTGCTTTTTGTGAATGGCTGTGTAAGGGGGAACAAAGGCCAAAGGGACTGTTAAAGAATGGTGAAGTATATACTAATCAGTTTGGGGCGGGAGATAGACTTGATTGTTTAAGAAGCCCACATTTGTATCAAGAACATGCTGTTAGAATAAATCAAAGAAATGAACTAACTGATAAATGGTTTGGTGATACGAAATGTGTTTATTTTAGCGCTCACGATATGATTTCTAAAATACTACAGCAGGATTTTGATGGCGATATTAGCCTTGTGGTTAAAGATAGAACACTCACTGCTGTGGCCGAAAGAAATATGAAAAATATTGTACCATTGTCTTATGATATGAAAAAGGCCAGGGGTGGACTGATAGATGCAGATAAGCTATATGAAGGCGTAAGTATGGCTTATACTGGTGGTTCAATTGGGCCAATTAGTAATGCTATTAGTAAGGTTAAAAATGCTCATGGTGGCAGATTAACCGAGGAGCAGATTAAAGTTATTGCTTGGCTGACAATGAAAAATAATCAAGTGATTGATTATGCTAAAACTCTTTGGAAAACTGAACCACCTAAAGAAATCAATGATATTATTAAATCTTATACAAAGGCTAATTTGCCACATTTCTTTATTTATGCTAAAGATAAGAAAACTTATCAAGTTGAGCCAGAAAATGATTCTACAATGAATCGGATTTCTAAACAGTTTCCACGGTCAAGGCTAAAGTATTCAAAAACCATTGGTGATTTTGATTGGAGAATGTTGTTAAATCAAGATGTTGATTATACAATTCGTGAAAATGCCAAAGTGATTGAATTATACAACTATTGGACAAAAAATCAAAATCGTTTTAGTTATGGCGAAGATGAGCATATCAAAGAAGATGACCTTTATAAATATCATTGCATTAGGCAAGATATTATTGATAAGGCCGAAGCTTCGATTGATTTTATCGTTAATAGTTTAGTTGCTTATGCCTATACTGTCAAGACAGAAAATAATAAAAAATTATTATGGGCTTGTTTTGGCTGGGATATTGTGCGGAATTTGGAAAATAATGTGCAAGGGCGAGTTTGTAGAATTTGTGGGCAGCGTTTTCAGCCCAGAGATACACGGCAAATTTGTTGTTGTGAAGAATGCACAAAAACGTTAGATAATCAAAAAAGAATGGAAAGAAAAGTTAGTCCGATTGGCAAAAGTGTGTGAAAACTTTGCGCCGCAAGGGTTTGAGAGAATGGACATAGAATATTTAATACACTAATAGGGAAAGGAATAAAAATATGTCATCATATACGTCTAAAAAACCACGCCTTACACAAAAGGAAGTGGCCTATCAAATTTTTCTTAGAACAGGCTTCCCACCCGATATGATTAAGACCACTTTAGATATTTATGGGGAAATTATTCAAGAAGGATTGTTGGGACAGGTTGAGGTGCCTATTCCGGGTATTGGTCATTTTGGCTGGAAACAAATTAACCCTCGAACAGATGTAAGAACGTGGAATCCTTCAGAGTGTTGTTATAATGAGCCGAAAAATGTTCCTGGCTTTCAAAAGACGGTATTAAGATTAAGTAGTAAATGGCGTGATAAGCAAAAAGAGGCTACGTTGTTTGATGTGGGCGAAGATAATCCAGCTGAGACGAATTTAGTTAATTATGACGAAGATGATGAAATTGAAGATGAGGATGTAAACGATGGCACAAGTGAATAATTTTCGTGGTATGATGACTACCAATAAAGAGTTTTTTAAACAAGCCTGTCGCTGGAAAGACAGTACATCTATTAAAACCGCTGCTGAATGGTGGTCTGCTTTTCAAGAGGTTATTATTCGTGAGGTGTTTTATAACGGGTGTTGTAGAGTACCCGGACTTGGAACTTTTACAGTAACAGAAGAGCCAAGCTATTATCAAACACAAAAGATGCCGAATGGTAAGACAATGACTTATCTTGTGCAAGGTCGAATTAAGCCAAATTTTACACCTGAAGATGATTTTATTAACGATGTGAATATGCAGGGCGTGACTAAGAAATATCGTAAGAGGCTTAAACAAGGGGCTTTAACTGAGCGTGATTATACAAGACAGGTTAGGGCTGATAGTTTAGCGGCAAGCGCCTGTGTTGATGAAATGGTTGAACAACGTAGAGAAAAAGCACAGAAAGAATTTCAAAAGCTGTTAAAAACAAAACGAGAATTAAAAGAACAGGCAAATGAAGCTACTAAAGACCGTACCAATGCTGCGCGTGCTGTTGTTCAAATGGATTTAGAGGGAGAGTTTATTGCAATTTATCCTTCTATGACAAAGGCTGAAGAAGCTACTGGAATAAATAAAATTTATATCTCTAATTGCTGTGACCCATTGCGTAAACAAAAGACAGCTGGTGGATATAAATGGAAATATGCTGAAAGGCAGGAAATTGAAAAGGAAAATGTAAATGGACAAATTAAACAAAGCGAGGATAGCAACACAAAGCCTTGAAGATAAAATAATTACTTATCAAGATTGGGCTGAGAAAGTGCTTGGCACGGATTATAGAGATGTTTTTTCTGATGAATATATTCGGCGTTCAGCAAAGGTGTTCAGTATCTTTTTGAAAAATCTTAGTAATGAGATTGATGTTGATAAGGACAGTGTAGAGCTTCAAAATTTGCTTGAACAAATCAAAGCTGAAAGAATTAAATTATCAACAGTTAATCTTGAATATAATGCCATTCAACGTGCGGAGGCCAGAAATGATTTGTTTAATGAACAAATCATTGAAGCCATTAACCGGCTTGAACCATTGGCAGTGCCTCAACATGAAAACACATATCGGCTTGAAAGTGATTCTACTTTGCTTATTACATTATCTGATTTTCATGCTGGTTCGACATTTAAGATATCTGGCCTCTATGGCGAAACGGTGAATGAGTATAGCTATGATATTATGTGGCATAGACTTTATAATTTAATCGACCAGATTGAGGCTGATTGTATTGACTTTAAGGATTGTAAGGTAGCTATCCTCGGGGACTGCTTTGAGAATATTTTACGCTCTTCATCTTTGTTAAAATTGCGGGAACCGGTAATTGATACTGTAATTCGTTTTTCTGAGGATATGTGTCGTTGGTTGTTGCATTTACATACGAAGTTAGAAACAAGTATAGAAGTTGTTACAGTTGGTGGAAATCACGATTGCCAACGTCTCTTAGAAAGCCGCCCTAACTTTGAAGATGAAAATTTAACAAAGTTTGTAGTGGCTTATATGAAACAGCGATATGAAGGAATAGCTGGATTTGAGATTAACGATTATCAGGAAATTGCTGTTAAGAATATTCGTGGTACTAATGTCATGTTCTGTCATGGCGAAGATAAAGACTTGAGTACAACCATGGATTATTTTAGCAATTTGTATAATGTTGATATTGACGAGGGCTATGGGGGTCATTTACATCGACCAGAGAGTAAAGCTGTTGGTATTACCGAAGTTGGTGATAGGGTGTTTACCCGTGTTGGGTCAATTGTAGGAATTGATACATTTGCCAAAAAAATTCGTGTTGCGGCTCGACCAAGTGTTTATGTGGCGTTGTATACCGACAATGGTAAGACTTGGAATAGAAACTATTATCTTTGATTCATTCCGCAAAAGCGGTTTGAATATATCTTGTCAGCCGAAAGGTGAGACATTAACTATTTCCTAACATACTGTCATGCGTAGGTGAAATAAGATGAGACAGGTGTTTTACGGTGTCAGCTAAAACCGTATAATTTTCCGAAAGGAAGGAGGTCACTATACTTGCATCTAATTGTCTGCATAACACAGACTAAAGTATGAAGGAGGTGATCGAATATCTCTGGTAAGTGGTATAAAGCCAAACTACCAGTACAATTGAATAATGGAAAAATGGAAAGCGGGTCAAGATTTTGGCCCGCTTATTCTATAAGGAGAAAAGGGAAATGGCAGAATTTAATAGAAGCACACAGAACTGGTGTGTGGGGTGTATGGGGGCAAAAGAAAAGACTGGTTTTATTCAAAGTCTTAATCCTTATCACAACACATATCTTCCGTTGTGTCGGGGGTGTCTTAATAATAGATTCAAACAATATCAAAAAGCATTAAATTCTGAAGGCGCTGCTTTATGGTGTTTGTGTGCTGAAATGGGATATCCTGTGATTAAAGAATACTATGATATAGCGCTTAGTCGTAAAACGAATATGCCAAATAGTTCTAATCTTTTTATGGTTTATCATAATACTCTTAAAGAGTTGGGTTTTATTATTGAAGGGTTTTGGCAAAGTGATTTAGATTTAAGTGATTTTGCTAAGACTGGACAGAAGGTTCAGAAAGCAGAAGAAAAGCCTTTAGATATAACCGAAATGGAAAAGATTTGGGGTAAGTTTGAAGTTGAAGATTATGAGTTGTTGAATGGGTTTTTTGATGCTTATACCAAAGAAGTTGATAATTTAAATTATTCGCTTGAATTAAGATATAGAGATGTGGCCAAAGGTGAATTAAGATTGCGTAAAGCTAATGAATCTGGTGACGTGGGTGAGATTGATAAGGCTCAGAAAAATCTTAAATCTTTGCTTGATATGCTCGGCCTTAATGATTATGGTAAAAAAGATACTGATGAGCGCAAACAGTTTATTGACCGTCTTGCTTGGATGATTGAAGAAACTGAACCGGCCGAAGAAGAAGATGAAAAGAAATATAGAGATATTGCAGGGTTTGAGAAAGCTTTTAATAATATTATGCGCAGTATGAGAAATCTAAATAGTAAAGTTAGAGTTTATCCGCCTGTGCCAGAGGAAGAGCAATAATGCCCTTACCAATAAATCATGGCGGTAATTTGCGCAAACAATTTCTCAAACGTCAACTTTCTACAACTTCTGTTGCTAATAATTCATATTTAACAGAACGTCAAAAGGCCAATGTTAAAAAGCATATAACTCGTTATCGTAGAAATTGGGATATTTTTGTTGAAGAAGTTTTTCAAATAAAACTTTATCCGATTCAAAAGATTATAATACACATGATGGGTATAAGTCAAGAGTTTATGGCTATTGCTACCCGTGGTGCGGCTAAATCATTTTTATGTGGTTTGGCTTCTTTGGTTTGTTTTTGTCTTTATCCATATAGTGAGATTGTGATTACATCTTCTACTATTCCGCAAGCCTCTAAGATGGTAGAAAAAAAGATAAGGGATGAGCTTATTAAAAAACTGTCTCCTTATTTACTTTATATGTATGAGCATGAATATATTGTTATTACTAAATCTAATACGTCTGATGGCGGTGCTTATACAATAGAGAATAAACTTAATGGCTCTACTATATCTGTGCTTGCTTGTCTTGAGTCAAGCAGAGGTACACGCTCAACTTTAAACATTTATGAAGAAGCACGGCTATTAAAAAAGAGTATTATTGACTCTGTATTTGAGCCTATGGGTCATGCACGTCAAGCTAAATATTTGCTTAATCCTAAGTATAATACACGGCGTTGGCAAGAAAAAGCTCGGTCTTTTTATATTACCTCAGCAAGGTATTCATATGAATGGTTTTCAAGAAAATATCAAGACATTTTTGAGAATTATTTTGAATCAAAACATGAGGTATATATACCTTTTGCCGAAGATATTTTTGCAGCTATTGATGATGGGTCAAGAACATGGGCTGATTATCGAAAGAATAAGAAGTCTATGCCACAAGCTGATTTTAGAATGGAAATCCTAAATGAAATGTTTTCAGAGAATGAAGATGCTTTCTTTGATTTTAAGTCTTTTAAGGATAATCAGATTTTAATTCAACCAGCAGATTTGCCCACTGCAAAAGATACTTATAGCGGTAAGTTTACAACTTCTGTAGATAAGGCACCAAATGAAATACGGCTTATTATTTCGGACTTTGCTTTTTCGGGGAATAATAGTAAAGAAAAGAACGATAATACTGTATTTATGTGTATGTCGTTACATTGGAAAGATTTCCGGTTTGAGCGTCATGTGGACTATATAGAGACACGTCCGGGTGGTGGGGCTGATAAGTTAATTTTACATTTGAAAGAATTATACTATGGTTATCAAGCCGATTATATTGTTTATGATAATCGTTCGGGTGGCGAGGTCATTTATGATTATATGTCTGGGAAAACAGCTAATCCAGCTTGGTTAAAATGGAATGACAGTGGTTTTACGGTAATTGATGAAAAAGATTTACATTTTGTGCCAGATGGTAAAGTTGCTGAATTAGCTGGTCGTACTATTGACCTCAACGCTATTAAGTGCCTTGTACCGTTTATTGGAACTGCTGAAGCGAACAGTCTTGGATGGCAGTCCCTTAAAAAACAGCTTGAAACCAATAATATTAAATTCCTTTGTTCTATGCAAGATGCTCAAACGGCATTAGAAGACTCTGGTGAAATTTATGATTTAACATCTGAGCAATTAGCGGAAAAATTAGCACCTTTTGGTCAGACAGATTTAATGGTTCAAGAATGTGTTAATTTGAGCGCTGAGTTTAAAAATGGCCTTGTACGGCTTGTAGAGCCGAGAAGTGGCTATAAAGATAGAGCAGTAGTATTATCTTATGCAAATTATTTTGCAGAAAAACTTGATACTCGATATAGTAAATTTATGCAAGAAGATGACTTGAATGTAGATGATATTCAACTTGTCTTTTAATCTAAAAGAAAGGAGTGTGACAAATGTCTGAAAAATTAACTCGCGAACAAGTAGAAGGGCTTGTAGAATTTGCTACTGGTATGGCTTATGGCGAAATGTATGGAGCTTGGTCCCCTTTTATGTCAAATGCTTTATTGCAGAATCTTAATAATGACGCAAAAGAAGCCAGTTCAAAAGCAATACGCAAAGCCCTTTCCGATTACAGAAACAATGCAGAAACAATTCATAGTTATATGGAATATATGTCATTTTTTGACATGATTTTCGCTAAAACCGTCAAAAACTATGCCAACTCTCTGGCTTTTGATTTGCAGTGTGTTTGTATCAATGCTGATGAATCTGATTATAATACAAAGGCATATAAAGATGATAAAAAGCGAATTGATGATTTTCTGCTAAAGTTTGACTATAAGGGCGAGTTTAGAAAAGTAGTTGAACAGGTTTTGTTACACGAAGTATATTATTGTTGGTGGCGCAAAACTAAGTGGGGCAATCGTGGCAATATGAAGTTTGCGCTTCAAATGTTGCCACAAGACCGTTGTATGCTTACTGGTATGAGTGATATTGGACCGCTGTTTGATTTTGATATGAATTATTTCTTACAAGTTGGCGTTGACATTAATGCTTATGACCCTGCATTCAAGCGGTATTATCAACGTGTATTTGGGGCTGAGGCAAAACCTATTGAAAGTTATCGACCTACAAATCCGTTTAATGAGCGGACGGGTACTTATGCCATGTGGACACAGACCTCACCTACGGATGGAGCCTTCGCATTTAAAATGAATCTTGGCAACTTTAATACCACACCTTATCTTGCTCCGTTGTTAAAAAGCGCTATTACTGATGACGAAGTTCAGCAGTTGCAGTTAGACAAAGATATGAACGCTGCTTATGGTATTTTGGCTGGTGCTATTCAGCTGTTTGATAATGCCAAGTCTGGTACACAGAAGAATCAATTTTCAATAGATTTGAAAACGCTTGGGTCTTTAATGGGAAAAGTAAAACAAGGTCTTGGCAATACTCTCAAAGTAGTTGCTATGCCAACCGAAGATAATAAGTTTTTCCAATTTAATGACCAAAATCCAGATATGTATAATAATCAAGTAAAATCCACGGCTGCAACTGGAAGTAATGTAAGCCGGGTCGTTTATAGTTCTGATAGAATGTCCAATGCTGAGGTTGAGGCTGGGCAGAATGAAACTTATCAAACTATGCGTCCTCTATATGACCAGTTTAGCAAGTTTATGAATTTCTTTGGTAATCAGCTTACTAAGAAGTTTAAGTGGCAGTTTGTTTTTGAAGGTGCGACATATCGCTATGAGCGTCAGCAACGTATCGACACAATGTTTAAGTACGCTGACAAGGGCATTGTGCTTGATAGTTCGGCGTGGGCATCTGCCATGGGCATGAATCCAGTGTTATTTGAAAAAAGTCTTGTGGCGAGTAAGAATACTGGTTGGACGAAGAATCTGCAACTGCTGATGAATGCGAACACAAGCAAAGATGGTGGAAACTCTGGCGGCCGACCTCAACTCGACCCAGTTGACAAATCTGAATCGGCACAACAGAATGATGACCAGTGAAGAGGTGAGATGAAATGATTGTATCTAAACCAACGCAAGATGCATTGATGGAATTGATTAAGCAATGTTTTGTTGAAAATCGCAAGTTTGACCGAATGGTGTCTGTGCTTGGAGTTAAGTTTGCTATGAATAAGGCTTCAGGTTTAATTCATCATGGAATGGCCCATTATTTTCCTGTTTTGAGTGATAAAATTGGGGAACTGTGTTTAGAAAGATATAATATTAGTGTATTGTATGGTGAAACGCCAAGTGGTGTGGAAGATTATGCTCAGGCCACTGATATTATTCATGAAATTGAACGCAGAACACTTGAGTTTCAAACAATAATGATGGGCTGTGCTAAAATCGCCTTTGATAACAATGATATTCATGTATACGCAGATTTGCTTGATTTGCTTGAGGGTGTTAATGAATTAGTAGAACAAGCGATTCTATTAAGTGATAAGATTGATTATTATGGCGAAAATAGGATTCAGGCGTTTGACCATGATATTGACCATTTTTGGGTGCTTAAAGGAGAAGAATAATGATTCGTTTAGGTACTCCATCTAACACAGATAAATATGTTTGTCTTGAGGGGCAAGAAGCTTTTTTAGCTCATCAAGCAGGAAATATTCCAGAGTGGAAAGATGAAGATGGTAGTTTATGGTTTAAGCGTACAAAAAAGTTGTTAAAGTTCTGTGCAGAAAACAGCATTGAGCTTTAATATAAATCAAATCCTTAAAGAAAGGAGGAGAGAGATTGCAGAAAGAAATTAAATTTGCAGTCGAAGAAATCAAGCGGATTGAATTTTCTGATTATGATGAATCCGAGTATGCGATTGCTCGGCTTGGTTTTATTTCCACAAAACCAAACAGTCATGGTATTGGGATTAGTGAAGACGTTTTAAGAGCGTCCGCACCATCAGCTCTTGGTAAATGGATTGTTGCTGATGTTCGGTTTGGTGATGCTACCACACATACTGATGATGAATATATTGTTGGTATTGTACCACAAGACCAAGAGATTGATTTTGTGAAAGATGATGATGGCTATCTGAGGGCTTATGCTGATGGTATTATTAGTAAACGATATGCGGCAGAGTTCTGTGATATTTTCTCAGAGGCAGATAATGAACGTGCAGTGAGTATTGAGGCTCGTTTTGAGATGAATGATGAAGACAATGCTTCGGCGTTTGATATTAAAGGAATTACAGCTTTAGGAAAAACTGTGCGGCCAAGCTGTCCTGATAGTGATATTACATTTGTTCGGTTTAGCGAAAAGGAAGCAACTGATTGTTATGGTAAGTGGCAACATAGTTCTTCTAATTCTGCTTTAAGAAAGTTTGTCGAAGAGAGGAATCAATCTATGGCTGAGGATAAAAAGCTCAAGGTTGACAAGTCTAAAAACGCTATGTCGGAAACGGCTTGGGGTAATGTAGACAAGTCGGCTATGAGAGATAAAATCATGGCGGCATCTAATCGGGCCACTCTTGTAAAAGCTGTGTATATGCTTGTTGAGGATGGCTGGGAAGAAGCTCCTTCTGAACATCTAAAATATCCAGTTATGGAACTTAAAGGTGATACTTTTGTATACAACCGGGACGGCTTGTCCTCTGCTCTTGGTTATGCTAAGAAAGAGAATGAGACTACTGTTGTAAATAAAATAGAGAAAATTTATAAAAAGCTTGATTTGGAATCTGACGGAAAGGAGGAAAAGATGGAAGATAAAAACATCGAAATGTCTGAGGTTGAAAAGACTGAGGCTGTTGAAGAACTTGCCGTTGAGATGTCTGAGCCTGAAAAGCAAGATGAAGATATGGCTTGTGGCGAAAAGCTTGAACAAGAAGAGTCTGAAAAGATGTCTGAGGATGAGATGATGGCTAAGATTGACCAGCTTACCAAAGATATTGAAGAGCGTGACCATATCATTATGGATAAGGATGCAGAACTTGAGGAGCTTCGCAAGTTTAAGGAGGTCACAATGGCAAAGGAGACGGCTTGTGCTGTTGAGGCTGTGATGGCTGAAGTTCGTCCATTTATTACTGAAGAACAGTTTACTATCTATCGTGATGAAGGTTTGTCTTGTACTAATGATACCTTTGACGCATGGAGCAATAAGGTAAAAGCTACTTGTTTTAGTGAAGTAAAGAAAGTTGTTAAAAAGGAAGATACTGGCGTATTTACATTTGCTATGCCTTCTGAACATAAGATTACCAAGCAGTCTGAAGATATTTGGACTCGCCTGAAAAATCAATATTAAAATTAAAAATATTTATAAAAAAGGAGATTGAAAAATTATGGCATTTCACGGTATTGTAAACACCACCAACATGATGTGCTGGGATGTTGATGCTCTAAATATGGTTGGCATTTATGCTACTGCTGACCTGGATAATGGTACTCTTGTTACTTTGGATAAGATTGCTAAGACTGAAGACGGTGATATTACTGGTTATCAGTATGAAATTAAGCCTGCGGCTGCTAACGCTGTAAATGTATGGCTTGTTGCTACTCCCGAGGTTGGTAAGACACTCGATATGCAGATTCACGATGATATTCGTTACTTCTACAATAAGGCTGGTCTGCCCATGGACATTAAGGGTATTGTTGCTGGCTTTGATTGCTATGAAGTAGACGCAAGTGCGTTTGCAAATGGAACTCTGCCCACTAAGGCTCAGATTGGTCAGCTATGCGGTGTTGCTGAGGGCGGCAAGCTTGCTGTTCCTGCTGCGACTGTTGCCAGCGGTGCAACTTTCCGTGTTGAAGGACTCCACAGCATTACTTGTGGCGCTGACGAGGTTAAGACCGTTGTTCTGCGTTGCATGAAGAATGCTTAACCGAAACTATAGAAAGGAGAATATTATTATGCTAATGAATAAAGACCTTATCGCTTTTGCTGGCGAAAACACCGACTTCTATGAAGCCGCTATGTCCTATTTTTGTGACAAGAAGCAGACTGCTGAAAACAAGGCTCTGATGCAGGATGCTTGGTTTGCGGAGGTTGAGCGCAAGTCTGGCGTGTCCCGTAAGGACAATGCTGTTGACGCTTGGATTGCTCACCCCTCTACTCAGTGGGCTGCATTTGCAATTATTGATGCAACTATCAATGCCATCATTCCGCAGGTTATTCTACCTCAGTTCAGCATCTTTGCTGATTTCCGTACCGCTGGTATTGGTGATATTGTAAAGTTTAAGATTATGCCTCGCAGCTTCTATACTGTTAGCCTAAACGCTAATGGTCAGCGCACAACTTTCCGTCAGAAGAAGTCCGTGTCTGAGATTGTGGTTACTCCTGTTGAGCATATTGTAACCATCTATTCTGACCTGTATCGTGTTCTCGCTGGCAAGGAAAGCATTGCTGATTTTATGTCTCTGCTTATGGTTTCCGTTGAAGCTGAGATGTATAAAGATGCTGTTAATACTTTGAACACTGGTATTGCTGCCATTCCTGCTGGTTCTCTGAACAAGACTGGTGCAATGGATGTGACCGCACTGGTTGAAATGGCTGAAACCGTTCAGGCACTAAATGGTGGCGTTCGTCCTTATATTATTGGTTCTGCTTCTGCTCTACTAAAGGTTCTGCCTGATAGCGCTCTTGGCTATCGTATGAATATTAGTGGTGAAGGCGGTTCTATTGAAATTCTCAATAACATTCTTGACTTCCCTATTATGCGTCTAAACAATGCTGTTGACGCTACTGGAAAGCTTGTTCTGCCTGCTAATAAGGTTTATGTTGTAAGCCCCTCTGTTGATAAGTTGGTAAAGGGTGTTATGACCAGTGCTATGAGCAATACTAATCAGCACTTTGACAATGCTGATTTGACTTCTAACTTTACCTATCGTAAGGGTTGGAATTTCGTGTTTGCTTCTGCTGCAAAAGCTGGCGTATACAATATTAGCGACTAATTGTTTTGAATAGATAGGGGAGGCCGTGTGCCTCTCCTATTTATATAATGAATAAATGGAATAAAAGGAGAATTGAATAATGGCGAAAGCAAAAAGTGAAACTACAAAAGAAACCCCTGTTGTGAATACAAAAGATATTCAAGAGGAAAATAATAGTCTTAAAAATCAGATTGAAGAACTAAAGGCACAAATGGCTCTTATGGCGCAGATGATTTCAACAAAACCAGAAACGGAAAAATCTGAGAAAAAATCTTCTAAGCGAATTCGTTTTATTAACTTAACTAATGGTTCTGTTGTTTTACGGGGTACAGTAATGTGGAAGATTGATGGTCAGTTTAATTATCGAAATTTTGCTGAAAAAGAAGCAAATATTATTGTTGAAAACATGACCAATCTCATCAATTCTGGGGCTGTGTATATTGCGGATAAAGAGTTCGCCGAAGAACATAATTTGACTGATATTTATGATACTTTACTTGATGAGAAATCATTAAAAGAATTGATGGATAAAGACGGCAAGACTATTATTGAAACATATAAATTTGTTAATGCTGCTCAAAAGCAAATTATTGTAGACATGATTTCTACTCGGCGTGAAAATGGCCAGTTTGTTGATGCAAATGCAGCAATTGAAATTGGTAAACTTTGCGGAAAAGATTTAATGTTAATTGAGCCAGACGAAGATGAAACTGTAAAGGAGTGATATAATGACCTCCTTCGATAGAATAGAAGATTTGGCCCTAACTATTTGTCAAGATTACAAACTTGGAAAGCTTTATGAACAAGATGAGAATAAGTTCAACAAGGTTTGTGACGGTTTTTTGGTTAATGCGGCTTCACAGTTTGTTGAGTGTAGACAGTCTTTAGATTATGATACTGAAAGTCGCTCTTTTAATGCTGATTTAACCAATCTTGAAATTTACATTCTTTCAAGGTATTGGGTGATTTCATGGTGGGAAAGAGAGACAAACAATGCGGCTCAAATTGCCCTTAAATTAAAGGTAAGTTCCTCATTTACTTTTAACTCTGAAGCCCAAAACTTTAAAGAAAAACAAAATATTATTGATAAATTAAGAGAAGAAGTAGATAGGGCAACACAAGAATATATTTTGCTTGATATCGCCTCTTATGAATATTAAGGCGGTGTTTGAATGAGTGGAAATAAGATTGTTGATACTGTTTATAAAATTTTGCCACTATATGAAAATGCTGCTAAGTCTAAATCAGAAATGATTGAACAGGCATATTTAGCATATTTAAGCCGAGTATATGTGCAATTTATGGGAATTAACTATGAATTTGCAACAATGGTAAGAGGTTTAATCGAATTAGGCATTTGTGCTGAACATGATGACGTAAGACGTATTGTATTTCATATAATTCACGGCCTTGAAAAGGAAGGTGATATACATGCCGTTTGACTTTTTTGATGCTTCAATAGGAACTTTAATGAACGCTGTGCCAGATGACATGTATAAAGAAGCCCAACAATCTTTTATTGATGAACAATGGGACAACACATCTGCAAAGACTCCTGAAAATGGTGGCGAAATTCTTGAACAGGCTGGTATTGGTTCTTCTGAATATCAAAGTATTGAAGCATGGGTAAAACCTACTGTTGCTGATACATCAACGGGTTTAAAAGATACGAAAGACTTTTTAAAACTAATATTTAAAGATATTAACAAAAAAAGTATTCGTGGGCTTTATTATCAATTTGATAATAATTGGTGGCTTGTTCATTCTTATAATGAATTTACTGGTTTGCCTCAAGATGTTGGTATTCGCCGGTGTAACAATGCTTTGCGGATTATGGATGGAGATAAGGTGTTTAGTGCGCCATGTATTGTTGAATATAATATGCAATCTCCGAGCGCCCGTGTGTCTTCGTATCTTTTAACTCCTAATAATCATGCTATTGTGATGGTTCAAGGAAATATTGATACGTTGCGGCTGTTTAAATTAAATACAAGATATATTTTGGGTGGCCGTCCTTTTAAGCTATGGGCTTATCAAAACACTCTAAATCCAAACAATGACATGAATTATGATACATTGTTGTATCTTGACTTGTATTTGGATGAAATTCACGATGGTGATGATTTGGAAAATCAATTAGCAGATAATAGTAGTGTTGATTTTTCAAGTGATAATTCTACACAAATGCAAGAAAATATTGATAAGTTGAATGGGAGGTAAAGAATGTATAATAGTTTATCGGCTTTGCCTTTTATTCCATATAATATTTTAACTTATTTAGCTACATCTTTAGATGCAGAGAATTTGTGGAAAATGCTAAAATATAGTGGATATGATGCCTTGTCTAAACCGAATTTAACTTTTGAAGAAAAGATGAAACTTATTTGGAAAAAAGGCGTTCAAGAAAAATATAGTATTTTCTTTACTAATTTAATTGAAGATGGTATTTCAAAGAGCAAGAGCATTTTAAAGATTTATAACTATTATGATAATCCAAAAGAATTATATACGGCCAATGTTGTGTATTCTTTTGATTTTTTATATGGTGGCCAAATGAGCCTTATTGATTATGAGGGTACACCAGTATCACGGGGCGATTTATTTATCAATATTATGCTTTCTGTTTTAAATGGAGTTAATATTGGTGGTGTTGGTAAATTAGTGTGGCTGGATGATATGTCAAGATATTGTGCGGCTAAATCAGTAATAGGAAACGAAAAAACTTTTACAGGTGTGCAACTGTTTTTGGGTGTAATGGTTGGGGACACTGGTAAAAAAGATAATTGTAATGGTTGATATTGACTTTTTAAAAGAAGTTTTTTTCACTTTTGATAAACCAACACCTTATACATTAAAACAAAAAACTATTTATATTTATCCTATTACGTTACCTCAAAGTGAAATTTATACGAGGAATGTAGGGATTTTAGATATAAATAAAAATGACTGCAATGATGTGCAAATTATTCAAATGTCATATCTTGAATATTTATATTGGCTTACAAAAGCTGATGAACATATTAAAGAATGTTTAAACACTATTTTTCTTATGTGTTTAAAGATAGACACATGGAGTTTTGGTAAAAACGAAAATGGGAAAATTGTTGTTGTAGACCATACTCATAATTGTTCTATTGACAAAAAATCTTTTGATGATATTAGAAAGATTATATTATATCAAAATAATCCATCTTATGATGATAGTTATATCAGTTCTGATATTAAAGAAATGATGATAAAAGTTGATAGTATTAAAAATTTTGGTATGGAAGTGCCATCTTTGGAAAGAAAGATGGCTATTATTACTGCACATACAGGTTTAAACAAAACACAACAAAGTGAAATGACACTTAGGGCGCATCAATTATTATTTAATGAAGTTGTTGGAGAGGTTGAGTTTACTACTACAAGGCCAGTGGCTTTATTTGCTGGTAGTGGCAACAAAATGGAACATTGGATATTCCCTCATAAAAAGAATAAGATGGATGGATATTTGACCACTATGGCCAAATATAAAAATTCTTTTGGAGGAGATGGTAGTATCAATATGTCAGATTCCAACAATTTATCAGATACAGAAATGTTATTAAAACAACACAATTTATAAAATAAGGAGGAAGCTTTAGATGGCTGAAACTTTTTTAGCTAATGTTGGTAAAGCGTTGATTTTTAAGGGCAATGATTTTATCGGCGTTGGTGATACTCTTACTGAGAATACGTTTTCTTTTTCTGCCTCTCCCAATGAAGTTCGGGGTGGTAAGTCTAATCCTCTGCTGGGTCGTTGGTTTAGTGATTCTACATTGAATGTTACTCTAACCAATGCTACTTTTAAACTGGAATATTTGGCTTGGACTCTTGGTACTACTATTGAACAGGGTGGTACTGGTATTTATGAATCTCAAGGCGCTGGTGAAAAAGTAGTTACCGCTGGTCAAATTGAATTGCCCAAGACACCCGCAACATTTAATGGCACTATGATTGGTTGGTATAAGAAACCTGCTGATAGCGGCTGGACGATTGGTGCTATTATTCAGACTGGCAGTAAGTATTATATGACTGTTTCTGGCGCACAGGTTAATGATGTATATTGCATTAAATATCCTTATATGGATGAAAATGCAAGAATGATGCCTATTCCTGCTGATTTCAACCCCGATGAAATTCATGTTGTTATTGTCAATGATTTGTATAACGCTGATATTAACGCTACCAGTTCTGCTTCTATTATTGGTCGGTTGATTACTGATATTCCTCGTTTGGGTCTTGACCCCTCTCAGGATTTGACTTTGAATGCTACCAGTTCTGCACCCACACAATTGAGCGGTACTGCTTTCCGGTATACTTCTGGTACTGGTTGTGAAACTGAAGCTACTTATGGTAGTATGACCGAACAAATTTTTGGGGCTAAGTGGCAGGATAATGTGATTGCTCTTGCCGTGGAGAACGCCGAAATGGAGCTTGAAGCTCAGGGCAAGGAAACCGCCATTGTTCGTGTGGTGTATGGTAATGGTACTGCTTCTCAGCGTAAAGATAACAGCAACTTTACCTTTACTAAGATTAGTGGTGATGCAACTGTTACCCAACAGGGCATTGTAACCGCTGGTTCTACAGCTTCAGTTATTTCTGTGGCTCTAACTGGCTATGCCAATATTGACCCAGCATATATTTACGTCACCAATGGCTAATTGATAATAAATAGGGATGGTTCTGTTTGAGCTATCCCTATTTTTTTAAAAATATGTGTGAATATGTAAAAGATAATACTTGTGAAATAACTAAACAAGTGTGTCCTTGGCGGTATTTATGTTCAAAAGATGGCCAATGGAAAAATAATAAATATATGCCTGCGAATTGTAAAGTTAAATCAAATATACAAGTGCCTGAAGGTTATAATAAAGTAAGAGAAGAGCGCAAAGGTTGGTTGTATATTGATATTGAGAACGAAACTATCAGAATAAAAAATCCATTTGATTATACACCTTTTTATGTCCGCATAAAGAAATTAAAAAACGGCGAATATAAGATAAGAGAGTGAGGGTGTGAATGTGGCAGATGGTGAAAACAGCAAAATTTACGCAAAATTAGATGACCATGAACACAGGCTCACAACTTTAGAGTCTACACGGCCTTATTTACAAGATTTAATTGAAAGAAGCATTAAAAGTAATGAAGTATTGACTACTACAATGCAAGATGTTCGTGTTTCTATGGTTAAATTAAGTGATAAGATGGATGAGCAATCTCAAGAAATGAAAGCAATGAAAATCGACTTTGAAAAAGCTAATAAAAATACAAATGAAAAACTAACCACTGTAGAAAGCAAAGTTATGACACTTGAAGATGCTGGTAAATTTGATATGAGAAATTGGCTCAAACATAATTTCCCGTGGATTATAGCTATTATTGGTATTGGTATGTTGTGGGTTTCAAAATTTGTAAAATTTTAAAAAGAAGAAAGGGAATAAAAGGAATGAAAGAAATTAAAGCGATGGATAAAGTATATCTACACAAGTATGGTGTTGAAGTTAAGCCTTATTTAACTGTATCAGAAATTCAGGCAATTGTCAACGGTGTTAATTCGTTGAAAAGTTGGGGCGAAAGACAGATTTCTATTGATTTGTGTATGTTGATGTTTGCTACCAATATTGAAAAGGAAAAACTTGAAGAAATTGGCCATGATACTTTATTACAGAGCGGTTTAATTGATGCTGTAAAAGCAGAAATTATCAATCTATATGATATTCAAGAAGCATTAAATTATACTGAATCTATTAGTAGGGCGCTAACTCAAGTTTTAAGTGTTATGCCAAAGGCGGTTGAGAAGAATGGCAGTAATAATCACAAACGAAAGTCAGTTAAAAGCGACGTTTAAACCAGTATTAAAACAAGTTGTTGATTATATTTTAGACCAAATTTTAAAAGCCAATACTAAGTTTATTAAAGAAAAGGTTTATGATGAAGGAACTCCATCGGTTTATCAAAGAACAGGCGAGTTTGGTGAAGCATGGGATAAGCGAACATGGACGGCTGTAGGCACTGGTGCTGATGTTCGTGGTGAGTTTTATTACGATTGGGAAAAAATGTCTATTGGTAGCGACAATCCTGAAAGTAGTAACTATGGACAACATATCGGTGTAAGTGGTAAATATGAAGGTGTAGATTCTCGTCAATATTTGGCTGATATTATCTATCAAGGTATTGCTGGGCCAGCTTTTGGAGATGGATATTGGCGTCAAAAAAGAGATGCTTTTGATAGATTAGTATGGAATGTAGGTAAAACTAATTTTGATAAATGGTTTCAACAGGGTTGTAAAAAATATGGGCTAAAAGTATCTTTAATATTGAAGCCCGAGCCGGAGAAAAGATAATGATAAGTATAGGAATAGATGCTTCTACTACTTGCACTGGTTTTGGTGTTTTTGAAAATGATAAATTGATTCAATATGGAGCAATTGCGCCAAAGTCAAAAGACTGGCGAGAAAGAATTATGATTGAATCGGTTGAATTGGCTAAATTATTAAAACATTATAAACCAGAGAATTTATATGTGGAATCAGTACCTTTAAAGCCTGGAAATAAAACATTAGAGCAATTGGGGGCTGTGCATGGTATGATTTTATGTCTTTGCGCAGGATATAAAATTAAGCCTGTGTTTTTATTGCCCAGCGCATGGCGTAAAGATATTGGAATGTTTGATGGTACAAGAGAAGGCACTCATAGAGACATATTAAAAGAAAAAGCGATAATTAAAGCAAACGAATTGTTTAGATTAGATTTAAAATGGTATGGGCCGAAAAGTAAAAAATCAGAAGATGATGTTGCTGAAGGAATACTTATCGCTTATAGTCAAATTTTAAAAGGCCAAAATCACAAAAAATAAAGGATGGTGAGATATGGCTTCAAGTGCAAACTATAAAGTTTTAATTGATGTTGAAGTTTCACAACAATCATTAGAGAAATCATTAAAAGAAAAAGCCAAGGGGATTGCGCCTATTGAAATTAAGGCAAAATCAGATGGCCTAAAAGAAACTGCTGATGGCATAGCTAAAGTTAGAGATGTATCGGCTGAAGCTGCTAAAGAAGTAGAAACCTTTGGTTTAACATTTAATGTCGCGAATGAAATTTTTGAAAAATCAACAGAGGCTATTAAGAGTTTGGTAAATCAAATTTTTGAACTTGATTCAGCTATGATTGAGTTTAGAAAGGTGTCTGATTTACAAGGCAGTGCTCTTGATAATTATATTGGTAAATTAAATGAACTTGGGTCAACGGTGGCCCGAACCGGTAAACCGAGCAGGTCTGAGCCGGTATGTTACGATGGTAAAGTAGCATAGAGAATAGCTCCTAAACCCTTGAAAACCTAAAGCCTTACGACTACAATATAGGATGAGACAAGTCTATATGAATGTGGGAAACTATTACAATAGTAAGGATGATATATGGGCGAAAGCCCTAAGTATCTGTCACGCAAAATATACAAAATGCGTGACAAAATGGTAGATTGGGCGCAAAGCCGTGATGAGCGGTGTGTCAATCGACTATACAGAGCAGCCCTCCATATTATACGGGTGAAGAAATAGTCAGGCGATATTTGAAAAAATATTGGAAAAAAGTATTGACAACTTTGTTTTATTGTGATATTGTGAATTTACAAAAAAACAAAGGGAGGATTTATTATGATATTCGTGTTTTTTGCTATTCCACTTGGAATTGTTTGGGGCGTTGTTTATCTTATTGTTAATCATATTGGTAAGAAAAAGACTGATAGAGAATCTTGGACGTGGGCTATGGCTATAGTGATTCTGTTGTGGAATATTTTTGGTGGTGTTTGTGCTTATTTGGGCAACAGTCTTACGATAGGAATTATTATGTGCGCGTTAGGAACACCAGTATTGTTGGGATGTATGGGACAGGCAATTGAAGAAACAACAAATCCAGAGGCAAGTAAAAAGGCCAAAAAGGAAATTGAAGAACAAGACAAGTACGATAATGAGTGGGGATATCTTAATAAAAAGTAAGTCAATATAAACGTCAGAAATGCTTGAGGGCGCAACCCAATTTCGTAAGAATGGTTTCAACGATGAAGATTCTGCACAATTGGCTCAGGTTGCGGCCATGTTTTCCAACGTAGCCGATGAAGAAGTTTCTGCGGCTGATTCTGCAAGTTTTTTAATTTCTCAATTAATCGCATTTAATCAAACAAGTGGCGATGTTGCGGCCAATGCAACGCACATTGTTGACTCCGTGAACTCTGTGTCTAATGCTTTTAGTGTTTCTTCAAGAGATTTATCTCGGGCGTTGGGTGTTGTAGCTTCTACGTCCAGTGCTATGGGTAATTCTATGGAGTCTACCCTTGGTATGGTTACTGCAATTACAGAACAAACAAGAAATGCTGGTAAAGCTGCAAACGGACTTAAAACTATTATGGCCAATCTATCTGCCGTTTTAGATAGTAGTTCGTCAGATGGAGAAAAAATAACAGCTATTTTTAAGCAAATAGGTGTTGATATGTATGACACCAACGGGCAGCTTAAAAGTGGCTATGAATTATTGAAAGACTTAGCTGGTGCTTGGAATAATTTAGATACAAATACTCAAAAATATGTGGCGGTTACTATTGCAAATAAGACACAATTAAACAATTTCCTCGCACTAATGAATAACTTTGACCATGCAATTGACGCTACAAACACAGCTTTAAATTCTGCCGGTTCTGCCGCTAAAGAAAATGAAGCTTATATGGCCGGTCTTGAGGCCAAAGTTCAAGCTTTAAAACAAACATTTCAAGAATTAGCCACTAATGTGATTAACAGTGATTTAGTAAAAACTATATTAGATGTCGTTAATGCGCTCCTTAAACTTGATAATGCAACTGGTAATATTGTTTCTAAGATATTGTTGATTACTGGTACTGCTTGGGGTGGAGCTTCTTTATTGAATGTTAGTAAACTAATACCCGTTGTTAGTAGTCAATTTAATAAATTTGGACAAGTAATGCAACTAACTGAAAATGGAGCTATGAATCTTAAACAAGCATTGATTCAAGTAAGTTCTGTTATGGGTGCGAACGGCGAAGTTGTTAAAGCCGGTTCAGTAATGACGGGTATGTTTTCATCTATGCTACCTGTTATTTTAGGTGTAGCTGCTGTTTTTGCAATTGGTGGCGCTTTGTATAAAGCAACCGAAGATTATCGCAAAACAACAGAAGAGCTTAATACTGCAATTGAAGATGATAATGAAAAGCTAAAGACTAACAAAGAGCGCCTTGAAGAAATAAACAGTTTATCTTGGAAAGATAAAACGCCTGAAATTTTAAGAGAAAAAGAAGCTATTGTAAAAGAAAATGCTGAATTAGAAAAGCATATTGCTTTGCTGGGCGATATTAAAACAATTCAGGCGGCTCAAACATTGCAACAACAAGGAAGTTATGCTACTGGTGAAACTCAATATCAACTTAGATGGACAGGAGCGAATGCGGTAGCCTTTGCTGCTCAAACATTTGGTTCTAAAGAAGAATTAGATAAATATCTTGCGGAGTTTAAAGAAAAGTTTGGGCAAACAGCTGAAGAAGCTGGTGCTATTATTGATGAGGTATCAGAAAAAGTAAGTACTGCTGGTCAAAAATTATACCAAGGGCTTGCTGATGAGGCTGAAAGATATACAAATGAACTTGTTCGTACAGGCAACATCAATGAAGCCCAATATGAAGATTTCCTTGAAAGAGCTTCTGGTTATGTAGAAGCTGCTAAACAAATAGCTTCTACAAATGCTGATGAAGTAACACCTGAAATGTGGAATCTTATCAACGCTTTTGATTCTTTAGGAATTCATGTTGATAAAGCAAATGGAGCCATGGTAAACGCTGCTTCTGATGGTGCCATTAAGTTTTTTGAAAGTCAAAAAGAATTGTATGAGGGAACAGAGCGCACAGAGCGTTCTATTTTAGATAGTGTTGCTGCTGTTAAAATCTTTAATAATACAGATTTAGATGTTAAACAAAAACTTGCGGCGTTAAATAGATTGGCTACTGCCGCTGGATATGCTGCACAAAGTTTAAATAGTGTTATGCTTGAAGCTGAAATCAATCGTCTGATTGAAGAAACAGATATGAAGAGCATGAAAGAAATTTCTGAAACGGCACTAAATAATTTGTGGGGCGGTATCAAAAAGATTTCCAATACAAATGCTGATGATTTAGGTGATGACCTTAAAAACAAGGCAAAAGAAGTCTCCGAAGATATTGTTGAAGAAGCTGAAAACACGGCAGAGCAAGTTCGTGCCGCATGGGAAAATTATATTTCTCAACAAAAGAAACAGGCTGAAGATGCTGCTAAAGCCCAAGAAGAATTATTAAAGTCTTTAAATGATGAAACCAATGCTTATTATGATTCTGAGATTGAAAAGCTTAAAACTACCAATGAAGAACTTGAGAAGAAGATTGAGTATGAGCGGTTGTTAGAAGCTATGGCCTCAGCCAGAAATAAGAAACAGTTGGTGTTTAAAGATGGCCGTTTCCAATATATGTCAGATATGGATGCTGTAGCTACTGCTCAAAGTAATCTTGACGCTTACAATCGTGAAAAGAAGCTTGAAGATGATATTGCGGCATTGGAAAAAGAAAGAGCAGAGTCGTTAGAGCGAAATAGACAGATGGTGTATGGAACTGGTGAAAAGCAAACATTTACTATTACTGAGATAGATGAAAATGGTAATCCACATGTTTATATAATTACTGAGGATGAAGCACCTGAATGGATGAGAGAGGGATATGGTAGTGCTGCTGAAATGCAAGAAGCTGAACTTAGAAGAAGTGGCTTGATTATTGCTGGCGCTCAACAATTCCAATATGCCGCAGGAAAAAGTTATTTAAATGAAAAAGACTGGTTTCAAGATTTATTAAATAATGTTGACAATATTGCAAATGCACCAGAGGGGTGGCGCAGTGTTATGGAATATGCAGCTGCTCAAAGATTTTTAAATACAAAAGACCCCAATGCTGATATAAGTGATATTCTTTCTGTTGGTGCAAGTGGATGGTGGAAATATTATGATGGTGTTGATAAATTATTACCACATGTTAATTCACCTTCTAATAAATATTCTAATATTTCTGGTTATGTTTCAAGTGGCGTTCCTACGCCTTCTGGTCCACTTCTTCCTGGTGGTGGTGCTTATGGTGGGATAAACAAAACATCGAATACTAATATTAGTGTAGGCAATGTTGATTTGCCCAATGTGACCAACGCACAAGAATTTGTGGCGGGATTGAAAAATATGGCATTACAAAAGTCTTATTTGCGTCATTAAATAAAATAGGGAATGGTTTTTACTGTTCCCTATTTTTTACAAAGTAGAAAGGAGGTAGCGACATAGACCCGAGAGAAGAATTGATTAGCGCAATAGAAATTATTGTAGCTAAAATGGTAACAGAAAACACGACACAAATTTATAATGGTGTATGTAAATCTGTTGATGGTAGTGTGGCTACCGTTGTTTTTAATGGGCGAAGTTATGATAAAGTAAAATTTTATGGAGCTACGCCAAAACCAAATGAGAATTATAGGGTGTTTGTGCCAAACGGTAATATTTCAAATGCTTTTTTTATTGTTGGCGGTGGTGGAAGTGATACTCCAACTGCAACAGATTATAATTCTTTAATTAACCTACCTCAGATTAACAATGTTACTCTTAGTGGAAACAAAACATTAACTGATTTGGGGATTCAAAATGATAAAACATATGTACACAATCAAAATTCGGCAAGTGCAACTTGGACGATTAAACATAACTTGAATAAATATCCTGCTGTATCTGTTGCTGACAGTGCGGGCAGTGTGGTTGTTGGTGATATTTCTTATATAGATGCAAACACTTTAACTTTAACTTTTACTTCTGCTTTTAGCGGAAAAGCATATTGCAATTAAGAAGGGGAGATTAGATGAATTATCTTGTAAATCTTAATCTTAACAAAAACGAGTTACAAAACGCTGTTATTCAACCATTAGCAACGCCTCCATCTGGCGCTAAGGCTGGCCAGATTTATTATAACAGCGGAGATAAATTTATTTATAGATTTGATGGTACTAATTGGGGGCCTATTGGTGTAGTTTATAATCAAGGCTCTACAACTGGTGCTGTTATTACTGGTCTTGACAATGCAGGAAATGTAACGACTACTAATGTAACAGGTCTTACTTTAACTGGTTATACTCCTGTAGCAGATGGTTATGTTGCAGAAGGCATGACTTTAGAACAAGCGCTGGCTGCTCTTGATACAGCTGTAAAAAATGCTGTTGCTGGTGGTGGTGAAGTCAACCAAAACGCATGGTCTAATATTACTGTTAAAAAGCAAAGCGATGGTACAACTGCTGTTACTGGCGCAAGTGCTGATACTACTATTGCCGCTACAGCTAAAACCGATACTTTTGCTATTGGTAGTGGAAATAAGTGGGTAGATATTGGCTCAAATGGGAAACAAATCAATGTTGGCCATAGCCTAAGTGGTGTGACTGCTGGAAGTACAGGTTCTTCTTCTGTTGTTCCTGCTATTACGGTTGATGTTGCTGGTCACGTTACCGCTGTAAGTGCGCAAACAATTACTCCTGCGGCTATTGGGGCTGATGTTGCTGGTGCTGCCGCTACTGTTCTTGGAAATTCTTCTGATGATTCATCTAAGAATACTGTATATGGTGTTAAGAAATTGGCTCAACAGGGCGTTGATGATGCTGCCGCTGCTTTAGCTGCTGCTGATACTAAGGTGGCTTCTGTAACTGCAACTGCTAATAAGGGTATTGTTGTAGCGGGTACTACCGTTAATCCCACTGTGGGTATTAAGCTTGACCCTGCAACTGGTAATGCGGCCTCTTTGTCTGCGGCTGGGTTGATGGTCACAATTCCTACAGTAGATGTTCCTGATTATACTATTGTTAAGTTGGCAAATGCAACCACCGGTTATTTGGCTTCTTATCAACTTCAAAAAGATGGCGCTGGCGTTGGTGCAGTAATCAATATCCCCAAAGACTATTTGGTTAAGTCTGCGGTTATTAAGACTTCTACTGGTACTGGTGACCCCTCCGGCTTCCCTGCTGGTACTAAGTATATTGATTTTACTATCAATACTTATGATACATCTACTGGAAGTGGAACAGAGAGTCATATTTATTTGAATGTTCAAGATTTGGTTGATGTATATACTCCCGGTAACGGCATTGATATTAGTGATGCTAATGTTATTTCTGCAAAGGTTGTGGCTGAAAACGGCCTGAGTGTTGATAGTAGCGGTATTAAGATGGCTGTGGCCTCTGCGTCTGCCAATGGTGCTATGACGAGTGCAATGGTTACTAAGCTTAATGGAATTGATACTGGGGCAACCGCTAACACCATTACTCTCAATGGCACCGCAACTAAGAACCCGAGTTTTTATGCTCCTGTTGCTGCTGGAACTTCTGGGCAAGTATTGACAAGCAATGGCAGCGGCGCTCCGACTTGGAAAAAGCCGAAAGTCATTGTAGAAGAAAGTATTTGTCCTACTTTATCTGATTTGGGTGTGACTTGGAATTATACTGCTCCTGATGATTATGAAGTTGCAACTGTGCAAGTATTTGATAATACAGGAACAACATCGGAAATGGTTATGTGTGATATTTCTAATGATGGGACAGATGTAACAATTTCTATGAACACAGAAGGAATCAGCATTGTTGAGGGAGATTATAAAGCCCGTATTGTTTGTTATCTAATCTAAAGGAGATAAATCATGCCGAAAAATTATGGAACCTATTCTGACCCATTAGACGTTCCACGGAAAAAGGATGTGGATGCGGTTGCATCTGAAGTAGCAAGTAAATATTCTGCAACTAATCCTCCTCCTTATCCAGTTAAAAGCGTTAATAATAAAACCGGAGCGGTTACTTTATCAGCAAGTGATGTTGGTGCTGTGAATATTTCCGGTGATGTTATGGAGGGAGGGTTATATGCTGCTACTAATGCAATGATAGCATATACAGACCCACAAGTTAGAAATGAATGTTTTTTGGATGAAGCAACATTTACAGGCCATGAAGATGCAGGAGATTGGGGAACTTTCTTTGAAAATAAATCTCAACAGATTTGTTGGAAATTTGAATGAGGTAGATAATGGCAGGAAAAACAATGATAGATGGGGTTATTTATGATATTACAGGTGGAAAAACTTTAATTGATGGCGTAGCCTATAATATCACCGAAGGAAAAACTTTAATAGACGGTGTGGCTTATAATATTATTTTTGATTCTTCAGTTATTGTTTTTCAGATTGGAGATTCGGCTTTAAGAAAAGGGACGCTTGCTGGAAGAGGTGCATCTATTTCAACAACTAATGGATTGGTTGTTACGCCTACTACTGCAATGAGCGGTTATTTTAATATTTTATTAGATTTTACTGCTTATTCTACTTTGCATATTGCCGGATATATGATAAGTACAAGTCAGTTTGTTCCTTCTACTCGCCCCAAAGTTGGTTATGGAACAGATACAACAGATAGCACTTTTACCGCTTCTCAAACCGTCCCCGGATATAAAAAAGGAACCACACCAATTGCTGGTTTAGCAAGAGAATATAGTTTTGATATTTCTAATAAAACTGGTCAACATTATATAAAGGGTTTTGCTCAACGTGGTGGTAATGTAGAAGCGTTGTATGTAACATCTATTTATTTTACTTGAGGTAGATTATGGCTAAATTAAAAGTAAACAATATTGAATATGAGGCAAATTTTTTAGGGAATAATCCTGATAAAGCATGGAATAATCGACACAGTGTTTCTATTATAGTGGGATTAAATTACGAACAAATTAAAAACTTGTTGGTTGACAATGTTTCTTGGTCTATAATTGAATCGGATGGAACAGAACATGATATGAGTGAATTTTGTTTATCTGGCCCCATTACTGATAATAAAAATAATACTTGCACAATTAAAATGGGCAAAAAGACAGAGCTTGAAAAAGCCCAAGAACAGTTAGCTGATGCTGAGTTAGCTACAAAAATCCTATTGGGGGAGGCGAATTGATGACTTATACAGAAAGAGCCAGAGAATTACGGCCTTATATTGAAAAAGCCAGTGCGGCTTTATCAAATAATGACGCTTTGAAAGCAGTAGAATTATTTCCTGTTTGGAAAACTGATGTTCATGTTTCTGTTGGCGATAGATATAGTTATTTAACAAAATTGTATAAGTGTGTGCAAGAACATACAACTCAAAGTGATTGGACACCTGATTTAACGCCTGCTCTATGGGCTGTTGTTGATGCAGAACATGGTGGAACTATTGATGACCCAATTCCTGCAAGCCGTGGTATGGAATATGAATATGGTAAGTATTATTCAGATAGTGAAGATAATCATATTTATTTGTGTGAAAGGCAGGGCGCTCAAGCAGGAGATAAAGTTGTATTACAATATATGCCACATGAATTGATTGGGCATTATTTTACATTGGCAAAATAAAATTAAATAAGGGAGTGGTGATATGAGTTTAACAACTCCTCAATTATTATCAATTAGTGCGTTTGACGCAACGTTAGAGCAGACATTTTTATTTAATGTAATTGGTGGTAATCAGGTTGTTGCCAATACTCTTACAATTAAAAATAATGTAACTTTGGCAACAATATATTCTGAAACACAAAACACTTTTAAATTTGAGCATATTTTACCAGCAGGTACATTAATTAATGGCGGTTATTATCAAGCCACTTTAACTACAAAAGATGCACAGGGCAATGTATCTAAAGCCTCAACGCCAATTCAATTTTATTGTTATTCTGCGCCAAGTATGCATTTTACAAATATTGAGAATGGTGGTTCTGTTTCTAATTCTTCTTTTAATTTTCTGGTTAATTATAATCAGGCGCAAGGAGAAATTTTAAACAGTTATACTTTCAATTTGTATTCGGCTTCCGGTGCGTTAATTACAACAAGTGGAGTGTTATATAATACAGGAGATTCTTTGCCCATTACTGTTTCTCATTTGTTCTCAGGGTTTGAGAATAACGTACAATATAGTGTAGAGTGTACTGGTTTAACAACACATGGCATGACTGTTAGTACGGGGCGTATTTATTTTTCAACAATTTATGAAAAGCCCAGTATGTTTTCTTATCTTTTTGTAGAGAACAATTGTGCTGAAGGATATGTTAATGTATGGTCAAATGTTTATGGCATTAGAGGAAAATCCGTGCCTTATCCTCCCAAATATGTAGATGATAATACTGCGGTTGATTTAACAGAGCCGTGGAATTATGTGCTTTGGGACGATGGATATAAAGTAAATGATAATTATACGGTAAGTGTTTGGGGGAGAAAATTTACACCCAACAGTACTATTTTAACATTGGCTACACCAAACAATGATACGGTGATTGTGCAGTATTGTCAAGAAGAAAATAGTGTTTGGTATGAAGTTGCGGTTAAAAATAATATTTTCCCTGTGGCTTATGTTATTAAGTCAGATGCTATTGTGGCTCCTGCGGAAAATGAGTGGGTATTTTGTTGGTTAAGATGTGTTGGTGGTTTGTATGACATTCGTATTGAGAATTTGGGGGTGGGTGCATGATAGGATTTTTAGGGTATAATTTTTGTAAAGATAAAAATACTATCGACCCCGTTCCCACTAATATTAAAGGTATTGAATCAACAAAGATAGAAAAAGGTGTTTTTGACCACGTTAATATTAGTAAAAATGTGACAAGTTCTTATAATCATACAAAGCCTACAGATTGGGATTTTAATACAATTTTAAATGCTGATTTGAATGGTAATATATCTGGTGGCAACTTAGATAGTATTTCTGAGAATGTTACTGCAATTAAAATTAAACGCAGAGTTAAAGGTGATTTTGATTGGACTACGCTTAAAATTGTTCCTATCAACAAACCAGAAGATTTAAACTTTGTTGTAGCTGATAATTTGGCATTAAACTATACTGACTATGAATATGCTTATGTACCTATGCAAGAAGATGTTGAAGGAAATTATGTAACAGCGAATGTGACAACTAAATTTGATGGCGTGTTTGTTTGTGATGTTGATACGGTATATAAATTTTATGCTGGTGTTGATTATGGTACTATTGATACTATTCAGCAGATTGGTATGTTTGAGCCTTATGGCCGTCAATATCCTGTTATTATTAGTAATGGACTAATTAACTATCAACAAGGTTCTATCAATGGTATGGTATTGCCTGATGATTATTTGAAAACAGGGAATCTTGATAGAGAAACTATTGTAAAGCAAAGAAATCTTTTAGTTCAATTTTTGTGCAATAAAAAGCCCAAGATTATTAAAGACTGGAATGGTAATAGTTTCTTGTGCTTTATTACTTCTAATCCTCAAACAACTTATCAGGCGGGGTCTGGTATGGGTATGTTGTCTGTATCTGCTTCTTGGGCCGAAGTGGGCAAACCAGATAATAAACAAGATTTATATAGGTGTGGTATGATACCAACGGGGGATTGATATGAGTGTAATTATCAATCAAAATGATTATAATATCGTAAAACAACCTTATATTACTCAATATATTAAGTTATATATACTTAATTTTGAATATAATAAAGTTGATGAAATAAGCGGTAATTTAATTAGTTGCTCTGTCAGTATTGATTCTAATAGTGATATTCGTAGAACTTGTAATGTATCATTGGTTGTAAACGATGCTTCGTTTGATATCCAAAGTGGCAGTAAGATATGGATGGATAAGTATATTCAACCTTATATTGGATATAAGAACATTTATACTGAGGAAATTCAATGGTATAATCAAGGTATTTATTTAATCAATCAGCCTTCGTGGAGTTATTCTGCTACAAACAATACTTTGTCTTTTCAAGGTGTTGATTTAATGAGTAAATTAACAGGGCTGAGAAACGGTAATTTATCTGGCTTGCCAACTGTGATAGCACAAGGTGAAAATGTTCGTGAGGCTATTATTGCTACTATTGGCCTTGGTGGTTTTACTAAATATGTTGTGTCTGAATGTTTAAATGAAATTGATGGTAAAGAAGTTGTTCAAGAAGTACCTTATGATATCAAAGTTGATATTGGCGGTACATTATACGATGTTTTGTCTAAGCTGAGAGATATCTTGCCTCAGTATCAAATGTATTTTGATGTAAATGGCGTGTTTCATTATGAGTTGATTCCAAGTGGAGAAGATGACCCTGTTTTAGTTGATGATGATATTTGGGATGCTGTGTTGATTGATGAAAGTGTATCTACAGATTTTGAATCAGTTAAGAATGAGATTGTTGTGTTGGGCCGTAGTCACGATATTACTAATTTTCCAAGTGAGATTAGCATTAACGGAAGTAATGTTACTATGACTATTGCTTCTATCCATGAATTAGCCGATGGGACAATGATAGGCTTTGTTTTGCCCAATGATTTAAATAGTGAAACAGGCATTTATTTAGACGTAAATGGAAGCGGTATAGTTACACTCGTAAACTCTGCTGGGACAAAAATCAACAGTTTAAGTAAAGATGATTACTATGTTGCGGTATATAAAAGTGTTGATGGACAAAATAGTTGGTTGTTCTTAGGCCATCAACAGGCAAATGCAACATGGCAAGACAAAAATCCAGATAGCCCATTTTATGTTAATGGTACGGTTGGTGTTATTAGAGAGATTTTATCTGGGGGAGAATATGATAATATTCAATCAGATGAATTAGCATTAGAAAGGGCCAAAGTAGAAATATATTGGAAATGTCGATTAAATGATAGTATTCAATTATCTTGTATTCCTATTCCTTGGCTTGATGTAAATACTATTATTACTCATGCTGACAGAGACACAACAGAACAAGATAGATATATGATAAAAACTATACAAATGGATTATGGCGTTGAAAATGTAATGACAATTAGTGCTATTACGCTATATCCTTTTTATCCTGTAATTTAAAGAGGTGAGAATATGGCAACTGTTTTCCCAGGGGCAATACAAACTTTTGTGGTAAAACAAGATATTACTCAATCTGATGCGGCTTTAGTCGCAAAATATCAAAATTTAATGCAGTCTGGCGATTTTACTTCAGCGCAGACAGTTCTTACACAAATCCCAAGTGCTTCGGCAAAAATTATTTCAGCAAATGAAATGAATACAATTGTAGATACTAATACAGCATTACAAAGATATTATTTACAGCGCTTTAGTCCAGCATATATTGTTTCTGAAACTCAGCCCGTATTACAAGATACTGGTGATTTTTGGTTTGAGGTGACAGATTAAATGAGATATGAAGATATTCATTTAAGTGACAAAACATTAAGGCAAGAGTTTATTGAGTGTATCAGAACAAACAATTGGCAGGGTGCTTTTGCTGTATTGGAGAATGAGAATTTAACCAATAAGAAAAATGAGGCTGCTGTATATAATGATATTTGTAATGAGTTGGTTAGTCTACAAAATAATTCTGACCCAGATTTTAAATCAGATAGAATTAAAGTAACGAGTGTTGAACCGGTGTTACAAAGCGGCCAAGTTTTCTTTAAGGAGGAATGAAATTGAATAACAGTCAAAAAGCGGCAGAAATGCGCAGAGCAATGGAAATATTTGTGAATTCTTTGTCCGGCACAATGGAAGAATCACAAATGATGGAAGTTGCAAGTGTGTTCCCTGAGTGGAAAATTGGTATTGCATATAAAATTAAAGATGTATTTAAATATGGCGAAAATAAAGTAGGGGACTCACAATTATATCAAGTATTACAAGACCATACAAGCCAATCACAATGGACACCAGATACAGCTACAAGCTTATATAAAGCCATTGGTATTACCCCAAGTGGTATTCCTGAGTGGGTTCAACCATTGGGAGCTACAGATGCCTATGCAAAGGGTGATATCGTGATGCACAAAGACAAGAAATGGAAAAGCACGGTTGAAAATAATGTTTGGGAACCGGGAGTTTATGGTTGGGAAGAGGTGACTGAATAATGGCTTCAAATAAAAATATCACAATGAAAGAATTTAATGGAACTGATTATGACACCTTATATCCAAAAACTCTTGATTCTCAGGGTTTATTGACTGGCAGTAATATTACAGATTATAAAGTAAATACTGTTGGCGAGGCTTTGTCCTTGATTGCTAATTCTATTACTTTAACTTCATCATTAAAATTAAAAGTGGTTGACCCCGTAGGATATCAAGCGGTTGGTTGTGATGTTTTATTGAATAATAAGTTGTTAGGCACTACTGATAACAATGGACAAATTATTGTTGTAGTACCATACGGAACAACATCTTTGCTTGTTAAAAATGGTGGATATTTTAATTATAGTGACACTAATGTTCAAATTCAACCCGCTTGGATTGGTGATGGTAATTATCATGAGGTTAGTATTAACGGAGCAAATGAAAATGGCATTGTACGATATACTGAAAGCCTTCAAGGTAAATTTTCCCAAAATGTTAAAAACGTAGATGTGTGTTTAGTTGGTTCTGGTGGTAATGGTACTGTTGGCGATGATAATGCTCCTTATGGTGATGGTGGTGGTTCTGGTGGGATTTTAAATGCATATGGAATAAATGTAGATTCCACTCAAACCTATCCGTTAATTATAGGAGCTATAAATAATAGTACAACAACATCCTTTTTAAATAATAGTGTAAAGGGTGCTAAGAACGCTACGGCAGGAACGCCAAATGGGTTGGCTGGTGGACATAAGACTTCTTCAATAACTGGAAACGGAAATGGAAATAGTAATACGACTATTTCTGAATTTGATGATGGTGTAACATTTTATGGCGGTAGCGGTGGTGCTGCTGGAAGAACCGGAGGAACCCCCAATGGTGGTGACGGCAAGACAAATTCTAATGGCGAAAATGCGAAAGGCCCCGGTGGTGGCGGTGGCGGTGCTTATTATGAGGTTAATACTTATTATAAAGGTGGCACTGGTGGAACCGGTCTTGTCGCAATCCGTGTCCACTACAATTAAATGAGGTAAAATTATGACATATTGTATTGTTGATGAAAATAATATTGTTACTAATCTAATTATTTGTTCAGAAGAAAATGCAAAGTTATTTGGGGCGAAACCTTATTACGAAGGTGCGGAAATTGGGAAAAAATATAATCCTCCGTCCCCTCTGGTTGATTTTGAGCAAAGAATGAAAGAAATGGAAGAAACTTTAGCAATTCTGTTGGGGTGATTATATGAACACAAAGCCTGTGTTATATATGCAAACTGATTTAAGATGGAAAAATAAAGATTATTCTGCTAAAGGCGAAAAGACAACTATAGGTAAAAGTGGTTGTGGGCCTACTTCTGCGGCTATGTTAATTGAGAGCATTACAGGTAAAAAATTTACGCCTGTAGACGCTTGTCAATGGAGTCTGAATCATCATTTTAAAGCCGTAAATCAGGGAACATATTATAGTTATTTTGTGCCTCAATTTGATTATTTTAATATTAAGTGTTGGCGCTTAAATACGGCAAATATCTATGGGGATAAGAAATCTATTTACCATAATAAAATGCGAGAAGAAATCCAAAAAGGTAATTATATTATTGCTTGTATGGGCAAGGGCTTGTGGACTTCAAGCGGCCATTATATAGTTGTATGGTGGGTAGATGATAAAAAAGTATATATCAATGACCCAGCAAGCACAAGAAAAGAGAGAATTGAAGGTGATTGGAACACCTTTATTTCTCAAGTAAAATATTATTGGGTTGTTGAGCCGAATGGAGATTTTGGTGAAGTGAGATATTATAAAGTATCAGATATTAAAAACGCCACATATAAGCAGACAATTCAAAAGCTCATCAATCGTAAATTTCTTACTGGTAAAGGCGGAACTGGTGAAAATATGATTATTGACCTGTCTGAAGATTGTGTGCGATTACTGGTTATTTTAGATAGGGCTGGTCAATTTGATTAGAAATAAACGTAGATGGCAAAAAAGTGAAATGTCAAGAACAATCGTTATTTACTGTATTCAATTGATGACATTGGTATTGATTTGGGCGGCAGCATTAAAAACTGTCGCTCTTTTCTTAAATATTCAATTAGATGTGTCAGATGTATTGACTTATACAGGAGCAGCATTTGGCGGTGAATTGCTATTGCTTGCGTTTAAGCGTATTTTTGCAAAGAAAGATGAGGAAATAGAAAGTGCTTGAGCTTATTTTAAAGAACTTGCAAACCATTAGTATTGCAATGGGTTTGTTTGTTGGAGCAGTATTGGCTAACACTTGTTTGGGTTTATATAACAACATTATTATTTTGCTTCAGCCCTTTGACAAGAAAAAGCTTATTAACACTGTTTTAAAAACAACTTGTGTTGCTGTAGGTATTATTTTACTTGTTGTCGTTGTGACTGTTTTGCCTGTGTTTTGTGATACTGTAGGTTTTACTATTCCAGACCAATATATTGAAGTGTTTAGTGGATTAACTGTTATTAGTGGTGCTTTAATTCCTACTTGCAAATATATTAAAGACGCTTATGATAAATTAACTGCTATTTTAAACACTATTTCTGATGATAAAGGTGATAATAAATGAGTAGTATTCGTGCGGCTGATGGTGGATATTTATTAAATGACTCACAGTTTAATTATACCAAAGATGAGCTTGGACGGCCTGTATTAAATATTAAGGGTGGGCAGGTCGCTGGTGGCGGTGGTGATTTCAAATCAGATGGTTCTGTCCCCATGCAAGGCAACTTGTATATGAATGGGAATAATATTATGGGTGTTAAGTCTATTAGTAACACTGATAGTGGCATGGCTATTGAATCTGAGGTTAGTTTAAATAACCATAAAATCACTGATTTACTTGATCCTGTTGCTGAACAAGACGCAGCTACTAAAAAATATGTGGACTCTCATAGCTTACTTAGCGATGATGGTAAGATTGATTCTAATTTAGACATGAATGAACACTCTATTGTCAATGCACATAAGATTAGCACAGATGGCCCGGCTCCTTTGTATATCGGTGCAACTATTGAAGAGGCCGGAACAACTGCGCCAAGACTAACTGCTACAAGCGATGGTTCTGCGGCATTTGTTAAAGCAAGCACTCAAAATGAATATGTGCCTGTTAGCGTTGGTGCGCCAACTGCAACCAGTCATGCTGTTACTAAAGAGTACAGTGATGGTAAAACCAACGCTTTACAGGCTTCTGCAATTCTTAAATCCGGTGGTAAAATGACTGGTAAGCTTAAATTGACTGGAAATCCAGTCGATAATGACGATGCGGCTAATAAAGGTTATGTAGATGCTATTTTGCCCGCATATACAGCGGCAGAAAACGGAAAAGTGTTGGGCGTTGTCAATGGCGCTCTTGCATGGGTTGATAAAGCTTAATAAAAGGAGAGTATAAAATATGGCAAATTTTTGTGGCGGCATTAAATTAGATACAACTACATTAAAGATTATTAAAGGTGTTATTTGTGATATTGGGGCTACCAGTGTTGATGTTAGTAAAGCCGTAAGTGGTTGCGGTCAACTATGGGACGGTGCTTTGTTTACTACTGTTAATGTTAATGGTGTAAAGGTTATTACATTGCATAATAGCGAAGGCGAAGAAGTAGGCGATGTTGTCCTTGTCAAAGGAAATTGCAGTGTTGGTTTAGATGGTAGATTTTTTAAGATTAAAAACAGAGTTGTAAGCCTACAAGACGGTTTTATTTTAACTGTTACTACTGACCCCGAAGCAGCTGCCGTTACGGTAGTAGATGCAGATAGCAAAGAAGTTGAACCTATTGAAGTTGGTGGTAAAACTTATCTATTAAGTGGTATTGGTGACCAATATGGTGTTAATGTAGAATATACTGGATACACTGGTAAGCATCTAACCATTACTAATAATAAAGACCAAACACTTAACGTTACGCTTGAGGAAACGCCTCAGACGTAAAAATTTATAGGGAACATAGATTGATTTTTTGTCTTTCTATGTTCCCTATTTTTTTCATGGTTTATAGTGCTTCTTCAAAACCATCAATATAATTATCCATTGCCATATACATTAAATTTTCAAACATATACCAGTTTTCTCTATCGTTAGCCATAGAAAATTCAAAAAGTTCGTCCATTGATTCAGCGTTTGTATCAAACAATGCAATAGATATATTATTATGCTTAGTGATTTTAATAATAGGATAAATCATTTTCCTGAGCTACCAAAACCGCCTGTTCCTCGTTCTGTTTCGGAAAGTTCTTCTACTTCATTTAGTTTAACATCAAGGACAGGTAGAATTGCAAACTGAGCAATGCGGTCTTTATGGTCAAGAACTTGGGAAAAATTACTATCATTATACAGTGCTACAATCCACTCACCACGATACTGATTATCAATGATTCCAGTACAGTTAGTTGGTCTAAGGCCCTTTTTAACACTTAGACCACTACGGGCATAAATAGCGGCATAATAGCCATCTGGAATCTCTGCTGCAAGCCCAGTGTGTAGCGGAACATAAGTATGTGGTTCAATCTTAACGCCCTGATAATAAGTGTTTGTATCATAATTATAATAAAAACTGTTGGGTTCATCAAGATACAGGTCAAAACAAGCGTCTGTAGGGTGCGCCTTAGTAGGAATGGTTGCGGAAGGCGATAGCTTTTTAAAGTTAATATCAATCATTTCTGTGTCAACTCCATAAATCGAGGTAGTGTCTCAATCCAATCACAAAATACTTTCCAATCAGGTAGTCTATGATGTCTGCGCTGTTGATAAATTGTCTTTAGCTGTTGATAGTTAGTTGTCATACCAGCAGTCAATTCAAAGCCGCACGGAATATTGTAAAGAATTTCAAGATAAAGTTCATCCATCATATGTTTGCGCTCAGGAGTTGGATTATCAAGATTAGCAAGACGATTGTATTCGTTAATCATACCTTGGACAATATCAATAATCTGAGGATTGACATATTTGTTACACTGTTGTTTTAGATTAAACTTAACAATCTTATGCATTTTGCTTTGGCTGGAAACAAAATCCATAAAATGATAACGTTCAATTTGCTGCCAAGCGTTTTGGCTGAAAGTCAAATCAAACTGGACAACAATACCTTTTAGGGCGTTGTCATGGCCTTCTCCTGTAGGACAATTTAAACAAGCTTTAATGCCGGGAGTTAAATCATTATTAAGAGTATCAATGTCTACGGCTTTAGGATATTTAGCAGTTTTAATTACTCTGTCAAGGCCATAAACTACAACATTTGTAATGCTTGGCATATTAGTCCTCCCAATTATAAAGTTCGCACATAAATTCTATGTGTTCGTCACCAATGACTCTTTGTTTAATTACATATAATTCTTGGTCAACAATATCTGCACCCACTGGTAGGAGAATCATATCTCCCACCATTGGCTCACCCATCAAATCTTCAAAGGCACAAGAGCAAAGAAGTTTTTCACGGGGTAGTTTTCCTTGATAAAAATGATATTCTAAGTCAAGATTCATTCACATTTACTCCATCCACAAGATTTGCACTGAATACAACCGCCCTCTCTAACGAGTTCTGAACCACATTCAGGGCATTTAGTAACAGGTGTTTCTACATAAATAGTATTTTCTTTTTCTTTAAATTCAGTTGGTTCAATTTCTTCTTCATCGTCGTTGATATCGTCTTGCATTTCTTTCCACATATCCATTAACGCATTACCAATTGCCATAGGGCAACAAGAACCTGGGCTTGTATCATGATGTGTAACTCTGCGAGTTGCGTAGCTTGGGCAAACTCCTGTACTATCTAATTGGTCTTTAATAGTGGCAATATCTACTCCTGCACGGCACAACAAAGATACTGTGCGGCTAAGACCTGTCATAAAATTGGCACAGCCGCCTGTACTACCTTTATTAAAATAAACCTCTTGCAAGCTACCATCAACAGGGTCAAAGAAGGCAAGAACATGGAGACTGCCACATCCTGTTTGAAGTTTACGTTTTTTGCCAATCAGGTCATCGGTACAGTCAATGATTGCACCGCGCGGTAGGTCATTATTATTTGGGTTGGAAATGGCATTGTCTTGATTATCATTAACCACTAACACGCCCTCACGCATACAACCAGAACGATACACAGTGATGCCCTTTAGACCATGCCGCCATGCCTCCATATAAATATTGGCAACATCATCAACCGTAGCTGACTTGGGCAGATTGACCGTAGAACTAATGCTTGCATCAATGCTCTTTTGCCAAGTTGCTTGCATTTTTACTCGTTTAGACCAGTCAATTTCCGAAGAATCAACAAACCATTCTGGGAACTTATCATTAACACCAAGTCCATGAGTATCAGCATAATTTTGATAAATAGGAGTTAATACATCATAGTATACGGTTTCATTGTGAAGAGATTCGGTCTTGCGCTTATAGCTCTTAGCGAAGATAGGTTCAATACCGCCACTAATACCAAGCATTGTAGAAAGAGTGCCAGTAGGGGCAATGGTTAAAAGTTGACTGTTGTATAAGCCGTATTCTTTAACCAGTGCTAATGTTTCTTCACTTGTATTATTTTTAAAAAACTCCGTATTGATTGTATCAGGAGTATATAGCGGATAAGGATGGCCATGTTCTTTTGCCAAAAAAGCAGAGGTACAAATAGCTTGATTGGCAATTAAATAAGCAATGTGCTGACAAAATTCAATAGCTTCTGTGCTGTCATATCTTAGCTTCATTTTAATCAACATATCGGCTAAGCCCATAATACCAAGGCCGATTTGCCGCCAATCACGAACACTTTCGCGTTGTTCTTTTAAAGGATGTAAAGGAAGTCCTTCATCTAATACATCGTTTAATGTTCTAACCGCTGTTGAAACAGTATTGATTAAACTTTGATAATCAAACTTTTCATTGTTGACAAATTCTGCAAGGTTAATAGAACCAAGAAGGCAACTTCCTCCTGCTGGCAACGGTTCTTCAGCACAGTTGTGAACCACCATGCGATTGGCAATGAAGTTATGAACGCCTGGTACAGTCATGTCATACACATCCTCATGCTCATCCAGCCATTCAACACCAACAACAGTCCAATTTGTACCAACACCAATACCCTGATTGATAGAACGCCGCTTTGCTTTAACTGGTTTTGTAACATATCTACCAGCTTCATCACGCATTGCTTCAATATGACGGCCTGTATTTGTGATGACAGAATGAGCGCCATGGTCAAGAATTTCAAGATTATCAATGACGTTGTGGAATGTATCACCATCTTTATGATGCACATCTTTACCATCAATGTCGGCATAGAAGCCAGCAATAAGCCGATGCTCGGGGATATATTTGCCGCCACTCAAGCCAACAGATACATGAATCTCGCCTTTCATTTGACGATTCATACCAGTAATTTTGTCACCACGCTTCAGGTCGCTTACGCATACCCACCCACGATTACGAGTGTGAATGAGATGGTCGGGGGTACAACGTAACTCACCACGACATGTCACTACACGCACCAGTTGTGCATCTTTGCGAGTCAGCCATACCTTAGATGCTGTACGGATTGCAATATTCCCCTCTTCATCCATGCAATATACATGAGGCTGTTGACCAACCAATTCTTTAATAGGAAATACGCCCTGTGTAGTATGAATAAGCGTATCACCGGTAACACATGGGTTTGTTCCGGCATATTTAAATTTACTATTGTTTTCAAGCAGATTATATTTTTCAATTCTATCCCAAAACAAAATACCCGGCTCTGCCCAATTCCAGTTGTTTTCACAAAGCTTGTTAAAAATGTCTCTTGCTTTAGCCGTCTTTGTGATTGTTTCACCAGTTTCTTCACGAGTAAATGACATAACCCAATCAGTATCTTCTTCAACAGCTTGCATAAAATCATCTGTAACTCGCACAGAAATATTGGCTTTAGTTACACTGTCGGGCTTTGCTTTAATGTCGATAAAATCAAGCAGGTCGGGATGATGACAGTCAAGGCTAATCATCAATGCTCCCATTTATGGACTATATCTTAGGAAAATTTTTTCCCTTGGATGCTAATACGGTTATTAAGAAATATCGCTATTTCCCCGTTAGTCTCTACACCTTCCTACTCAGTAGGCTCGGCACGGTATTATTGCTTATCAGCACCTTCACCGTTTTCTTCCAATTCAAGACGCAGAGCATTATATTTTGAATACTTTCTTTTTAATACAACAAAATTATCTTGGTAAATGTAATCAAGAAATTTAAGAACATCGGCTTTATTTGAAAATTCAATCACGAAACAATCTTCTTTGTTGCTTTTTGGCCTAATTGTCGTACTAATTCCGATGTGTTTATACAGCACATTTTGTATACCAGTTGCAATACTCAAAGAGGTTGTAAAAGACACCTTTTGCCATATGCGATTTTTATCTTTTCTTCGTCCCCATGTCAAACATCCGTCAGCATCAAACGCACCAAGTAAAGAATATCGTACAAGCTCATCTTTAACAATTGGGAAATGTCTGTCTTTTTTGGCTGGGCCACCAACAAATGTTTTAACATCTGGTATCTTTTTGTTCATTCTTGCTCTTGGGAATCTCCGTTTTGCCCTGTCGAATGTATCGTCTATTCTTACACGAGCATTTATACAAGACGCAACAAAGTCTATAAATTCTTTGTCATTCTTTTCTACAGACATTTCAACAATGTCACCAACGCCAATTGCTCCATCACAGCATATTGCTCCAAGAATATAAGCCTTTTCTTTAGTGTCTATCTTCTCAAAGCGATAATTTGGTAGTTTGTACTTGCATTGCATTTCCGTTAAGCCAAATTGCGTAATAAAATGCCCGATGTTACTTTTGACACATCCTATGATATCTGCAATTTCTTGATTTGTTTTGCCTTCTGACAAATATTTCTCAAGCATTTCTTTTGTAATGTTGTATTTCATAATAATCTCCTTTACTTTAATTAAATTTCAAGTGAGCAAGTATTCAGTTATTTACGTCTCCCATGCTGACCTATTTCCTCGGTTGTCTGGCTATACCCTTGCATAAAGCTGACTGCACCAGTGGTTTGTTCTGCCTGATTTCGCACTTTGGCTCCTGCAGGGGCGAGTTTACTGATGTCAATTCCGCAGCCTCCCCCATATGAGTATGTTCTTGCCAGCTTCTTGCGACTTTCGTAAATAGATTCAATACTATCTTCGGGAGGAGCAACAACATAACAGTTAGAATAAGTAACCTTTGAAGTTGTAACACCACGATTACTTAAAATTCTTCCACCAAACAAAAACTTTTTATCAATAATGGCTTGTTTTACGGCCTCATCATGTCCACTAACTCTATCAAGCCATTCATCAAAAGTCTCATTGTTTTTACAATATTTTCTTTTCCAGATATCAATGCCAAGTTGATTGTGTGGGCCAAGCCACTGTTCTACAGTCATTAACATTCCTCCTCAACAAAATCATCCATACAGAAATTATAATCTGTATCATCTATACTCATATTACAAGCAATCTTTCTACAATCGCCATAAAATAAAATATTGTCAGAAGCATTGCAATTGTAATAATCATATTTAATATTATGGCGTTTAAGCCATTTTTTAGCTGCTAATGCAGTTATACCTTTTTCTCTACAAGTGTTAATAATAAGGATAATACCCATATCTTGTATAGAACGAACAAAAGCTGCTACAGGCGTCTCTTTCCCACAAAATGGATAATGACTATAACATAGTGTATGGTCAAAATCTACAGCCAAAACAAATTTAGTGGGTGGGCTATGACTATAATATTTTTCAAGAATTTTTTCAAAGCGTTCTCGATTCATTTTCATATTAAATCTCCTTTAATAGTTCTTTAAGCCAAGTCTCTCTTTCTTTTTGTTCATGCCGTTTAAGGCACTCTTTAATTGTTTCAATATCGCCAATCTCAATCAATTGCTCTTTTGCACGACTATCAGCTACATAGAGAAGATTGGATGACAACATCCGCTTGTGCATAGGTGCAGTAATAACAATTACAGCTTTACTTTCTGAACCCTGTGATTTGTGGCATGAGATAGCATACCCAAGCAGTAGGTTGTTCATATAAGGCCCATAAATTCTTGCCATACCAGTATCAAACTCAACAGCCATAACAATGCCAGTGTCAGTCTCTTTGATATGCCGAATATAGCCCATATCACCATTCATAACCATGATATCGCTCATACTCTCAACCAAAGACCCATCTTCATCGACTCTAAAACAAGGGCAGTGGTATTCATTGTGGGTGTTGATTACCTTATCACCCACCTTAAACATGGTTTCCTCACCACCACTTATCTTACGGATAGCGTTAGTATCAGGGTTTGGATTGTATCTGGACTGAATGGCCTTATTGATTGCCACTGTACCAACCGGCCCTTTATTGAATGGGGACAGTATCATTATATCATCTTTACTGTATTTGTCAAGCAGAGATTCATAGGCATCAAGAATTTGTGTTATGGGTTTGTCACCAATAGAGATAAACTGGTAATCAGGATAATCGCTGTTTTGTCTTGGTCCAACCTTACCTTCACGAGTATCAGTAGCCACCGTAGCAAGGCCAGATGAACCATACCGGAAAATCTTGGTTAATGTGGCTGTAGGCACAACGCCTGAATCAATAATGTCTTGCACAACGTTACCGCAAGAGATAGAAGCCAACTGGGCTTCATCACATACAAAGATAAACCGTGTGTTGGACTCACATATATCAAATAGCTTAGATAACAAATGAACGCCAACCATACTACACTCATCAATAATGACAAAATCAGAGTCGATATGAGCGTCTTGAGCCAATATCATGTGAATGGTACTTGCGGGTCGGCCTGTTGTTTCTCTTAGGCGTTTTGCTGCTTTACCCGTTGGAGTAAGCTGGGTGTAATCTTTGTGGTTAGCTTCAAGCATAAGCACAAGTGCTTTCATTACAGTTGACTTGCCAGAACCACCATAACCCCTCAACATAGCAACCATGTGTTCATTGGCTAAGGTGAGGATTTGCTTTTGCTCGTCTGTACACTCAAACCCATCGACACTTGTAAAGTCATCAACATTCATGCCTAAGTTGCAGTCTTGCTTTTTCTCTAAGGCGAGGCGGTTAAGGATGTTCTCAGCAATGTTAACCTCGGCCTCATAAGTGGCCTTGTTACTGGAATATTCTTGCTCTGCATCATAATAGATTCTTTCACTATTGCGCACAGCGTCCTTTACATACTTAGCACATTCAGGCACTTTTTCCTCGGCCAATTCCTCAAGCAAATCTGTGTAGATTCTTGTATCGCCCTCATCTTCATTTTCTTGTAAAATAGCCAAACAAGCAAACTCGCAACGTTCCTTAGAATCAATTAAATCAGGCCGTTTGTTTAAGACATATCTATCAGACTTGTCAAAAGAATAGTTAAGCAAATCAAAGAAGATGTGATAAGGACTACTTTCAAGAGCTTGGTTTAGCTCTTCCGGTGTAGCAAAAACATCAATTAACTTACTAACATCACTATCGTTTTCAATCCCCCAATCAGAGGTGAGAGGCAAGAACTGGATAGTTGTAAAATAGCCCTTGATTTTGTTCACATACTCCTCAAATCGAACAGGGCCAACATTGTAAATTTTTTTATGGTCGATTTCTTCTTCACGCCCATCAAGCACCATCTGAACAAAATTGGGATATGCTTCATGGACATACTGGGGTTGGTTGCCATCACAGATATGGCGCAAGATTTTTAGTTCTTGTTCAGGCGTAATTTTAATACCTTGGGCACCAATATCAATATCAGTGAAACCAACTAAAACATAGCTTGCTGGATATTTGGCTTTTTGGTTTTCTCTAATTTCAAGTTCATATTCATCGCCCTCATCAACCATACCAAGATTGATTCCGGCCAAGGTAAAGTTGTTGTATTGGTTGAGCATTAGGTTGGGGTAGCTACCAACAGGCTCACAACTTAGGACTTTATAGCCGTTAGACGGATTAAAGAAAATCCGCTTGATTGGTTTGAGTTTAATTTTAATGCTCATCGTGTAACCTCACCACTTTCATAAAATAAGCCTCCTTGTTTAATGATTTAAGTATATCATAGCGCAAGGAGATTTGTCAAGGGATTATTTAATTTTCTTCAGAATATCGTTCGGTTTGGATTTCAATGTCTGAGTCATTGATACTGGTTATCTTCATAAGTTGTGAAGGGAAAATACTGGCCTTATATTTTTTCGTTACAAATTCATCCGTTCCTCTGCGATAGCCACAACAAATTAACAAACTACCACGCTCAAGCCAAGATTTTTCAATTACTGTTTTAGTACCATTTGGATTGATTGCACTTAATTGGGCTTTGTAGTGGGCAAAAGCCCCATCATTCATCTTAACATTAACAACCTCATTATCAGGCGTTAAGATAGTAACAAGGTGGTGGCTATCCGTTCGCCCTATCACTGTCCCGCAAATAGCAGACAACTCAAATTGTTTCCAAGACCGTTTACCAAAGGAACGCTCAACAAACTGGGGTTCTTCAGGCAAATCAGAAAAATGGGAAATATTGTACTTGGCTAAGTCAACGTTAGCAAGTTCATGTTCTTGACTGTAAAATGCACAAGATTGGAAAGACCACCTATTCACGTCCAGTCCATCCACACTCTCAACCATGCTCTGTTTGGCTCTGGCTTTGTTAAATTTATCCAAGAACTCAGACGTGTTGATATAGTCTTTTAACGTTTCAATAGACGGAGCAAGCAACTTTTCAAGGCTCTTATCAACAACAACCCAATTTTCAGCATCACTATCAAACCAATAATCCACACCTTCGGTTAGGCTGTTCTTACAACGTGCGTTAAAATAACGCTGTGCCATATCATCAAGCCAATATAATGTCTTACTCTTGAATTTGGGGTGAGGGCCAAACTTAAACTGTCTGTTACATACATACTTTCTAAAGTTGTATGGGCCAATAATAGACTTAGGAATAGGTACTCTTGCGGCTTTGATTTGGCCTATGTTGTTCATAGCAAGAGATGTGACGTTAGAGGTAGATAGAATGAAATATTGTCTCATCACAACACGTCTATCAGGTTCAAACTCATCAAAACACCCGGCTTTGATTAGCTGGATAAACTTGGATTTAGTGACAAGTGAGCCTTTGTAGGCGTTTTTGTTGTAAAAGTCAGTAAAGGATGTATATGGGCGGTTGGAGAGGATTTGACGAGAAATATCAATGTTAATACCAGCTATACCACCAAGTCCAAACAAAATAGCACTGTCTTTTTCACGGGGGGTGAAGTCGATGTTAGAGTCGTTGATAGAGGGCGCATGAACCTCAACCCCATACTTTTTCATCTTGTAGATAGCTTTGGCCATTTCGCCATAGTCTGTTGAGCCTGTGTTTTCTTCGTCTGTACCAGATGCTTCTACCGACAAGCAAGCGCAATTCCAATAAACACGGGGATAGTAATAATTAAGATTAAGCTCTTGTAAAGCAATGATAGAATAACTATAAGAGTGTAATTGGCTAAAAGAGTAACCCATACTGGCCGCAAACACTACATTCCAGATATAATCAGCAAAAATTTCTCTTGTACCTTGGCGTTCACAACAATCAAAGAATAACTGTTTGGCTTCGGCCTGTAATTTTTCATCCTTCTTAGCGATGGATTTACGGAGTTTATTGGCCTCTTTAAGCGTATAACCAGCGGTATGTTCATCCATACTTAACCGCATCACCTTTTCTTGGCTATCAGCCATGCCGTAAGCATCTGCAAGGTACTTCCACAAAATAGCCTGTTCGTCTTTGTTCAGGCCAAAATCAGTTGTATCTTTCAACCAAGCGTCTTTTGACTGTTTATAACGGATATATCTGTCAATAGGCGTTTCATCTGCATTGTCTGGCATAAGACGAAGTAAGCTGTTTGCAGCCGACAAATCCATTACACTATGGGGGTGAGTAGCAGACAGAGCTTTGGTACTGATTGGGGTATCAAACTGAAACACAGAATAAATGGTGGGCAAAATATCCCACATATCAGGCGTTTTATAGTCTAATACGTCAGGGTGTACCCATTTATAGTATGTCTTTTTTAGAGAGTCTTCGTATTTAATCTTACCATTCTCAAGCAAATAATCCATTGTGCGGTGAATCTTATCTGCGGCTTCAACCGTAAGCATATCAAACTTAATACATCCAGCAGCCTCATCATCCCATAAGTCATAGCAACTAATTAACGTTCCATCTGCTGAACGCATAGCGGCTATATAGTCTGTGTATGGGGTGTTGCATACAAGTACACCAGCTGCATGAGTGCCACGGTTGGTAATCAACCCTTCAAGAGCTAATGCAGACTCAAGCAGATGTGGGTATTGGCTTAGTTCAGACTTGAGGCCGGGAGTTGGGCTGATACCTTTGTCTTTGTTGCCATACACGGCATCTTTTAGTTTACTAACCTTACCACGGTTGACAGGGATTAAAGACTTAAAATAAGCCGCCTTATCGTTTGGTATATCAAGACCCTTACAAGCTCGTTCAATGGCTGTTTTAGAGGAAATCTTAGAGAATGTGCCTACGTTGATGACTTTATCCTCGCCAAAATATTCCTTCATTTTGTCAACTATGGCCTTTTTCTTTGAGGCTTCTGAGTCATTGTCGATGTCCGGCAATTCAACTCCACGTTGATGGTTTAAGTGTCTCCAACTTGGCATATAATCACCCAATGGCACAGGGTCAATTTGTGTGACCTCAAGTAAATAACACGTCAAAAACCCCGCCGCACTACCTCTTGCTGGCATAGCTAAACTACCAGCTTGCCAAATAAGCTCAATAATCTCTGACATGGTTGAATAATAGCTGGCCATAGACGTATCAAGCTGTTCACTGATAATCTTTAGCTCTTTCCATTCTTCATCCAATCGAGCAATATATTTTTCAATGGGTTTGCCTTTATTTACAATTTTATCTTGAAGTCCTTGTTCAATCTGACTGAAGAAATATTGCTCATGTATTTCGGGTCGATTAGAGTACCAACCAAAATTTGGGTACTTATTATAATAATCACTGAATACATGACCAATAGTAAAGTCTGGTATCTTGTCAAGCGGAAGTTGCGGAATAATTGGATTGTGCTGAATATTGTAGCCCTTGATTCTTTCACCTAATTCACAACTCCATTCAAACATCTGGTCAATTTGAGCGTCATTAAAATCAATCAATAAATGTTCTCTCAATTCGGCCTCATCCATAAGATAGGCCGTAGCATAGAAATCATCAACCTCTCTATCACCCTCTTGCGACTGTAAATAAACCTTATGGATAAAAGCGTCCTCTTTACGGAGATAATGAGAGTCAGTGGTTGGGATAATAGGGATACCAGTTTTTTTATGAAGCTCCCACATTAGAGTATTGACATGGCTTTGGTCAGAATTAGCGTCTTTAGCGGGCTGAACTTCAAGGTAAAAATTGCCTTGACCAAAGATGTTTTGTAAACTCATGGCTTCGTCAAAAGCTTTGCTCATACCATGGCCATCATTATATTCTTGTAGCAACAACTTATCAATCCTTGACCCCAAACAAGCTGTACTGGCAATAACATGACCTTGATTAGGCTTGATAATTTCCTCAAGGTCGTTATAATAAGTTGGCCTACGGAACATCTTACCCTGTCTCCACGCTCTTAACCAAGCACGAGTCGAGAGTAAGCGTAGTTGATGGTGGCCTTCAGTATCAAGAGCGGTTAAGATAAAGTGATAGTAAGGAATGGTGTTAGGAATTTGGCGATTAAGGTTATCTTCTTCTTCAGTAAGCAAATATATCTCATTGCCCAAGGCCAATGTAAACGGCCTATCCTTTTCCATCTTATTATAATAATCTAACGCCTTGATATGGCTTGAAATGCCCTCGTGTTCTGTAATGGTGATACCGTTCAAACCAAGGTCATAAGCACGTTGAATCAAATCAGGAATCTTACAAATAACATCGGGGAACCCTAATAGGGCATTGCTCATATCTGTATGATTGTGGTTGTTAAAGTAACTCATCCAACCCCTCCTAAAAATTAAACCTATGGCTGTCAAATCTTTCTTTAAACATATCACAAGCCGAGGTATCTTCATAACACAAGTGTCCGAACGGATATGTCACACCAGCTTTTTGTTCACTTGGCGTTGGATGCTGAATCATACAACAGAGATTCCAATCTCCGCCTCCCATATAATAAGTACAGTTACCACAAACCTTATCCATACTTAATCCTCCGGCAAATCAATATGGCACCAGCGGTCTGTGGAATTGACCGGTTTCACCTCTCCAACGCAATCGTACCAGCGTTTGTCTACACTCATCTTTGCCATAAAACAAAAAACTTTTGGCCGTATATTCCCAATGGTTTGAGACACCAACACATATTCATCCGACCCAATCGGATAATCCTCAACTTTATACCATTTCATCAAAAATCATCCTCCCAACTTTCATCCTTATTCTCAACTTTGCCAACTTCAAACTGCTTAATCTTACCTTGAGGCTTGACCACGCCATTCCATTCATTTGTAGATAAAGTTACAATCAAAGATAGGCTTTTTTTGCCCTTTTGTGTCAACCTATCTACTTGCTCAGGGGTAGCCATAAACAACAGAAAATCGACCCCATTTACTGTAATTTTTACTGTTGTAGTGCGTTTTTCAAAGACCTGCACGTTGATTTCGTCAATCTCAGCGTTAATGTAGAAGGTGGGTTCTGGAACACCATGCCCCCAAATATCCTCATAATCTTCACAGGTTTTACACAGCTTGTTTGTGATTTGCTGAGGTGTTAGAACCGCTGTGACAGGTATTTCGCCTGAAAGTTCACTGAGGTCTTGATTATCGAACCAATCAAAGAATCGTTCAAGGTTAGATGCTTTGCACATAAACCCAGCAGCAGATTCATGTCCTCTTGCCGTAGCGAACCCACTATTGTTGATTAAAGTAAGAACATCAACAGGTGACCTAAAACTACCCGAAATACTTGTGGGGTCTGGCCTTCTTAATACAAAAGCGGTCTTGTTGTACTTGCCCATAAACTTAGCCGCAATCAGGCCAGTATATTCTTTGTATTGGTTATCAATAAACACTACAATGCTATTCTTGTGTTCAATACAGTGTTCGTCACACTCGGCAAAAATAGCCTTTACTTCTTCAGTCTGCCGTCTATGGCAACGGGTGGCCACTTTTAATGCTTGGTCTGGTTCAATATCACCAACGAAACCTTGTAGTAACGTAATCTTGTCGTCTTTGCTACCATTACGAAACACTGCGTTTACTTTTGGACTAATGTTCCAGGCGATATTAGTAGGAGTGGGCGGTTCCCCTCGACCAAGTTTGTTGACCATATATGTTAGAAATTCATTCAATACCATCCCACCCTTTTAACCAATTACTAATATATTGCCTGTTCTCCATACTTGTCAAGTCCATTACATCACTAACCAAAGACATCGCCACAAGGTCGGTATAATCAGGGCATTTAACCCCATATAGTTCTGCATACCGTTGACAGAATTTAGCCGTCACCAAAGACCCGCTTGCAGATTGGTTTGTATTAGACTGTTGTAGACAATTCACAATTACGGCATAAGGATTATTGCTAAAATCATAATTATGATGGTCTAAAAAAATTACATCACAACTGTGCCGCTTTAGTTCTTTACAACAATACTCATCTGCACTTGCGTCAGGGATGATTAGCAAACTTGGTCCCCAAGCGATAATATCATCAATGACGGTATCTTTGCTTGTTTTGGTTAATCCGTGGTCTTTTGAAATATTATGAAAGAATACTTTAATGTTTGCGCCTAAAGACCTCAAAAAAGTATAGATAATAGCAGTGGAACACTCGCCATCGGAATCTTCATCACATAGTATTGAAATCTTATCCCCTTCATCAACATGACGCTTAACCACACTACACGCTTCATCCATATTAACATACAGGCTTGGTTTGTCAATATATAGTCCGGTTGGGTTTAAGTATTCACCAATATCCTCTACTTTGCAAGCGTCAAGATAATCCTCAATAAATGTATGCGTATTGATTTTAGATAGTAGAGGTTTTACTCGCATAGTAGCACCTCAAGACGAGTATCGTCACAATACCATTCGTCTGTTTCACTTGTAGTTCCTTCTGGCCATTGAACAAGATGGGTATGGAACCCGACCTCTGTTACAGTTCCTACTGTTCCAACATTGGGGAACCATTGAGGATTATCTTTATGAGCTGTTTCTTCAATCATCCTAACCTTACTACCGACCTTAACATTGTCTCTGGTTGCAGGAACCCAATGTTCAGTTACTTTTTCAAGGTATTTATTCTTACAAGCCCATACGCCATTATCAGCAAAAATGTTTACAGGTTCTTTGGTTTTCTTCTCACCAATAATAAAACTCCGACCAAGCTGACCACGGATGTAGGCTGAACGGTAGATGGTGGCAATCATTTTACAAGTCTCGGGGTAATGATAAATGCTGTCAACGTCCTTGCACCAACCCAATTTTGCCAACTTTGGCTTTAGCGTCTCAACAATCTGCTTATCAGTATACTGTTCGTACATATCAATTCCTCCTCATAATAGGCAAAGCCTTTTGATGTAATGATAATACCACACCAAAAGGCTTTTGTCAAGGGTTTTATAGATATTTTTCTCTATTTTCCCATAATTTATCCCATGTTTCTTTATCTCTGTCACTTGCGTTTTCTTTTGCTCCCAACAACTCGCCTGTATCGTCCCACATTATGTCAACCTGACAATACCCTTTGAACATATCGCACAGCCGTCTTACAGACTTACACCATTCCTCAAAGAAGGCATCATCTTGACCGATGAAGTCCATGTCTGGCACGTAAATTACCCGTTTAACGCCCATCTTGATTAGTTGATTTCTGCGTTGCATACCAAGTTGATGACCATACATAGCAAGCGCACAGGACTTAGGGCCGAACCATCCATCTAACTTGAGAACAAACTTCTCTGACTCACCCAACCAGACCTCGCCAGTCTGTTCAATCATAGGCTTGTTATAGTTAATCCCATAAAACACCTGATTAGTATTGAACTTATAACACTGCCCGTCCAATGTAATCAACGGCATATATTTAGCCTGTTCAACTCTATCCTTATCCCAATTCCTTACTCTAACCCCAATCAATCTCGCCTCATCATCAAAGCATGGTATTACGGTTTGGTTACAACGCTCATAATATCGTATTTGATATTTGGCCATTGTCGCTTCACTTATGCCCTCATCTATCCATGCTTGGGGGTATAACGGGGGTAAAGTATCAATGATGTTACGATTGTATTCTGGTAGTTGATTGCCATACTTTCTTACTCTAACAAATCGCTCAAGCTCAGACCAGTCATAAACATGGCTGTTTGTAAGGGGCTTGGTTATTTTAGTTGGGTCGAGGCCGGTTTTCTTAAGAATCCAGTTGCAAGCATCAAGGAATGAGCAAGTCTGACCAAGCAGATTTAGGCGGGTTTGGACAAGAGAGATACAATCATACGAACGCCCCATAGTCATGCCAAAAAATATCTTGGTATCAGTATAAAAGACAAGGGCTGGGCTACCTTGATATGGGTCTTTGTTCTTATCCCCTGTCCAGCAACGCCATTCTGTATTGCTCTTGCTAAAGATAGGGATGCCAAGCTCACGAAGGATGGTATCGTAATGTGATAAGGTCAATGCCCTCTTGAGTTTTTTAACATCAACCTTATCCACTACTTTAACCTCACTTTACCATTACATAATCTTCACACCCAACACTATCTTCCCAATAATCCTTAGTTACATAAACATCTACACTATCCTCCCATTTAATTCCCAACACAAGAAGATTGCCTGTGCCAGTAACACAAAATTCACCAGACTTCCTCTTATCAGAACATAGGATTTTAATAATCTTGTCTACATAAACTTGGATTTCAGCATCTTTGATATCAACCGCCCCTGTCTCAGCACTTGTATGATGGAAAGTTGCGTTCCAAGTGGGTGGCTGTACTCTACATTCGCCCACCATAGTCTCACTGTCACAAGCTGGACAAGTCACATATTCACAACCCATCCAACCAATGTGTACATCTTCCTTATCATACTCAAGCTCTGCCCCACATTCATCACAAACATGAGGTTTTGGGTATTCAGGTTCGGTGTTGTTGGATTTGATTAGTCTCATAAATACAACTCCTTAAAATTCTTAATTCCTTCAACCAATGCCTCTATATCCTCAACGCTACTATTTTCGCCAAAGCTGATTCTAATAACTTCATCAGCCTCTTGCTCACTTAAACCATACCCTTGACACAAAACCCGCCTGTCTGCCTTATCTGCACAACTCGATTGTCCAAGGCCAATATAAATTTCTTTACTTGCAAGATAAGATTGTAATGCTCTTGCATTAAATCCGGGTAAACGAATAGCGTTGATTGCGTAAGTAAAAGGCGGTTCATCATTGTTTGGATATTCTGGCACAACATTAAATTCAATATTATTCCTAATTAATTCATTACTTAAACAATTTGCTAAATCAGCATAATGCCAAATTCGCTCATATAAGAGCCATTTATTACAAGCATCCTCAACCGCTTGAGTCATAGCCAATGCACCAGCAAGGTTAGGCGTACCATGCAACTTGAAATCATTGAGCCATTTGTCTAAGCGCTCAGAAATCCACATAACCCCAATGCCAAGTTCAGTACCCAACTTATGGCCGCTCCACACAGCGCAATCACACCATTGGTCGATATTGGCTGGAATGGAAACATGGCCAATCATAGCTGTCATGTCACAGATATAAAAAGCATCATATTCATGACATAGCTTGCCAATTTCTGTGATGGGAAAGATTTCGCCTGTTAAGTTATTAACGCCCTGCCACATCACAAATTTTTGAGCTTTTGTATCATATTCTTTAGCAAATTGTAGCCTTTTAAACAAATCTTTTTTACTATAACCCATGACGTTCCCATGTCGAAAGAAACTATCATGTTCAAAAGCAGAACAAATAACATGGCGATAATTAGTCTGTTCATCAATAACCGTCATCAAATTCTCAATCAACTGACTACTCGTACCGCCAAAAATAACTTTACCGCTTTTAGCCCCAATAGCCTTTTTTACTCTATCCTCTGCTTCAGATAGGAGGCGTTTTTCCTTGTAAGCATAATTAGCGTTAGGATTAAGGAAATAGCCTTCACCCAACACATTACAATATAACTGTTGAGGATACTTAACTACAGGACAAGTTGCAGCGTAGTCTAAATAAATCATATTGTGCCTTTCTCTGCAAAAAATTTATGCCCGCCGATAGTTGTAATATAATCTTGTGTTTCGTGCCAAGAAGATTTTGTTGTTTTGTAAGCATAAAAATACAATACATTATCATTTACAATTTCGCCATTATCAAACACTCTGGACACAGATTCTTTAACTTCATCACTTACATTTTCATACCAGCCAGAATATTTGTATATTGTTTTAACTTCTAATGGGGTTAAACCATCTTTTTGCATTGCGTTATAAATACAAGTAGCAACCCACATTTGGCCTTCTGTGCCTTCGCCTCTTGCTTCTCCGGCTACAATACACTCAATAATATATCTATCTTCGTCTGACAAACTTTCTGATTCATTGAAAACACATTCGTCAATAGAAGCTTCAGGCATAAAAACTTTAGTTTCAATAATAGGCTGAATATAAGAAACAACTGGCTCTGGTTTAGATAAGCAAAAAATTTCTTGATATAATATACTAAAATTACCAATTACAACCAATAATATAATACAAGTAATAATAGTAATAATATCAATTTTATTATTTTTGAAATTCATAGCCATTCTCCTTTGATAAGATAAGTCTATTATATCATCAAAAAAAAGATTTGTCAAGAAAAATGGTCAATAATTTCTGCCAAACGGCCACGATAAGAAATGGGTAAATGACATACCTTTACAAAATCATATTGACTTAAATAAGAAATAAGATGCTCAAAGCAGGATTTGTTGGGGTCAATGTCAATCTGAGCAGAACAACCAATAATAATAATTTTACATTCGCTATCGCAACGACTAATGATTTTTTTAATTTCGGGAATGGAAAAATTCTGACATTCATCAATGATAACAACTTTATGATTAAAATTTACACCACGCAAAAAAGTAGAGGGGCGAGCATCTACCCAACCAGTTCCCATTTTAATTGTATCATCGGTAATAATGGCTTTATCAGGTTCTTCATTAAGTTTAACCAAAGCATCTTCTAATGGTTGTAAATAGTCACCAATTTTTTCTTCTGTTGTTCCAGGCCGATAACCTAAAGCAGTTTCTTGATTGGCGCTAAACACATAAACAACGCCATCATAACCATGATATAGTTGTAGCATACGCGCACAAGCTGTTGCAATTAAAGTTTTTCCGCTGCCTGCAACAGCATTAGCAATAATGACCTGTTTATCTTTAGACATGATAGATTCTTTAAAAATCTCCTGCCCCTCATTTAATGTCAGCCCAAAAAACATTCCTTCAGGGGGCGTATTTACCCAATTATTATCTGTTGTGCTTTTCTTTTTTGCCATGTTCCTTCTCCAATACTAAGACTTTATATAATGAACATTCGTGGAAATCAAAATTTTTTCTTGGCATTACATAATCAACAATGTCTTGTAGGCTTTTGCAGCGCTGTACTTTAACAATACAACTTGACATCATGCCACACTGGTAACAAGGGCTTTCAGAAAGATGAACGATTCTTTCATTCTTCATAATCTTCTCCTTCTTCTGTTTCATTAGAAACTTGAAAACCAATAGCCTGAGTTGTCGATTGATTATTTTCTTCTGTGAATTTACTTGCTTCGTGATTAAGTTTAACTGATTTTAAACCAAACCAATTAGCCAACCAATTACTAACGGCATCGAAAACAGGCATACCACAAGCAAAAAATATAATGGCACCAGCAGCCACAAAAACATGCTTTAGGCCAACATCATCTTTCTTCATTAAAAATCCTCCAATATAGATGGTTTAATTTCAGCTAACACATTATTTTCATCATCTGTAACAAAATAATCAATACGTTGGAATGTACCACGGTCAAAGTATGACCATAGTTTTAAGCGCTTATCGCCATAAATACCATAGCGTGACTTGATGATAAACTCACAGATATTGGGTATAGGCTGACGTTTTTCACCCACTCCTTTACGCTTTAAATAGGGTTCTATTCGCTTTAAATCTTTTCGTAAATAAGAAGTCGGCGCAAGGATTGAGCCAAAATCAATTTTGTTTTTAGTGGATTTACCGCCCGCCAAAGCCGTTTCATCAATAAAACTTAAAGACTTCCAACTATCATTAAGTTGCTGATTAGTTAAAATACCCACATTCATATCTTCGGCCATTATTTTTAGCTCTGTTGACAAATACAATAAGATTTGGTCTTGTCTCCCAGCAGAACCCACGGTCTGTCTATATTCTTGAGCAATATCACCTTGGCTTTCCATATAATCAAATACACAATATCCTATACCCTCACACTCGACCATTTCTTTAATTTTACGATTAAGAGATTTGGTAGTAAAATTGGGCATTGAAGTAATGTGCAAATTAGATTGAGAAATAATCTCTCCTGCTTTAATTACACGTTTTTCTTCCTCTGGCGTACACAGGCCATTCTTAATTGACCTATACTCGACTCCGCTCACAGCAGACCAAAACATTGGCTCAACTTCTGTTTCAATATCTTGCTCTGTGGCGATATAGAGAGTAGGAGATTGATAGTTGGGGTTTACAATGAAATCTTGTATTTCTGGGTTCCATATTTCTTTTGCTCCAACAGCTACTAAGTCGGCAACACCCAACCTACTTTTACCAATTGAACTCATGCCACCTCTTAGCCCTAAATGCCCTCTACACCATCCATTCCAGATTGTACTTAGATACCCACTCTGAAACAAAGCACCAAATGACGGTTGCTCCTTAAACGCTTCAAGCCGTTCAGCTACATTCTCACCAGCCTTGATTTCGTTCCGTACATACTTAACATCGTACTTGGTTCTCAGCTTTGCCGACTTAAACTCAATGTCAGTAAAAATCTCGCCAATAGTCCACTTATTCAACTTGGCCATTTGTTCTGTCTCATCGAGCATTTCATCATAGTAATCAGCAATGTTATACCCATCCTCTTTAAGCTCACGCAATAGACTGAACTTACGCAAGGTAGTATAATATAGCTCAAAACTCTCAGGCGAACATAGCTCTTTTACAGTTGGCACAAAGTCAAGAAAGTTACTATCGTTTAGCGTTTCATATTGGGCTGGGTAGTCCTTGACATAATTATCAATCTCAACCTCGCTGACATTACCAGCCCCAGCTTCAGCCAACTTACAAGTGGCGATAAAGATGATACGGTGTACTGGCTCAGGGTCAAAGTCGGTCTTGGTTAGGGGATAAGATGGATTAAATAGAAATTGGGTGTTGTTCATTAAACAACCCAACAAAAGACTGGCCATGTTAGAATTATACAACATACATTATCATCCCTCCTTTATCTTAATCATACCACCGTCTCAATCAAAAGTCAAGTCATCTTTAATCTTTCTTTGAGGTCGATATTTTTTGACTTTAATAGGTAGAATTTCTTTCATATCAACAGCTTTTTCTTTTGCGCAAGATATTTTTTCTATAAAATTTATTGTGGGTTCGATATATTTTGGAAAAAATTGCCCAAGCCCATAATTTTTATCACTTACAATTTGTTCGTAATATATACAATATTTAAGCACAGCATATACATCTTTGTGTGTAAGTTTATATTCTTTCATGATGTTCTTGAGTTGGGCAGTGAGTAACTTCCAATTGGCATCTTCACCCCACATAGATTGAATCAAGTCTGTGACTTTTTTACGATATACTTTTTCTTCTTCTGAGAGTTTAGGTGCTGCCATATACCCTCCTATTGAAAAAGACGGCCAGAAAAACCAGCCGCCTTTATTTTATTTATTCCCAATCAATATCTTTATCTTCAGCAAGGTCTACTAATTTATCATAGATATATTGTAGAGCTTCAACTTGAGAATCATTGGCCTCACTAATCTTATTGGGCTTATCGTTCTCATCATAACCAAGGAAATCACCCACAATACCATTAACCGCCGAAGACAATTTAGCTTTACGCAATACAGTATAAACAGGCTTAATTTCTTCAATTAACTCAGCCGCAGACTTCTTCTTTTCAGTCTTTTCCTTTTCACGCTGGGCTTCTTCCTCTGCGTAAGTGATAGTAGACACGCCTTGCTTTTCGGCCTCACGCTCACACGCAATACGCACAGTTTCCTTTAAGTTGTCAGCAGTAAAGGGGTTGATTGTCTCAGGACACTCAGTAAACCGACTACGGGCGAAATACTCCTTATGCTGTACACAATGGCCAATAGACAATAGTGCCTTGCCTTCTTCGTCCACGCCCTGAGACTCAAGATAAATCATAAAGTCAGGAATGTCCTTTAGAGCGTTACCAGCCTTATTAAAGGTATTCTTGGGCACAATATATTCGTATTCCTCTCTGCCATCCTTAACCTTGCGAATTTCGTCATGGAAGATTAGAACAACACAGTAACCAGATAGTGCCAGTTTATTGATTTGGCTATCCATCTCCTTATTTAGCATGGCATAGCCGCCACCATAAGGAACATCAGACAATTCAGTAATGGGACTAAAATCAGACTTTTCAGCGTTCTGAGTATTATAGGTAGAGATGATATAAGCAGTGGCCAAATTGGGCAGACGGTCAGCAACGTCCACTACAACGCACTGATACATAGCCCGTACCTTTTCACGCTTCTTTTCGTTCTTAACAGTAAGCTGAGACACAACCTGTCGAAAGTCATTCCAAGACTCAACATCCACTTTGCGCATACCAGAAATGGCGTTATAGCCCTTCTCGGTCGCTAACCATAGCGTCTTACCGGGGAACAGCTTAGAGGCCACATGGCTTTTTCCAACATTGTTCGTGCCATACCAAGCCAGAATCTTGCCCTCAAGACCAGTAGTGATTGTAGTTTCCTCAAGATTTGTAATATCAAGTGCCATATTTACTCACCCCTCAAAACGGCAAATCATCATCTTCAAAAAAGCCATCGTCTGCATTATCTTCTTCAAAGTCATCTTCGGGTTCTGTCTTTGGCTTTCCCACACGTTTTGCCTTAGCCTCGGCTTTTCTATCTGCCATTGACGGCTTAGACTTAGATTTCTTATTACCATCATTCTTGGCAAACTCATCCTTCTTGACCTGATACATCTTAATGGCTTTCTTAACAGTTTCAGGGTTCATCCACAAAGTCTTTACAAGAATCTGTTTGCCATCCTCATCTTCGGTATAAAGTTCTTCGGGTTCCTCTACAACATCCATACCAGCAAGGATAAATTCAATCCGAGTAGAAACATTTGAAGTATCAACTTTACCAGCCCGTCCAATACTATGCTTTTTAGCAGCCCCGCCAAAAGTAATACTGCTCACATCAATTGTTGCATCAATAGTACAACCTTTTTCAACTACATCATTTACATCATCAACAATATCATCAGGTACAATTACATTGACAGGAAACACTTCGCCCTTATTATTAGCTACATAAACCGTCATTACACTACGGCCAGTTTCCTCAGCCTCACCATCAACCATCTTTGTTTCTGGTACGTTCTTAGTCATGCAGCCAGACAACTGAATAGTCATACCTGGTTCAGCATCGGCCTTAACAGAAGTGCTTACCTTACTAACACGGAACTGAGGTGCTTCCTTCACATCCTTGCCATCACGACCCATAAACATATTGTTTTCGATTGTACCCTCAACAACGACAACAGAAGGATTACCATTGCCATTTACTTCAGGCTCCAAATCCATCATGGATTCAGCCATCTTCCAACGCTTACTTTCTTCGCCATCAAAACCCTTAGATGCAAAGTAAATCATAAAACTGACAATATCATTGCCGGTTTGCACAGCAAGCTTGCCTTTAATACATTCAGCCTCAACCTTTTCACCAGTCTTTTTCCCATCCTGATACAGTTCTACAGTACAAGGTTCCCTCTTTAATCCCTTTTCATATACAGTTCCAATACAACGATAAAAATTCTTTGACTTGTTTAGAATATCCATTTTAATACCTCAATATTTTAATTATATTTTAAGCACAGGAAACCCCGTGTTTATTGGTGGTGTGTTTATACTCGAAATAAATAAAAACCGTTTTTACGCAAGAAAACGTAATCTTTTAATTATCTTTCTTTGCTTCTCTTGCCTTCTTCATACGTTCAGCAGCCGCTTGTTTTTGTTCTTCGGTAAAGTGACGTGTACTATATGGGTTTTTGCCCATTCTAAACGGATATAGTGGACATCGCTTAACATTACAAAATGGAACTTCTCTTACCTGGTCACCCATACATTCAATACAATGTTGACGAATAGCTTTTAACGGTGATTTAATTTCATTCATCATAAAAACCCTCACATTTCGGACAAAATGTTTCACTCACAACTTCGTAAATACCATATCCAAGTTCAGAGTGTGGCTCTTTGTGGCGTTCAGTAATTAACTTTGTACCACATTCTTCACATAAACCCTGTCGATTAAACCAACGACAAATTTCTAAAAAGTCTTCGTCTCTTGCAACAACATTCTTTAGATATAGCATACAATCTGTAATAATATCTTTGTTATCATCGAAATGAGTTTCAATAGCTTCAATGACTTCTGACAACATTTTTGGATAATTATCCATATTTACCTCCTTAAAATTCCATCAATGCCGTAGCATTATTGATATTATCCTGACTTGTCTTAATATATCTTGTGGTCACAGCCAAAGAACTATGACGCAAGACTTTACTAATAGTAGCTACTGGAACGCCTTTATTACTCATAATTGTTGCACAAGCGGCTCTTAGACAATGACAGCTTAATTGATTCCAATAAGGCAATCCAGCCCTTCTTGCAGTTGTTTTAATTGTATGAGATACACTGTTATCACTAAGTTTATTCTCGCCAAACGAAGCAAATAAATAAGGGCAGTTATCTTCTCTTGTGTTTAAATATGTGTTGATTGCTTGCTCAGTACATTCGTTGATATAAATTTTACCTCCTTTGTCTCCTTTTGTTACCGTTAAATCAATAACTCTATCTGTGGCCATTGCATTTTTATATTGCTCCAAAGTGATGTTGGCCATCTCACAAAACCGAACGCCAGTAGAAAGTAAGAATCTAAACATTGCCTTGTCTCTAAAAGTTCTTGCATAATCAACTAACAATTTAGCATCTTCTTCGTTGATATAAGGCTTTTCTTTGTTGCGGATATTATCAGGCCGCTTTAAATTTTTACTAATATCATCTGCAATAATCCCAGCGTCAGATAAAAATTTGAAATAAGATTTTGTAGCAGCAACTTTATTAGCTACAGTTGCACTGGCCTGATTAGCAATATCGGCCTTCCAGTTAATCAAGTCAAGATAAGTAATCTCATTTTCACGCTTACCAATAGCATTTAACATTTGATTGATATGATTAGTATAAACTCTCATAGTGTTCTCAGACATCTTTTCTGATTTCATATAATTTACATAAGCACTTATCATTTCAATTACCTCCTTGATTTGTCTTGATTGTATCATAAATCCTCAAACTTGTCAAGAGTTTTTTTCAAACAAATTTGAGGACTATGATTTGCTAAACCGATATTATCTAAACAATATACTTAAACCCAAAAAAACTCCCAATAAAAGCAGGAAAAAAAGTTGAAATAAAAATTCCAATATAACCACAATTCATTTTATAATTTAATAACCAGATCATAAAAATACAAAGAATAGCACACATTGTTAGTAAACATATTGTTTTTAAACATATTACAATATTTTTCATTTTATACACCTCTATTTGCAATATTGGTTATAACTTCTCGACACATAGAAACGGCATTGTCCATTTCTTTATCAATTTTAGCTTTATAATTATTGATATCTCGCTGCACATTTTTAAGTAAATTAAGTGTGTTTAATTCATTTTCATGTCTCATTTTATTTTTATACTCAATATTGTCTTTTAATTCTTGTTCTCGTTTATATTGTTTATACCATTGTCTAAACAATTTAAAATCATTATATGAGAATTTAATAAATGTCTTTTTACTAATATCGAAAAACAAATCTCTTTTCTCAAAATATTCAATATAGCAAGGAATTTCAACCTCATATTTTTCATGAAATAAACTATCATTCACATGAATAAAACGCCATTTTTCAGGAGCAATTGTAAACCAATCAAGCCAATTATTAAAATCTATTTCAGCATAATCTTTGTCTGGTGTTGAACTGCTATATGTTAAGTACTGTAAATTATATCTATAATAAAAAACACAAAGTAAAATTAAAAATATTAAAATACTTACTATAATCATTTTCTATCCCTTCTTAAATATAAATAGCTTGTCATATATCAAGCATTATTTTTAATAAATTTAATGTGTGATTGTCAAACACCGCCATAAACCCTGGCTTTGGTCATACTATTCATTGCGCCCTTAATATCGGCCCATTCTTTCTGTTGCCGTTCTTTTTCTAATTTTAATTTTTCAATTTCGGTTCTGTAATTTTTATAATCGACACATTGATCGTGGCATCCTGCTTTGCGCTGCTCACACATATAACATGGCGATTGAATGTTATTAAATACCATTCTCATCTTTTATCCCTCAATTCTGCACCCCAAGATTTTTTCAGCCTCGGCTTTTGTTATCGTTTTTTCTGTTTCAGTTTGGTGTTTTCGTTTCTCTGGATAAAAATCACATTTTAATGTATCGCCTTTACAATTACATTCTTCACATTCTTTTGTCCCAAAGCAAACGCCATATTTGATTTTGATTTTTTGTTCCTGAATTTTAAAACTGGTTTTTGTAATTTCATGATAGCATTCACAAATTTCGTTTTTCATTTTTCAATAGACCTCTTTTCAAAATTCAATTTTCATTTTTCAACTCGAAATTCGATTTTCATTTTTTGGCTCGTTTATAGTTATATAACTATATATCTATTAACCATTGCTTTGTTGGTTTGATAATATCATATCTATATCAATTTGTCAATATATTTTTTATAAATTTTTTAATTTGTTTGTTTAATTTTTCATTGGATTTTATTTGTTTATCAATTTATTTATTTGCTTGTTTATCTAAATATATTTGTCTATACATCCATATAATACGACTGTATTTATATATTCATATAAAAATTAGATTTATTTATATATCAACTTATTTATTTATAAATATATAACAACGTAAATTAACTATAAAACTGCTTAAATTTAACCAGTTTATTTTACCCGTGTGTTTACTCATTTATCTACTAAACGCCTTAAATTTAATCAATTATATAGATATTATATTTATAGATGTAACGCAATTATATACATATATACATTCATTTATTTACATATCATAATATATACATATCTATATATAT
>ERZ1034928.61-NODE-61-length-63655-cov-383.768491_pt1 | contig 63655 bp, 73 predicted proteins | sample MGYA00520627_ERZ1034928 | MGnify/ENA primary metagenome ERZ1034928 (study PRJEB33766, sample SAMN09781755) | gut metagenome | biome: gut microbiome | host: Homo sapiens | place: Madagascar | study: EMG produced TPA metagenomics assembly of the PRJNA485056 data set...
GCAACGAGTCGCACACAATAAGCAATCCAGCCGAGTGTGTGAGTTGGCGTTGCGGATGTGGTCAGCACCGACTATGCAACAGGTGCTGAGGCTATGCGGCAAGCCTATGATGCCGCGGTGTTAACAACCAACCAACGAGCAGCACTCCTTACAGAGCAATTGACTGCTCACTCTATATATTCCGAGCGGTGGCAAGGTGCCGAGGGAGGTTCGAGTCCTCCCACCGCTCCTTTTTCTTTTTTAGTTAATAAGCATTTCCCTCCGAACCCGTGACGGGCGCAGGAGGTACAAGGCAGAGCGCGGTGGTTCCGCAATCCATTTATTTAGAGTATGATTGAGTTTAGTAATTTAGTTTATTTGTTTTTCTAAGCAGGTTCGATTCCTGCCTCTGCCACACACTTTCTTTTTATGACTGTATTTTATTACCTCCCCGTCCGTGAGGATATGGGAGGCATCACGGCTCGCACAGGTGGCGATGGACGGCTTTATTATTAACAACATCTTACGCGTATTCTCTCCGTCTGTCGTGAGGTTCGACTCCTCCGTGCCGACTACTACTTTCGATTCATTATTGACAATGTTTTTTTCAGGGAGGCGGTCTGTGAGGATAGTCTCCTTTTTATCAGACAATCATAAAAAATAGATATATGAAGAAACTAATCATCTACCTGCTGATGACCGTGTGGATGGGAGTCAGCATCGTCCTCCTATGCAACGAGGACGAGAGTGCGGCACTATTGCCGTTCGCTCTCATCAAGGCTGGGGCGTTGGCATCGTTCCTCGCCTCCACGAAAGTGCTTTGTATACTGACAAATAAAAAACTTATATAGATATGGCAGACAAGACATTTATCGAGCGTGTGATTGCGGTGCAGTCCCAGCTCAAAGCACCGAAGAATCAACGGAACGACTTCGGCGGCTTCAATTACCGCAGTTGCGAGGACATCCTCGAGGCGGTTAAGCCTCTCCTCAAAGCCGAGGGGCTGTGTCTAACCATCACCGATGATATTGTGATGCTTGGAGACAGATACTATGTCAAGGCGACCGCAACGCTGACGGACGGAGAACGGTCGCTGTCCAACCAGGCATTCGCCCGTGAGGAAGCGACAAAAAAAGGGATGGACGGCAGCCAAGTGACGGGTGCCGCATCCTCCTATGCGCGTAAATACGCGCTCAACGGCTTGCTTGCGATTGACGACACAAAGGATGCCGACACTTTGAACAACGGCAAGGAGTACACGGCAACCTCGAAGGCCTCAGGCAAGGCAAAGGCGACTGCTCCAGCACCCAAGATTCCTGCTCCTGACAAGGCGGCAGTAATAGCGGCGGTGTATGCCGCACAGACCGAGGAGGAAGTCGTTGCGATATATAAGAAGAACTCTTATTACTTCGGCAAGGACGAAGCGGTAATCACCGCTTGTTCCCAAAGAAAACAACAACTAAAACAAGGCTAATATGTTGAGATATTCTGAAATTGTATTTGACCCCGTCGGGCATACCTATACCGCGCCCGACGGGAGGGCGTTGCAGGGCATCACAGGGATGCTCCAACGGCAATTGTTTCCCGATGAATATGCCGGGGTTGACGAAGAGACGCTGAAGGCCGCAGCCGAGCGTGGCAGTGCAATCCACGCACAAGTGGAGTTCTGCGACGACTTCGGCACTACTTTCGAGGATATTCCAGAAGTGGTCAATTACCAACGGCTAATCAAGGAGGGCGGCTACGTTCCGTGTGAATCCGAGTACGTTGTCAGCGACAACGAGCACTTTGCGTCTCCTATTGACAAGGTGTTCAAAGTCTCCGAAACGGAGTATATCCTCGGCGACATCAAGACCGTGCGTAATCTCAACGAGGACAAGGTACGTTGGCAACTGTCCATCTACGCCACATTCTTCGAGCGGCAGAACCCAGGCTGCAAGGTTGTCGGTCTGCTTGCCATCTGGCTTCGTGGGGACAAGGCTAAAATAACGGAGGTACAGCGCATTCCTGACATCGTGGTCGACTCTCTCCTCGCTGCCGAGGTGGAAGGACGGCAATTCATCAACCCACTCCCGAGCGTCAACACTCTGCCCGACCGCTACAAGGCGATGGAGATGCAGATCCTTGACCTGCTCGCAAAGAAGAAAGAGATAGAGGAGCAGGTGAAGACGTTCTCCGAGCGGATGAAGGGCGAGATGGAGAAGGCTGGAGTGAAGAAATGGGAAACCGACAATATGCGGCTCACCTACATCGACCCCACCACCAAAGAAACATTCGACTCCAAGAGGTTCAAGGAGGAACATCCTGATTCCTACCGAGAGTACATCAAGACAACACAAGTAAAACCATCAATAAGAATCACAGCATTATGAGCAACTACACTGGAAGCATCGACTTAACCAAAGTCCCAAAGAGATTTTTCAAAAAAGTAATGTGCAAGGACGGCACGGAACACGTATTCCTCAATGTCTGCCTTTGGGAACGCAAGACGCCCTCCACATTCGGAGAGCGCACATACACCCATTCAATGAAGGTGAGTGTGCCGAAAGACCAAAAAGTGGAAGGCGAGAATTATTACATAGGCGACTTCTCCGAACTGGAGCCTATGCCAAGCCAACCGACCACGGAACAGATTGAGGCGGCTCCGTCTGCATCATCTGACGATCTTCCATTCTAACGGACTATGTTGTTCGACCTTTCCAATCCCTACGATTGTGAGCGTGCAAAGACACGCTTGCAGTCGTTGATTGACAAGCACTCGCCCTCTGTTGAACTGACCGAGAGGAAGCAGCGTAGCGACCCACAGAACCGCTACCTGCACGTCTGTATCGGCATTGTGGCAATGGAGACGGGCAACACGATGGACTACGTGAAGCGGTATTACTTCAAGGCTCACTGCAACGCAGATTTGTTCGTCACCGGACGCTACGACGCACGGCTGAAACAGAACGTGAGGACACTGAAATCAAGCAGAGACTTGTCAACGGAGGATATGACAACGGCAATAGAACGCTTCCGCAACTGGGCGGCCACCGAAGGTTGGTACATCCCCACTCCAGAGGAAGAGTATATGATTAGACAAGCTGAGATTGAAATCAACAGAAGAAAGGAGTATCTATGACAGACCACGACATTATCATCGGCATCGACCCGGACGTGGAGGCAAGCGGTGTCGCAACACTCTGTCCCAAAACCAAAAGGGTAGAGGCAACCACAATGACGCTTCCCGCGCTGTTGGACAACCTCCGCAGAGTGCGCAACGAATATCCCACGTTGACGGTCGCTGTGGTGGTGGAGGCTTCGTGGGCTACTGCCCACAACTTCCATTCACTGCCTTCCGACAGCAAGGCGGTGGCGGCGAAGAAAGGCTACCACGTGGGGCGCAACCATCAGATAGGCATCGACATTGCCGACATAGCGCGGCACTTCAGCCTTGATGTACGGCTTCAACCGCCTCTGCGCAAGATATGGAAAGGCAAAGACCGCAAGATTACCCACGAGGAGATATGCGCCATCACCGGCTATACCGCCAAGCGGAGCAACCAGGAGGAGCGTGACGCTATGCTTCTTGCGTGGACGTCAGCGAACCTCCCAATAAGAATCAAATATGATTGACGAAGAGAAACTGTATGATATGATTCAGAGGATGCAGGAGGGTTCCAACCCACCGCACCTCGTGCCGTTCATCGAAATCCACCGTGCGGTGCACGAGGAAACACTGAAGGCAATCAGACATCTGGTCACCACCGACCGAATCAGTTTTCACAGGCTGCTCAATGATTACGCAGCATCGATAAAATAAGAGGAGTAAGCAATATGGATTTTGTATTCAAGACAGAATGGATGAACGCTATATCCAAGCTCAGACCCGAGCAGCAGGCGGAAGCATATTCAGCGATTCGGTCAATCGTGGAGGAACAGTCTATGCCGGAAGGTTTGTCCTTCGAAGTGGACTTCCTTTTGACTGCCATATATAGCCAGATTGTGGACGGGATGGACATCCCCGGCAAGCGCGGGGCTCCGAAAGGAAACCGCAATGCGGTAAAAAAACAAATCGAAAACAATTCAGAAACAATTGAAAAACAAAAAAAACAAATCGAAAACAATTCAGAAACAATTGAAAAACAAAAAAAACAAATAAAAACAAATAAAACAATTGATTTGAATTGTTTTTCGGAAAAAGAAGAAACCCCTTCTTCCCCCACACCCCCTACTACCCCAGAAGAAAAAGCCCTTGAAGAGAAAGAAAACTACGACTACGTCGTAGCAAAAGAAAGAGAAAAACCGACATCGCCGACAGCAACGGAAATCATTCCTGTGTCGGAGATTGAGGACGTTTTGATGGGCGAGGATATGTGGGTGGAGGCTATGTGTTACAAGTATAACCTACCCCGTGACAGACTTGCCGTGCAGATTCACACCATCAAGCGTGGCTGGATTGAGCGTGGTCAGGACTACAAGACCATCCAAGACGCGAAGAGACACGCTGACTCGCTGCTAAACATCCGTAGAGCCAACGGAGAACTTGCCCAGCCGCCGGCGTGGAACGAGTTCCTGTACGACCTTATGGCTCCGCACATCGACACGCTAGGCTACAATGACGAGATTTTCGCAGCCTTCGGACGGCACTATATGCAGGATGTCGGCAACGGCAAGCCGTTCTTCCTCGGCATCCCACGCTTCGAGGAGGACATCTACGAGCGAATGAAGAATTTCAAAGAGACTTATAAACCACCAGAGTATGAACAGCCTGTGCAATCCGGAAGCGGAAGCCAATCTGCTTAGTGCCTGCGTCACAAACAGCGGTGAGTTCTATCGCCTTGCCGATGTCCTTGACCCCGAGGTGTTCTCCACCCCGGAGAACCGCACGATATGGGAGGCGATGCTGTACATCCGCAACAACGGAGGCGATGCGGATATGATGGCGGTGGCGGCACGGCTGATGACGGTGGACAAGGCGGCATTCCTCGCATTCAACGAGCAGTGTGCTCGTCCCGTGACTTCCGCTTACGGAACGGACGAACTGTTGACCGACTTGCTTGTGAGGAGGCGCACGCTTGCCGCGATTATGGAGGCACAGCAGAAACTTATGCAACCGCTCGAACCTTCGGAGACGACTCTCCAGCGGCTCAACACGGAGATTGCCAACTGCCTTGTGTCGAACACCACGGAAATGGTGACGGCTGAGGAGGCTTGCAACGAGGTGATGCGCAACGTGTTCGATAATCAGTCACGGATGCACAACGCTCCGGAAATCCCCGTGGGGCTTAAAGGGATAGACGAGCGCGGAGGACTGCACACAACAGACCTGACAATTATCGCCGGCGAGACATCTATGGGCAAGACTTCCCTTGCGTTGACGTTCGCCCTCAATGCCGCCACCGCGGGTGTCGGTGTGGGGGTGGTGACGCTGGAGATGTCGGTGATGCAGCTTGCGGCACGTATGGTGTCGGGCGATGCGCAGGTGTCTTCCTCTGACATCCTTTACAAGCGGCTCGGAGCGGACGATTACAACCGCGTGGGCGCCGCAGTGGAGAGGACGGGAACGCTGCCTATGTGGTTCAATCGGAAGGCGCAGAGCGTAGCGAAGATATGCGCCTGGATACGTCAGCTTGCCTACCGCAAGAAGGCGAAACTCTTTGTCATCGACTACCTCCAGCTCATCTCTATGGGCAAGATTGACAACCGTGTGCAGGAGATTGGCGACATCTGCGCCACGCTGAAGCGGCTCGCCGGTGAGATTGACGTGAGCATCATTCTGCTCTCCCAACTCAGCCGTGACCGCATGAACCCCTACCCTTCCCTCGCCCGTCTGCGTGGCTCCGGTGAGATTGAGTCGAATGCCGACAACGTGATATTCGTCTACCGCCCCGAGTACTACAAGACGGAGGGTAAGAACCTTGCCTACAAGGACAGGTTCGCCAACGTCAGCACCAACGGCACTGCGGAGATCATCGTCGCTAAAGGCAGAAACACGGGTACGACATCATTCATTGCTGCCTACGAGAAGCAATACACAAGATTCTCCGACCTTGTCTATATGCCAACGGCTACGATGGTGACGGCAAATCGGGAACAACTACCATTTTAACTGAAAAAATGAAAGAACAGATTCAAAAAGACAAACGTGTGAACAGCAGGTTCCTCACTGCGCTGCTCGTGGCGGAAGCGGCTCTCAGACCGATAGCCAACGACTGGGCGCATCTCGATGAAGGGGAACTCAACGACATCATCCGATGCCTGCACACCATCAACGACCTGCAAGGACAGGCAAGAGCGTATGAAGACTATCTCAACAAACAACTACAGACTGCTGATGCGGTGTGCGAGGGCGGTCGTGGAGATTCCCCACGACAAGAACAACCTTCGCTTAATCAACCTTCAGCGTCAGGCGAAATTACTGCTGCGCTATGAGGAACGAAAACTACTACACTCCGGAGGAAGAGGCGATGGCTTTCAAGGCCAAGAGTGAGGCGGTGGACTATTTTTTCCGCGACGCCATAGCGCACTACTCCCCTGCCCAGAAAGCGATAGTGCAGATACTCGACATCCGATTCCCTCTGCACAAGGATGTCTACAAGGCGTATATGCTTTCCACCCCCGTCAGTGTCATCGCCAATGTTTACCTAATGACGCAGAGGGATGTGAGAAGAGTGATAAAGGCTTACGAACTCAACAGACTCTACTGATATGAACTACGACGTTATAGAGAACTCAAAGGCTGACTTGATTTTGAGCCGCCGCAAGGCTCTTGATCTGCTTCCCGTCCTGCGCAAGCGTGACGAGGGAGGGAGAATTGTCAGAATCGATCCAAGAACTATAAAAATCGTCAGAAAAAGATGAAGATAACGAAGATAAGGGAGGTGAAGACTCCTACAAGGGGGACTGAATGCTCGGCAGGGCTGGACTTCTACGTACCCGCCGGAATGAAGCTGAGTATGCTTCCGGGTGACGACGTACTGATACCGAGCGGTATCAAGGTGGAAGTGCCGCACGGATATGCGCTGATAGCGCACAACAGGTCTTCCATGGCTACCTCCACACGGGCGTTGAAATATGCGGGCAAGAATGGCAACCCCAACTCCACACGGGGATGCGTGGTTGTCGGGGCGTGCGTGGTGGATGAGGACTACCAAGGCGAGATATACATCCATCTCATCAATGTCGGCAGATGCGCCGAGACGATCATCGCAGGAATGAAGGTGGCGCAATTCGTGCTTACCCCCGTGAGCTATGAGGGTGTCGAGGTTGTGGCGGAGGAAGAATTGTTCAACCAAGCGACCGAGCGCGGTAAAGGCGGTTTCGGAAGCACCAACAAATAACGATATGTACGAAGCGAGTGAATACACACCAGACTATGGCGCACGGGAACGCGCTTTGCAACTGCTCGCGGATGTAAAGAAACGTGAGGAGGGGAGCAAGGTTGTGCGACTTGACAAGCGCACGCTGGTTGTCCGCAACGAGAAGTGGATGGACGAGTATTTACGGAAGAAAACCGAAAAGAAGCCACGCAAAAAAACGGTGGTCGTCACGACAAACAGACATAAGCCCTCCATTTGTGCAGAGCAAGATAAGAAAAAGCCCAACCGCACGAAAGCGAAGCCTATAAGGGCTAAGATTTCAATGGAGGCTATTATGCAGAAAACCGGCACAATTCAACGAAAAAGGGTTGGAATAACGTTCATAGATTTCTGCGCCGCCGAGATTGCGGAATTGCGCCGAATGGGTGAAAACACGACCGCGGAACGTTATGAGAAAATTTTGCGCATAAACCGTAACCTATTTGAGGGCATTGACATCGGTCTGCTTGACTATACGCATATTCTGGCTGCGCAGGAAGCAATGGCGCATAGAGGTCTGTCGGCGAACTCCATCGGTATGTATAACCGCAATTTGCGGACGATGTACAACAGGGCGGTGGCACGGGGGATTGTAGAGGACGCTTCTCCGTGGAAGCGAGCGACTACGGCTGTTGCTAAAACGAAGTCACGTGCATTGTCAGACACGCAGTTCAAGGCATTGCTCGCAATCAATATGGACGAATTTTATAAATGGGGGGGAGTGGAAAAGGACACCACGCGCAAAGGGTATAAACAAGCATACGATTTGTTTATTCTCAGCTTTCTGCTCCGCGGTATATCTCCAGCAGACCTTGCAAGCCTTACTCCTTCCAATTTTCGTAACGGCAATATGACATACGCAAGGAAAAAGACACATCAAGTGCTTTCCATGAAAGTGCCAGAAAAGGCAAAGAAAATCATACGAAAGTATAAGTCTGATGGGGATCGCAGCTTGCTGGGCGTGTCTTTAAGCCGCATACGACAGCTTAATTCGTTCCTCTCAAAAATCGGTGAATACATAGGTTTCTCAGAACCGTTGACATTCTACTGCGCACGGCACACTTGGGCAAGCCTCTCCAACGCTGCGGAGGTACCGTTGACGGTCATAAGCAAAGGAATGGGTCATACGGACATCAAGACAACGCAGATTTACCTTGCGTCAATTCAGACGGATGTTGTTGACAGGTATTCTGAAAAATTATACAACAAATACGGATTATAAAAAAATAAAAGACAATGAACGTATTGGAACAAAGACAGGCAGAGGCGGTGGTGAGCATCGCCAAGACATTGCGCTCCCCAGATTGGGAGCATCGCAGGTATGAGATAGCAAAGGACATATTTGCACATACGATGTTGCTTCCACATGATTGCTTATCCTGCTTATCACTAACCTCCGACGATGAGAACGCAGCTGTATATGCGGAGATTGCGGTTAGTTTTGCTGACACTCTGATTAAAGAACTGAAGAAAGGAGGCGAGGAATGATAACTTACAAAGGTTGTATTTATCCCGACTTTTCATCACGAGGCAAACGCCGCAAAAGTGGCAGTGCTGGATATAAATTCGTCCGTGGCGTAGGCTTCGTGAACTTTCGCAGATGGGTAGCGGAAATAACTTACTGCGGAAAGCGTTACAGGTGTCGCAGTACCGACCGCCGAGCTGTCGAACGATGGCTTAGTGATATGTGCAATAAGTTTAATGACAATCAAGACAATGAGCGAAAATATAATCAAGAGCTACAGCGTTAAGTCAATTCGCAAGCAGTTTGCTGAAAAAGGTGTGTTTTACACTGATGAAAAACTCGCCAAAACGCTTGCTGACGAATTGAGCAAAAGTCCGCACAAGATTGAAGATGTCTACGACCCGACGTGCGGAGCTGGCAATCTACTTGCAGTGTTCCCCGACAATGTCGCGAAGTACGGACAGGAGATTAATCCAGAACAAGCAGAAGTCGCAAGACAACGGCTTGCTAACGCGAACATTGTCACAGGCGACACTCTCGTTAATCCAGCATTCACCGACCGAAAATTTCGTCACATCGTGGCAAACTATCCGTTCAGCATCAAGTGGGAACCGACGGCTGACCCGCGCTGGAATGACGCACCGACATTACCCCCTCCGTCAAAGGCCGATTACGCATTCATTCTCCACATAATTTCGATGCTTGCAGAGGATGGAATGGCGGCTACTTTGAGCTTCCCAGGCGTTTTGTATCGAGGTCAGCGCGAAGGGAAAATCCGCGAGTGGTTGGTAAGGCAGAATCTTGTCGAAAGTGTAACGTGGATTGAAGGTGGTTACTTCGAAGATACGAATATCGCAACAGCATTAATCGTGTTCCGCAAAGGTCGCACCAGCACCGATATTAGGTTTGCAGACCACGAAAAAGGCCTTGAACATACTGCTACCTTTGCAGAGGTAGAAGCGAACGACTTTAATCTTTCGCCGTCATCTTACATCGTTGTCGAGGAAGAAAAAAAAGAAGTTGATCCTGTTGCGCTGGAATTGTCTGCAAGGAAGACTGTTTTGCGTCAACTGGATGCGCAGATGATATTCTCAAAGCAAGCAATCGATTTGCACACAATGCTTTGTTTGCCGCCACTGCCGCCGCTGTCGGAGTTTGTCAAAGATATTATGAAAATTATAAATAAATACATTTAGAATGTACAGAATACAACCAAGAATCTATGCGTGCTTCACGCACAGCGACCGACTGCCAATCGTGCAGTCAAGCATCACCACCTATGCGGTGCAGGTGAGAAAATGGTATGGCTGGGTGACTGTCAAGGAGTATGACGAAGGCTCTGACTCTGATTTTGCTCTCAGCCAGGCTGAAGAACTTTTAGAATTTTTAAATCAATAAAAAATGGAAAAGAAATACGAACTTACGGATGAAATATTGGAAGTTGGCGGACACGTCCTGCACCGCATCAAGGCTCTTAGGGACTTCGGAGATGTCAGGAAGGGCGACATTGGCGGATGGATAGAGAATGAAGACAACCTATCGCACGATGATGATTGCTGGGTTTACGACAATGCGGTAGTCAATGGTTATGCGATAATTTACGGAAATGCGAAAGTCTGCGACGAAGCAAAAGTCTTCGGAGACGCAAGAGTCTATGGAAATGCGAAAGTCTACGACGATGCTGAAGTCTTCGGTAAAGCAGATGTCTTCGGTAAAGCAGATGTCTTCGGGAACGCGATTGCCCATGGGAATGTAAAAGTCTACGACGATGCTGAAGTCTACGGAAATGCGATAGTCTACAAAAATGCAAGAGTCTACAAAAATGCAAGAGTCTATGGAAATGCGAAAGTTTGCGGAGATGCGGAAGTCTTTGGAGATGCGGAAGTTTGCGGAAATGCGGAAGTCTATGGAAATGCGAAAGTTGAAAACAAATCTGACTACATCGTGTTCAAGAATTGGTGGAGTAGTGGAAGATACTTTACTTGGACACGCTCGAACGATATGTGGAGTGTCGGATGCTTCTACGGCACGGGTGAAGAACTCATCAAGAAGGCTTTTAACGACAGTGACGAGAGCGGTCGTGAGTATGAGAGAATAGTGAAATATGTAGAATTAATTAAATTTGAAATAAAATGAAAAAGTACATTATAAGAAACGCGGATGGAAGCGAGCAGACTGTTATGCGAGCCGTCCACAATTCACGTAAAGAAGCTGGAAGAGAGTTGATGAGATACCTCAGCTACCGTAACGATAATTGGGACGTTGACAATTATTTGTCACCGTTCGATTTCATCCTTGAAGAAGTTGAATGTACGGAGGAGGTGAACGAAATTATCACGGACTTTAAAAGAGCAAGGAAAGCTCTTGGACTAAAACCCAATACATGTTACAACCTCTCTGAACACGTTCCTAAGTTCGTTAGTGACATCAACACCAAGCACATTGAAGCGTTGATTGCCCTAAATGAATTGTTCACCATCGCACAGGCATGGAACAAGGAAGATGTTTTTGTACCAAATTTTTCGGATAGAGAACAAGACAAGTGGTTTCCTTGGTTCAAATATGACGAGGATGCTGCGAGGTTCGTGTACGCGTATGCGGGTTACACGACTACGTATGCGCCTGCGAATTTCGGTTCTCGGCTTTGCTTTAAGACATCTGCACGTGCCGCACAATTCGGCAAGCAGTTCGTAGACCTTTACAACGAGGTCTTTTTATAAAAACTAAACCAATGATAAAGCAATACAGGATGTGGCTCCTTCGCCAGCAGAGGCGGAGGGCGCAGAGAAGAAATGAAGAAGTGTGCGCAAGCCTGTCCGTTAGACTTATTGACGGATCGTTGTATATCGCCAACGGCTGCACGCTTATCCACAAGTTTTCAACCGACAATTCAGTCGGCGAAGTTGTTAATAAAATTAACGAGATAAGGAGAATGAATTTATGATATTCGATAAAATAAGTATGAGTTAGTTAAGCACGGTAGGCATCATACGCAAAACCAAGTGGTGGTGCTTGCCACATTGAGAGGTAGCTCAGGCAGTAGAGCGGCAGCAAGGAACAGCGGCACACATGATGACAACCAATAAGAGGTGCGGAGTTGTCGGCTCAATCCCCTCGACAGCAGGTCAATGGTGCAAATCCATTCCTCTCAACTATTTAGAATTTATCAAAAAGGAAGAGAAAAATGATATTTAAAAAACATTGAAATTATGACAAACGAAACTGGAATGGATATTTTTAAGGCGTTCAGCGACCTGTCACGGATGGACAAAGAGGACTTTGCAAGATACGTAGTCAACAACTTGGCGAACAGAAGCCGAGAAAGACTTCTGTTCTACCTTGCCGCTGACTTCCTCGAATTTATTCAAGGCAATAATGATTTTACGACAAAGCAAATTAAGAAGCTGGTAAGTCTTGGCATTAATCTTGGCAAGGAATGGACGTTGCAGAACCTTTTGGATTGTCTGCCTTTGCGTGTGGACAGAGTGCCGCAGACAAAATGGATTCGGGTTGTCAACCCGAACGAAGAATATGAAGAATGCTTGGACAGCGACGGAGACTATCCGAACATCTCTGGACATTTGACCATTTCTGTGGTGTATGGACGATGGGTGTTCGACTTCGACAAGGAGGGAATCAACGGTCGCAAGCCACAAGATACCAGCTTTACAGAGGCGGCGATCAAGATGGCGGAATTTTGTATTGAGAACGAATTAATATGACGAATGTATGAAAAAAGAGATTAAGAGCGTGTTGAAGAAGCTCGCAGACAATGCATCTGAATTTCGCGAATATTTCAAGAGACCATTTGTGTATGGCGAATGGATTGTCGCAACGGACGAATATTCTTTGATACGAGTTAAGAAGCAAGGAAACAACGGCGGCTACTCGCCACTAACTAAGCAAATTGATATTGATCATTGTTTTCCCTCTAAGACTTGCAATTGCTTGGTGGACATCGAGCAATTACAAGAAAAACTGAAGCGCAAAAAATTCACCGATTGGGGAAACCTTTTGACCGCTTGCGAAGAGTGTAAAGGTGATGGAAGGGTCAGGGGTACATACACTGATAGACTCGGAGATGATCATGAGATTACAGGAGTATGTCCAATATGTGACGGAGACAGTATTGCTGAGCGAAAAGGCGTGGTTAAGATTGCCGACGCAATCGTCAAGCCGAAATATCTGCTTCTCTTGTGCGAGTTGGTAAAAGTGACAGACGGAAGAGTTTTGTTGCTGAATAGAGGCGATGCAGAGCGACAACGCTTATATTTTCAGATCGGAGAAGACATAGAGATGATTATAATGCAGGTGCGTCCGTCAGTTGCCCGGCAAGAGGAATTACTTTTTGAATTAAAAATTGATTAAAGAAAATGGAACAGAAACAAGGAACGCCGATAATCGGCACACACAATTCAATGACTTATCTCCGACCGCAGAAGTGGTATGGATGGTTCATGATTCCGTTCGCTCGGTGTCAGCGCAAGACAATCGAGGAACAGTGGTACGATGGCGCACGATGCTTCGACTTGCGCATCCGCTTCACCAAGCAGGGCGAACCCTACTTTGCCCACGGACTTTACGAATGCACACACGAGGTCAAGCCTATCGATGTCTTGGTGCAGTTGGACAGACTGATACTCCGCTATAATCAACCTGCCTTTGTCCGTCTGATTCTCGAAGACCCAGACAAACAAAACCATAACGTTTTTTACTTCAAACGGTTCTGCCAAGGGTGGAGTAAAGCCAACAAGTTGATACACTTCTTCGGTGGCAACCGCAAGGGCGACTGGGCGCAGATTGTGGAGTTTGACTACAAGCCGAACCTTACCCAGTATGTAGGCTCCATGATGGAGGACGCTCGATGGTACGAGAAGGTTATGCCGTTCGCCTATGCGTGGAGGCGCAACAAGAAGAACAAGCAGAACCCACAAGGCGACATCGCCATTTACGATTTTATTTAACATTATCAACCTCCCTCTGTTAATTAGGTTAAAGTTTTTGTATTTACGATACTCTCTGCACTATCTTTGGAGTGTCCGAAGGGAGTCAGCCGAAAGGCTGTGGATTCAAACAAAAATCGATTCAGAATTTCTACTATTGTAGATAAAAAAAACTTTAACCCCAGAGGACAACAGGGAGGAAGCATCGGTTTCCTCCCTTTCTTTTTCCCAATGATACTATTCCCCATCAGACTGACGGCAGCGACCGCAAGACGCACTGCCGTAGCTCCGGAGCTGCCACCAAAACCGCTCCAACCTTGCGAGGTCAGGAACCTCGTGCTTAAACCACTCTTCATCGCACTGCTCACGATCCGTGAGGCGGAACGGCTCCGCTATCTGTGCTTCAACTTCAAAACCGACAAGGACGGCAATCTCATCTACAAGCGTGTCAGTTGCGACCTTGGCAACGCCATTCGTGACCTCAAAAAAGAATTGACAGGAGGAATGTTCGGTGCGGAACTGCAATTGATGCAGTTTCTCGAATACCGCTTCTTCGAGGACACGAAGAAGGTGTTCTCGCTCCTCCGCCTTAATGTGGAGGAATTTATCCGCTCTCTCAATTACGATGTCGACGATTCCGACATAAACGCACAGAGTGAGGTGGTGCGGTTTCTCTCGCTTATGGCGATTGAGTTTGCCGAGGAATATACAGAGCGCCTTGCAGCTGCGTGTGCGGAAGTGCCGTTGAAGATTACTCCACCAAGCATAAACAACCTTGTGGCGATACAAAAAGCGTGCATCGCCATCGAGGAGAAGAGTGTGGCAGCACAGGTGAACGAAGTGAACAAACGCAAGCGGGCGACATTGGAGGCTTGCATCGACGCTGCCATTAGAGAGCTGAAGAGCATCAGCGTGGCACAGGCAGACAAGTTCCGTTGCTGTGGAGTGTGCGCCAACTACAGATATGAGGTTGCCGCAAAGGGACATTGCAAGTGGCCTTCTTACAACGCGTCACAGATGCGCCCTGCGTGCAAAAAATTCAAACGGGTGAACGAGAAAACGGAACTTTAAGATTAACAAAAAAGTTGTCTGATAGGCAATTAATTATTACCTTAGTAAAAAGTTTATTTATGGAAATGTCTTTGATTCAACGAATAATATCATACCTTCTGGGGTATAAGTACTATGCCAACATAGTCAACACCAAAGGAACCGGAAAATATGAGATTTGCAGTTTCATTTTTGATAACAAGGCTGACGCGGAACAGCATATGCGTGATTTGAAAACTGGAAACTTGTCGTTCTCCTACATCGAAACCATAAGTTTCCGCAGTAGATTGATTTACCCAAATACAAAACGATGATTGGACGGATTCTTGACAAGATGCTTAACAGGCTGTATGTCGTGTTGGATGATACAGATAACTCAGTCACATTATCTCCGCGCTTGGCGGATATAGTGATAGCTGATATTGTGGATATGGATGAGAATAAGATTCATATGTTCTCGGATGGACGGGAGTATGGGTTCTGCGTTAACCATCCCGACCTTGTGGGCAAGGACACCCCCTTCGCTCCGTTGCAGAAAAACTTTCAGCACAACACCATCGGTTTCAACGCAACGTGTCCTTCCGTCAACCGCATCTATTATGACTATGGGATAGAGTGTGGCAAGACTGCAAGGAAGAAAGTGGTGCGATGCCGATGCAAGGATTTTTACTACTTCAAAATTTTAAGGAAATGAGAATGGCGGAAACAAGAAAACCGGATATATACTTCCGTGAGAACGGACAGATAGACATAACATCAAGGGTCAGCAAGACTCTCGGTCTGCACCCCGGCGATGCCATCAACGTGTGGAACGCGGGCGGTGAATATTATCTTTATGTCGCTGAACGAAATGTGAAAGGAAAATTCCGTGGCGTGTGCCGCAAGGTCAACTTCGGAAGCAATTTCCTCCGTGCCAATTTCTACGACTTGGCAAAGAAAATCATCGTTCTGTGCGGAAAGAGGGAGGCTCACCTGCCCGTGGGTTCCGCAGTTGAGGTGGACAACATTGGGACGGCTCTGCCGTTGATAACGAGAAACAATCTGTATGATGAATAAAGACATTGAATTTGTGGGCATCTCCAATGCTCCTTCTGACTATAGCGCACAAGACGGAGTGATGTCGCACCTTGTGAACCTTATCCCGGAAGAAGGCGAGTTGAAGGCGGTCGGCAAAGGTGAATGCCTATGGAACGTCAACGACAAATACCGACTACTCTTCGTGCATTCCGTGACTTCAGAAAGCGAACACTACATCTTCTTCAAGGACAACACACTGTACTATCAGACGTCGCCAACAGCGGAGGACGGCGACAGCGGTTTCAAGGAGATAGGATATGTAGCCGGTCTCCCCAAGATCGTGAGTGTGGGCAACACGCTCATCGCCTACTCCGAAAACGAAATGCGCTATTTCCTTTGGAAAGAAGACAAGGACACGGGTGTGTTCGTCTATAAGAATCTCGGCACTCATCTCCCAGAACCGAACCTGCGTTTCGGTTTGCAAGAGTCCACTTACATAAAGGGTTGGTCGTTGAACGAGAGCGAGAGTCTCCCCAATAAACTGACATTCAAAACGAAGTGGGATATGGCACAGAGCTCGGATTGGATGAAGGAGGAGAACCAAAGGGATTTGGAACAGCAGTTGTGCGTAATAGCGAATATGATCATCGCCAACAACACCAAGTATGGACAGTTCATATTCCCTTTCTTTGTGAGATACGCATACCGTCTTTATGACGGCACGACACTCACGATGCACTCGGCTCCTATCCTTATGACTCCAAGCACCTTTGAACCTATGTATCTTATCGCACCCGAATTGGCTATGGGCAACACTGAAACGAAAATAAACATAAGTTGCACACCTTGCCGACTTTTGTGCAATGCGTTGTCCGATGCGTCTGCCTTGGAGGATTTCAGCGACATCATAAAGAGTGTCGACATTTTCATCAGCGCACCTATTTACACATACAAGCAAAGCGGATACGACAAGATAGATGACGAACACTGCCACAAGGCAAAGTATAAAACATCAGACACCCGTATTAACTACGGCATATTCTCTCCTGACACATCAGGATTCCGCATTCATTACAACACGTTCCCCTTGGGCGACAAATGGTATTTCACCTTGCCTAAGTTTACCAATGATGAGATAAAAAAGGATGTGGAGAACAAGTCTTTGTTTTATCTGCTCAAGTCTATTCCCATATCGGAGCTGAAGGAATATACGGCTATGAGGGAGATTGACATACAAGACTCCTATCTCTCATCGTTGGTCAACAAGGAGGTCATGACCGATGACTACAACAGCCACGAATCGTTGTTGCCCAAGCAGGCGTTTGTATTCAATTCAAGGCTGAACATCTCCAACATCAGCCGAAAGTTCTTTGGGGGATGGAATCCATCAGCGGCACAACGATATGACGGCAGTGTGCAGTACTCATTCTCCGTATGGTATGAGCTGCACAACTCATCGGGACTATTCATTGTGGCTCCTGAGAATGACGGATTATATCCTGAGAACATAGGACTCTATGGGTTCTACCCCAACACATTCGCCACTAAGATGATTGCCAAGAGGATAAAAAACGGAGTGAGTGTCACCCCAAACGAACCTGCCTATATGCAGGTGGAGATGAAGCAGCACGATTTCCTCAACGGAGCGTTCTATGTGTTCCCTTTCTGGGACGAGGAATGCAATTGGGACAAGACTGACAAGTTTTGGGAAACTGCGGCAACGGGTACTGATCCGGTGACCACCGACAAGATGTTCAAGGAGCCCAACAAAGTCTATACATCTGCGGTAAATATGCCGTTCTACTTCCCTGTGGCAGGCATAAACACGGTTGGCTTCGGTGAAATCATAGGGTTGTCTTCAACAACGCAGGCTTTGTCTGAAGGGCAATTCGGTCAGTATCCCTTATACGCATTCACCGATGAAGGAATATGGGCGTTGCAGACCAACGAGAACGGAGGCATCGCTTCCGTCACTCCGGTGACAAGAGACATTGTCAACAATGCCGACAGCATAACGCAGATAGACGATGCAATCCTCTTCTCTTCCAACAGAGGACTGATGGTGCTTCAAGGCTCCCAAACGCAGTGCCTGTCCGAGGCTTTGGACGGTGAGTGGTTCAGCCCGTCTGCACTCCCCGGATTTACGAAACTCTTGGCGCCCGACAGAATCTCGTTTGGATCGTTCAAAGAGTTCCTCAGCGGAAGCCGTATAGCATACGACTACGTAAGGCAACGGATTCTCGTCTGCAATCCGGGCAATGTCTTCGCCCCTACCTACTCGCTCCGGAGCAAGCAATGGGGAGAGGTGCGCACAGGCAAGGTTGTCGCTATCGCCAACTCTTACCCAAACAGCGTAGTGCAGGTGTCCGTACCGTCAAAGATTATGGAGAGCACAAGGTCGGACATTATAGACCTGTCGCAGGAGAACGAAGACGATGTCGTTGTTGCCGCAGTGTCACGTCCGATAACATTCGGTGACGGTGATATGCTGAAGACGGTCAACACGATGATCGCCCGCGGAGACAAGATAAAGACCGCCTTGTATGGAACGATAGACTACAAGCGGTGGACTCCGGTGGCATCAAGTGTTGAGAGATACATCACCGGCATACAAGGCACACCATACAAGGCTTTCCGCCTCGTGCTTGTCGGCACGATGTCTCCCGGACAAAGATTGACAAAGGCATCCTTTGAGATAACTCCGAAGGATGATGGAAGGATAAAATAATTCTTTTTAGTTTGTGTTAGTGTTATTGGTTAATGACAAAGGGGGATGATTCGTGAGAACCGTCCCCCTTTTTTTGTCCGTGTTGTGCAAATGTTGTGCAAATGCACCGCACATCCACCATAACTTTCTGATAGTCAAACTACCCTTGTTGTCTTACCCGGACAACGCTGTTTGTTAGCCGTTCACTTGGTTTGTTTTCATATCACTTGACAATCAGCATTTTGAAATGTTTGATTGTACAGACAGTATTAAATAATCACAACCGATAACAAATATGTTGTGCAAATGTTGTGCAAGTGTTGTGCAAGTTTCATACCTTTGCGTATGGCAACAATCAAAGCATTCATCCGAACGACCAAAGATTCCGAGGTCAAAATACGCTTCCGTCTGAGTGACGGACGCAAGGTGCAGTTATACTTCATCAGCCACATTATGGTGTACCCATCCCTATGGGATTCAAAAAAGGAATGCATCAAGCAGCGTGCGATGTGCCAGATTGCGTATAGGGAAGATGTGGACAACAAGGTGGCTTATCTCAAGGACATCATTATGCGTGTCTACTCCTCCCACTATGCGGACATACGCACAAGCCGTGACTTGCAGAGAATGGTGGAGGACGTTCTTAATCCGGAAGACAAGGAAGAACCGATGGTTCTCGATGAGGAATTTGCCGACCTGCTCGCCCACAAGAACATCGCTTTGGGAACGTTGCGAGGATATGAGGTGCTGAAGAACAAACTGAAAAGTTTCGAGGTATTCAGACGCAGATACTCTCCGTCATACAGCCTTACCTTGAAAACGATGTCGGAGGATGACGTTAGGAAATTCCTGTCTTACATTAGGGATGTGGAGAAAATTGGCGGAGCGAACTATATATGCACTACATTCAAACGTCTGCGCTCTTTGTTCAAGGAGATGGTGACGCTTGGAATTATCGACCGCTCTCCGACCGACAACGTGTCGGTGAAAGCGGAAAGATACGGCACACCTTATTATATAAGCATAGCGGAACGCAACCGCATAGCCAACTACGACTTGTCCGACTATCCTTCCCTTGAGGTGCAGAGAGATATTTTTCTATTCCAGTGCTGCATCGGCTGCCGTGTGTCCGACCTCACAAGGCTGACCACCGACAATATTGTGAACGGAGCCGTGGAGTATATCCCCCGGAAGACACGAAGCGAACATACCGACATCGTCAGAGTGCCGCTGAACAACAGTGCGCGGATGCTTGTGAAGAAATATATGGGAGTGGACAAGGACGGCCGGCTGTTCCCTTTCATCGCAGACCAAGCATATAACGCAGCCATAAAGCGGTTCTTCACCATCTGCGGCATAACGAGGTCGGTGCTTGTCTATGATTCTTCCAAAGGATGCGAGGTGCGCAGGCCAATCAACGAGATAGCCTCCTCCCATCTTGCACGCAGGACGTTCATAGGCAACCTTTACAAACAGGTCAAAGACCCCAATCTTGTCGGCTCTATGTCCGGTCACAAGGATGGAAGCAAGGCTTTCTCCCGTTACCGCAACATCGACGACGACATCAAGAAGGAGCTTGTGGACTTGCTTGACTGACTTCCCTGCCGAGATGGAAGCACCGCACGAAGCGTTCTAATTCTTTCCGCATTTCGGGCACACGATCTTCGTGGCGGTCTTGTACACCGTCTTCTTCGGTGGAATGTATTTTACAATTGTTCCCATAGTCTTCCATAATATTTGTTCGCAATACTGAAAAGCAATTCAAACCATAAAGCGGCATAGGCGCACAGAAGCGAGGCACTGATGCAGTCCACCACATTCCATCCGAGGATGATGACGGAATATGGCAGACAACACCAGAAACTGAGGCATTTGGAGCACGTCAGCGGAAGCAGACGTTTCTTACCCGTCAGCCTTCTTGCGATTTCTTCTGCGAGACCGAGATGGTTCAGCAGAACGCAAGCCAACACTATCCGCACCAGATGCCACATTGCTATCCGGGAAAGGTGGCGGTAATGGTCACGTCAGTAACCATCGAATAACCATAAACGTTCCCGTTGCACTTCACGTTTGCCGGAGCCCGACTTGTCACACCCTGCGTAAGTACGAGTGCCGGTGTGCCGTTGCCCTTAAAGATGATGTCGAAAGACTCGGTGAACATCTTCACTTGAGGCTTGCAGCAGCACTTGCCGTTGCGAGGCTGATAAGTCACCGTCCCCGTTGCCTGTACGGTGACAAACGTTGTTCCGCTTATCGTTTCCTGCGATGCGATGCTGTAGGAAACTGCGGACTGAGGTTGAATGCTCTGAGCGAGGCAGTATGCCTGGCAGAGATTCTCCACCACACTACAGGCATATTCCTGGGATGTGGCGGTAATTGCGATAGGTGTTACATTAATCATAACTATCCAATTTTTAAAGTTACCTGAAATCAGTCAATCGTTTCACCTTCATCAGGTGTGTCAGTGAACGATATGTCATTCGTTGTCAGACTTTCATATATCTTTTCAAGATATTTGTTGTTTGCCGACACTGTCTCGTAGTTCTTTTTCAGAAGGTCGAATATCGCCTTCAATGCTTGCACTATGTTCATCGTCTGTAATGTTTGAGTATTCCGGCTCTTACAAGAGCGTTGGTGTTCCAAGCCCTCAGTGCTTCGGATGTCTTGGCGGCAGTGACCACGCATCCCTTTGACCGCAACTGGTTGGAGAAGTCCACCCATGCGCTGCGCATTCCGTCAGCCTCGTCCTTGCTCTCCGCATACACCGGAATCGTTATTTGCATTATTTCCATATCTCTATTCCAATGGCGGTAGGTCGGTAACCGCCTCTGCCGCTGTTTCCACTACACTGCCGTTGCGCAATGACCTTACCACGTTGTATGCCTCAAGCAGTCCGTCCTTGTTCTCCTTCACCCAGCCGAACACGCTCCCGGCGATGTTCTTCACCTGCTGCATCGTTGTCGGTGGCGGTGCGGTGACATCTGGGATGTCAAGTCCTCCTGCGACAAAATCATATAGTTTGACTGCCTTGTCCACATCACCCCTCGCTATGGAAAGGCATTGCATCTTCAAGTCAAATTTGCTTGTAGGAATCATCTCGTCTATCCGTTTAAGGTCAATATTACGTCTGAACAGTCCCATAACATATACGAAATAGCGGAAGACGGCAGACGTGCCACCGCCCTCCGCAGTCCGTTAGCCGTTGCAGCACGGTGTGCAACACGGCTGAGGTTGAGAATAAGGAATCGTTCTCACAAATGAGAAGTTCTCCATCGCAGGATTGTTCGCATAGACGTTTGCCGCTGTGGCTGCCGCCTGCGAGTTCGCCGAACTACCGCTGTATGCTCCGGCTCCCACTGCAAGGTCGATGTAGCTCTGCACCGATGGAGTGCTGTCGACACGTTCCTTGCGCTCCATAAGGATTGCGTTCTCTCTGTTCTGTGACTCCATCTGCAACCCTGCCGCCACAGTGCGTACAAGGTTGTTGGTTTCCCCAATCATCTGCGAGTTGCCGTTAGCCATTGCCTCCGCCTTGGATGCGAATGCTTTTGCGGCAACCAATGCCAATGGGATGCCGAGGATGGCAAGACCCACACCTACCGCACCGAGTGCGATGCCTGTGGCTCGTTGTCCGCTATGTCCTCTCTTGTAGCAAGGGCGGCTCTCCTCTTCTCCCCAAGCGTTCTTGGCGACTCCTCTCATCGCCAACATTTCTTCCGCTGTCATAATGGTTTGATTTTAAATTACGGTCAATATCAACCGCATCACAAATATCGCACGGAATCACTCGGCGTCAAAGAAGATGCTTGCTATGTGCTTGCGTAGAGCTTGCAAGTTGTTTGCGTAGATTTTGTTTGTTGCTTTCCTGTTGTCAGCAGTCAGCAGATGACGCACGTTTGATGGCGTCATTCCGAACATCTCGGCTATCCTCCGCGGATATAGTCCGATGTCGTAAAGCGTCTGAATAACGAGCATTCTTGCGTCCACAACGTCAGCGTCGCGGCTCTCCGACAATATCCTGTCGCTCGGAATGTCGGATGCTTCTGAGGCGAATTTCAACGCCTCGGCAAAGATTTCGATTGTTTTCATTTGATTTTCCCTATTTAATTTCATACCTTTGCCGAACCACAACATCCGCTTTATCTTTACAAGACACAAAACGTCCGTGCGATTCAGGCATAATTGGCTCCCGACACCGCACGGATTGTGTGTTGATAAATAGGATGTTGTGGTGATATTTTATTTATGTCGGGAGCTTTTTCATTTCCTCATTTTCTTTATACTCAGCCAAATCACCACCGCCGACACAACGGCGATGAACGCACCGATGGCTATGCCGCCGATGTCCTGCTTCGTCTTTTCCCATCGAGAGAGTTTGCGCTCCACAGGGTAAGGTACGGCGATGCTGTCCGTCTTGCTCCGATAGATGGTGTCGCGCTGCACAACGTACCGCTCGCGCCACCGCCACGCAGTCACTTTGATTGTGTCACCGCCACGCTCCACCACCACCGAGTCGCGCACATACACGGAATCGGTGCGTATCTTATTGACGTAGCACGTATCGGTGCGCACCGTCTCCACGGGTACATACTGCACCGACTTGCATCCGAGGCACATCACCGCAAGCACGGCAATCAGCACCCAGCCTATCACCACGCAGACATATCTGCATTTCTCGTCATCGCTCATATCTCAAAAACGTTTATGACAAAAGGAGCGGCAATCCCACATTCGGAATCACCGCCCCAGCGCTATGCAAAATAATTATTATTCAATCATCAATGGTATGTTGCCTTCAAGTTTCTTGAATTTATTTTCTGCATTGTTCTCGTTCAGCACACGCAGTTGCTCCTTAGCCGCCTTGTGCAGCATACGTTTTCTATCGTCTTTAGTAAAACCGTCCTTTATCAGTTGTGAGTTGTACGATTCCATATTTGCCAACACCACAAGCTGATTGATGGAGGCGGTGTCGCGGATATTGAACCTTTTCTTGGCAAGTTCCTTATTCGCTTTCCGCCACATTTTGGCAGTGCAACCGAAGACTGTCAGATTCAAAACATCCGCCTCGTCCGCATATATCCACGCTTGCCGTAGACTTCCGAAAGTTACTTTTGGTATGATATTATTCTTGATTGCGTCCGTATGCAGTACATAGTTCGCTTTTGACAACACTCGTTTTACATCCCACTCAAGTTCCTTCGGTGCATTCTCTTGCGCATTCTGATATTCTTTAATAAGGTAAAGTTTGAATGTCGGACTTATCCACGAGCCAAACTCAAACGCGATATCCTTATGTGCATAAGTGCCACCATACCGCCCTGCTCTTGCTACAATACCTATCGCATTGGTTTGAGCCACCCACTGTTTTGCGGATATGACGAATCTATTCAAACCCGCCGAACTTTGGATTTTCTCGTACTCCTCTCTGTTAAAGTTAGGATTGTTGAGTATTTCCCAAATGCCGAGGAACTCCAGTGTGTTCTTGTTTCTGAGCCATCTCTCAATCAATGACGGCCCACCCTCGATGCCCTTTACCATATCGGTAAGGCAGAAATAATCCTTGTCGTTGTGCTGGGCAACCGTAATCGTATTGCCGAACACTTTTATAAAGTGTCGTTTCATATATGCAAATATATATACTTATTTTTAAAATCGCAAATATTAGGAATTAAAAATGTGCGATTTTTACATTATATAATTTCATCGAAATATTGTATATAATTTCAAGAAAATTTTGTAGTTTTTTTGCGGTGATTCCGAATGTCAAAGAGCGCGTACCGTTGTCTGGTTAATAAATCATTTCTTCCATAGTCGTTTTACTTGCCTTCGGTTCTTGCCGTCTGCGCGGAAACTGACGTGTACCCACTGACCGCCGTTTTCCCACAGCAGTTGGTCGAAGTCAAGGTTCTCCTCAATCAATTTAAAGACACGCGCGTTCTCCTCGCGGCTTCGCTGATTGATGTCGGCTGCCTGTCCTGTCTTGTGCTGTGAGCCAGCGACACCTCCGACAGCCTTGTTCAGCCGTGGGCATCGGTAGCCGCTGGAGATGTATATCGGCTTGCCGTACATCTCCCTCAAAGGGTCGAGAACCTTGTCCACAAGTGCAGTCAAGTTCTTCACCGCATTGTCGGTCGGCGTGTTGTCTATCTTATCCTTTGTCGCGGTGTCGCTCCGTGTCAGCTCTTTCAATGTAAAATATTTCATTTCTTTCGTTTTTTAGTGATTGTTCCTTTCAGTGCTTCTCCAAGTTCCTTGCGCTTGTAGCCAACAAGGCCGAGGACAATCTTGAAGACGTTTATTTTCACTCCCTTGATTTCGCCCCAGTTGCTGATGATGCTGTCAAGCTCGCACAAGCACGCTATCGACATAAGCACCACGGCGATTACGATAGCGGAGCATCCGAGCGGTTCTCCGAGTGCCTTGCCGACCACCGCCCCGAGTATCACGACGCACAAATAGTCGGCGATTTTCATCATTGTTCGCCTCAGCGCGCGGCTTGCTCGGATGTCAACGTTGTTGGCGATGCTCTTATGCACTCCGAGCCACAAGTCTACAATAATCAGCACTCCAGCGAGAAGCATCAGCCACCGCATATCCCAGAGAAGTGTGCTGATTTCGCCTATGAACACTCCCATACTTGCCGTGCCTATGCGTAGGCTATTATTCACTGCCGTTCCTGTCATTTTTTTCTTCCTTCATTTTGTGGTTTTCAATATTGTTTCTATCTTTGTTGTGTAATAGTTAGTGCAAGGGCTTCGCCCGTGCGTACTATAATAGTTCGTGCAAGGGCTTCGCCCGTGCGCACTATAATGGGCGGTGCGTAAGTGCAGCCTTTTTTTATTGCCCAAATCCCACAACATCGTCAGTTGTTTCCGAAAGATAGTCCGTCACTTCTTCCACTTGCGGCAATGGCGGCAAATCGCCGTTAGGATGTTCTCTGAGCCATTCTTTGGCTTCTGCCTTGCACTGCTCGCAGTAGGCGAAATAAGCGTCATATACCGCTTTCTTCACGTCTTTCTGTCGCAGTATGCCAAGTTCCTCGCTGAGTGAGTAGCGGTTGCGGATAAGGCTGTCTACCTTGTCCTCGTATGCTTTAGTGTTGATGGTCTGCGGTATCTCATCCACTTCCTCGCACTGCTCTACTGACAGCCCAATAGCAAGTCCCCGTTTGAAATAAACGTCTGTGTTCTTGATATGCACGTACTTCTCTTCCGTGCTGAAAATCTCGTGGTTTTCTTTTGTTATCATAATTCTATGCTTTTTTATGCTGATACTAATGTTACTACTCCGTTCTTTGCTTCAAGAGCCGTTATGATGTCGGCATCATCCTTGAGTCTTGCGTAGGCATCTGCGTGGAGGGTGATTGTTAAGAACCCTGCACTGGTTGCAGATGCATTATCAGTTGTAGTAATTGCCGACAATACGGATTCCTTAGAAATCAAGGGGCTATCATATAAATTAAGCGTTGCCTTCATGCGAAGGTAATGGTTATTAAATCTGACATCTTTGAGCTTAATACAACCCCTAAAAGTATTAATTCCAAGGCTTGTATCATAAGGGACTACTCTAAAACGTGTATCAATAGTTTCTAAGTTACTGCATTCTCTGAACGCAGAATCCATATATCTTGCAAAGCAATCTGCTCCTAAGTTAAACACCTGCAAGTTTTTGTTATCAATACAGATGCAGGCAATGTCAATTCCTCCATTATAGCCTCCAGCATTACCTTTTGCGCTAATATTCCTCGTAAGATTCGTTCTTCCTTTCCGATACCATCCGCTCAAATCTTCTTGCCATATCACCCTCATCTGCTCCTCGGTTATGTCCGTCAATCCGTTCAGTTCGTAATAACCTGTCTGCTCGTTGTACACCGCACCCGCAGAAATGTACAGGTCACGCAAAGAACTGTCTTTTCTCCAAGGCACCAACACTTTAGTAAAGTCATTTTTTACAACGATAGTATAAGTTCCGTCACCATAATATACAACTATGCTTCGACCCAATGTTGTAGCATTAGGTTCACTTAAAGAAACAACTATACCTTTATTACCTCCATCTAATTTAGATATAATACTGCCTGGAGTTGGAAATTTCACAGTTCCATTATCAGTAAATGCTTTTCTTATATCAGCTTCCGTACTTGCCGTAGTTAATTTCTGTATTAAAACTCCATTGAATTTATCTGTAAATTCTTCAGCAGAAAAAGTAACAGCCGATTTACCATTAACTTTTTTAGTTGTGCTTCCTATCGTCAAATCAAAAGGTTTTGATAATTCTTTTGCAACACCAACATTTATCTGTTCCCCTGTAGCAACATCATAATATTTACATGTTCCATCTTGCATTACCTCAAAAGCATTCTTTCTATCAGCATCCGATGTACCACAACCTACTGAAAATAATGTGTTACCTGCATCTCCAAATGTATCTGTCGCTTTGTTTGATTTGTTATATTGACCAGAAGCATGCTCTGCTCTGTTTTGGGTAGTATTTTTAATACCCTCAGCATGGGAAGCGTAGGCTTTATCCCCTATTTCATTTCTAATACCTTCAGCGTGAGAGGCTGCGCCGCCAGCTAAATTACCTGCTCCTTCTGCATGATTCGCCCCATTAACAAATGATGCAGTAGCACCTGTATCAAGACCTTCCAAAGTAGCACTGGCTTTAGGTGCGATATTACCTGTTCCCTCGACATGCGATGCGTTCCCTATTGCTGCTGAAAATTTATAAGTATAACCACTTGTGTCAGTTTTCCCGAATAGGATTTTTTTCCATAAATCTTTTAAATAATCGTTGTCTTTAGCTGTTCGCTTTTTCCAATCGGTAACACTATTTTTATAGTAGCCCTTACCTTCACAGTGTGCTCCAGAATTAAGAGCTGCACAACCATCTCCTTCTACATGAGAATATGTTCCTCCTGCAACTCCGCCGCCGCCTTCAACATGACAGGCACAAGCTTCGCTGAAGAATCCTACATTCTTTCCCATAGAATGAACTACTGCTGAACCATTGCCCTCAAGATGACAAATTGAAGCATATCCTACAATATTACAATCCTGCCCTTCTACATGGCAATCCAGTGCATATTCTACATCTGGAAAAGTCATATATTGACCTTCTATATGTGACCTGTGTATTTTATTAGGCACAGCGTTACGCATACCTTCCACAATAGTAGTTGTTCCAGCATTTTTATTCATAATACCGTATGTAATACTTCCATAACCGGATACTTGATTAGGTTGATTGCTGAAATCAAACGTAATAGTTTTTAGGTATGCAATAAATTCATCTTTAGTTGTCGGAAACGTGAAAGCAGACACATCGGCTCCAGTCCCTTTTATTTCATTAATAGCAGCATTAACACCTGCACTTTCTATATGTTTAATAGCCGATGGTTCTGATTCTTCCCATACGTCTTTCCAATAAAATTCCCAACCATTAACTTTAAGGTTACGACCCGCAACAAATGATGCAGATGCATCTCCGTTATCTAATGCGTCAATTCTTTCTATATCAACAACTTCATTGCCTACATTTCCGTATATCTTTAAATTATTACTTTTATCTTTTTTAAGTGCAATACTCCCTTTAGGAAGGTTTGTTGTTGATGGAGTACCCTTATCTACTATTGAAATAGGACTGTCAAGTTTAATCGTTACTTCTGCCATAGTTATATGAATAGGAAGGGGATGGAGAGCCCATCCCCATTGGTTAGATATTTAAATAGTTTTTACAACGAGTTGCACAGCGGTCGGAATATCGCTTTGGTTTGCTTTAGTTGCAATATCAGCTTTGTTTTTGGCTATACGTGCATACACAGAACCATTAGCAGAAGCGACATCGCTATCAGTGCCTATGCTGTCGGCAAGAGATTTGACCTTCTTGTCAACCTCATTCTTGGTATAGTATCCACCCAAATCAATAGGAGTGCCGAGTTCAGTCCACGCAGAATCATTGACTGTAGATATATCTTCAGTACATACCCATTCCGAACCATCTTCGTTTGAATGATATACATCACCTTTTTTAGCAGGTGCAATAGCCTTGATTTCATCAGTAGTATCCTTAACCCCTTGCCAATTAAGCAGACCTACAATCTTATTGTTAATAGCCTCGTGAACTGCAAATGTTGATGGAATTGTAGCATTGTTAGGATTTCCTAACGAAGTTGCAATAGGAAGTTCGTTTGCCGATACCTTTCCGTTAACAAGATTGGCTTTCTTCTTCAACGCCTCCTGAATGGCGGTTACCGCAGTGGTATTGTCTGCTCCCAGTTTCAACCACGCATCTACTCTGCCGAAGTTGTCTTTGTCCTTCAGTACATAAACTTCTGGGGCATTTGCATTGTCCGCATTCGGCACTACTACAATCAAACCATCATACAGCCAAACATTGCCGTCTACGTCCTGCCACGTTGCAATTTTCGTCAAGTCGCCTGCGTCCGATACTACCGTTCTCGAATCAAGCGGTGCTTGTTTCAACACCTCAAAGTTAGAGGCATAATTCGCTTGTCCTTTTATTCTTGCCATAATTTATACCTCCTATGCTTTAGTGAATGTGATTTTGAACTTTGTTGCAGCAGACAAACCTTGCGTGTTGCGAGAGTATTTCTTGTACTGCACTGAGTTTCCTTGCACGGTCTGCGAGTATTCCGCTCCAGTGAAGTCCGATACTGCCATTGGATTGTACTTATTCGCCACTGTGTCGAAGTACTCAATCTTGGTCACTGTGTATGTCGCAGGCAAAGCGAAAGCGTGTCGGTTTTGAGAATTTTCGCTTACGCAAGAAACCTCGATGTAGTTGATCGTGGTCAATGGTTGCTTTGTCAATTCTGCCGCACTTTTCGTGTTTGCGAAGTAAGGGTATACTGCGTTCACTACAACCTCTGTTGTTGCCACCGCTCCTGCTGCAAGAGGACTTCCAACATTGTTGCCTTTTGAGTCTTTAGGTTGCGAGCCTTCTGCATAACTAACGCGCCCCTTATATGCGTATGCTTTTGCTGAGTCAAACTTAGTAGGGATTGAGCCTTGGTTGCAAGACAATGCGAATGCTGTTTCCGCACCTGCTCTATCATTCACCTTTTTGCCGGCGATGTTGATAGAACCCTTGTTAAAAGAGTGTGTAAACTTGTCTGCTGTCGGTGCCACCGCCCCAACCTCTTGTGTCCTTGCCACTGAAGAATCAAGAGTCAATGTCGCTGTCGGAGCCACAAACGTTGGTTCTACAACTGGGAACAACAAAGCGTCAAGTACTTCACTTAGGGGTTTGCCTTTTAAATCACTTGCTTTTGTTCCAGCCTTGATGCCTCCCAAATCGGTGACTGTCGCATTCTCTCCTTCCACAGTATCGTACTGCAAAAGGTCTTGGATTTCCGCCTCTGTCTCTTCGCTTGGATCACCGAGAGCGGCAACAGCGGCAAGACGGTTGTTTACTCTGCCGACTGCGATGCTCCCTTTCGGTAGGTTCTCTGTGGTCGGCTTGGTGCCCGATGTGATTACTTTCACCGGGCTGTCCACTTGTAGTTTTTTTTCTGCCATAAAAAAATAAATTTAATGATTATATGGTCGTTGGAACCAATTCAACTTCTGAAAAATCCGCAAGGTCGTTCTGCTCCACGGAATGAACACTCGTAAAGCCAAGCATCTGTATGGTGTGAAGAATGGAGCCGTCTTGATAAATCAGCGTGTATCGGTGTGTGCCTTTTGGAGTGAGATAGTCGGTGACGTTGACAAACTGAGCCATCTCCTTCACACTGCCATTGGTCACCAACAGGTCGTTTACCTTCGGGAGCACAGGTGTTGTCTTGTCTTTCGCTCCTATGGGGACGAAAGCGAGACTGATCTCCTCAGATGTGGAGTCAGGGGTAAGTGCCGTCACAAGAGCCTTGTCGTATTCAAGAATCTCTTCGCAGTCACAACTTCCTCCGTTCTGCTTCAAATAATTTATCTGTGCGTGCAGACTGCCTTCCTTGTCCGCCTTGTCCTCCGTCGTGCCGACATCCTTCTTTATAGCGGAAACGGCCTTGTCCAACGAGTTCAAATTGTCGTCCACATATTGTTGCAAGTCGTCAAGATGGTGTTGAATGTCGTCAAGATGGTGTTGAATGTCGTCTATCTGACCTCTCTCCGTGGCGTCGCTTACATTGTACACCCCTTTGGAATCCACATACACATACTTGTGATACGATTGGTTGCCCGACAATATTTTTGCGTCCGCCTTTGGCTTGTCGCCATCAACGACAGGAGAGAACACTTTGTCCGCCCCCGCTTCCGTCAATGTGACAAAACCTTCAAGCACGAAGCCGTCGTCATACTTCAACAGCTTGCCGACCGCTTGTGTATTGGAGACAACAGTGTATTCTCCATTAGGCAAGGCGTGCCGCCAATCATTTGCTTCAAAGTCGTAGGTGGAGACATCGAACACTGATATGTTCATATCCGTTACCGCCACTGGTGTCAGCCATTGTTTCTCATATTTGTCCCAGTCATACCGCACCCCGGCAATGAATATGTAGTCTCCGACCATCGCCCCATTTGGGTATCTCTCCCAAGCGGCTGCCAGTGATGCGAAATTTCCTAAATTATGTACGTCTGTTGTCATTTCAATAATTGATTTGCCGTTTCACTTATTACTGCCGCCAAGTCATCCTTCAGTACAGCGCATGCCATCGCTGCCGTGGTGAAGACAATGCCGTCATAACATTTGTGTGGAAGTTCTATTTCTTTCAAATTGTCTTCTCCCACTTCAATTCTCGGAATCGGAATATATCTTGCCCTCCGCACCGCAACTTTCTCTCCTCCTCGGCAGGAGAAAAACTCCAACGCCATACCGGAAGGGTAAGAAGCAATGGCAACGACAGGCCGCTGCGGACATCCTCTGACACCTGGATAGCGGCTGCGTTGTCTTGCACACAATGGGTTTTCTTCTGTTATCGGTTCGGTGACCGGACGTTCCCAGTCTGTCATCTGAAACGTGACAAGACGCAGATAGTCGGACGGTAGCATAATGAATCCCATACCATAGCCGGGTTGTGATTCCCAATTCACGTCCACAGGCAATTCTTTCCCCTCTCCGATGAGATGCAGCGGAGCGTTGAGCAGCACGGTGCGTGCGGCAAGTTCTATCCGTCCGTCAATGATGTCGTTGAGCGTAAGCGTGGTGGTCTCCTCGTCAAGGAGGCTGTCCGCTACCTTGTTCCTGTCAAGGGCAAGGCGCACATCCTTCTCTATCTGTTTTAAGTCGTACCGCATATCAGATACCTACAAACACTACTCCGTTCTGTTCTGCGTATTTCTTGATGTCTGCCGTCGACTGTATCTTCGTTCTGCTGATGCCGAACGTGTCTACAAGATACTGCTTTGCGTCAGCCGCACTCGTCACCTCTACCTCTTTCTTCTCCACAGGGACTGCGGCAGTCTTCTTTGCCACCGTAGATGTCGGGGCATCCTTCAAAACAAACATCTTGTTGAACAAAGGGTGTGCCTCGATAGCCTTCTGCTCTGTCTCGTCAGCGGTGCTGTAGTAAGCATAGCCCGTGGTGTCCGGTTCAAAGGTGATGTGTTTGAAAACGTCCTTTGTCACAGATTTGTTGCTGTCTTGGGTGTCTTGGCAAGTCATTCTCCCCACAGCCACTGAGATGCTGAGAAACGACTTAGACTTATATGTTTTCTGCATATCGTTATGATTTTTAAAAAGGGGTATCGGTTGGACACCCCTTTATCTGTTAATACTATGTTTCAGTTACGCTCCTGCCTTTGCCGCGAGTTTCATTCGTGCGTGTGCCTTGGCATAACGCAGATACAGACAAGCGACCTCCTGTATTACAACCGCGTCCGTATTGCGGATGCCTGCCTTCTTCAAGTCAAGTACGTTGCGCTGCCAAGAGATGTGGGTCTTCTTCGTGAGATACTCAGGATCGAGAGCAAAGCCGCAGTCGCTCATTCCGTTCATATCGAACAGCTCGTGATGGATGACGAGAAGTTCACCGAAGTCGGTAGACCAAGACTTGAATTTAAGATTCCAAGATTCTACGTTCTCTTTCAAGCGGAATTTCTCCGACTTGATTTTAGAGAATGCCTCAAGCATATCGGAGCCGCAGAGGATGACCTTGCGTTTGTTGCCGATGCCAGTGCCCACAAACAAGTCCTTTGAAATCTCGACAAGGTTGTCATCGCTGATTTCCACACATTTGCGTGTCTCATTGTATGCTCCGACCTCGATGTCCTTACCTGCCATATACCAAATACCGCCTGTGAACCAAGTGTCCATATTGTCCTTTGTGATGTGCTTGATACGTGCTTTCGCTCCGAAGAGATATGTGTTCTCCTGCGCAAGACGCATATCATAGATGCCGTCCTCCTCGATGTCGGAGAAGTTCCAGTCAACCTCTTTTGACGCAATCTTGTCAAATGTCGACTGCTCCACTTGAATCATAAAGTTCTGACAATACTGTTCCTCGCTTGTAGGAAGGTTGTTGAAACGTCCTGTCTGAACGTCAAGCTCCGCACAAGCCTTGCCCATACGGATGAGTGTCACTTCGTCCTTGTTGAGCGCAGGAATGAGAATTGGTTCTTTCTTGTCGTTCAAGTCACCGTTGACCGCATACACTACTGGATAACCGTTGTTCTGGTCTCTGCCGCACACACACAGAATCAAGTCGGGACGCATTGGGTCATCTTTCTCCAACGGGTCTTCATCGTTGTATTTAGTCCCGTCCGGGCGAGAAACCGCCTTCGCTCCGACTACTCGGATTGTGTCGTCGAGTGTGAACATTGTAGGGTCTGACACCTTGATTGTCATAGATGTGGCGCCATTCTCCATCTTGAGTACATTCTCCGACAACGTTGTCTTGATAGGTCGTGTGCCGAGAGAATAGTACTTGACGATCATTGAGTCGGTCTTCAAGAACTTGCCGTATCGGCTGATTTGGTCGATAGGCGTAGCCATCGGACGAATCTTGACAATCTTCGAGTCGATGTCTTTAGTATACATCTCCGGGTCACCGTCTTCACGACCCTGCGTCTCGGTCGCGATGCCGTCGTTGCTGTCGGGGTTGCCCGAATTGGTCTTTCCTGCGTCAGGAAGGTCTGCCGCTGCCGCCATTACGACGGCATCCGTTGCGCCGAACACCATTGCCAAAATACCCAAAAGCATTCGCCACAAGTTCTTTTTCAAAAATTCTTTCTTCATTGTTTTCTAATTTTGTTAATATTGATTTGTCTTGTTTCTTTTAAATCCTCCTCTCTCCCAAATGGAAGAGGCTTCACTTGCGGAGTCAAGGGCTCCAAGACTGCGCTTCGGTGTGGTCTGCGCTGAACCTGCGCGTCCGCTTGGTGCGGCTGGGATTCCGTCACCCTTGCTGCGCTTTTTCAGTTTCTCCTCGATATTGGCGTTGCGTCCTCTTACTTCCGCTTCCTGCGCCGCCGTCTCTACATCCTCATCGTGTGACAATCCCTTAAAGGCGAAGTCGAGTGCTTCTTTGGAGAACTTGCCTACAATGGCATCATAGGCGATTTGGCAGATTTTCTTCATCCCTTCATCAACCTGCTCGTCGGTATAGCCTTTCTCATTCTTCAGTTGTTCAATGTCTTCCACCGACTTCTGAATGTTCTTGTTATACTGCTCTTCAAGGTCTCTGCTCTGCGCTATGCGGTCAAGATACTCCTGCCCTGCTTTGGAGATTTCCTCCATCTTCTCGGGGTCTTCATAGGCATCGGCAATCTCCGGACCGAACAACGACACGAACTTTGTGATGACATCGCCTTTGGCGGCTGCCGTCTGAAACAACGTTGCCGTGCGTGGGTCTGCCGAAAACATCTCCATTATTTTGCTTTCATCATCCTTCAGCCGCTTCAACTCGTTGTCGTAATTGTCGTAATCATCGTTGATGGCTCCGTAAATCTCCTCTTCGTCAACGAATTGCTTGTCGGGGTACTTCCCCTTCAAACGTTCGAGAAAGGAGTCTCGCTTGCTTTTAACCTGTTCATTCTTAGGGTCTTCCATATTGATTTGCTTTGTTTATATTCTTACTTACCCAAAGTTACTCCTATCGTGTTGGCTATCAGTCTTTTTTATTAACTGAGTAATTTTTAATTTTGATAGGGTATGAGACAGAAAGGTAGCATTGCGTGTTTCAAGGACGACAGGGACAGAGACCTTATGCGTGCGTTCCGTGAACAGTTGTCGCTTCAGAAAGGGGAGTTCAACCTTTCTGACATTCTTACTGCAACCATAAATTCTCCGACATCGCATTTCTGGGTGTCCATAGAACGTGCGGTCGTGATGATCCACAAGATACGCAAGGGCTATGACTTGGCGCAGATGGGCGACACTCGCAGAGAGATGTTCAAGGAGATAGAGAAGCGTGTGGCTGAGATTGAGCGGACTCACGAAGGTATCAAACTTGAGGATGCCGTTATACGTGTGATAGAGGGCGGTGCGCCTAAGTTCTATCTCACAATAAAGAGTGCAAAGGTCATCCTCCATAAAATCAAGAAGAGATGGAGAAACGGACAGCTCGCAATATAGTGCTTGCGGTGTCAGCCGCTGTTATTTGTCTTCTACTCGTGAACGATGTGGAGGCTTTCGCCATATTCGACGGATGCGCTTTCCGCAACAGATTCCTTTATCATTTCTTCCACGTCTCTGCTATCCACTGTCTTATGAACGTGTGGTGTCTGCTTGCCGTGGCGTTCACTTTCAACATTGCGGTGTCCGACATTGTTGTGGCGTTTGTCTGCGCTTCGTTCACTCCTATAATGTGGGACGTGCCTACTGTAGGATTGTCCGGAATATGCTTCGTTCTGCTCGGTCGCTTCAGTTATCTGGTAGAGCACAAGGTTTACTACCATTCATATATGGCAGCGTTCATTCTCCTTGGTGTGCTCATACCGAGTGTGAACGGCATAATCCATCTATATTGTTACATCGCAGGTCTGTTGTACGGACTGCTTATCAATCCGATTAAATGGAAGAAGAAATTGAACGATTGCTGAAGGAGAATGACAATAGGAATGCCGTCCTTTTCGCTCCGTTCAATCCTTTGACCGGAGAAGGTGCTATATTGGAACGTGAATGGATTGAGATTCCCGACTTTGACATACCGAGGCAGTACGTGCCGAAAGCGATGCTTGAGGAGCCTTTCGTGAAAGCGGTGCTTAGGTGCGGTTCTTTGGCGAAGTTCCTCGGAGCGTCGGGCAGACCGGAAATAGGAAAGGAAGCCTTGGCGGAAACGCTTATACGCATCCGGTGCAAGCACGACTTCTGCTTTTGGGCGTTCGTGTTCGCAAGGATCAAGAACAAGGAGGGTGGCGATGACATCCCTTTTTCGCTGAATCTTCCGCAACGTATGCTTGTGTCGGTGTTCGAGGAGATGCGCCTTGCCGGTGCGCCCATCCGTGTGATAGTGCTGAAGGCTCGCCAATGGGGCGGCTCTACGGTGACGCAGATTTATATGTCGTGGATACAACTTGTACACAAGACGGGATGGAACAGCCTTATAGTCGGTCACACGAAGGATGCTTCGGTGGAAGTGAAAGGTATGTTCGACAAACTGATCCAGGCATATCCATTGGAGATGATGTACGATGTCGGTGCGTCTTTCAAGGACAACGAGCCTAAGTTTATGACTGAAGCCGCATCGGGGAACATCTTCAAGATTCCGCAACGCAACTGCAAGGTGAAGATAGGCACTGCCGTGGAGCCTAACTCCGCGCGTGGCGGCGACTCCGCGCTTGTACATTGCACCGAGGTGGCGTTTTGGAAGAAGACCGAGGGCAAGACACCGCAGGAGATTGTGCGTACCGCCTGCTCCGGTGCTGGTCTTATGCCTATGACAATGATTGTCTATGAGTCCACAGCCAACGGAACGGGTAATTTCTTCGAGTCTGAATACCGGGCGGCCAAGGAGAACAAGTCTACATTCAAATCCTTGTTCGTGCCGTGGTTCAAGATTGAGAGATACACGCTTCCGATAAAAGACAGGGAGGAATTTGCAAGGAATCTCTACAAGAACAGACTTAACGAGTATATCTCGGACAGACGGCACGACAGCGGAAAGTATCTGTGGTGGCTATGGCAGCAGGGAGCCACGCTTGAAGGAATCCATTGGTATTGTCTGAAACGTGCCGAGTATGATGAACACGGTGATATGGCTGCCGAATATCCGTCCGATGACGTGGAGGCTTTCCAACACTCAGGATGCTCGGTGTTCGACAAATACAAGGTGGAACTGCTCAAACCGTCCTGTCGTCCGCCTCAGCTTGTCGGGGACGTGTATGGTGACGGTGACAGCGGCAAGGAGGCTTTGCAACACGTGAAATTCGAGGCTGACTCACAAGGCAAGTTCTGCGTGTGGGAATTGCCGGAGGTGTTCCCGGACAAGCGCATCGCAAACCGATACCTTACTGTGGTGGACGTTGGAGGTCGTTCCAACAAAGCCGACTTCTCCGTTGTCGTGGTGTTCGACAGATATTGGATGATGGAGACGGACGGAAAGCCTTGCGTGGTGGCGCAATGGTACGGGCATATAGACCACGACCTTCTTGCGTGGAAAGCAGCCCAGATAGCCAAACTATACAACGACAGCCTGCTTGTCATAGAATCCAACACCCTTGAAACTAAAGACAGGGACAGAATGGTTGATGGCGACCAGTCGGTGTTCATCCTCAACCAAATCAAGAATGTCTACAACAATCTGTATGCGCGCAAGCCGAGCGAGATTGACATCCGTGAGGGAAGAAGCGTGAAGTATGGATTCCACACAAACGTGCAGACGAAGCCGATGATTATATCCACGCTTGTGAAAGTAGTCAGGGAGGCTTTGTATGTGGAGCGTGACGAGCGGTGCCTTGATGAGTATCTATGCTACGAACAGAAGCAGAACGGATCGTTCGGTGCGGAAATCGGAAAGCACGATGACTTGTTGATGACTCGTGCCATTGGGTTGCATATATGCTTCTTCGAGATGGAACGTCCAAGCGTTGTAGCGCACAACGATAGACTGATAACAAAGACCAATATTAACTCTTTAGCAAAATTCTGATATGAATATTTTCAAGAAAATCAAGGCTGAGATTGTGTATTCTCTTGCCGTAAGAAAGGCGGACAACGCACACAATGAGAATGGTGACCGCTATTATGTGATGCCGTCTGAGGATGGCAGACTTGTCGTTGTTGACAGACGCAACTTCCGTGTCCTCAAACGTAAGAACTATATACCTAAAGATGCGTCCGTTGCCGATATGCAAAGGGAGTGTTTCTATTGCACCCCCTATAGAAACGGAAAGGGCGAGATGCCTGCCGACATCATCGCCCTTAAACATTCCGCATTCCTCGATTGGTTCGCCAAGCGTTAGGTTCCCTGCATTATTGTCTGCATCTGCTGTACAGCGGCTGGGTTCGCCTGCTGCTGTACTTGTTGCTGCACGTCTGCCGACAACGGCTGTGGCTGTTGCCCTTGTGCCATCGCCTGCCCCTGCGACTTGATTTGTTGCAACAGGCTGTCGGCAAATGGGAAATTGCCTGCCTCCAGCAACTGCTCCAATGTAATCTGACCGGACTGCCATATCTGCATAAGGAAGTCGTTCGCCATCTGACGCACAACGGGTGTCTGCGTGCTTTCGACAATGGAAAGGTCAAACTCTATGTTGTTTATCTTCTCAGGGTCGTAGACCACCGCTCCGCCACTGCGTCCTGCAATGTTCACCTTTTTCTTGGTGTCGTAGAACTGCTGCATATTCTTCACGTCCTTGTATGCCGACTGCACCACGAACGATGAGAATGTCTCAAGCAAGTCCACAAGCGATGTGGTGGCGTTCTGTGTCTGTTGCGCATACAACGTTCCCGACATCCCCGAATAGCCCGGCTTGCCTTGCAACGCTCCGTTGACACCGCTGATGTCCTCGAAGAACTTCAACTGCAACGACAACAACTCTTGGATGCCTACGTTGGTGTTGTTGCTGCTCATTTGTCTCGGTGCTGTGCCGCTCTTGCCGTTGTACACCATAAAGCCGTCCGCTCTCGCCCACGTCTCCTGCAACTCTCGCCAAGTTACTCCGTCAGGCTTTGCTTCCTCGGGGAAGAGGACAACTCCTTTGGCACTGCTGCGTATGACAAGGTCGTTCAGCGTTATCAGTCTGTTAACGTATTTCTGCTGGTCTATGACATCGCTGACAAACGAGTGAATCTCTCCGTCAATCAAAGGATATGCCTTGTATACATACGGATGGGAATGATGTTTGTAGGGTGTCTCGCCTTCCTGCAATATGTGACCGAAAGGGGTGAGGAATCTGTAATACCAATAGTCATCCATAAACCATTCAGCCTCAATGGTAGGGATGTCGTCCTCCTCGATGCCCTGTGCCATACCCTGTTCCTTTCTGCGTTGGTTCTCGTCCAAGACAAACTCTTTATAGTCTTCCTCGTCTATCTTGTAGTAGTCTCCCGTCATATAGTCATGACACCGGAAGCGTGGTTTCATCTCCTTGTTCCAAACCTCTATGACACGGCATAGGTTAGGGTCTTGGGGGATGAAGAAGTCAAGGTCTCCTTCCCTCTTCGATCCGAAAGTATATGACGTGTCTATGGAATAGTACTTGGCATTGTGCGCCTGTGCGTAGATTCCTCGCAACGCCGCATAGTCTTCCGGTGAATGTGAGAACTCTCGGCACACATCTTCGAACGAATAGTCGTGTATCTCGCCTATTACCTGCGTATCCCAACTGCGGAAGTCGGTGACTCTGTTGTCAACGAAGAAATTGTCCGGATTGACATAGTCTGTCCAGCAGTCGCACTTGCCGTTGCGCCACCCGAACGTTTTCTTATGCACAACGAGACCGCCTATGAGGAAATCCTCATACGACCTCGCATTCATCTCCGACATATTGTTCAACTGCCAATTGTACTGGAGTATGGTCGACATTGTTTCTCCGAGCGTCTGCTCGTCTCGGTCTCGAGCTACACACATTGGCTCCTTGGTCTGAGTGCGGTACACTCCAAGCACGTTGCGCACAAGCCTGCGGATAAGATTGGACTTCAGCGGTGTGCCGCCTTGTTTTATGATATACTCCTCCTCGGTTATCGCCTTGCCGTCCACTACCACCTTGTCGCCCCATTGGTTGCCGTAATTGTAATCTTTGTTGCGCTTCCGGTCTTTGCGGAACTTGCTCATAGCATCCCAATAGTTCTTCGCAAGGAAAAGGATGTCTGTCGCTTTGCGGTCATCGTTGAACTTGTTGTCAAACTTGACCGTGTCCATCTCGGCTCGCTCTCTTTGAGTAAGCCGAGACAACGGTACCATTCTATTCTTGTTAACCTTTATCATATCCTCAAAGTTATAGAACACAATCAGTTAAGCGTAGTTATTTTTTAATTTCTCTCATCTCGTCAATCAATTGTCTCTGTAGTTCCGCAATCTCTTTTTGCAACTCTTTTTCTTCTGCCTTGTTATAATCAGGAGACATCCTTAGTTCCTTGAGTTCATCGTTCAAGCCTTTAAGTTCCTTCTCATAATCCTTGAACAATTCCAACCTTTCATAATCTTTGCTGTCCTCCAATTGAAGCAGAGCCTTTTCGTATTTTTCGTTCCCGGCATCAGCTTCTTTTTCAAAGCCTTTCAGCTGTTGTTTGACGACATCCATTTCATCTTTCAACTTAAAGTATTGTTCGTTCAAAGACTTGTACTCCGTCCTCTCGTCTGCGTTCTTAACGAATCTGTTGGCAAAAGGTGTGTTCCGCCAATCAAATTCACGGTCGCCCATAATCGTCTCTGTTGTTTTGACAAGTTTGTCTGGGAAACTAAACGCTCCTCCGAGCATACCCTTGAGGACATATTCCATTTTCGCAGGGTTGATGTCTATAAAGCCTTTCTTGTATTTGTTGCCTCCTGTGGCATCGTTCAACGCTCTCGCTATCTCAACAAGATACCCATTGGCGGTCTTATACACTTTCGTGTACTCTGGCATATTCTTGTTGAAATCATTGTCCTTATAAATCGGCAGACCTGTCCATGCGGTGTTGGTTTCTGCCTCTACTATCGGCTTTACGGCACTCGGAATCAATGCGTGCAGTCCTCCGCCTCCTTCTACAAAGTCAATAGGGAACAACTGCGATACTTGTGAAACCGCTTCTTTGGCGATGTCTTTTGTCGTTCCGTCCTCTTTTCCGGCAAGTGTGCTGCTCGCCAATTCTCCAAGTCCATAGAATGCCCGATACTCAACGGGAAGTGGAATCGTGACAAATAAATCTCCAATCTTATAGCAGACGTTGCTTCTGCGGATATACTTGGGAAGATTGAAGTAATTGTTTTCATCGTCATCGTCTCTATTCCCTAAATACGACATCAATGCACCAAAGCCAAACAGCAATGACGCCAATGTCAACGCTCTGCCAGGATGTCTCCCTATCTGTCTTGAGAAGTTAGTGAGTCCTTGAAGACCTGCGTTCCAAAAGATATACAAGCCTCTTCCGGCTCCCGACACAAAGGCGGCGGCGTTTCCTGCTTTGGTCTGTCCTTCCGCTCCCATAAATTTAGAGCCGCTTCCCTTTCTGTTGAAGTTGACGGAAATCTCTTTTGCGTCATATACTGACCTTCCTACACTGCGTCCGCTCTTCCGTGACGTGACATATGCCGCAAACCTTGCGCTGTTCTCTACTGCCCTGTTGGCGAAATCAATGGCATCGCTCAAACCGCCCCAAATTTGTGCCGCGGATATTCTCCCATCCCGCTTGATTGCTTTCGCTATCTCCGACTTCCGCTTCTCTATCTGCTTTAGGTTCACGAAGCCAGTTTCTCCGCCATTCTGCATAAACTCCAAAAACAGTCTATGCGTTTCATTGGATGTGTCAAGGCTGCCTTTGTTGTAACGTGCATATAGGTTCGCCATTTCCGCTGGATTGTATTTGGCGAAATTGAGATTAAAGAAACCACCATACTTAGCCCCCTCCTTGACGTACACCATTGTATTTGAGTACAAGGCATCTCGCACATAGTTTGAGCCAATGAAGTCGGGGTTCAACGTGGTGTATAAGGAGGACAATTGTCTGTTCAACGCCTCGGCTCCCTCGAAGACTTTACCGATTGCACCCGTAAGGTCTGTGTCCGGATTCGTCAAGCCATTCGCCGCCTGTGCCGCTCTTGGGCTGCCGTTGACGGTGATGATGTAAGACTTGCCATTTTGTTTCACAAGCACTTGGTGTTCGTTCAACTGTCCTTTCTCTACCACCTTATATGGAATATCCGGTGCTTCGTTGCTTCTTATCACCAAGTTCGGAAAATTCTCTGCTCTCTGTTCCATTTTATCCTCGAAAGCCTTCATCTTCTGAGCCACCACAGATGCGCTGTCATTGGCATCGATATTGTCGGGGAACACCGGTTTCCACTCATCTGCAACCGAGTCATATTGCAACCAGACATCGCTGACACTCGCAAGGTCGCTCGGATGGTTGCGCACAAAGTTCAACATCTTTTGTTTCACCAATACGTTACGGTTGCCCTGCATTATCGCACTTTCCGCCATCGCCTGCATATATGCTATAGGATTGTCAGCCTTGGAGCTGCGCCCTTTGGCTGTCTTTATCGGTGCGTTGAATGCGCTGTCGCCGTGCGTCAGATAAGCGTAGGCATCCGCGCTTGTCGTTTGGTCAAATCCCCTCATAGGGATATAATTCGTATACATGCTGCTGATGTCGTCGTATGCCTCCTTCGTGAGCAGACCGCTCTCATACAACTTCCTCAGCGTGTTGCCGTTCACCTCGTTTACACGCTTCCATAATTCATTTATGTCTGACCTATCATGGCTCGGATTGCTTTCAAAAGCCTTGCGGATGTCATCGGCGGCATCCCTTGCGGCGTTGAGCAAATCCACCTTCAACCGCTTCTTCTGACCACCGAGATAATGGAGCAACAATTGGTTGTCTGTAACCTCCATCTGCTCGTCTATGGCGTCTATCTGCGATTGTATCGACTTCACCCTGCCGTCTTCTGCCGTCAATGCCGTAAGTCCTGCATAGTCTTTGCCCTCAAGTTCCGCAACGAAATCTCCAATTGTTTTAGTTCCTTTGGGATTTGCCTTTTGGTACTTGTCAAACTCTTTCTGAGCCTCTCTCTGCCGCATCACGGCATCACGTTCAAGTCCGTGCTTGGCGAACATATAGTCGTACAATTCTCCGCTCTCCTTGCCGTTGCCGCTCAGTTTGGCCACTGCCGACATCAACGGCTTGAATTGCGTCTTGGCAACTTGGTGCATCTCCTCCTTGTTCACCGACGACAGGCGGTTCTCGCCGAGTATCGGATTCTCAAAATCGGGAATGTCCTCTATGTACCGCTTGTTGCCCGATGCGTGGTCTATTGCGGACATAAACTCCTGTAGTCCGAGCATACTGTTCTGCAACGCCTCCTTTGTTTGGAAGCCTTTGCTCTTGACCTTCTTCTCATACTCGTCCCGCGCGCTTACTCTTTCTCTCACGCTTCTATCCACGTCCTCCGACACACGTGACGCATAGTCGAAGATGCTCTCGCCCGGCTTTCTGCTGTAGCGTGGCTTATCCTCGTTTTTGGGATTCTCTCTGACGGAGCGGTCGGTTGAATCTGAACCTTTTTTGTCTACTTCTGAAATTTTTCCATCAAAAAGTTTGGGATTTTCAAAATCTTTCACTTTCTTTGCCACATCATCCAAGTTGAGATAGTTAACCTCAGCGAGATTCGTTCGCTGTTTATCTATCAATGCTTGGATTTTTTCTTTGTCTGCATATAAGAGTTTTCCCTGCGAAATCCAATTCAGCCACTCGTGACTATCTTTGTTGAAAAGCCCTCGAATATCGTTTACGACAATCCCCCTTCTGTTCTGGTTGAAATGAATGCCTACGACAAACTTCTTGCCGTCTCGTTCTATTTCAACTATTAGATTTTGAGACTTGTCTTTATTCCCGTATTCAAAAACTGCAATTGGGGCCTGGATGGCTTGTGGTAAATTGGCGATGTCTTTTACATCGAACCTATGCCCTCTGTTAGCGGCTTTTTTAGAAAGTTGTTTGGCACTTAACTCTATCGGCAGATTCGGCACTCCCGTAGAAAGCAATATCTCTGACGGCATACCTAATTTGTAGACGTGCCCTTCTTCAAGTTCTCCTTTTACTTGCATTTCAAGTTCCTCATTGAATCTATCATTTGCTTTCTTAACAGCCATCGCCCTCGTACCGCCTTCAAGACCTTGTATGTCACGCCAATCATCACCCGGAATGTCGCGTCTTCTCTCCTTGTCCTCAAATTCAGACAGATATGCTTTTCCGTATGTAAAACCTTTATTGTCTTTTTCCTTGGCATTGTCAATATACCAGTAACAACTTGCTATGTTGTTGCTGTCACCACTGCCTCGCCTGTCAATTGCCGCAGATATGCCGCTGCCGACAGGCTTTGACAATCCCTTCTCCCAACCGAATTTCAGACTTCCCTGCGCTCCTATAGGCAGCATTCTGTCCTCCGTTATCTCGGAATAATGATTTCTGCCGACATTTGTACGTTCACCATCCTTTACCTTAAACTCTCCGCTCCAATGGTCGCTGCCTCTGACAACATACTTGCCGCCCTTGTCTTCTCCGTACCAATACTCGGAGCCTGAATATGATGTATAGTCCGGTTTTCCTTTCGGTCTTTCCGTGCCTTCAAACACCGCTTTGGTATCTTTATAGAAATTGTCGAATGTGAAAGTCCTCGATGTCGGCTTCACTCCGTTTATCAAGTCCCTCATTGCCATATCAGCCAACTCCTCGACACTGCGGTAGCGGTTGATGCCGAACATCCTCGCCACTCCTTCCCAGAACCGCGCTATGGTTTCCTTCACTTTCTCCAACGCCTCGATAGCCTTCGCCTTTGTGAACACTCCGCCCTCGCCATCGGCAACCCTGCGTGCTTCCTCGCGCAAGCGTTCCGCTCCTCTGCGTCCGCTGAACGTCGACAACACCTCGTCCGCTATCTCGTCATCGGTCTTCAGCTCCGGATACAACTCCTTCACTTCCTCCCAAAGAACGCTGTTCTTCAGTTCCTTCACCGTGTGGCTCCATTGCTCGGAATCCTTGCGTCTCAGCATATCGCCCCACAGATGCGTGTATTCGTGTACCGCAGTCTCCGCTGTAGCCACCTTTGGGTCAAGGTATATGCGTCCGTCCTTCACCAAGCCGTACACCTCTCCGCCTGCTGTCCGCAGAAAGCGTGTATGGTCGGTTATCTTCGCATCATTCTCGTTGAAGATAACGTAGTTCTTTGTGCCATCCTCACGACCACCACGCATATTGTCAGCAGGATATTTGATGCCAATACAGCCTAACTCAGCCAATGCTTGTGACGCTTTCTTGTCGCTGCCAAGAGCCTCACGCAATTCCGCATACAAATCAGCTCCAGTCGCATTGGGGTTCAAAACAACGGAGCTTTCGCCTTTCTCATATCTGACAGGGCTATCCTGCACCCTCTCAAAGCCATTACTCTCCAAAAACGAACCTACACCTTTCAGTAAAGATTCAGCAGGGTGTCCATTCCAATCCAGATAGTTGCTGCCGTTGTCATCGGGGATTTCTACGGTGTAAAGGTGGCGTGGAAACTCCTTCGGCAGTTCATCAATCTCCGCTTGCTTATCCTTTAATGCCTTTTCCAGCTCTGCGATTTTCTCCTTGCGATACTGGATTGACTCTTCCATACTCTTAACAGAACTTTGAGCACGTTTCATTTCATCTGTATAGATGTCATTAAACAGATGGTTTCGGTATTTAGGAGAAGCCACCCCATATTTTTCCTTTAATTTCTCAGCTTCATCTTTGAACAATTCATAGTCAAGTTCAGCCTCAGCTCTCCATTCGTTAGCACGTTTTAGCTGTTCTTCGTCATACTTCAAATCATCCCGGTGTCTGTTAAGTTGGTCAGATATAGCATCTACATCGTGTTGCAATGCACGTAAAGCATCATTGTGCTTCGTTGTATTCTGAATAGCATACGTCCTGCCGATGCCTTCCACCTCGGTCACATAAGTACCCCAGCCGTAAGCCTGCGCACCTTCACCCTCGCCCATGTGCGAGTGGTCGAAAGCATCGAAGTCCGCTCCGCTGCCGTGGTACACACGATGCTCACGGACTGAACCGGCACCCATCATCCTTGTCCGCTCGTTCTCGGTGTCTATGACTCTCTGCATCTCTTCCGAATCAGTCACCACGTCAAGTCCACCCTTGCGCATACGCTCCACAAGGTTGTCCCTCAGTTCCCGCTCCTCCGCTGTCAACTCCGTAAGCTCGTGCCCGGCAGCTTTATTTCTGCTGTACAGAATGTGCTTACCTGTCTCCTCGTCGACACGCTCCTGCATCACCTCGAACAACCTGCCGAATTTCTCGTCCATCCAGTCAGCGTCCTTGTCGAATGGGTACGGTGCATATTTCTTTTCTGCGTCGCTTGCCTTCTCATCCACTAGACGTGGATTGTTGGCGAGATAGTCGTTTATCGTGCCGTACTTCGACAGTCTGTTCTCAACCCACACCGCAAACGCTCTCGCTCCAAGCTCAGTCGGTTCAATCCAATATCTGGAGCCTTTAAGACGGGCGTATTTGTCTGACCGCTTGAAATAATCACTTCCGTTTATCGCTCGCACCAAATCCTTCCACGCTTCAGCCATTTCCTTGCGTTCAACGTTCCGCGTGCTTTCTGTGGCAAATTCGTCCCAACCTTGCATATTGAAATAATTGTCAATGGCGTGGAACCATTCGTGCGCAAGGCTTCCTGCACCTTTGGTCTTTGTAAGGTTTATCACAACCTTATCCGGCTCGTAATGAGCGTTGAATTTTCCACCTCCTCTCGCACCGAATGCCATTGCCAACTTCCCTCCAAGCGACAACGCCTTCGGCGACACTCCACAGACCATCGCCAAGTCCATAAGAGAGTCGTAGCATTCGTTCAACGCCTGGCGTCTGTCCTTCTGCTGCATCCAGTTGCCGAACTCCACTCCTCGGAAGTCAAACGCTTCCCGGAAATCCTCCGCCGACACATCCTTGCCGCCGCGCCAGTCGCGCCCTTTGCGCTCCCTGTTCTCGTTGAATTTCGGTTTGATGCCATCCATCAACGTCCGATAACGCTCCTGCATCTCTGCATAATGCTCCTTCTTATATGCAGATGCTTCGTATAAAGTCTTGAATCCGTCCTGAATTATCACATCCGGCTTTCCTTCTGGAGCTATGAACATAGTGCCGTCCGTCCGCCTTTTGTATATCGCAAGTTTCACTTCCTTGCGTTTCCCTTTGCCGTCAACCGCAGCGTTCTCTCCTGCGAATTTCTTCAGAGCCTCGGCTGCTTCCTCGTAAGTCTTATAAATTCCATCATAGGCTCCAGCTTTACGGACACACCATTGCCCGGCTACGGACTTTCCATCACTATACCCGTCAGCAATCTGCCACAATTCGGCGTTGCCTACATCACGTCCACTTTCATATCCTCCGACTGCCATTGCCGCGCGGTACATATAGAACGGTTGGCTATAGTACTTCCATTCGTCAATCTTCTTCTTGACGGATTCCCAATTCTCCAATGCCTGTTCGCACATATCATATTGGTGCAATACTTTATTGATCCACATCTTTAATTTGGACAAAGACCTCGGTTTCGTTCCAAGACTGCCCTTTACCGCTGAGATGAATGTCACAACCTCATTCGACACACCGCTTTCAAGCAACTCCTTCTCGTCAAACAACGAAGAGAACAGCTTGCCCGCAGAGCTCTTCTTCAACGCTTCTTCAATCCCTTGTTTTTTATTCTTGATCCTGGCAATTATTTCCTTCCAGACATCCTTCCTCGCATCGCCAATCTTCTCTCCGACATCTTCTATCCGCTCCGATAGCGGAGCGGGTCTTTTTTTCTCAGCCTCTTGCTTTTCTCCTCCGACTTCGCTACCTTTGTCCGTAGGCAAGCCAGATGTAGGAGTGGGAAGGCTTTCCACCTTGTCCTTTGGCGACAACACGAGGAGTTCGCCGCCCTCACGCTCGGCTTGCCTTTTTATCCTTTCAAGGTTGCGCGCATCCAACGTGTACCAGCCAACGACTTCCACATTGTCTTTTCCATCGTTTATTTCCAATATCGTTATCGGACTTTTCTCGTCAACCTTTATCGCAACCCAATGTGTTTTCTTTGTAGAAGGCTGCGACTGACCCACGATGTCGGGATTATACAATGCGTCGCCAAGTATCTTCCTACTTTGCTTCGGTGTGAATCCGTGGCTTTTCCCATTCTTCTCAAAGATATTCTTCTTGATAATGACCGGTCTACCGTTCGCACCGAGTGCGTCATCGACATTCTTAGGTATCTTCGGAAGCTCAACAGAACGTGTAGGATTGTTGAAATCATCGTCCGACAAATCGCTGATGCCTTCAACTTTCTCAGTTATCAGTCTGCCTTCAGCGTCAATTGGATTCCCCTGCTTGTCAACTTTCTGCTTCTCAGCCTCCGCCTTACTCTCCTGCTTGTCAGCTTCCGTAGGTCTGACACCTTCCTTCTTGGCGTTTTCAACGGCTTTTTTGAAATCATCAAACGACATTTTCTTATCAGCGGCTTCAATGTGTGCCTTCCACGCCTCAATCTGCTCTTTGGGCAAACCTGCGCTTTCCATCCTGTCGGCAATATCCAATGCTCCCTCCAATGTATTCACTGTAGGCATTAATACAATCTCATCCTTGCCGTTGGTGGCATACAGCATAGGATGCCTGTATACAACCTTGTCCATTCCTTTGGATGCAACCGCTTCAAGAAACTTCTTCAGATTGACCGCATTAAAGAATATTCCGTCAATTGCGACAGGTATAGACTCTACTTTCAACTTCTTGCTTGCAGCGATGGCGAAGTCAAGCACCTCCTTTGACGGCAACGACACAGCCTCCTTGTCGGGGATATGAACCAATCTATGTATCGCCTTTTCTGTGTCCGGATATTTCCCGTCAATCAGATTGCCGTCCTTGTCTCTTGTCGTGCCTTCCCACTCTTTGGGATAGTCCGCCTTCTCCTTGAAGAGAATGTATCCATCAGAGGCATACGCATAGCCGTTGGCATAATGCACTCCTCTCAGTGCAGGATAGCTAATTATTTTTGAAGCCGTATATTTGAACAGGTTGACCTTCTTTTTCTTGCCCACGGCTCTTGTCGCTTGACCGAGAACCGAGTCATCCTCAGCCTCAGCCTTGCGTTTCTTGTCCTCCTTGTCGGCAATCTCCTTAGCCTTGTCAAAAACGCTCTGCTTCTTTTGCTTCTTCTCTGCCTTTTTACTACCTTTGTCGATGGAATCCTCGTTTGATGGTAAAGTCACTCCATCAGCCTTTTGGTTTGCGGAAGGAGTTGTTAAGGTTTCGCTTGACGATGGATTCCTTTTTTCGTGTTTAGGCTTGCTTTTATCAAACGCTGTAACAATCCAGTTCTTGTTTTCAACGACATTCCCTTTTGAATCACGAATCGTCTTTTTTATGCTAACCCTATATCCATTATATTCGATGTTGATTTTGTCTTTGTTTTCTCTAACAATCAAACCATTACGTATAACATCCTCAATGACTTTTTGTATCTCATCCACATTTTTGAAGTCATTTTGTTCAATGATGTGTCGACGAATAATATGCGCCAATCCCCCTCCGTGGTCACCCCACACCAAATCAATGTCACCGACATCTTTCCTGTGGAACACACCGAGCAAGTCGCCACCTTTATGCTTCATCAAGAAATCAAAGGCTTCCTTCACCTTGCCCTTGAATTGGTTGTAGATGTTTCCAAACACACCACTCCCTACGGGCTTTGGTTCTTCATCGTCCATTCGCTTCTCCGCTTCCTCCTTGTCGGATTCCGCCTCCTCAGCCTTCTCCTCAGCCTTCTGCTTAGCAATACGCTCCTCCTCTGCCTTCCTTTCGGCTTCAACACGAGCTTCTTCCTCCGCCTTTTCTGCAGCAATCCTCTCCGCCTCTTTCTTCTCTGCCTCAATGCGAGTCTTCTCCTCTTTCTCGGCACGTTCACGCTCCTCAGCGGCTTTCCTTTCCGCTTCCGCCTTCTCGGTCGCTATGCGCTCCGCCTCCGCCTTGGCGGCTTCCTCTCTGCTTGCCTTCTCGCCTACGATGGCTTTCCAAGCGTCAACCACTCTCTGTGCCTCCGCCACTGCCGCCTCGTTTTCCTTGATTGACCGCAACAACTCCTCCGGGGTCTCGCCTTTCTCCTTCAGTGCCTTTGCCGCCTTCAACCTCTTCTCGGCATTGGCGAGCGATGCTTCCGCCACCTTATGTGCGGTTTCCTCGTTGCCCGACATCTCCACGAGACCGTCCCAAGCGGTCTCGGTGTCAACATCGTGGAATTGAGCGTTGCCTTTTTCATCTCTCGGAATACGCTCAAGCGCAGTCGGGGCGTGTTCTTCTGTCGGTTGCGCTCCTCTCTCCAATGCCTTATCCGAGGAATCCTCGGTGGCAAGCCTTGTCTCTTCCGCCTTTGTCGATGGCTCCTCTCTGTATTCCATCGCAGCCAACTCCTCCGGGGTGACATACAGTGTGCGCATAGACTCGCCATCATCCACATTGACAACGAACCTGCCGTCTGCGTCCTTTGGTGACACTATCTCTGCGTGCATCTTCTGCCCGTCCACAACGACATCAAACACGTCTCCTTGCGCATACTCTCTGCGCTCCTCCTCTTTAGGGGAAGCCTCCTCCGGCAATGGCTGTCCGCCTTCCGTGGCTGTCTCCGGTGCGCTCTCGGTGCTTTGCTCTGCCTCTCGTTTGCTTGCCTCGGCATCTCTCCTCGCTTTGTAATCCGCATACTGCCCGTTGTTGACGATCCTCTGCAACACGTCATTCGGCACCAGGAACTGAGTGCCGTCAGGGAGTGACGCTATGGCTGACTTGCCGTCCTCGTGCATCGCCTCTATGGTGGCGATACGTCCGTCACCCAATTGTATCTGCATACCGACAGGGTTGGCTACATTGCCCTCCAACCAATCCTTACCTCTTTGGATGGTGTCCTGCATACGTGCGTTTATCTCCGCCTCGTTCTGCTCTGCCGTCTTGACCTCGCCAAGCGACTCTATGCCGTCAACCGCAGTTGGTGACACCATCTTTTTCTCTCCAGTAGCCGGGTCGTATATGATGACGCTCTTACTGCTTGCGTCTGCGTCAATGCCACTGCCGTCTTCCTTCATCACGATGTCGCCGTCTACGATGTACACTTGCTTGCCATTGCCGTCCTTGTCTTTGTCCTTGAGCGTGGCAAGGTGTATTGAGCCATCCTTGTGCGTCATCTGAGTCAGTTCGTCTCTCTCCAATGCCGCTTGATATTTGGCACTCTCCGTGATTTGCGACTCCACCCCTCTAAGTGTCTCGGCATTATCCTCGCTTGGCTCATACACCTGCGCCACGTAGGCATCACGCATACCTTGCGTGTCTGCCTCGTAGCCCCGTCTGTATGCGTCAGTAGTCTCGCCTTGGCTAATGGCATTTTTGTGCTCTGCGACCGCCTGCGCCAATTCGTTGTTGTAAGCCGATATGGCTGTTTTCTCCGCATCAGTGCGGCTGTCCGCCGCCTTGCGCAATGCTTTGTCTACATCAACACCATACTCGTCAAGAATGATGCCCTTGATGTGTCTCACTGTGGCGTTTTCGCCCTGCGGAGCATCCTCGTTGGCGGCGTCCTCTATCTCTTTTATCCACCGCTTTTCCGCGGCAGTCATCTGCTTTGGGTCTTTGCGTGTCAGCCATAGCAGTGTCTCCGGCGACACACCCTTGTCTTGGGCGAGCCTTGTACAGACAGCCTTTAGTCGCTCGGCTTTGTCCATATTGTCAAACATCTGCTCTGCCATCGCCACTCCGTTGAGCTCTGCTTGCCTGTCTATGCGTGCCTTTTCGTAGTCCGCTCTCTTACGGCTCCCATAAGTCCTGCTTGTGATCACACCATTGTCACCCAATGACTGCACGGTGTATGTCTTATCGCCATTGTCAATGACGTTGGACGCAATCACTGCCGACATTGGCAAGGAATGTCCTGTGACATAGTAGTACATCTTTGCCCTTGCCGCCTCGCTTACGTTTTTGTCGTTGAGCAACTGCGTGATTTTGTTGTACGGCAAGTCTCCGTCCTTTTGAGCATACGCCTTGTACTCCTTGACCATCTGTGTCAAGTCGCCATAGCCGTGATTGTCCAACTCCGTCTGCTCCTCCTTGCTCAGGGCGAGGCTTGGATGTCCGTCAAGCATCCTGCCCATGCGCTCCACAAATCCAACCTTGCCTTTGCGTGATGCCGCCAGCTCGGAGATGGTGCGTCCTGCTGACTTGATTGCGTGCTGTGCCTTGAAACCTGCAATCATAGCAAGGTTGTCTTGCCATATATCCATCATCCGCTCTCCTCTCTGCGCCTTTAGCTCTGCAATATACTTGCTCCGCTCTTTGTCGTCGGCAATATAGTTGGGGGAATTTTTATCGGATACAGACTTTATGACATCGTTGTAGTCGCCATACGTGGAGATGAACTCCGGTGTGGCGAATATCGTGCCCTCTCCGACAAGACCCACACCAAGCTCACCTGTGCGCACACCAAGCTTGCCCAAGGTGCTTGACGTGGCTTGTGCCGCCTTGGTGCTGACATTGCCGAGCCACGTGCCGAATGCACCCGTAAGTCCACCCATCGTGAGCCCGTGTCTCATCTGTGATGCTACCTTGCCGAGCGAGAAATCACCTACGACATATCTGCCTGTCTCTGGGTCTACATCGAGAGTGCCGCCCCACTTGTATTGGTTAAGAGCCTCTCCGCCTGCCTCGAACGTGCCGAAGTTAGCCGCTCCGCCTACCGCACCGAGGAGCAGTTTGCCTCCAAGTGTCTGCGACATCTTGCGTGCTGCCGCCTCTGACAAGACCTTGCCTCCTGCCCACAACGCTACTTTGGTTGACGCTCCGCCTACCGCTCCTGAGGCATACGTCAACGGATCAATGGCAAAGCCTGCCACACTGCCTGCTATGTCCGCCACTTTGTGTTTCGCTCCATATTTCTGCAAGGCGGTGTCCTCCGCCTCCATATCGCCCCTTGTGCCTGCCATCATTGACGCATACCCTTTGGATAGACTGCCGAAAGAGCTTGCTGCCGCTGCCTTGCGCAAGAAAAACTCGCCAACACTCTTAGGCATATTTTTCTCCACAGCAAGGTTGTACATCTGCTCATCGCTTTTAGCCCTTGCCATCTTACGTGCGGCATCTACCAAAGCCTTGTCATCGGCATCGGGGTACTGCTCCTTGAGATAGATGTATGAGTCGTTGATGATTGATTGCTGCTGTTTGGAGCCGAGTGCCGCCCACGCTTGGTCTGACAACTTTTGCAGATCGTGCGTCTTTAGGTGTGCCACTGACGTTGTCTCAAGGGCTTGGGCATTGTCATCTCCAAGTCCACCCGTGACAGATGCTCCGCTGCTTAGTGCCTGCATAATCTTACGCCACGACCACCCCTCGTCGACCTTTTTGCGCACCTCTGCGCCTGCGGCTTTGTCGGCTGCCGCCCATACGCTCTCCGCCGCACTGCTTGGCACCGACGGCATGACTGCCTCCGGCTTTAGCGGTGTCGGTGTCTGATACCGCTTGACAGCATCTGGCATATCGTGGTATACATCGTATTTTGACGGCATCTCGAACGTACCTACCGACTTGCTCGGCTGTGGTCGCGTGTACTGCGATGATGGAGTGCGGAGCATATTGATGGTGTCCGCCACTACATCACGCTTTTTGGGTGTCGTGGTCTGTGTGCGTGTGGTGTGTGGTGTCTCACTGCCACTGCCGAACTGGTTAGAGAAATCGCTGAACGTCTTGGTGTATAGTCCATCATTGCTCAATGCGGTATATAGTTTTTGGCTCCGTTGCTTGTCACCGAGGATGCCTTGAAACTCGGCAAAAGATTTGGTATATTTACCTTGCGATTTGAGAGCGTTATATAATTTAAGTGCGCTGTCTTTGCCCATTTTTTTGTTTTTTAAAAATTGTCATAAAGTCCTGTAATACCACTACTACTACCACCGAGCAATGCGTCTGTCTTCGAGCCTCCTTTTTTGTCGTCGACACGTCCGTAATGTTTTTTTCCGCCACTTAACAGATTGCCGCCGGGGCCACCAGTATAGTAGCTCTGTATCTCTGACACCATATCTGCCGGTGTTTTGGCTTTACCGCTAACGAAATTGCGCGACTGCAACCAGCGATATGTTTTTATAACTTGATCTTTCGATGCGTTGAACGACTTGCCGTTAACTATGTCAGCGATATAGTAGGTGTCATCAGCACCCTTGTCTCCGCCGCCCTCGCCGCTGTTGTTTGCCAACGTGCGGCTGCGGTAACGCTCGGTAGCCAAGTGTTCCTCCCACTCTTTAGGGCTATACCCTTTGTGCGATTTCATAAATTCAAGCTCGTATTTTTTCCAAGCCAGTTCTTGCTTTTTGACCTCCACACTCTGCTGCCACGTAGCATCGCCAATGTTGTTCTCTCGGATAAGTTTTTTCAGTTCTTCTTCAGCGGCTTGCACCTTTTTCTCGAGCAACGGCAACTCCTTCTCAAACGTCTTCGCCTTGCGCTCCTCCTCTGCCTCGGCACGCTTGTCGGCATTTAGCTGTAACTTGTAAGATTTGAGGAAGTTGCCCTGCTCTCTATCCATCTCCAAACCTTTGAGCATAAGGTCTTGATATTTGTCCTTTTCTGCTTGCCACTTAGCGCGGAGATCGTCCATACGCTTTTTCGCGGCATCGGTCATACCAGGCTTTAGCCCTTGGTCGGGCGCGCCCTTTGTTGTAAAATACAAATTGGACAATGCAGAGAGACCATCACCGAGTGCGCTGACGATAGCCTTGCGTCTCTCCCTGCGCATCTGTTTGCGCTTGTCCTCGTCACTCGTTAGAGGTGCGAGCTTGGCGAGGATGTCTCTATACGTGTGGTACTCCTCACCTTCCGTTGATGGTGTTTCATCGGTCGTAGGAGCCGTATCGGTCGTTTTTGGGGATATTGTCGGTATCGCCACATCCGCATTGACAAGGGTAGGCTTGCCAGTCTCGTCAAACTGCAATATCTTAGTTTCGTTGGCTGTAGGTGCTGTGGTCGTCTGAGCAGCCAAGTTTGCTTGGTTGCGCCTGTCGGTGTCATTGTACCGCGGTGTCTGTATTGGTGACGTTGCCGTGACAGCCGGGGCAGGCGTAGTAGGAGGTGCTTGCGGTGTCTCATTGTACTCATCCTCCTCCCCCGGCGGCTGGGCAGCGAGTGATGGAGCGGTCGGAGCAACCTGAGTAGGTTGCGGTTGAGCAGGCATCGTCTGTGGCGGTGTCTGCGGTGTCTGCGTCTGCTCGTTGCTCTCCTCCTCGCTCTGCGATGGGGCAGTCGCACCAATTGACGTTGTCGGTGGTGTAGTAGTCACTTTTTTGTCGGTGATTACGGGGGCTTCGCTACCCCCTACGATGTCTTTTTTTTTATCCATGTCACTGCTTAGTCTTGTCGTTGTCCTTGTCAAATCTGTCATTGATGCCGCCTATGCTGTCTGCCGTACCTGCCACGCCCTGCACAGCTTGTGTGATAGCGTTTTGTTTCTGTCGGCTGATTTGCATTTGCTTGTCCTCCAAAGCGTTGTTGGTGGCTTGATACTGCTGCTCTATATTGTCTTTGCGCGCGTCAGACGCTGCGGCAATAGTACTTGTCGCACTGGCAAGTGCTTGGTTGTTTGCCGCCTTTTGTGCCGCCACCGCCTCCGTGCTTGCGCCCGTCACCGCATTGGCTCCCTGTGCCGCCTTTGTCTGCCTCCTGAGCAGGTCTTGCGTGTTGGTCAGCAAGCGTTGGGCATCGGCACGCTGAGTGCCGTCCTCGTTGTATCTGCGATTATACCACGCTTGATTTTCAGCCTTTTGCGCGTCAAGCATTTTCTGCTGTTTTTTTGCCTCTCGGCGCGCCTTGATGCCGCCGAAGATGCTCCCACCGAGCTTCATCGCTCCTCCTATAATGCTACCTATCATAGTTAATTATTTTTTATCTTAATATCTCAAAATTAAGTACTTACCTTTGGATATAATCAATAAAAATTAACTATGGATAAACAACGGAGAGAGAGAGCTTGGAGGGAGCGTCTTGCGGCAATAGACGCAAGCAAAGCACCTGTGCTCAACAAGAGGGAGGAGGCTAAGCTACAGCGCAAGGCTGAGACCTTTGCCAATGGTGGCGACATCGGTAACTTTGTGGCGAGCCTCGTTTGGTCACAAAAACAAAACTTTGAGCGAGCGATTACCAACTTGGATGACAGAGACTTGTGCAATTTATACGTAAGATTGCTCAAACTCGCCCTTGACGCACGTGCGACAGCAGAGCCTGCAACCGCGAAAAGCAACATCATGAATTTGGTTAACAACCTGAGTATCCAACTTTTAAGCGAGAAATAGAATATGAAACGAATTGAAATCCAACTAAGCAAGCTGAAGGCATTGCAGATGGTGTCTGCCGAGACCGTCTATGTCGGCGGCAGGAGTGTCGGCGCAGATGATCCAAGCACCTACGACAAGGTGTTTGCCACTGACGATGACGCACAGTTTTTGACAACGATGTACGATACCGCTGTGACATCACTCGTCACCATCTGTGGAGAGTGGGTGGATAGTGTCACCGCCAGCGATGACGGCTCCATCATCACCCTTGCTCTCCCCGACAACCTTGCTCCGCAAGGCGAGAGAAACATCAGAGCAAACGCAATGGCATACATCATTGCAAGCATATTGGCGGACTATCTTGGGCGTTTGGCTCCTGAGAGTGCGAAATTTTACGCCGAGCAAGGGACTACCCTTGCCGAAGCGATTGTCAGCGACTTGAATGCGCGAAAAAGAGTCAAATACACAGAAAAAACAGGTAAAAAATGAAAAAAGGACAACTACAAGTGACAATTGCGCTTATGCGCAATGAGATAGAGTACGATGCGCAGAGCATATTGAGCGTGATAGCCGACACCCTGCCGGGTGAGGAAACGGCACACGTCAAGCACATATACAACGACATCTGCGAGGGCGAAAATGCACGGAGGACTATCCGATTTGCCGACACTGCCTTTGCGGTGTTGGCGGAGCACCTGCACGGCTACACGGCTACACCCATCGGTGGCGACATCACCACGGACGACATCGCGCATACACCGGATGTGTACACATTGGCAATGCAGATGGATGGTGACACCTCGTCATCACAAGTGGCACTCATAAAGGTGCTCTCCCATGACTACATGGTGTTGGCAATCGTGTGTGGATGGCTTGCGCTCATCGGCAGTGACAGACTTGACTACTACTACGCCAAGCGTGACACTGCGTTGGCTGACGCTGTCAAAGCATCCGACAGCCACAACCGCATAGGGAGGGTGACACCATTTTTTGGCAACACATAGAGTTTTGCACACTTTACACGTATTTGTGCAAAATGTGCATATATTATATAGTAAGGTGTGGCGCACATCGTCGCACCTTCTTTTTTGCCTGTATTTGCTAAATAGTGTTAACGTTGTGCATTTCGTTGGGCAAAGTGTTGCATATATGATACAGAGGTACTATCTTTGCATCAGAAAGAGAAACCAATACTAACTTAAAAACAAAAAACTATGGCAACGAAAATCAATGCAGCAGACGTTAATGTGATGACATTTAATGCAGACCCGTTTTTGGCGTCCGACGAATATGGCGAAGAAGAATTGCAAGCCTTGCTTAACGAAGCGTATATCACCGAATTGGACGGGTTCGACGCAGGACAGGCGAGAGAAATGCTTGATTATTTCGCTGATGACGATGTAAGAGTTTTCAAGGGAGTGAACCAAGAAGGCGATGTTTTCTACTTCAGCGTCAATTGCCCTACATCGCTCGAAGGTCTTGACACACCATCACACTGCAAGGTGGTAGACACCACGGCAGGCAAAGCAATCGTAGGTTTCGCCTCTTTTGCAGAGGCTGAAGAAATCGCCAAGAAGTACGACTTAGCGATACACTCATACACCAAGCGTGACGGCGAGCGAGTGTGGAAAGATTGCGGATGGGAGGACGCTCCTTTCGATATGCGCAAAGCGTTTATCGAAATCGACAGACTCTCGTTATATGAGAAATCAGACGCAGAAAGTCTGAGAGAGGACGCAGCGTCATTTGATGAAGACGAACAAGCCCTCGCAGAGCGTCTGAACGACATCGCTAACGTGCTTGACAAGATGAACGAAGATGAAATCCTTGTCGTCTTTAATGACATCCCAGAGCTGACATACGAGGTGTGGGACAGATACAAGGTAGGCTATCACGACTACGATGTTCATCAGTACGAGATTGGGTTGAAAAAATAAACAAACAGAACAACAAAATTATAAACGAATAAGAAAATGGCAACAATTACAGATGTATGCTACCTTACGCAGACACCGAGATATGGATATGTCACAATAGACGACATAGAGTGGGTTGATGATGTAGACGAGAAGGATTTGGAAAAAAACGAATACACGCTCATAGAAATGGACAAGTCAGCCTATGCTGACTTCGCCGATCCCAGATACAACCCTACGTGGGAGGATGACTACGGATGGAGTGATGATGATGTATACCGACTGATAGTAATTGATAACGAGGACACCTACCACAAGGTGTGCAAGCGCAAGGCGGAGGCAGAGGCACGGATGCGCCTATGCAAGGCACTAAAACAAGCGAGGACGAGCAAAGAGATGTCACAAGTCGCCCTCAGTGAGAAGAGCGGTGTTGCACGCTCCAACATAGCACGGATTGAAGGTGGCAACCTTAACGCAAGTCTTAATACGATACTAAGCCTATGCGAGGCTCTTGACTGCTCTCTGGTCTTGATCCCAAGATAGCAAGACCACACCACCACACACCGAAAAGGGGTTGCACATATAGTGCGGCCTCTTTTTTTTCGCTCCCACCACCAATGGGCATCACCTCCTTCGTGGCACGATGACGATGTCACAGCCGAGAGCGTTGCATATCTTAGCGAGAGAGTGGAGCCCAAGATACCGAGGATAGTCCGCCGGGTGTTCGCCTCGTCTGACTGTCATATTCGACACGCTTGCCAACTCAGAGAGTGCGGCTATTGACAGATGCCTTGCCCTGCGTGTGGCGAGGAGCTGTATACCCAACTCCTCAAATATTCTCCTTACCTCCGGAGGGGTGACCACCTCCGTTCCTAACGGTCTACCCCTGCGCCTCATCTCTCTCAGATTTCAAGATTTCCAAATCTCCGACCAATTGGCGGAGTGTGCGCAGATCATGCGCCACGTACAACTCTCCGTCACACTCTATCAGTGCCGTCACCTCGTCCGCTCCTGCTGCAAACAACTCTCTCGGATTGATGTCAAGTGCGTCCGCTATTCTCCTGATGGTGGAGAGCGTGGGGTTCTTGAGGAGCCCGTTAAGGTTTTGTTTCCTTATACCGAGGCGGTCAGCCAATGCCGTCTTCGTCAATCCTTTTGCCTTTAAAATTCTGTCAAGGTTGTCCATATATCTGTATGTTTATGGAACAAAGGTACTCATTATATATATAGTAATGTGTATACCAATTACTAAACAATGTTAACGTAATACATTTTGTTTACTTTTTATTTGTTTGGTAAAGTTATAAATATTACCTTTGGGGCGTAATCCAAAAATCAAAGAACTATGATACGATTTATAGCATCAGCGTCCCTGTCATTATTCTCCGCCACCTTGATGGCGGCAGTGACCGACACGCAAGACCTTACCGCAATATATGCGGCGGCAGCCTTCCCCATATGGGCACTCGGCTTGTTCGTCAAGTATAAAGATAGTAAAAAGAGCAACATCTAACTACTTAAATATTAACCGACTAAACAACAAATTATGAAAGCAATCTTTTTGGCGGTGGCACTGCTGATAGCATCCACCGCAAGCGCAAAATGGGTGGAGTCTCAGACTATCACGATGGAGTCGCCCCGCATACATCAGGGCGAAACAAAAAAAGGAAACGTCAAGTACTACATCGTGGTGAGTGACGGAGTGAACCGCAAGGAAGTCAGCGTAAGCAAGAGCAACGCGGAGGCAGGAGTAATCACCCTTGTCAAGTGGGTGGACGATGAGACGGGCAAGATACGCTACACCACACGCAGCGGAAAGAAGCGAACCGCTACCCCAGACATTGATTTAAATAAAGTAACAACCGAATAAACAACGACAATGACAACAAGACAATATATTTCAGCGGCACTCCTCTCAGGAGCGATGTTTATGTGCGGCTTCGGAGCCCACGCAGCCTATACCTCAACCGAGACCGACAACGAAGCCTACCTATGCGACAATGCCTTCATCGCCTTAATGGACACCGTTGCTGATGAGGATCCGTTGCTGTGGGCGAAGGTGGAGGCATCTCCTGAGTGGCAGGAGTTCGCCACAGCCTACGACCGAGGAGACGGGCACAAGGAGGCAAGAGCAGTGTGGGAGTATCTGTGCAAGCAGGACACCACCGGCTATGTGGCTGACTGCCTCAGCGGATGTGACGCATACACCGAATGGATGGAGAGTTATTAGCCCATGGCGACTTACTGACGGACATTACCGAGCAAGGGAGACAGATTATGCCTCCCTTTTTTTGTAGCATATCCTACAAGGGGTGTAAAGCTTCGCCTCCGCCTCTTGCCTTGTCATCTGCCTGATGTCGGTGGAACAACGGCACAGACCCTTGCAGTTGGGAGTTTTATGGTATCTCTTTGACTTGGGTCCATAGCACACATACACCTTCTCCGATTGGTTCTTATGCGTCCGCTCCGGGGCGCAGGCGGAGATGGTGCATAACGCTACCATCACCGCTAATGCTGTCTTAATAATCGTAGTCATCATATACTAACTTGCAAGCCGCACACGACCCAATGAATACAATCCCAATCCAATACCACGCATTGGACAACTCGACGACAACGTCACTCAAGGATGTCGCACCAACAGACATACAGTATATCTCCTGCACAATAGGAGTCGCAGTCGCAACCACGGCAGCCACAACCGCCACCTTGCGTTTGTGGCTGGGAGCCACACGCACCGTTATCAATATAGCGCACATCACAAGCATCCCGTATATCAACACCCTTATTATATGCCCCGGTGAGTTAGCCAAGCCGGCAAGAACCCTACCGAACCAATTGTCCTTCGGCAATGTACCAATCCAATCAAACACACCTTGCAGTAGGACGAATTCAATCAAATTGGCAAGCATCCACGCTACGACTGCCACAATCGGCACTGCCGTCCATCTCAATATTGTTTTTATCTCCATTCTGTTTCTATTCTCATAGCACCCCAAACAATAACAGATACATCAACACTACAAGGATTGGTTCAATCCAGCTCAGCACCTTGGACACTGCGATATAGCCTTGCGGCAATTGTGCCGGGTCATATTTTGGCACCAAAAATGGGGCAAGCAACCAGATGGCTCCGGCTATACAACCATACCACCAAGCCGGGGCGAAGAAGAAACAAAGACCGCAGAACAGAACCTCTGCCACAACGGCCAATGTGTTCACCATCGCTCCAACCCTTGTCGTAAAAGGAGCCAACATCGACAGAACCTTGCTGCCAATCAACAGCAGCCATATCCAAATAAAATCCATAACTTTTACTTCTTCTTTTTATATCTGAAAATCCATTTGTATCTAACATAAATCAGGAACAACGAGGCTCCCACTCCGAGCATTATCCATCTTGACGGAGCAAGAATGTCTCCGAAAGGCACAATCTTTTGAACCTCCAACACAATATTTACCACGAAATTGTACAGGAGGAATGCTCTGTGAATCCAGCAATATCCGAACGTCACCGAAAGGCACAAGAGCAGAAAGAACACTATCAAGGAACTCTTGCCTATGACATTGGCAAGCGACCAATGATAACCGCAAACAAGGGCGGACAGATGCGCCATCATCATTGCGGCTCCCACAAAAGGAGACCACCCCACGACTCTCCTGCAAAGGTGGATGTCCTTATGCAAGTGCAGTGCCTCCACAATTTTCAAGTCTATTAGGTGCATCCCTACAAAAAACCTTCTCATAATATTATTTATTTTGATTCATTTCTGCTATCAAGGAGCGGAGGAACTTGATTTCCTCGTTCTTCTCAGCAAGCTGGTCTCGCAACATTCCGATAACGACATCATTGTTCTCCGTCATTGTCTGCGTGTTGTGGCTGGAGTTGTCATCGATATGTTGACCCCTTGCGTTAGCCTCGTCCACCTGCCTCTGTAATTCCTCGTCTGATATATCGCTACAACACATATCGCCTACTCCATTGAGCAACCATCGCAGCGAAATATCGGGGAATCTCTTTAAGATTCTATCGATAATCTTCTGAGAAGGTGTCGCTCTAATGTTGCGAATGTACCCATTAGATAGGTTACACTCTCGCTCCAGCCCAGATTGTGTAAGCCCTTTATGTTTGGCAATTTTTATAACTCGCTCTTTTATAGTCTCTTCCATTATTCTTAATTTAGAATCATTCCAAATAATATATTTTGAGAGAATTTATTGAGAAAATTCCTTGTATTCTCTGAGAAAAACCTCTATCTTTGTGTCGTATTCCAAAACAAAGATATAAAGCGAATACTTATTAAGACCACAAAGTTACTAATATAAAACTAATTAGCAATGAAAAAGGTAAAAAAATTGTCCGTAAGGGCAACATTGAGAGAAATGGAGGTCGGCGACGTAGTCGTCTTCGGCTACCGAGAAGCCTCTACATCTACCGTCCGTGCCGCCGCCTGCACCATCAACAAAGGCGGAAAGAAAAGAATCAGCGTAGTGCAGAACTACCGCGAACTAAAGACAACCGCAACGAGAACGAAATGAATACGCTTGACATCAACAGCATTCTACAGTCCGGTCAAAACGTCACCATCTCAGTGACCACCGAACAACTGCGACAGGCTTTCCTCGCTTGGGGAGAATGTCTGCTCGAGGCGGTCAAGCCGCAGGAGGAAGACGCTCTGCTCACCATCAAGGAGGCTGCCGAATATGTGGGCGTCAGCGTGGGAACAATCCACAACCGCATTCGTGGTGGATGGCTCCACGCAGGACGGAATGGCAACGTAATAAGGATCAAGAAGAGCGACCTTGACAAGGTGTTCAGTCATTAACCAATTAATATATAGAGCAATGCAGACAACAGAATTAAAGAGTGTCCTCCTGAGCAAAGCGGACATCGCGCAAATCGCGAAAGATTTCAAAAAAGAGATTGACGAGAACTATTCGGACGCGTTCTCCTATCCCTACAAGGAATGGGAATGGGACACCGAGGTTGACGACATAATAGTCGTCACAATCAAGTACAATATGTGGGCGGAGAACAAGTACTTCCGCGCGGCAACCTACACGGAGCCCGAAAACAGAGAGGATGCCTACGGAGTCATTATCCTTGACATCACCGCCTGCGATATGGAAGGGGATGATGTGGATATAGAGAACCTGAACGATCTATGGGAAGAGATAGAAGATTATCACAACACTTATGAATGGTCATAGATATGGAAGAAGACGTAAGACGTATATACCGCCCTGCTATATGGGCGAAGCGGCTTGAAGCCTACAAAGCCGCTGAAGCGGCTCTCCGTGAGAGCGCACCGAAAGTGAGAGAAGCAGACGAGGCTGCCGCCAAAGCCTTGATTGAATGGGCGGACGAGTATGAGGAGAATGTCAGAATCCTCGAGAGCCGCAAGCCTATATCTATAATGTGGATGTCCTTTGTACAAGCCGCCACCCAATGCAGAGAAGCGATAGCCGGCGAGCAGGACAACTACACCGAAGTATCAACCCCCGTCCGCGGTGAGGATGGAAAGCCCTACACTCTAAACGTAGAATGCAACTGGTATCAATACAGAGGTTGGGAAATATCCCCAATGGTGATAGACGAGTTTCGACAAGAGCATCTCCTCGGTGATGCTGAGAAGTTCTGCGAGGCGGTCGGATGCGAGTGTTCCGACGCAGACGACTACGAGTAAGACACAAGGCAGTATGGTACACCGGATGGGTTCGACTCCCATCCTGCCTACAAAGAGTACATTGACGTATTGACAACAAGCATAACAACCGCAACGAGTCGCACACAATAAGCAATCCAGCCGAGTGTGTGAGTTGGCGTTGCGG